>Ga0137437_1000072_pt1 | contig 25387 bp, 18 predicted proteins | sample EasRivERMGT138_2_FD_102332 | JGI IMG/M metagenome (GOLD analysis project Ga0137437, IMG submission 102332) | Soil microbial communities from meander-bound floodplain in the East River, Colorado, USA - East River MetaG ERMGT138_2 | ecosystem: Environmental > Terrestrial > Soil > Floodplain ...
CTCGATCAATACACGGTCTCGTTCTGGGCGGTGCGCGGCGAGTCGCGGTCTGTTCGGATCAATTACAGCAGCGCAATCGATAACGACACCCACCCGTTCCTCGAGCTGACCACAACGGACCCGCTGTTCGTTCCGGAGGTCGGCGAGTTGGCGATGGGTGACTCGGTGCTGATTACGGTCACGGTCGACACCAGCAAGATCGGTATCAGACTCGAGCCGACCGGCCTGCAGTTCGGGACGCCGTCCGAGTTGAAGATCTGGTACGGCGGTGCCAGCGGTGACTTGAACGGCGACGGCGTCGCCGACTCGACCGACGCGCAAATCGAGCTGACCATGCTCGGCCTGTGGTATCGCGAGTACTCCGATGATTCGTGGGCGCCGGTCGGGGCGACGCAGTCGGCCGAAGACAAGTTGTTCACGTACGCCTTGCCGCACTTTTGTGAATACGCGGTCGCGGAATTGTTGGAGTGGGCGGTTCAATTCTAGGTATCGGATAACTATCCCAATGTCCAACGACCAGAATCGCGACCAGCGCCTGCTCGAGGCGTCCCCCGTCGTCGCCAAAGCCCGCTCACTCGCGGCCGCCGGCCACCATGCCGCGCTCGTCGAGTTCCTGAGCTCCCGCTCGTCGAGCGAGCTCGAGGATCCGACGCTGGCGCTGCTCTACGGCATCGCCCAGGCGCGCCTCGGCCGCCACCAGCAGGGCCTGGAGTGGATCGATCGCGCCCTGGCCGGGGCCCGGCAACTTCGCGAGCACGGCGTTGAACGTCATGCGCTGAATGCGCGCGGCGCCATCGCCCTGGTGTGCGGCAACCTCACCGAAGCCGCCGATTTCTGCACGCAGGCCCTCATGGCCGCGAGCCGCGACGGCGATCATGCCACCACCGGCCGCGCGTCGAACAACCTGGGTGTGATCAGCCACCTGCGCGGCCGCAACGCCGAAGCTATTTCGTCCTGGGAAATCGCCGCCGCCGCGTTCCATCGCGCCGGCATGCAGACGGGCGTCGCCGATTGTCACCACAACCTGGCGAATGCCTATCGCGAGCAGGGCGCGCTCGACAAGGCGCTGGCGACGGCGGATCAGGCCGTGGCCGCAGGCGAAGCCACCCATGACGAGACGCTCTACGCCATGACGCTGCGCGGCCGGGCCGAGATCCGCGCGATCCGCTCCGAGCCGGAATTGGCGCGTCGTGACCTGGACCGGATCCGCGTGATCCGCAGCCAGATGCCCGACCCCGTGGCCGAGGCCGAGGATCTGCGGATCCAGGCGCTCGTGATGATTGCGGAAAGCCAGGAGGCCCGCGCGGAGAAGTCGCTGCGCGAAGTGATCGGCCGCGCCGAGATGCACGAGCGGCTGCTCCTCAAGGGCGAGGCGACTCGCGACCTGGCCAACCTGCTCCGCCGTGTCGGCCGTATCCCTGAGGCGCAGGCTGCCGCACAGACGGCCCGTGACATTTTCGCCCGCATGGGCGCCGAGAGCGAAATCCGCAAGCTCGCGGCCCTGGGCTGGGACGAGTCCTTTGCCGCGAAGCTGCAGGGCACGCTCGCACCGGTCCACATCGCGCAGCAGTACGCGGACGCCGGTAAGTACGCCGAGCTGCTCACCTACCTCGAGCAGCGCTCGCGGGACGAGCTGGAAGAGTCCGCGATGCTCACGCTGCTGCTGGGCATCGCGCACAGCCGGCTTGGCCGCCTCGAAGTCGGCCAGCAGTGGGCCATGGTGGCCCAGCTGCGCGCACGCACGCTCAAGGACCGGATGATGGAAGTGCGCGCCCTGAACGTGTGCGGCGCCATCGCCCTCGAGCGGGGCGGCATCGACGAAGCCACGTACTTCTTCACGCGGGCCCAGGAAGAGGCGTCGGACGACAACGATATGGCGACCGTCGGCCGCTGCTCCAATAACCTGGGTATCATCGCGAACATGCAGGGTGACTACAAGCGGGCGGTCATCGCCTACACCCGCGCCATCGGCGCCTACGAGCAGGCGCACTTCGCCCGCGGCGTCGCCGAAGCGCGCCATAACCTGGGCATCGCCTGCAGCGCGCAGGGGCAGCTGGACCGTGCCCTGGAGACCGCGAATCTCGCGATTGAGGAAGCCCGGCGTCTCGAGGACCAGCAGCTCACCGCCCAGGCGATCGCGGGCCTCGCCGAGATTCACGTCGCGCGTGGGGAAGCCGACCTCGCGTTGACCGCGGTAGACCAGGCCATCGCGACGCACCGCGCCCTCAAGGATCCCGTGCGCGAAGCGGAAGACGCGCGCATCAAGGCCGGTGTGTTCGCGCTCCAGGGCCGCCGCGCGGACGCGGAAGCGCTGCTGCGCGACGTCATCAGCCGCGCGACCGAGCACGGCCGTCCCCTGCTGCTCGCAATGGCCGAACGCGACCTGGCGCATCTGCTGCTGCAGTCCGGTGATACCGCCGGCGGCAAGGCCGCGGCCCAACGCGCCCGCTCGATCTTCCAGCGTCTCTCGGCCCGTGCCGAGATCGACAAGCTCGACGGGTTGCTGGAGACGCCATGAAACTGCGCGCAGGGCGTCATCAGCTCTCCAACTATGCGATCGGCTGGTAAAGCCGTGGACGAGCGTCGCAGCGGCGTCCAACGCCGCTCGGGAATCGAGCGGCGCGCCGACGAGATGGCGACGGCCGAAGCCACGCTGCCGCTCCAGCGCGTGTTCCCCCACGCGCACCTGAGCGAGACGGAGGCGGCAGAGCGCGCGACCGCCATCGAGGCCCACCGCCGCGAGCTGGGCTCCCGCCTGGGACGCAACGTGGGCGCCGTCGTGGCCGCCGTCGACTACCTGCTCAACGTCAGCGGCGATCTCGTGTCGCCCGCCATCGTGGAGCACGCGGCGCTCGAGCAGCTGGAGCATCGCTCCGTCACCGATCCGCTCACGGGTCTGTTCAACCGCTACCACTTCGACGCGACGATGACGCGCGAGATCGCGCGCTGCCGTCGGTACGGCGCGCCGCTGTCACTGTTGCTCGTCGACGTGGATCGCCTGAAACTCGTGAACGATCGCTGGGGACATCATGCCGGCGACCAGGCGCTCGCGCGCGTCTCTGCCGCGATTCAGAAAAGCCTGCGCGGTACCGACATCGCCGCCCGGCTTGGCGGCGATGAGTTCGCCATCATTCTGCCCGATACCGATGCCGTCGCCGGCTTGATCGTGGCGACCAGAATTCGCCGCAGTCTCGTCGAAAGCGCGTCCCGGATGGTGACGGTGAGCGGCGGCCTCGTGGAGCTGCCGCGCAATGCGACGCCGACCTCAGGCGCGGAGATGATGATCGTCGCGGATCTTGCCCTGTATGCCGCGAAAAACTCCGGTGGCAACTGCATCGTACAGCGGGAGTATCAAGCAGAAGAGTAGCTCAGCAGGTCTGCAGTGCCCCCAAGGAGAATCGAACTCCTGTTCCCACCTTGAAAGAGTGGTGTCCTAACCGTTAGACGATGGGGGCGACGGGAATAGCGGTAACGGGATTCGAACCCGTGTTTGAGCCTTGAGAGGGCTCCGTCCTAGTCCCCTAGACGATACCGCCGTGGGCGGCTGAATATCGCCACCACGTCGCGAGTCGGTCAACCCGATGTCGGGACGCGCCGGCTCGGCGGCTCAGCGCCTCGGCGTCTAGATTACTGGCCCGATGAGACGCATCCTCTCCACATTCGTCCCCGAAACGCCGATCCTCGTCGGCACGCTGCTCCTGCTCACCCTGCCGGCGCTGCGGGGCACGGCATCGGGACTCGCCGCCGTGTTCCCCTTCACGGTCGTCGCCGCCGCACTGCTCCTGGGATGGCGCTTCAATCGTTCGCGACTCGTGTTCGCGACCGCGCTCCTCGGCCTGACGGCATACCTGCTGCTCCGGGGAATCGACACGCCCCGCGATCGCGTCTTCTTCAACGCCCTGACGTTCTTGCTGCCCATCAATCTGGCGCTGGTCGCCCTGTTGCCCGAGCGCGGCACGCTCACGACCGCGGGGCTGCTCCGCTGGGTCCTGCTCGCGATCCAGATCGTCATCGTCGTGTTCCTGGCGCAGAGGTTTGCACCGCAAGCGTTGGCATTTCTGACCACTCGAGTGGTGCCGGCACGCTTTACCGCGTGGACGCCCCTGCGGCAGCCTGCGATCATCGCGTTTCTGATCATCGGCGTGCTCCTCGTCCTGGCGTGGATGCGCGAGCCGCAGTCGCCCGTGCGCGGGTACTTCTACAGCCTCATCGCCGTCTTTGCGGCCCTCTCCTGGCGTGCGGAGGGACCGGGTCAGGAGCTGTGGCTTGCAACCGCCGGGCTCGTCCTCGTCGTCGCCGTCATCGAAGCCTCCTACCTGATGGCGTACCGCGACGGACTGACGGAGCTACCCGGACGGCGCGCCTTGAACGAAGCGCTGCCGCGTCTGAGCGGCCAGTTTGCCGTGGCGATGGTGGACATCGACCACTTCAAGCGCTTCAACGACACCTACGGCCACGACGCGGGCGATCACGTGCTGCGCCTCGTCGCCGCGCGGCTGGCCCACGCCTCGGGCGGCGGGACGGCCTATCGGTATGGCGGCGAGGAATTCGCGCTCGTCTTTCCCGGGAAGGGTCAGGACGAATGTCTGCCGCATCTCGAAGAGCTGCGCGAGACGGTCGAAACCAGCCGGTTCACCATGCGGCGCCGGTTCAGGCCGCGGATCAAGCCCAAAGCTGATAGAGGAAGGAAGAGCCGGCAGGGGATCGTCATTACCGTCAGCATCGGGGTAGCAGAGCGGAATCACCGTCACGCATCGCCCGATCAAGTCGTCCAGGCGGCGGATAAAGCTCTGTATCGGGCCAAAGAAGCAGGCAGGAATCGAGTATCGATATAGCGAGGGGTTCCGCCGGAGCGTAGCTTCGGCCGCATGCCGCTCACTCTGGGGATGGCTGTTTTCCTCGCCGCGGCGAGCGCCCAGACGCCTCCGCTCTTCCAAACGGGCGAGCCCCTGGTGCTCGAGCTGCGGACCGATCTGCGAGCCCTCTTCCGTGACCGCAGTGAGAAGCGCATCGAATACCCGGGGACGCTGCGTTTCTCGGGCGGCACTGACACCGGATCGGTCAAGGTCGAGCTCCGCACGCGCGGCATCTTCCGGCTGAAGCTGTGTGCGTTCCCGCCCATCCGCATCGACATTCCGACCCGCAAGGTCGAGTACACGTCCTTCGCCGGTCAGGACAAGCTCAAACTGGTCACCCACTGCCGGGGAGACCGGTACTCCGAGCGCAATCTGCTGAAGGAGTACGCCCTCTATCGCGTCTTCAACGCCGTGACGGATAGCAGTTTTCGCGTGCGGCTCGCGCATGTCACGTACGTGGACACGACCCGAGCCGACACGGTGACCCGCTACGGATTCTTCATCGAGTCGGACGAAGCGTTGGCTGAGCGGCTCGGCACCGTTGTGCTCGAGGTAGACAAGGTGCATGACGCCACGACCGACCCGTCGTACATGACCCTGGTGGCCGTGTTCCAGTATCTCATCGGGAATACCGACTGGTCCGTCTGGGGCCGGCACAACATCGCGATCCTGCGCGATACGCTCGGCGCCCGCGGCATGCTGGCGGTACCGTACGACTTCGACTTCTCCGGCGCCGTAGGGGCGCCGTACGCGGTGCCGGCCGAGCAACTCCCGATCAAGTCCGTGCGCGAGCGATGGTATCGCGGCTTTTGCCAACCCGACACGCTGCTCAGCAACGTCCTCGCCCGGTTTCGCGCCGCCAAAGACTCGATCTACGCGGCCGTGCGTGCGGTTCCCGGGCTGCCGGAAGGCGATGCCAAGAGCATGCTGGGGTATTTCGACGGCTTCTTCCGGGACGCTAAAGAGGGTGGGACGGTGCAGCGCGATCTCGCGCACCGCTGCCGGACCATATCGCAATGAGCGAGCGGCGCGCGCTGGGATTGTTCACTCGGCTGGTCGCGTACTACGGCGCGCTGGCGGGCATCGCCTGGCTGGGCGCGCAGTGGATTCCACTCGGGGGAGCGTTTTTCCGCGCCCGCGCGCCGGGAGGCGCGGCCGTCGCGATGCTGGAAGCGCTCGCCCTCGTCTGCCCCGCCGCATGGATCTACATGCGCACCAAGCCCAAGGCTCGGTACGACGCCTCGCTGGTGCAGACGGTCATCGTGCTCCCCGTGGTCATCGCCGGTGTCGTGCTGATCGTCCGGGATAGCGTCGCGCTGGCGTTCAGTCTCGCCGGGATCGTCGCCGCGGTGCGGTTTCGCAATACCCTGCGTGACACAAAGGACGCGGTCTACATCTTTCTCGCCATCGCGGTGGGCCTCGCGGCCGGGGTCCAATCGTTCGCCGTCGCGTTCGTCGTCTCGCTGTTCTTCGTGCTGCTCGCGCTGGTGCTGTGGCGCTTCGACATCGGGGCCGCCCCGGCACTCGAGCGCGTTCGCGGCCGGCTCGTGGCCGAGACCGCGATCCCCACCGCGGCCCATCCCGTGATCGCGGGCGTGTTGGAGCAGTATGCGCGCGGCTGGAAGCTGATCGCGTCGGAATCGGCCGGGCGCGGCAGCACGGCGCTGACGTTTCTCGTGACGCTGCGCCCCCAGACGACAGCCGACGAGCTCCTGAGCGCCGTGCGTCGCGACGCCGCCGGGCAAATCGCGAGCGTCCGCTTCGAACCGGATCTGTAGCAGCGCATGACGCGGCGGTGGGACGTCCCCGAGGCCGCTCTCCTCGGACAATTGATCGATCATCCTCCGGTGAGCGGGGTCAGTCTGTCGACGCCCCGGGTCACGTCCTTCCGCGATGCCTACTGCGACACGCCGGACGGTGATCTGCGCCAGCGCGGCGCGCGCTACCGTTTCCGCTTCACGACCGACGGCAAGCGGCGCGTCACGCTGTGGCTGCCTGACAGCCCGCGCTTCGAATCGGAGGAAGCGGAGGCGCGCGTGCGAGGCCTCGCGGATCCGGCGCGGCTGACCCCCTGGATCGAGCTCGAAGTCACGCGGCGCTCACGGATAGTCGGAGTGCCCCTGCTGCGTCTGCCGCTTTGCACCCTGGTCGCCGACACAATCACGGCGCGCCGTGCCGAGCTGAACGCCCGGCTGTGGGAGTTCGCGCTGCATCCACGCGTGTGGGGGGGGGGCGGGATAGCGGCTCGCTCGATCGCGCGCAAGATCGAAGCACTTTCACTCCGCGCCGTGAGCGACGAGATGCTGCTCCAACGAGCCCAGGCCGCGCTGGACGACGCGGAAGGCCGCGCGCTCGCGCGCGAGCTGCGGGGTGAGCGCGCGCTGGCGCTCGTCGCCGTCGAGCACGGACGGCTGGGACTGTGCCGCCTGGGCGCTGAGCTGCGCATTCCGGTGGACAGCGGCACTGGCGAGACGGCGTGCCGCGCGGCGCTGCGACGACTGGTGGGCAATGGCGAGGGCCAAGTCCGCCTGCTCGCGGTCGTGCCGCCGGCCGGCGAGCGCGCGGCGCTGGAAGTGTGGACCGTCCGGCGGATCCACGCGAACACGGCGCTGCAGTGGTTCACGCCGCGTGAGCTGCTGGATCGCGTGGGATCCCCGCTCCTGCGCGATCCCACGACGCTGGCGGCGCTCACGGTCGCGGCACGATCGCCGCTCATCCCCGAATGGTCGACTGCGGCCTTCGGCGCAAGCGACGACGGGGGGGGAGGAACCGACGAGGCACCGGCAGCGATCGCGCGCGCGAGTCGCGTGACCCTGAGCGAGCTGCGGGCACCGGTGTTGACGCCCGAGCAGATCGATCCGGCGCGCGCGGCACCCGAGCAGTTTCTCAACCCCGAGCTGTCGTGGCTCGAGTTCAACGCGCGTGTCCTCGCGCTGGCCGAAGATTCCCGTACGCCCCCGGCGGCGCGCATCCGGTTCCTCGCCATCTTTTCCACGAATCTCGACGACTTCGTGGCCACCAAGGTCGCCGCGCTGAAGCAGCTGGTCGCCCGCCAACGCGGCGGGGCGCCGTCCGCCGACGGGCTGCGGCCGCAGGAGACGCTCGACGCGCTGGCGATTCGGCTCCCACCGTTGATCGCGCGACAATACCGGCTCTTCACCACGCTGCTCCGCGGTCAAGACGCCGGGCTCGCCGTCCGGTACTGGGGCGAGCTCACCGAGCAGGAGCAAGCCCAGCTGCGCTCCCGTTTTACCGAAGGCGTCCTGCCATTCCTGAGCCCCAAGGCATTGACGCGCGCGCCCGGGCATCCCTTTCCACGCGTCGCCGAGCGCCGCCTCATCCTGCTGGTCGTGCTGCGCGACCACGCCGGGGCGCCGCCGCACTATGCGCTGGTCGAAATCCCGGAGCTCGCCGCGCGCTTCGAGTACGTGGACCCCGCACACCGGCGCTGTATCCCGGTCGAGGATCTCACGCGCGCCAATCTCGACCTGCTCTATCCCGGCCGTATCGTCGCGGCGGCGCACGCCTTTCGCATCACGCGCAGCGGTGATCTGCAGCTCGATGAGTCGTCCACCGCGAACTTCCTGCTGGCGTTCGAGGACGAGCTGGCACGCCGTCAGGTCTCCCCCGTCGTCCGCATCGAGATCGAGCCGGCGACCCCTGAGCCGTTGCGAGCGCTGCTGCAGCGCGAGCTGCATTTCGAGGAGAGCGAACAGGAGGGAGCACTCGGTGCCGCGGATGTGTACGTTGCGGACGGTTCTGTGGACCTCGGCCGGCTCCGCGATTTCCCGCTCCCGCCGAGCCTCGAGGACTACCCTCCCCTGACGCAGCGCAACGCGTTCGCGCCGGACCGGCCCGTGACCGGCCAGCTCGATGAGCACGATGTCCTCGTGCAGCACCCGTACGACTCGTTCACCAACAGCTTCGAACGTTTTATCGGCGAAGCCGCCGACGATCCCGAAGTTCAGGCGATCAAGCTCACCCTGTATCGTCCCGGCGCGGGAGCGTCACCGATCGGGGACGCGCTGCGGCGCGCCGCGGCGGCCGGCAAGGAGGTGTCGGTGATTGTCGAGCTGAAGGCCCGGTTCGACGAAGCGCGCAACATCGAATGGGCGCGCGGCCTGGAACGCGACGGCATTCACGTCGTGACCGGTCTGGTGAGCCTGAAGACGCATGCCAAACTCGCGCTCGTCGTCGCGCGCGGGCGCGGCGGCGCGCGACGCTACGCTCACATCGGCAGTGGCAACTACAATCCCGAGACCGCCCGCGTGTACACCGATGTCGGACTGTTTACGGCGGACCCTCGCATCACCACCGATGTGCATGCGCTCTTCAACGAGCTCACAGGCTCGACCCGCCCGCCGCGCGGCGGACTGCCCCATCTGCTGGTCGCCCCCGCGGATCTGCTCGAGCGACTACTGGCGCTGATCGAGCGCGAAACGGCTCACGCGCTGGCGGGGCGCCCGGCGCGGATCCGCGCCAAGCTCAACGGGCTCGCGGACTCGACGGTCGGGCAAGCCCTGTACCGGGCTTCGCAGGCGGGCGTGGATGTCGATCTCATCGTGCGAGGGATCTGTACGATCCGTCCAGGCGTCCCCGGCCTCTCGGAGCGGATGCGCGTCATGAGCATTCTCGGACGCTTTCTCGAGCACTCGCGGATTTACCATTTCATGAACGGCGGGGGCGATGGGGAGGAGTACTTCCTCGGGTCTGCCGACTGGCGCCCCCGCAATCTCCGGCGCCGCGTGGAGGTGATGGTCCCGGTGTTCGACGCCGCGGCTCGTCTGGCGTTGGACCAAACCCTGACCACCCAGCTGGCAGCCCAGGACGCCTGGATCTTGAGGTCCGATGGCGGCTACGACCGCGCGCGCTGATCGCGGCCTTTGTCGCGAGAACCGATTTGACTCGTCAGGGAAGGCCCACTTTGCCGAGCAGCGCGGCAAACCGCGCGTCGGAGCGCAAGTCATCGAGTAGCGGCCATACTTTTGCGTAGACCAACCAATGGGAGCGCTCCTCGTAGGCCCGGTCGAGACAGTCCAACGCTTGATCCTTATCGCCCAGCCCAATGTGGACCAGTGCCACGCAAAATGGCGACACGTAGTCCGCAGTCGATCGTTCCTGCAACTCGTGTAGGATTTTCCTCGCTTCGGGCCGCTTCCCTCCCTTCCCGTAAGCGTAGCCGAGCGCGGCGCTCGTGAACGACACCCCACCGGAAAAACTGACGGCGCTTTGCAGCGCGCTAATGGCGTCGTCATATCTCGATGCTGCCGCATGAACTTGACCGAGCACCGTGTAGCTCATCAGGGAGTGGGTATCCAGCTCCAGTGCGTTACGGCATTGCGTGATGGCCTCATCGTAGCGGCGCTCGAAATAGAGCGCCCAGCCCAGATTCGCGTTGACGACGGGCGACAGCTGCGCCAGGGCCTGGGCGCGCGATGCTTGATCCACGCTCTCCGCGACTCGCCCCATCGACCACAGGTAGCATGCATACCAGAAATGGGCGGTCGAATAGCCGTCCTTCAGCTGGATCGCTCGCAGGAAGTCTTGCTCGGCGCGCGGCCAATCCCAGTCGTACAGCAGGGACACACAAGCGCGCGATGTGTGCGCCTCGGCCAGGCGGTCGTCAATCCCGACTGCTGATTCGGCAGCCGCCCGCGCCCGCGGAAACACTTGCTTCGGAGGAAGGTAGTTCCAGTATCCCAGCGTGATGTAGGAATCGGCCAGCCCGGCATACGCCAGCGAGTAGCAAGGGTCGAGCGTAATTGCTTGCTCGAAGTACTCGATGCCCTTCTGCAACGCGCTGGCCGATTTTCTCCTCCACAAGTAGCGGGCCTTCATGTAGAGCGCGTAGGCTTCGAGGTTGTCGGTGTGCGGCTCGACCAGGACGGCGCCGGACTCGCGCCCCAGGTTCACCTTCAACGCATTCACGATGGCCCGAGCGATCTCGTCCTGAACCGCGAACACGTCCTTCATCTCTCGGTCGTACGTTTGGGACCAGAGGTGAAACCCGTCCACGGCGTTGATGAGCTGGGCGGTGACCCGCAGCTTCGTGTCTGCCCGGCGCACGCTGCCCTCAAGAACCGAACGCACTCGCAGCTTCTCGCCGATCGCCCGGATGTCCTCAGTAGCGCCCCTGAACGCCAATGAGGACGTGCGCGACGCAACGCGCAGCGAAGGGATGGAGCTCAACGCGTTCAGGATCTCTTCCGCCATGCCGTCGCAGAAGTACCCGTTCTCCGGATCGGCGCTGAGATTCACGAACGGCAACACCGCGATTGAGTGCTCAGGAGCCGGCGCGGCCTGGACGCGCATGCGGGTTGGCTCCGTGACCGGGCTCGGCTGGCTCAGTGCGGCAACGAACTCCGCGGCGCCGTCAAACCGATCCACGGGCGCGTTCGCGAGCGCGCGCGTCACCGCCTGCTCGAGCCACTCGGGTACCGTGTCCCGGAATGTGCGGAGGCGCGGCAGGGGCTCGAGCACCTGTCGGGCCAGAATCGCCTGCGCCGACCACCCGGTGAAGGGTGGGCCTCCCGCGAGCATCTCGAACAGCACGCAGCCGAGGCTGTAGACATCGCTGCGGCCGTCGAGCTCGTCGTCCCCCCCCGCCTGCTCTGGGCTCATGTATCCTGGGGTGCCGACCGCGATGCCCGTGCCTGTCATCCTGCCCTTGCCTGCCACGTTGATCGCGCGGGCGATGCCGAAGTCGCTCACCACCGCATGACCGGTTTGGAAGAGGATGTTCTCCGGCTTGATATCGCGATGCACGATGTCCCGCTGATGAGCGTACTCCAGGGCATCCGCCACCTCCCGCGTGATCCGCAACGCGTCCTCGATCGGGAGTTGCCGCTCGCGGATCAAACGACCGCGCAGCGACTCCCCCTCCACGTAGGGCATTACATAGTACGGGAGACCATCGGCTTCCCCGGAGTCGTGCAGTGGCAGGATGTGTGGATGGGTGAGCCGGGCGGCGATCTGGATCTCGCCCAGGAAGCGTTCCGTCCCGAGGCCAGCAGCCAGTTGTGGGCTGAGCAGTTTGAGGGCCACGGGCCGGCGGTGTTTCACGTCCTCTGCCAAGTACACAGTCGCCATGCCTCCGTGGCCGAGCTCTCGTTCGATCGTATAGCGCCCGGCCAGGGCTTCTTGGAGGCGGTCCAGCAGACTCTCCATGGCGCAAGATACGGCGGGGGTGGGCGACCGGCGAGCTTATGCCGGTCCTGGCCGGTTCATGCACCTATCCGTACGTTGCGAGGGCGGCTCCTTGATTGCGGAAAGTGAGGCATCAGGATGAAGACGAGAATGTTGTGGCCGTCGGCCTTGGTTGTGGCCCTGCTTGGATGTGGAGTTGAGGTTGTCGTAGAGAGCAATACGAGTTGGGCGGGAGATATTTGCAATGCTTCCTATTGTGCCGCTGAATACACTGATCACGAGCTTCGTGGGTCTGGTAACAGGTCGTTCGACCAAGGCGTTTCCATATCCGGCGACAATGATCAGATTTGCTATTGGTTTGGCAATACCACCGATTCTGGATATGTGAGAGTGTATATCAAGGACCACGACATTTTTGGCTCTAGCAGAAACGCACAACATGAGAATTCTGGGAGTCATGGTGCCGTCTCTGCGTGTTGGACACCGTGATCGTCCACCGGACCTGAGTCCGTGATCGACCGGCTTCTCACCCACCTGCGCCGCCAGGCGCCCCCGCCCGCCTAGGACCGCCTGTTCACTTGGAGAACGGCCGTCATGGCAGCCGCGAGAAGCAGTTTCGTCCTCGCATCGAGATTCCGATCTAACCAAACGAATTGGGCAGGCCGCCACAGCCCGCCGATGAATTGAATGGCACCAAGGGATCGCCCGTCTTCGAGAAACTCATATCCTAAGGCGGGCCATCCTTTCAGATCCAAGGCATTCCGATTAGAGCTCGCCACAGCCACGGTGATGCGACGTTCGCCGTTGGTGAGAAAGCCCGTGTAGCTGGGACTTCCAGTCACCCCGACGAAAAATGACCAGGTGTCGGATGTATCCCCATTGATCGTAATAAACGCGGCGAGACTATCGGATTCGCGCACGACCTCATCCGCACCGATGGCCCACCCATTCCGTTGCGAACTCCTCAGTAATTGCACCGTGCTGTTGCGCGCTGCATTCACCATTGCCGAATCCGTTGTCTTGTTGGTCAAGACAAATGAGAATGTCTCACTGGTACTGCTGTCCGCCTTCGAATTGAAGTTTTGTCTCGTGGTGGTCTTGACCGGTCCCTGTTTGCTCGTCGCAACGGCATAGTCACCAAACCGCCAGCCCGCGATGCGGCCCGTCCATTGGGCGGGGTTGTTGACCTTGAGCTTGTCGGCGTTGGCGGCCAGGGTGTCGCTGATGAGAATGGTTTTCTGTGCTGCAGTCACGGACGGGCCGGCCAGAAGCCCGAGGACCCACGCTGCGCGGAACACGTTCATCGCAGAACGCTTTCTCCTCGGAATACCGTTGGCCAGCGAGCGAGGCTGGGCCGCAAGATAGTCGTTGCTTTTGAACAGGCCCGGCAGGAATCGAACCTGCAACCCCCGGTTTTGGAGACCGGTGCTCTACCAATTGAGCTACGGACCTAAAGGCTAGACGCCAAAGGCAAAATCTAACCTCGACGTCGGTCCGCGAAAACAGCCCCCGTAGCCCCCGCAGCCCCTACGACTGCGAGGTCTCCTTCATCAGAGATGTCCTGGCGGTAGAGCATGAGGCGGTAGCTCTTGTACTTCTTGAAATTCAGGCCGTTGCGCCGCCCGCTGAAATGCTTGTCTTCGTAGCGCTGCATCTTCTTCCTGAATTTCCATTTCACGAGCTTCATCACCCACGGATACTTGGCCTCGAGCCGCGACAGGATCAGCTTGTAGGCCGGCTCAATCGCTTCGCGGTAGGCGGCGTCGAGCATATCGAACGTGGGCGCGATGCCGTCGGTCATGTCGAGATCGAGCGTGGGGGCGAGAGGGAATCGGGCGATGGTCTCGCGGAAACGCGGCAGCTCATGGCCGCCCCCGATGGGGCTCTTCCCTTCCGCCGGCACGCGGAAGATGTCGGTGATCAGCACGTGCCCGCCGGGATTGAGCAGCGACAATGCCTTGGTGAACGCCTCCTCGAGCGGAATGAACAACAGACTCTCGCTGAACAGAATCAGATCGTAGCGCCGCTCGGTCTGGAGATCCTGGAAGCGCGTCTCGAAAATGTCGCCGCGTCCCCGCAGAACCTGTTTCGCCACTCCGCTCAGCACGCCGTTCGGCGAGACGCAGTCGACCGTGAATCCGCGCTCGAGCAGCTTCCGGGCCGTGTTCCCAGCTCCGCAGCCCACGTCGAGCACTGATTTCACGCCGGCGGGAATGTGCGACATGAGAAAGTCGGTATAGTTCGCCTGCGCCTGCGCCAGGTTCTGGGGCACCCGCGGCAGTTCCTCGGGCCAGTAGCCGTAATGCAGGTCCTGCATGTTGAGGAAGTGATGTCCGATCACGAACCCCAATGCGAGGCCGAACTCGCTCGACGGCAAATTGCCGTTCGTGGGGATGGCGGTCGATTGCTGCGGGGCAACGCTCGTAAAGCCTCCTGGTTGCTATAACCTACTTAGACTTCGATTTTCGAGAACCGCCAGGCCCCAGCGAGCACGAACAAGACCCCAACGGCCAGCAGCACCCCCACATCGAGCGGCAGACCAAAGTGCGTCACGCCGATCATGGTGCCACGCACGCCGTCGATGCCGTAGGTGAGCGGATCGAGCCGCGTCAGCACGGCCAGGACGGGGGGAAGGCCCTGGAGCGGATACAGCGCCCCCGACAGAAACCACAGCGGCATCACGAGGAAATTCATCACCATCTGAAAGCCGGCCATCTCTTTCAGGCTGGATCCGATCGCGGTCGCCAGCGCGGAGAAGACGATCGCGATCAGCGCGATCATCAGGAATGCGATCAGCACCGCGAGGACGCTCGCGGGACGAAATCCTGCCAGCAGCGTCACCGCGAAAATGATCGTCCCCTGCAATACCGCGACCGTCGCACCGCCCAGGGTACGGCCGATCATGATCTGAACCCGCGGCACCGGCGCGACCAGGGTCTCCTTGAGAAAGCCGAACTGGCGATCCCAGAGCATCGCGATTCCCGAGAACATCGCCGTGAACAGCACGGTCATCCCGATGACGCCTGGAGCCATGAACTGGAGATAGCTCCCCTGCCCCGCCCGGCGAAATACCGGACCCAGACCGAATCCGAGCACGCCGAGATACATCAGCGGCGTCCCTAGCGACGCAATGATCTGCGCGCGCGAGCGCCGGTACTTCTTCAGCTCGCGCAGCCACAGGATGTAGATGACGCTCATCGGCTATCGCCTCCAGACCCGTGAGATCTGGCGCAGCTGATCCTGCGCGCTGAACGCCTCGTCCCGAATCGACGTGCCGGTGAGCTTGAGGAACGCCGCCTCCAGTGAATCGACACCCGTCTGCTGCTTCAGCTCAGCCGACGAGCCGGTCGCCACGATGCGGCCGTGATCGATCACCGCGATCCGGTCCGCGACGCGATCGGCTTCATCCATGTAATGCGTGGTGAGAAACACCGTCACGCCCTCGGTGGCATTCAGGTTCTTCACGATCGTCCACATCTGATTGCGACTCTGCGGGTCGAGTCCGAGCGTCGGCTCGTCGAGAAACAGCACCTTGGGCGTATGCAAGAGTCCGCGAGCGATCTCGAGGCGCCGTCGCATCCCGCCGGAGAACGTCTTCACGAGATCGTCGCGCCGGTCCCACAGCTCGAACAGCTTGAGCAGCACCTCGCCGCGCTCGTGCCGCACGCGGCGCGGCACGTGGTACAACACGCCGTGGATGTCGACGTTCTCCCACGCGGTCAGCTCGGCATCGAGACTGGGGTCCTGAAACACCACCCCGATGCGCTTGCGAACCTCAGTCGATTCCGTGACCGGATTCAGACCATCGAGCTCGAGCGCGCCGCTCGTGGGACGCAGCACGGTCGTCAGCATCTTGATGGTCGTTGTCTTGCCGGCGCCATTGGGGCCGAGAAAGGCGAACGTCTCACCCTTGCGGACTTCGAAGCTGACATCGTTGACGGCCGTGACGTTGCCAAATGTCCGTACGAGGTGCTGCACTCTGATGATGGGAGTGTTTTCGGTCAGAAATCCTCTATGGCTTGCGGCTTGGCGCTTGAAAACACTTCGCAACTTGGCGTCTTAGCAACTTGCAACCAGTCTCAAGAGGGTGGCTGACGGGGATTGAACCCGCAACCTCCGGAGCCACAGTCCGGCGCTCTAACCAATTGAGCTACAGCCACCATGCAAGACGCCAAGACGCCAAGACGCCAAGTAACCTAATCGGGCCAGAACGCTGATGAAAGTTCGGCCGTTCGGGGATCACCTGACGCCGGCTGACCCTGAAGGCTGCCGATCTCCACGACGCCTCGGACCGCGTTCACGAGGAACATGCTGCGTCCCGCCAAGTCGGAAACAGGCGCGCGGGCTTCCTGCACGCCGGCCAGCTCCATGATCCGGCTGCGCCCGATGCCCGGCAGGATCCCGAGCTCCTCCGCCGGTGTGAACAGCCCCCCCGCCCCCGCCCCATTGTCCCACCAAAACAGACTCCACGCGGTCCCCTCGGCCACATACCCCTCGGCCGTGACGAGCAGCGCGTCGTCGACGCCGAGCCGTCGGGCGTTTGCGAGCGAGCGGCCGAATTGCTCGCGGCGTGTCGACTTGTGGGGATAGGGCCGATAGGCCTCGACCGACACCATCAGGACGACTGGGCCGTGCTCGGTCACCTCACGCGTCGAGATCTCGACATGGCCGTCGCGCAGCTCGAGTCGGACCACGCGCTCGCCCGGCCCCGCCGCGATGTGGGCAAGATCGCCGATATCGCCCGGCGGATGCGCGAGCCCCAACGCCGTGGCCGAGGCGCGCATCCGGGCCAAATGACGTTCGAGCCAGGGAAGGCGGCCGTCCCTCGCCCGCATGGTCTCGATCAGTCCGACGTCGACCATACATCCCCACGCGACATAGGGGAAATACTACATTTGGTCCGACCTTTTTGGAGGAGTCCATTGCACCGCCTTGCTCTCATCGGCACCGGCCTCGCAGCGATCGTGCTGACCGCGGCGTGCGGCCCCAAGCGGCCTCCGCCGACGTTTGCCCCCGATCCGGGTCTGGTCGAGCAGATCCGCGAGCTGCGCATGTCCACCAGCACCCGCGCCTGCCCGGGCGAATCGTTCGGCGCGGTCTATACCGCGGTCCTGAACGACGGGGCGCTGGTGCCGTTCGAAACGCGCTACGACGAGGACAATCCGCCCAGGCTCCACGTCATCTTCCTCACGCGGTGGAGCGAGGAAGCGACGCCACTGGAAGCCGGCGGCTGGAGCGCAGCGCGCGATCCGCTTGCGAGCGCGATCACAGGGTTCCGGCTGACCGCGGCCCTCAAGGCGAAGCCGAGCATCAGCACGTCGACGGTGCTGACGCCGGACTACAGTTGTCTGCAACATGCCTTCGCGTTTCGCGGCGCCGGCGCGGGCAACAGCGGGGCGCAGGTGACCGTCCGCCTCGGAATCCTGCGCTCGCCGTTCTATAACAGGCTGCTCGTGGCCGGAATCGAAGTGGAAGAAGCTCCGCCGTTCTACGTGCTGGCCGATGCCCGGGCCGTGCCCCCGTCGGATTGGCTCATCGTCGAGTCGCGCGGTTCGCAGGGCGCGCGCGGGTCGGACGGCGCGGAGGGAGTCGCCGGGACAGCTGGGCAGGCCGGTTGTCCGGGCGGCGCCGGCGGCCCTGGAGGTGCCGGAGGGAATGGCAGTGGCGGCGGGCCCGGTGGACGCGGCGGGCAAATCACGATCATCGCGCCAGCCGAAGAGCCTTTTCTCGCCGGACTTATTGAGGCACGCGTCCCCGGCGGCGAGGGTGGCGACGGGGGCGCGGGTGGGAAAGGCGGTCCAGGCGGCAAGGGCGGAGCCGCAAACCCCGCCAATGATCCGCGCTGCGTCGCGGGCGCCGCGGGAGCGGCAGGGCCGTCCGGGGCCAAGGGTCCGGACGGACGCGACGGTCAGTCCGGCACGCGTCCCCAGTTCGTCACGGTCCCGATGCGCGATGTGTGGGGGACACGCATCCCAGCGTCACTCGCGGAGCTGATCGATTGGCGGCCGCCGAGACCGGCTGGACGGTAGCTTTTCTACCGTCGCTTCTTCCAGTACCAGTACCCGGGCAGTCCCACGAGAATCAGCCCGGCCCCGATCGCCGAGTCTTTCGGCGTCGCCACGATCGTATTGATCACGAGCCAGATCGCGAACGCGATGAAGACGATCGGCGTCAGGGGATAGCCCCACGTCCGGTAGGGCCGCGGCATCGCGGGGGCTTTGCGCCGCAGCCGCAGCACGGCACCAGCGGAGAGCGCATAGAACACGAACTGGGCGAACACGACGTAGGTGGCGAGCTGGTCGTACAACGGGCGGGGTGAGCACAGCGAGAAAACACCAGGAATCGACACGCAATTGGGAACCAGGGTCAGGGCGGACGCGATCACTCCTTGCGTGATCAACGCGACCACTGGCGTGGCATACGCCGGATGCAACCGTCCCTGCGACTGGAAAAACGCGCCCTGCCGGGCCATCGCGTACGGAATTCGCGCCGCGGTCATGATAATCCCCTGGTTCGCCCCCAACATCGAAATCAGGATCGCGACCACCACGAACGTGGCGCCGAGCGAGCCCATCGTCACGCGCGCCACGTCGGACGCGACATGTTCCGAGCCCGCCATCCCGCCCGGCGACAGCACGTACATGTACGCGATGCTGGCGAGCGTGTAGAGAGCGATGACGATGAGCGTGGAGAAAATGATCGAGCGCGGAAGGTTTCTGCCGGGATTCATGACTTCACTGCCGACGTAGGTCGTTTCGATCCAGCCGTCATAGGCCCAAAGGACACCGACCATTGCCACGCCGAACGGCGCGATCCACTGCGTGAAGCTCTCAGTGGCCCAGACGGGCTGAAAGTTGGCCGCGGAACCGCCCGGCAAGAGGAATGAGGTCGCGATCAGCGCGAACAGGGCGCCGATCTTGAGTACCGTGAGAAAGTTCTGCGTGGTCGCGCCCAAACGGACACCACGACAGTTCAGCAATGTCAGCGCGATGATCGACAGGATCGCGATGACGCGGACCGCGGTTTCGGACAGCGGCGTAAAGAAGGCGATGTAGCGGGCGAAGCCCACGGCGATCGCGGCGACCGACGCCGTGTTGATGACCGAGAAATTGGCCCACCCATACAGGAAGGCCAGCCCCTTTCCATACGCTTCGCGCAGGTAGGCGTACTGGCCGCCGGCCTCCGGGTACATCGCGGCCAGCTCCGCAACCGAGAGCGCCCCGAGCAGCGACACCATCCCGCCGATCACCCAGACCGCGGTGATCAGGACCGATCCGTGCACCGCGGCCGCGACCGTGGCGGGAACGATGAAGATCGCTGACGCGATCGTCGTTCCCGCATTGATCATGATCGCGTCGAATAGCGTCAGCTCACGTTTGAGATCAGTGGGGGTGCTGCTCGATGGTGGTGGCGATGAGGTCATGTGAGGGAGTTAGGAGTTGGGAGTTTGGAGTGGGGGCATGATCCCCAGCTCCCAACTCCTAACTCCCGGCTCCCATTATGTCCAATCAGAGCGCGGCGTCGCTGTAGAAATCCACGCGCCATCCGGTCGGGGACCGGACCGCACGCGTGACATCGATGCGCACCAACCCATCCAGGAAACTGACGCCCGCACCCACGCCGGCGAGCGACTTGGCGATGGAGAGATGGTTGCGCGGGCCCGCCGCGCCGACGTCCGTGAACAGCACGAGGCGCGCCGCGGGCCACTGGTTCGCCAGCTCGACCCGACCGCGCCAGAACCCGTCGCCGCTCATCGCGTTCCCGTCGTAGCCGCGCATGGTGCCCGGCCCCCCGAGATACCAGTAACTCTGCACCGGCACGTGCCCGGCCGACATGCCGCCCGCCAACTCGATCGCGCCCGCAAGCGACCCGAGCGGCGCCGTCATGCGTAGCGTCGAGCTGGCGCGCGCGAAGCCGTACGTCCCCGCGCCGCCGTCCACGGTGACGTCGGCGCTCCAGCGACTGTGCTCCGGGTCGATCCCCCGCTGTGTGCGGAACGTGACCACCGCGCCGAGCTGATCGGCTGAGTCGGCGGTGATGTTGGGACGAAACAGGTGATCCTTGTTGAACAGGTGCGGCAACGAGGCGTCCGTCTGCTTCAGCGCCGTCCGCTGCCGCTCGGCATAGACGCGCACCGCGAAGCGTTGCGGCAGCGTCACCGGCGGGGAAATCGTCAGATCCGCGCCGGTGCCGCGGAAATAGTCGCCGTCGTCGCGGCCGAGGATCAGCGCATTGAGAGAATTGCCGATCCCGAGCGAGCGGGCTGTCGGATCGACCGCCGTGAGTCGATAGTAGCCCGCGACGCGGACGCGCGTCGTGGAGTTTTCGCGGAGCAGTCCCGCTTCGAGATCGGGCTCGCCATCAGAGATCGCGATGCGGGCCGTGCCATCGAGTCGGAGCCGGCCCAGGTCGAGCTCGCCACGCGCGCCGAGCGATAAACCCTCGATCCGATTGAATCGCGCCAGTCCCCAGCGGGGCGGCCGGGCGCTGAATTGCCACGGCGCGGCGGGGAGTTTTCCTACGGCGCGCGTCAATTCGTCCATTTCGCCGGCCGAGATCAATGAGTCGTTCGCCGCGCCGAACGGCGGCGGCAGCAGCGTGCTGGACAGCAGCGCCGCCGTATCGGTCGGAATGTTGACGCGGAACGGGAGGCAGCGCCCGAACCGGCATCTGCAGGAGATCTTCTCAGCCTCCTCCCGCGCGTGACAGGCCGCCCGCGCGATCGAGTCTTCGGCTGCGGTCGGCGGCGGCGGCCGCGCCGCGCGGCGCAACGTCGTATCCCCCGTCACGTCGTAGTCGTCGTACACGCGCTCGTAGCGCATCGGCATCTGCAGGAACGATCCGGCGGTCGCGACCGCATCCATCGCGATGAGCCGCGGCATCCACCAGCGCCCCTCCCACAGTCCGTAGTCGATCGTCAGGAATCGGAACTCGACGCGAATCGGCTTCACGAAGCCCGGGATATCGTCGTCGTCGTCACCGATGTCCTGCTCGAAGTCGAACGCGCGTGCCGGGCGGACCAGCGCGCGTACCACGGCGTGCGATTCCTCGTCGATCCAGAACGAGCCCGCCAGCAGGCGCACGTCGAGCCGCCGCGGAATGATGCGCAGCTCGCGCAGGCGAATCGTCCGGCCGTTGGGGAATACCACGATGCTCGAATCCCCGGTTGCAAAGCGATAGTGCGCTTCGCTCCCGGGAGCCAGCGGATGCTGGAACTCGAGTCCGCGCTCTCGCGTGGAGTCGCGTGTTGAGTCGCGTGTGGAATCGTGTGTGGTGTCTCGCCGGGAGGAAAATCCGATCGTGAGCCGGTCATCCGCCGGGTCGAATGCGTAATCGCCCGCATCGCCTTTCAAGTCTTCGGGGAGCTCGCGCTTGGGCGAGACCGCTGGCACCGCTTGGCGTGCACCGATTACGTCGATCAGCGTAACCGAGTCGCGTTGCCAGCTGATCCGCAACGCCAGCTCACGCCGATACAGCAGACGATCCCGGCGCAGCGCGCGAATGCCGACACCGATGCGTTCCCGCATCGTCGTACGGTAGGCGATGATTGACCGATCGATCGTCTCTCGGCGCGAGCGAGACGCCGCGACCAGCCGGCGCGCCTCGGCATCGAGATACGCGCTGCTGTCGCCGGATGGAGTTTGAACGGCGAGGACGGCGGCAACGAGAATCGTGCAGCTCACGTAGGGCTCTGTACGGACACGAGTGAAGGATAAGATTCAGGCCATGATTGGCACCTACTGGCAGGCCAGCCGAGCCCCACGCTATAGCCTCCTGTTCGCATTACCCCTGCTCATCAGCTATCAGATCCTCGCGTTCCTGGTGCCCCCCGGCCCGGGCGGTGTCGACGTCCGCAACGGGGCCGATATCCTGCTGCAGGCCGTGTTCGTCTGGCTTGCCGGGGCCTGGGGACCGCCCGTGTTCATGCTCTGCCTGATCGGCGTCGGGGCCTGGCTGATCGCCAAAGATATCCGCGCCCACCCCGGGCGGCTGTCCCCCGCGGTCCTGGGCGGCATGCTCGTCGAGTCGCTCTGCCTCTCACTGATCTTCGGCATCGTCGTCAGTGGGCTGACCGTCGCGCTGCTTGGCGCCCCACCTCCACCGATGGCCATGGGTCTTGCCCAGATGCAGCTCGGTCGCGGGACGATGTTGATGCTGTCGATCGGCGCGGGACTGTACGAAGAGCTGCTGTTCAGGGTGGTGCTCGTGGGTCTGCTCGCGTGGACGGCGCACAGACTGCTCGGGTGGCGGCCGCTCGCCGCCGGCATCGCCGCGACCGTGCTCGGCGCGCTGATCTTCTCGGCGTTTCACTACATCGGGCCATTCGGCGACCGGCTGGACGTCTATTCGTTCGTGTTCCGCACGATCGCGGGCCTGTTTTTCAGCGCCCTCTACCTGACGCGGGGATTCGGCGTAACTGCTTGGACGCACGCACTCTACGACGTTTTCCTGTTGCTCCGCTAGGCCATTCTGTATCTTAGGGGCCCATGAAATCCCGGGCCGTGCAGTTCGCCGCCATGGCGCTCGTCGTTGGACTGAGCGCGTGCAGCAAAAAGTCCACCCGCCGCGACGAGGTCGTGGAGTGCAGCTCCATTTCGCTCGATGCGAGGGGCACGACGCAGTGTCTGGTGCAGCTCTACCGCTGGAAGGTGGACGAAGCGACGAAGGCGGCTCAGGATCGCGCACGCGAGCTGGATTCGCTCAAGACCTGGCACGACGATTCGATCTGGGCGCTGAGCGCCGACAAGCACCGGCGCGACCTGCAGAGCTGCACCCGCGGCACCGAGCCGTTGAGGGGCTGCCTGCTGATCGCCGGCTGGCCGCTGTCACGCGTACGCGCGACCACGGACTCGATCTGGAACGTGGAGATTCCCAAGCACCGCCGCGAGCTGCAGACGTGCATGGCGAAGCGGGACTTCAATCTGTCGTCCTGCCTCACCCTGTACTACAAGTGGGACTCCGACCGCGCGCTCGCGACGGCGGATTCGGTCACGCGCGCGCGCCTCGGACGGTCCCGCTAAGGCTGACTGAAGATCCGGAACACCGCTCCCGCGCCCTGATCCGAGGTCACATACAGCGAGCCATCCGGACCGACTGCTAACCCGGTCGGCCGATAGCGTGCGCCGGCCGGTGTGACCACGGCACCGGCAAATCCATCGGCAAACACCTCTGCGGGTCCAGTGGCAACTCCACGAGCGATCGGCACAAACATCACCTTGTAGCCCTGCTGGGGGCCCGGCGTGCGGTTCCACGAGCCGTGGAAGGCGATGAACACCCCGCCGCGGTATTTCAATGGAAAGGTCCGGCTGTTGTAGAAGACCATCCCATCGGGTGCCCAGTGTCCCGGAAATGCGACCACCGGTTTCGGCACCGCTTCGCAGCGCGAGCCAACGGACTTGCCGTCCCCGCCGTACTCCGGCTGCAACACCTTCTGCCGGCGCCGCCAATCGTAATAGCAGTAGGGCCAGCCGTAGTCGCCGCCGGGCTCGAGGCGGAGAATCTCTTCCGCGGGGAGCTCGGAGCTCGCTTCCTCCGTGTAGACCTTCGGCCAGTTCGCCGCCAGCTGATCCCGGCCGTGCTGGGCCGCGAACAGGGAGCCGGTGCCCGGATCGACCGCCAGCGCGACCGCGTTGCGGATCCCCGTGGCATAGCGCTGTCCTTCTAACTGCCGCTGTCCCGCGCGGCGTGGGTCGAAACGCCAGATGCCGCCGGCGCTGTCGAGCAGCGGGCACGGGTCCTGTCCGGGCGACTCGGGCGCGCGATCCTGCACCTGACAGGAGTTCGACGGGGCACCGATGTTCACGTACAGCTGTCCGTCCGACCCGATCACGATGCTCTTGGCGGCGTGACTGCGGGCCATCGTCAGACCGGTGACGACCGTGTCCGGTCCCGACGGGGGCTCGAGCTGGCCGATCTGCCAATGCCAGCGGACGACCGTGTTGTTGGTCGCGAAGTAGAGATACTCTCCGGCGAACGCAATGCCGGTCCCGCCACCCACGCCGAAGGAGCGCACGACATCGGCCTTGCCGTCGCCGCTCGTGTCGCGCAGCAGCCGCACGCCCCCGCGCGGTCCGGCGGCGGCAACGAGCACGTCGCCGTTCTCCAACACCACGAGGTGGCGCGCCGGCCCGATGGACTCGGCGACGATGAGTGCGCAGAAACCAGCGGGCAGCGTCAGGCCCGCGTTGTCGGAAGCGCAGACGGGTTTGCTGGCCTGTGCGGCGAGGGGGTGGACGGCAATGAGTGCGGCGATCGCAAAGAAAACAGAGCGAAGCATTGAGTGTATCCCGCTGGACGTGGGTTGCGGGAATATACCCGGCGGTGGCTCGGACGACCGGAGCGGGGGGCGGATGGGAGTTGTGCGGGTGGGCAACGCCGTAAAAGGGTTTCGCGAACTGACGCGTTTTGCTATAGTGACACCATGGTCCTCTTGCCTTGCGGGAAGGCGTAACGGCTCCGCGTAGTGGCGTAGGCTCGGACCGGACCCTCCTGCTCGAGTGCCGGCTTGAGCAGCTGCGCGGCGCGCTCGACGAGGCGCGTGCCGAAGCGGATCAGGCCCGCGTCCGGCTCGCCGAGGCTGCGGCCCGTGAGGCCGGTGAGACCCGGCGCCTGAGCCTGCTCCAAGACGAGGTCGCCCGCGCGCGTGAGGAAGTCGCCGCGCTGCACCGGCGACTGGAACACTCCGAGGCGCTGCGCGCCAAGCTCCAGGGACATCTCTTCGAGTCCGAGCCTAAGGGCGACGCGCAGGAGCTGGTGCGCCTGCGGCGGGAAGTGGGTGCGGCCCGGGATCGCATCGCCGGCAGCGAACAGACAGCCTTGCAGCTGCGGGCTCGCGTGGACGAGCTGGCGGCATCCCGCGAGACGTTGCTCACCCGGGTGGTCGAGTGGCAACAAGCTGTTCGCCACGGCGACACGGAAGCCGTCGACCTTGCCGAGTTCATCGCCAGCCTGCGCCGCGCAGTCCTCGACCTCGAACGGGACAACGCCCTGGGAGAGCGCCGCGAGGCCGCTCTTCGCCAGCAGCTGGAGCAGCAGGCGACAGCGCCTCCCACAGAAGCGATGACGCCGAAGCGTCCCGCGGCTGACGATCTGGGCGCGGCCCTGGCGGCGGTCGACGCTGAAAATCCGAGCGTGCGCGCCGCGGCTTACCAGGCGCTCGGCCGGCTGCTGGAACGGGATCCGGCGCGGCTCGCGCCCCACATCCGGCGGGGGATCGCCGACGCGAATCCCCACGTGCGGCGCCGTGCGGTGCTCGCCGCGGCCGGGGGGCGTGGGCTCGCCCTGCGGCCGCTCCTCGAGCCGCTCACCGGCGATCCCGATCCCCAGGTGCGACGCATCGTGCATCGGATCCTTCGCGCCGTCCCCCAGGACCCTCAGCGCACGGA
>Ga0137437_1000074_pt1 | contig 25057 bp, 22 predicted proteins | sample EasRivERMGT138_2_FD_102332 | JGI IMG/M metagenome (GOLD analysis project Ga0137437, IMG submission 102332) | Soil microbial communities from meander-bound floodplain in the East River, Colorado, USA - East River MetaG ERMGT138_2 | ecosystem: Environmental > Terrestrial > Soil > Floodplain ...
GCCGTCGTTCAGCGACTACCAGACGACGACGAAGCAGTTCCTCGAGGAGGCGCTGAAGAACCCCTCCGCGCTCGGCGGCCGCCTGGTCACGTCGGTCACCTATCCCGTGGACGATGCACGCCTGCAGCCGAACACGGCGGAGCAGATCGACCACCTCACGCTCGACGCCGCGCAGGCGTGGCTCGAAAAGCTCCTGCGCGAGTCGCCGATCGAGGTGTCGATCGTGGGCGACGTCCCCCAAGAGAAGATCCTCGACCTGTGCGCGAAGTATCTCGGCGCGCTGCCGGCGCGCGCGCGCGTGAAGCCCGACTTCGCCGCCGCGCAGCGCAAGGTCGAGCGCCCGAAGGGCGAGCGCACCGCGAGCCGCGTCATCGAGACGCCGACCAAGCAGGCTTTCGTCTACAGTGGCTTCTACGGCGCGAACGAGGCGGATCGCGACGACGTCCGCGCGCTCGGCCTCGCCGCGCGCATCCTCTCGATGCGCATGACGACGGAGGTGCGCGAGAAGGACCAGCTCGTCTACAGCATCGGCGCGGGCTCGCGCGCCGCGGTGACCTACCCCGGCTTCGGGACCTTCTCCGCGAGCGCCCCGACCGACCCGTCGAAGGTCGACGCGCTGGTCGCCAAGCTCGCGTCGATGTACGCGGCCTTCGCGAAGGACGGCCCGACCGACGACGAAGTGGCCGTCGCCAAGAAGCAGTTCGCGACGACCTGGGCCGAGCAGATCAAGGAGCCGGGCTTCTGGAGCGGCCAGCTCTCCCAGATGACCTTCCGCGGCGCGCGCCTCGACGACGTCATGGCCGAGCCGGCCAAGGTCGAGGCGCTGACGGCGAAGCAGGTGAAGGAGGTCTTCGCGAAGTACTGGGGCGACGGCAAGACGAACTCGATCGTCGTCACCGTGAAGCCGAAGGAAGCCGCCAGCGACGCGAAGCCGGCGACGCCCGAGAAGTCCGGGAAGCCCGAGAAGCCGCAGAATCAGTGATCGAGGTTGCGCGCGCCGCCGCCGGTTGAACCGCGGCGGCGCGCGCCCCTCGGTCAGCGTCCCAGGTTCTTCAGCACGTCGTCGGCGATGCCGAGCATCTCGGTCAGCGCCTGCGGCGCGTGGTCGCCGAAGTGGCCGACGCGGAAGCACTTGCCCTTGAGCTTGCCGTAGCCGTGGCTGAGCTCGTGGCCGCGCTCGAGCATCTGCGAAATGAACGCGTTCAGGTCGACGCCGCCGGAGTTGCAGTTGGCGGTGGTGGGCGAGCGGTACTTCGGCGCGACGAAGCTCGTGAAGCCCTTCGACTCGGCCCACCGGTGGAACTGCGCGGCCATCTTCTCGTGGCGCGCGAAGCGGGCGGGGAGCGTCTCCTTGTCGAAGGCCGTGAGCTGTTCGTCGAGGGCGTAGAACATGTTCACGGCGGGGGTCGGCGGCGTCTGGTGGCGGAGGTCCCAGTCGTCGCAGAGCAGCACGAAGTCGAGGTAGTAGCCGCGCCCCTTGATCGTCTTCGCCCGCTGGAGGAAGCGGTCGGAGACGGCGACCACGGCGATGCCGGGCGGGAGCGCGAGGCACTTCTGGCTGCTCGCGAGCGCGACGTCGAGGCCCCACTCGTCGAACTTGAACTCGACGCCGCCGAGCGTCGAGACGGCGTCGACGAAGATCAGCACGTCCTTCTGCACGCTGCGGATCGCCTTCACGACCTCGGGCAGCTGGCACCAGGCGCCGGTCGACGTCTCGTTGTGGACGAAGCCGACGGCCTCGACCGGGCCGGCCTTCTTCAGGACGTCGGCGACCTTGTTCGGGTCGATCCCCTCGCCCCACTCGAAGCCGATGCGCACCGTCTCGCGGCCGCAGTCGACGCCGGTGTCGTGCCAGCGGTCGCTGAAGTTGCCGTTGGTGACGCACGCCCACTTCGCGCGCACGCCGCAGCGGATCGCCCCTTCCCACGCCGCGCTGCCCGACGCGGTGAGCACGACCACGTGCTGCTTCGTCCCGAACAGCTTCTTCAGCCGCGGCTCGAGCGCGAGCACCATCTCCGTCATCGTCTTCGTGCGGTGCCCGACGGTCGGGCGCGCGAGCGTCGCGAGCAGCTCGGGCCGGACGTAGGTCGGGCCGGGGATCCAGAGGCGCGGCGGATTCGGGCCGGGGAAGCTCATCGGGATTCGACCTCGATCAAGGAAGGCCGAGCACTCTACGCAACGTCCGAAAGTCGTGCGCGACGGCGTCGGCGCCCGCGACGACGGCGGGTCGCGATGCGACGCCCGTGAACGCGACGAAGCGCTCGACCGCGGGTTTCGCGGCGAGGTCGGTCGCGCCGTCGCCGACGAACGCCGTCCCTTTCTTCGGCAGCAGCGCCGCGACCACCTCCCGCTTGCCGTCGGCGCGCGCCAGCGGCGAGAGCTCGTCGAATCCCGCATATCGGCCGCGCGCATCGAGCCGGACGTCGACCGCCGCCACCCGGGAGCCGTCGATCCGAAGCTTCCTCATTAAGGGGAGGAGCGCCGGGCGGAGCGCCCCGGAGACGATCCGCACGTCGACTCCGGCGCGCTGAAGCGCCGCGACGGTCGCCGCCGCACCCGGAACGATCTTCCGGACGTAGAACGCGCCGAGCCGCGCGAGCTCGCGCGCGCCGGGCCGGACGCGCCGCAGCCGCAGTCCGTAGACCTCCTCGAGCGCGACGTCGCCGCGCATCGCGCGCTCGGTCAGCGACGCGACCTCGACACCGCGCCACTTCGCGAGCTCGTCGATCCCCTCGATCGAGACGAGCGTCGAGTCGACGTCGAAGACGACGCGATCCAAGCGGGTCATCACGCGTCGCGCGGCAGCCGGACCGCGTGCGCTTCGACGATGCCGTCGACCGAGCGCAGCTCGCGCAGCACCGCCGCCGCGTCCGGGAGTGCGCCGGTCGAGAGGATCGCGACCGCGAGCGGCGCTGCGCCGCCACTCGCGGGCAGGCTGCCGACGTCGACCTTGGCGAGGTTCACGCCGCGCGCGCCGAGCAGCGTGCCGATCCGTCCGATCTGGCCCGGCTTGTCGTGGTGGCGCGTGAGGATCAGGTCGCCTTCGAGCTCGGCGTCGACCGGCACGCCGTCGAAGCCGACGAGGCGCGGGCGGCGGCCGAAGCAGGTGCCCTCGAGCCGCAGCGTGCGCCGCGCGCCGCCCGGCTCGCTCTTCTCCCCCGCGAAGGTCGCCTCGACCACGACGCGGTGGACGTAGTCGCGGTCGCGCGGCTCGCGCGATTCGAGCAGCTCGATGCCGCGCTCGCGGGCGAACAGCGCAGCATTGACCGGGCTCACGTCGTCGCCGAGCGCCGGGCGCAGGATCCCGGCGAGGAGGGCGGCGCGCAGCGGCGCGGTGGCGCGCTCGCCCGCCTTGTCGAAGCGCTCGCCGCGGAAGAGCAGCTCGAGCCGCGCGAGCCGTCCCGACATGACGCGCCCCGCGAGCAGCCCGAGCCGCGTCGAGAGCTCGAGATACGGCGCGAGCTCCTCGCGCAGGTCGTCGGGCAGGGCGGCGTAGTTGACGGCAGAGCGGGCGCTCCCGGTGCGGGCGAAGTCGACGATCTGCGCCGCCGCCTCGAGCGCCACGCGCCGCTGCGCCTCCTCGGTCGAGGCGCCGAGGTGGGGGGTGAGGATCACGTTCTCGAACGAGCGCAGCGGGGAGTCGGCGGGCAGCGGCTCCTCGTCGAAGACGTCGAGCGCCGCGCCGCCGACCGCGCCGCTCGCGAGCGCCGTGACGAGCGCCGTCTCGTCGACGATCCCGCCGCGCGCCGCGTTCACGACGCGCAGCCCCGGCTTCGCGCGCGCGAGCTGCGCGGCGCCGATCATTCCGCGGGTCTGCTCCGTGAGCGGCGTGTGCACCGTGAGGAAGTCGGACTCGCGCAGGAGCGTTTCGAGGTCGACCAGCGCGACGCCCACAGCACCCGGCGGCGCGCCGGCCCCCGCCGGCAGGAACGGATCGTGCGCGACGACGCGCATCTTCAAGCCGAGCGCGCGGTCGGCGACGACGCGGCCGATGCGGCCGAAGCCGACGATCCCGAGCGTCTTGCCGGCGAGCTCGCTCCCGAGCAGCTTCGTCCGCTCCCACTTGCCGGCGCGGACGCTCCGATCTGCTTGGGCGATGCGCCGCGCGAGCGCCATCAGCAGCGCGATCGCGAGCTCGGCGGTCGTCGTGGTGCTCGCGTCGGGGACGTTCGAGACGATGACGCCGCGCCGCGAGGCGGCCGCGAGGTCGACGTTGTCGACGCCGATGCCGGCGCGCGTGATCAGCTTGAGCCGCGGCGCCGCCTCGAGCGCCTTCGCGGTCACGGTCGTCCGGCTGCGGACGAGCAGCGCGTCGGCCTCTGCGAGCGCGGCGCAGAGCTCCGGCTCGTCGAGCCCCTTCCTCGCGTCGACCTCGAGGCCGCCCGCGCGCAGCGCGGCGAGCCCCTCGCTCTCGATCGAGTCGGCGACCAGGACTCGGAACGGCCGGGAGGCGGGCATGGATCCCTCGTGCACCCTCTGCGCGACGCGCGGCGAGACCTTATATCGGTCGCACCATGGCGACCCGCGTCGTGCTCGAACCGGCGAAGCTGCAGACCGCGATCCGGCTCGTGGAGGCGCGCATCGGCGCGCGCTTCCCCGGCTCCGGGCTCTCCGGGCTGGCGGCGTCGCTGGCGGCGATCGCCGACGACGCGCTCGCGCGCAGCGCGCGGATCCGCGCCGCCGACTGGAAGCTGCGCCTGGTGAGCTTCGTGCTGCTCGGCTCGATGGCGCTGCTGCTCGCCTTCGCGATCCAGCACGCGCGGCCGCCGCCGGAGCAGATCGAGGCGTTCCAGCTGGCGCAGGGGATCGACGCGCTGCTCTCGGCGCTCGTGCTGTGCGGCGCGGCGGCGGCGTTCGTCGTCACGCTCGAGGTGCGCGCGAAGCGGAAGAAGGCGCTCGAGGCGCTGCACGAGCTGCGCGTGCTCGCCCACGTGATCGACCTGCACCAGATCGCGAAGGACCCGGAGCGGAGCTACGGGAGCGACGGCGCCGCCGCGCCCGACCTCGACGCCGCGGCGCAGCTCAGCCGCTACCTGAACGAGTGCAGCGACCTGCTCGCGCTGATCGGCAAGGTCGCCGCCTTCTACGTCCAGGGCTTCCAGGACGGCGTCGTCCTCACCGCCGTGAACGACATCGAGGAGCTCACCAACGGGCTCTCGCGCAAGCTCTGGCAGAAGCTGACGCTCCTCGACCAGATGGTCGGGACGCGCCGTGCCTGAGATTCCCGCCGTCAGCCCTGCGCGCTCGCGTCGCCGTCGAACTCGACGCGCTGATGCGACTGGTCCCGGCCGACGCGGCCGATGACGATCTCGGCGCGACCGTAGCTCTCGGGCCGGACCGGCGCGCCGGCATGCCCGCGCAGGAGCGAGATCTGGCCGACGTGGGTGAGCGCGTCGGCGACCGGACCCTGGAAGATCACCGCCGCCGCGTACTTGGGCGCGCCCGCCGCGAGCTGCGCGTCGAGCCGCCCGAGCGACGAAAAGAAGCGCTCGACGTCGCGCTCCCAGTCGCCGAGCGCGCCCGCGCTCCAGGTCCATTGGCCGTCGGCCAGCTGGCACGCCCAGTCCATGAGGTCGCCGAGGTGGCCGACCAGCTCGAGCGGCGAGCGCGTCGAGTGGCCGGCGCGGTGCCCGGCGAATCCCTTCGGCGCGCCGCGCAGCGACTTCTCGGCGCGGTAGGCCAGCGTCGCCAGCGTATGGCGCAGCATGCGGATCTCGCCGTCTTCGTTCACGACTTCGCCTCCGCGATCCAGCCGCGCATCTGCTTCGCGCGCGCGGCGATCTCCCCGAACTTCCCGGCCGCGACGTCCTCGGGCCGGACGAGCGCGGCGCCGGTGCCGAGCGCGCAGGCGCCCGCGGCGAGCCACTTCTCGACCGACTCGCGCGAATGCTGCACGCCGTTCCCGGTCGGCATCAGGCGGCTCCACGGCATCGGGCCGCGCACGCTCTTGATGAACTCCGCGCCGTCGAACGCCGACGACGGGAAGAGCTTCACGATCTCGACGCCGAGCGCCTGTGCGTTCGAGAGCTCGGTCACGGTGCCGACTCCCGGCAGGATCGCGACCTGGTGGCGATGGCAGGTCGCGACGACGTCGGGCGCGAGCAGCGGGCTCACCACGAAGTCGGCGCCCGCGGCGAGGTAGAGCGCCGCCGTCGCCGGGTCGACGATCGAGCCGACGCCGAGGAGCGCTGCGCCGTCGCGGGCGCGCACCCGCCCGATCAGCTCGCGGAAGACGCCGAGCGCCGCGTCGCTGCGCGCCAGGAACTCGAGCGCCCGCACGCCGCCGTCGAGCAGCGCAAGGGCGATCCGCTCGGCCGTCTCGAGCCGCTCGTCGTGGAAGGTCGCGACGAGCTTGGTGTCGAGGATCGTCCGGTAGACGTCGAGCCGCGCGTGGCGCGCCATGGAACGGGCTCCGGTCGGGGGGCGGGCGGAGCAGAGTAAGCGACGTGCGGGTCCGTGTACTGCCCCGGGACGAGTCCCGGTCCGAACCGTCCCGGCCGGCGGCCGTTCGATCCCCCGCGCGTGCCTCCTGTGCGTCAACCCGGGGTCGCGCGTGGCAATGCAAGGGGCGTCCGCGCTGGCCCGCGGGCGCCCCGATTCGTTTCGGGGCCGCGGGCGGCGCGCCTCACCACCCGCGGATCAAGAGCTCCGTCCCGAGCGCCGTCCACCCGAGTTTGTCGGTTCCGCTGCCGGTGTAGGTGCGCAGCCCTAGCGTCCCGAGGAAGGCGAGGAAGTTCGGGTCGCTGCTGCCGTAGTAGGCCTCGAACTGGGAGAGCTGGGCGGGCGAGACGTCGGTCTGCCAGTCGAAGAAGACGAGCGGGATCTGTTCGGCGTGCGCGTCCCAGGCCTCGAACAGCGCGTGGACGAAGAAGGACTGCACCGCCTCGGAGCTGATCAAGAGAGCGCTCGACGGCGCGCCGAACTCGAGGAGCTCGATCGGGCGGCCGGGAAAGAGGGCGCAGAGGGCGTCGAGGTCGGCGCGCACCGCGGTGGTCGGGAGCACGGTGAAGTCGGTCGCGAGCGGGTAGTAGGTCGCGAAGATCGAGTCGGCGTCGGCGTCGAGATCGGCGAGGAAGGTCTTCGCCGCGTCGGTGAGCCCCCGAAAGGTCGCCTTCACGCCGACGTTCAGGCCCGGCCGGACGCTCGCGATGTGAGCGCGTACGGCCGTGAAGAAGGCGTGGTACTGCGCCCAGGCCGTCGCGTCGCTCCCGAGCCAGACGTCGACCTCGTTCCCGATCGAGAGCGCCGGGAGCTCGAGCGTCGGGATCTGCGTGAACACCCAGTCGATCAGCGCGTCGAAGCGCGCGATCACGGCCGGGTCGTCGAACGGGAGCCCCTGCAGGTCGGCGGGTACGCGCAGAACGTTGGTGTCGATCGGGGAGAGCGCGAGCACGACGCCGATCCCCTTCGGCGGGTAGTACGCCTCCGCGATCGCGAGGAACGGGTTGTCGAACGTGCCCGGCGAGACCTCGATCTCGTCCCAGCCGAGCGAGAGCGAGGTCACGTTCATGCCGATCGCGACGGCCTTGCCGAACGCGCCGTCGTAGTCGCCGTCCTCCGCGGCGCCGACCGCGAGGCCGAAGCTCCGCGCGCCGCGCTGCTCGGGGACGCCGTTGTGAAACCCGCCGCCGCCGCAGGCGGCGACGGACGCGAGCAGCAGGAGGGCAGGAGGGGACGCGCGCATCGCTTCTCTTCTCATCGGACGGCGGGAGTCGCTCCGCAAGCCGCGCGTGAAATCGTGGGGGGCGACCCGGACTGGAACGACGAGGGGCGCCCGCGTTTTCGCGCGGACGCCCCTCGGTTCTTCACGAATCGTCGGTCAGGAGCGGAGCGCGGCTCAGTACTGGATCGCCGCCGCCGCGTTCACGAGACCCCAGCCGGACTTGTTGTCCCAACCGGCCTTGTAGAGGTCCTTGCAGGTGGTCTCGATCGCGGCTCTCACCTGCGCATTCGTGTAGCCGCTCTTGTTCGCCTTCACGAGCGCCGCGACGGCCGCGACGTGCGGCGTCGCCATCGACGTGCCGGAGAACCCGTAGTACCCGAAGTTGCCCGGGCTGCCGGAGAAGGTCTGCTGCACGATCAGGTCGCCGAACCCGTCGTGGTTCTGGTCCTGGTTCCCGTCGCCGCCCGGCGCGACCACGTCGAGGTCGACGCCGTACTGCGAGTAGGAGCAGCGCGCGCCGTCGAAGCGCGTGGCGCCGACCGCGATGCAGTTGGCGTACTTGGCCGGGTAGGCGACCGTGTTGCGGCCGTTGTTGCCGGACGCGGCGCAGATCACGACGTCCTTGCCCCACGCGTAGTCGACCGCGCTCTTGAGCGTGGTCGAGCCGGCGCTGCCGCCGAGGCTCATGTTGATCACGTTGGCGCCGTTGTCGGCGGCCCAGCGGATGCCGTTGGCGATCGCCGAGTAGGCGCCCGAGCCGTTCGCGTCGAGCACCTTGACCGGCATGATCTGGCAGTTGTACGCGAGGCCCGCGACGCCCGTCCCGTTGTCGGTGGCCTGGCGGACCGTGCCGCACACGTGCGTGCCGTGGCCGTTGTCGTCGTTGGCGTGCGCGTCGTTGTTCACGTAGTCGTTCGGCGACACGAACGTCGCGCCGGCGAGGTCGGGCGCCTGCGAGTAGACGCCGAAGTTCTCGTAGGCGACGCCGGTGTCGACGATCGCGACGACCGCGCCCGAACCCGTCGTCGTGTTCCAGGCGGTCATCCCCTGCACGCCGAAGTTCGACGGGTAGCCGTTGCTCAGCGTGCCGTAGTCGTAGAAGTTCCACTGGTAGGGGAAGAAGTACGGGTCGTTGGGCGTGCTCGTCATCCACGCGACGTAGTCGGGCTCGGCGTAGTCGACGATCGGCAGCTTGGAGAGCAGCGCGACCCAGTCGTGCACCGTGCCCGGCGGCACCTGGAGCACGTCGAAGGCGTGGTCGACGCCCGCCGACAGCCAGCGCGCGCCGAGCGGGCCGAACATCGCGTCGATCGCGACCGGCGCGAGCGTGCGCTCGAACCGGACGATCACGTGGTCGGCCACGAACTCCGGCGCGTCGGCCGGCGGCACGAACGGCTGCCGGATCTCGATGATGCGCGGGCCCCTCTGCGGACTTCCGCCCGCGGCGACGAATGCCGCCAGCGCGAGCACGGCGAACACGCTCTTCCCGTTCAGGAACCGATTCATCCCGAGTCCTCCTGGATTGCGGCGGGTCTCTTCCCGGCCCCATTGAAGCGGAACCGTGGGGGATCGTGCCAGGGGTCGGTAACCGGGGTCACGCCTCGCGCGGGGGCGAATCTTCTTCCCGCCAGAGCAGCGCGTGGCGCGGGTCGAAGCGTGGCGCGAGCTTCGTCCCCGGCGCCGCCTCGAAGTCGCGCGGCACGACGACGTGGAGCGCGCCGCCGGCGAAATGCAGCAAAAGCACACGGTGGGGGCCGGCGTCCTCGACGACCGCGACCTCGGCAGGCGTCTCGCCGCCGTGCGGTGCCACGTGCTCGGGCCGGATGCCGAGGCGGGCGCGCGCGGCGTCGCCGACGCGGCTCGCGTCGACCTCGGCGACCCCGACGAGGCGCGCGCCGTCGCCGGCGCACCAGTGGTCGCCGCGCCGCTCGACGGCGAGGAGGTTGATCGGCGGCTGACCGAGCTGGCGCGCAACGGCGGGCGACGCGGGAGAGAGGTAGACCTCGCGCGGCGTGCCGACCTGCAGCACGCGCCCCGCGGCGAGCACGACGACGCGCTCGCCCATCGAGAGCGCCTCGGCCTGGTCGTGCGTCACCCAGACGACCGGCACCTGCAGCTCCTGGAACAGGCGCAGCAGCTCGACGCGCAGCGCCTCGCGCAGCTTCGCGTCGAGATTGGTGAGCGGCTCGTCCATCAGGAAGAGCTTCGGCCGGCGCACCAGCGCGCGGCCGAGCGCGACGCGCTGCATCTCGCCGCCCGAGAGGTGCTTCGCGGGGCGGTCGAGCAGCTTCTCGATGCGCAGCAGCGCGGCGGCCCACTGCACGCGCTCCTGGATCTCCGCCGGCGCGAGCGCGCGGCCGGGCGCGCGCAGCGGGAACTCGAGGTTCCCGCGCACGCTCCAGTGGGGGTAGAGCGAGAAGTTCTGGAAGACGAGCGCGACGTCACGCGCGGAGGGTGCGAGCGCCGTCGCGTCGGCGCCGCCGAGCTCGAGCGTGCCGGCGTCGGGCGTCTCGAGACCGGCGATCGTACGCAGCAGCGTGGTCTTGCCGGCGCCGGTCGGCCCGAGGACGACGACGCGCTCGCGCTCGCCCACTTCGAAGTCGACGCCGTCGAGCGCCGCCGTGGCGCCGAACCGCTTGACGATGCCGCGCACGCGCAGCGCGCTCACGCGAGCCGCCTTCCGCTCGCGCGGTCGAAGCGGCGCACGCGCGCCGGGTCGAATTCGAGCCGCACGCGCGCGCCGAGCCGCGTCGGAGCGTCGGCGGCGACCCGCGCGACCAACGTCCCGGCGTCGGTCCGGACGTGGAGGCAGCGCGCGATGCCGGAGTATTCGTCGAGGACGACCTCGCCACTTAGTGCCGGCGTTCCGCCGTGGGCTGCCGGCGTTCCGCCGTGGCCCGCCGGCCCCTCCCCGGCCGCCACCCGCACCGATTCGGGCCGCACGCCGAGCGTGACCGCGCCGGCGCCGACGCGCTCGCCCTCGAGGAAGTTCATGCCGGGGCTGCCGACGAAGTGGGCGACGAAGAGCGTGGCCGGCTCGTCGTAGACCTCGAGCGGCGTGCCGACCTGCTCGATCAGGCCGTCTTTCATGACGACGATGCGGTCGGCGAGCCGCATCGCCTCCTCCTGGTCGTGCGTGACGTAGAGCGTGGTGACGCGCGCGGCGAGCTGCTGCTCGCGCAGGAACTCGCACATCGCGAGGCGGCGGTCGGCGTCGAGCGTGCCGAGCGGCTCGTCCATGAGCCAGATCGCGGGACGGCGCACGATCGCGCGCGCGAGCCCGACGCGCTGCTGGTCGCCGCCGGAGAGCTCGCGCGGCCTCTTCTGCAGCAGCCCGGTCAGCCCGAGCCGGCGCGCGATGTTCGCGACGGCGGCGACGCGCTCCGCCTTCGCCATGCCGCCGCAGGAGAGCGGGAAGGCGATGTTCTCGGCGACCGTGAGGTGGGGGTAGAGCGCGTAGAACTGGAAGACGAAGCCGACGTCACGCGCGGAGGGCGGCAGCGCGGTCACGTCGGCGCCGGCGAGGCGGATCGTCCCCGCGCTCGGCAGCTCGAGCCCCGCCACCATGCGCAGCGTCGTGGTCTTGCCGCAGCCCGAAGGTCCCAGCAGCACGACGAACTCGCCCTGCGCCGCCGCGAAGTCGATCCCCTTCACGGCGCGCGTGCCGTCGGGGTACGTTTTCGCGAGCGCCGCGAGCTCGAGGAAGGCCACGCGCCTCAGCGCTCCGGGGCCGCGGGCGCGGCCGCGTGCGAGCTCACGATCTGGACGACGACCGCCGCGAACAGCACGCAGAAGCCGGCGCGCAGCCCGCCATCCCAGAACGGCTGGAGCTCGAGCGCGAGCCCGGCCGCGATGCCGGCGAGCGAGAGGCGGTCGAGCCGCCGCCAGAGGGAGCGCATGGCGTTCACTGCTTGATCGTCCCGAAGGTCATGCCGCGCAGCAGGTGCTTCCGGACCGCGACGGTGAAGAGGACGATCGGCGCGACGAAGATCAGCGCGCCCGCCGCGATCTGCGGCCACGGCATCCCGTCGATGTTGCCCTGCAGCCCCGCGAAGTAGGCCGGCACGGTGAGCGCGCCCGAGCTGTTGAGCGTCATCGCGAAGCCGTACTCGTTCCAGGCGGAGATGAGGCAGAAGACGGCGGTGACCGCCATGCCGGTGCGCGCCTGCGGCAGGATCACGCGCGCGAACGCCTGCAGCCGCGTGTAGCCGTCGACGAGCGCCGCCTCCTCGAACGCGCGCGGGATCTCGTCGATGAAGCCCTTCATCAGCCAGACGGAGAGCGAGAGGTTGAAGGCGGTGTAGAGCAGGATCAGGCCGAGGTGGGTGCCCTGCAGATTCAGCTCGCGGTACATGAAGAGGATCGGCACGACGACGGCGAGCGGCGGCAGGAAGCGCGTCGAGAGGATGAAGAAGAGCCAGTCCTTGGCGCCGGCGATGGGGTAGCGGCTGAAGCCGTACGCGGCGAGCGTGCCGAGCACGACGGAGGCGAGCGTCGACCCGAGCCCGATGAAGACGCTGTTGCGCAGGTAGCTCCAGAAGTCCTCCTCGGCGCCGACGTGGACGTGCGAGAGGCGGCGGAAGCCGTCGGTCGTCGCCGTGAACGTCAGCGGCGCGCGCGCGCCGTCGTCCGCCGCGAACGGGAGCGGCACGACGCGCGGGTCGAGGCTGATCGCGTCGTCGCGCGTCTTGAGGGAGGTGACCGCCATCCACGCGAGCGGCAGCGTGGCGACCACGAAGTAGGCGAGCAGGAGCAGCCGCTGGAGCACCTTCATGCCGGGCGCTCCCGCAGGCGGTCCATGTAGCGCGTGAAGACGGTCGCCACGCCGACCACGGCGACCAGCACGATGCACGCGAAGCTCGCCCCGAGCCCGACCTTCCCGTCGCGGAACTCGACCTGGTAGAGCAGCGTGGAGAGCGTCTGCGTCTTCTCGTCGTTCGGGCCGGTGATCGCCATGACGAGGTCGAACTGCTTCAGCGCGTCGGTCGCGCGCAGCAGCACCGCGAGCCCGAGCAGCGGCGCGCACAGCGGCAGGGTGATGCGCCGGAACTGCGTGAAGGGCGTGGCGCGGTCGATCGAGGCCGCCTCGTAGAGCGCTCCCGGGATCGCGTTCAGGGCCGCGAGCGAGATCAGCAGCATGAACGGCGTCCACATCCAGAGGTCGACCAGCAGCACCGACGTGAACTTCCAGTCGCGGTCGGTCGTCCACTGCGGCTGGGGGAGCCCGAGCGCGCCCAGGACCTGGTTCAGGATCCCGTAGTTGCCGTTGAGGATCAGGTTCCAGAACAGGCCGACCACCGCGGGCGAGAGCATCATCGGGACGAGCAGCGCGGTGAGCAGCGCCGTCTTCCCCCGGAAGTCGCGCCGCAGGCAGAGCGCGAGCGCGAAGCCGAGCAGGAGCTCGAGCGCGACGGCGAGTCCGACGAAGCGCGCCGTCAGCCGCAGCGCCTCCACGAACTGCGGATCGGCGAAGACGCGCGCGTAGTTTGCGCCGCCGTTGCTCGCGCCCGCTCCACCGAGCAGCGTGCCGCTCCGGAATCCGAGGACGACGTTCCAGACCAGCGGATAGATATTGAAGGCGAGCAGGAAGAGGAGCGTGGGACCGGTGAAGCCCCACGAGAGCAGGCGTGTCCGCGGAGCGCGCATGGGCGGGGGGTATTACCAAACAGCCCGCCGGACGCGGGTGACGGGAGGGGCCGCGCGGCTCGCGTGCGCGCTGGTCGCCGCCGGCTGCGCGGTCCAGGCGGAGGACATCGCGACGACCGGTCGCGTCGAATACTGGCACCCGACCGTCTCGGGCCGGGTCTTCATCACGAAGGGGTCGATGCCGGGGACGGCGACCGAGGTCGACATGGGCAGCAATGCCGGCCTCGACGCCGGGAACGCGTTCTCCGGCGGCCTCGATTTCGACGTCGGCCGCCACCGCGTGAGCTTCGAGTACACGGACTTCTCGAGCAGCGGCGCCACGGTCACGGGAGAGGACTTCACCTTCCACGGGCAGAACTTCTCGAAGGGCGACCACGTCTCGAGCGAGTTGAAGTGCCCGACGTCGCGGCTGAGCTGGAGCTACGCCTTCTGGCAGCGGCAGGAGAGCTCCTGGTGGGCCGGGCTCGGCGCGCGCTACTGGACGTTCGACATGCAGATGGCGAACGACACGACCGGCGAGACGACCTCGCGCAGCTTCTCCCACGCCTTCCCGATGGCGATCACCGACTCGTCGTTCGACCTCGGCCAGGGCTTCTCGATGCTGCTCCGCGCCGACGTCGGCATGGTCCGGGCGCCGCAGGCCGTCTACGACGGGGTCGGCGGCTTCGCGTACAAGATGAAACGCTTCGGGGCCGAGGCGGGCTGGCGCTTCATGCGATTCGACTTCAACGAAGCCAAGAACGACACCGACTTCAACCTGAGCGGGCCGTTCCTCGCGCTGCGCTTCACGTTCTGAGACGACGGCGCGCCCACCATGTCGCTGCTCGCCCTCCAGGACGTCGCCAAGGCGTACGACGCCAAGCCGGTGCTGCGCGGCGTCGACCTCGTCGTGAACGAGGGCGACCGCATCGGCCTGCTCGGCCGCAACGGTTCGGGCAAGACGACGCTGCTCAAGATCCTCGCCGGCGTCGAGCGGCCCGATTCCGGTGAGCGCGTCGCGCGGCGCGATCTCAAGCTCGGCTGGCTCGAGCAGGCGCCGAAGCTCGACCCGGGGCTTTCGGTGCGCGACGCGGTGCGGCTCGGGCTGGTCGGGCGCGAGCGGGTGCTCGCGGCGATCGAGGCGGTCCACCAGGAGCTCGGCCGCGACGGCATCGACTCCGACCGGATCGAGTCGCTGCTCGCGAAGCAGGACCGTCTGGAGGCGGAGCTCGCGACGCTCGGCGGCCACGACGTCGAGCACAAGATCGAGGCGATGGTGCGCTCGCTCGGGCTGCGCGACGTCGACGCCTCGTGCGGGACGCTCTCGGGCGGCGAGCAGCGGCGCGTCGCGCTCGCGCGCCTCCTGGTCGGCACGCCCGACCTGCTCCTGCTCGACGAGCCGACCAACCACCTCGACGCGCTCGTCACCGACTGGCTCGAGGACCGCCTGCTCGAGTCGCGCGTGCCGCTGCTGCTCGTGACGCACGACCGCTACTTCCTCGACCGCGTCGTCGACCGCATCGTCGAGCTCGAGCACGGCCGGCTCGTCGAGTACGACGGCGGCTACTCGCAATACCTGTGGAAGCGCGCCGAGCGCGACCACGCCGCCGGGAACGCGGCGCACGAGCGGCGCATGCTGCTGCGGCGCGAGACGGCGTGGGCGCGGCGCGGCCCGCCGGCGCGCACCACCAAGTCGAAGTCGCGCATGGCGCGCTGGGCGGCGCTGGTCGCCGACGGCGGCGACGCGGCGATCGGCACGGTCTCCTTCACGCTGCCGCCGGGGCCGCGGCTCGGGACGAAGGTGCTCGAGCTGCACGGCGCCACGAAGTCGTTCGACGGGCGCGTCGTCGTCCCGCCGCTCGACTTCGAGCTGCGCGCGGGGACGCGGCTCGGGATCGTCGGCCCGAACGGCGCCGGCAAGTCGACCTTCCTCTCGCTCTGCACCGGCGCGCTCGCGCCCGACGGCGGCACGCGCGCGGTCGGCGAGACGGTGAAGTTCGCCGCGATCGACCAGCAGCGGCGCGGCCTCGACCCGAAGAAGACGGTCGTCGACGAGGTCGCGAGCGCCGACATGGAGCACGTGCGCGTCGGCGGGCAGTCGATGCGGATCGAGAGCTTCCTCGACCGCTTCCTCTTCCCCGGCCCGACCAAGTTCTCGCGCGTCGAGGACCTCTCCGGCGGCGAGCGCAACCGCGTGCTGCTCGCGAAGCTGCTGATCCAGGCGGGCAACGTCGTCGTGCTCGACGAGCCGACCAACGACCTCGACCTCGAGACGCTGCGCACGCTGGAGGAGGCGCTGGTCGCGTTCGAGGGGGCGGCGCTGATCGTCAGCCACGACCGCTGGTTCCTCGACCGCGTCGCGACGCACGTGCTGTACATGGATGGCGAGGGACACACGCGGCAGCACGTGGGCGACCTCTCGTCGCTGCTCGAACGCATCGCGCGCGAGCGCGCCGCCGAGGAGGCGCGCACGGCGCAGGAGGCGCAGGCGGCGAAGCGGAAGGCCGCCGCGCGAGCTGCGCCGACGGCGGCGAGCCCGGCCGGCGCGGCGCCGGCGAAGCGCAAGCTCACCTTCAAGGAGGCGAAGGAGCTCGAGGCGCTCCCGCCGCAGATCGCCGCCCTCGAGGCGCGCGCCGCGGAGCTCGATCGCAGGTTCGCCGATCCGGCGCTCTACCAGGGCTTGCAGCAGGAGCTCGCGAAGCTGCAGGCCGAGCGGGCGGACCTCAAGCGCGCGCTCGGAATCGCGTATGAACGGTGGGAGGAGCTCGAAGCGCTGCGCGGGTCGGCGCCGTAGAGAGGGCGGGGACGCGGAGGTCGAGATGGACCGGGACGAGGCGCTGGCGCTCTACGAAAAGCTCGTCGCGACGAATCCCGCCGTCGAGCGCAAGGGCGACACGATGCCCTACACCTCGCTGAACGGCCACATGTTCAGCGTGCTCCACAAGGACGGCAGCGTCGCGCTGCGCCTGCCGGCGACGGAGCTGCAGACGTTCCTCGCGAAGCACGCGACGAAGCTCTCCGTGCAGTACGGCATCGTGCAGAAGGAGTACGCCATCGTCCCCGACGCGCTGCTGAAGAAGACGAAGGAGCTCGCGCGCTGGTTCGAGACGAGCCGCGCGTGGGTCGCGTCGCTCCCGCCGAAGGCGACGACGCGCGCGAAGAAGAAGCGGTGACCGTGCGCGCACGCGCCGCGCTCGCGCTGCTCCCGTTCGTGGTCGCGTGCGGCGGCGACGACGCGCCGCCGCGCGAGCGGTCGAAGGACCCGAACGTCTTCGAGGTCGAGCCGGGCGGCGACATCCAGGCGGCGATCGAGGCGGCCGCGGCGGCGGGCGCGAAGGGCAAGAGGGTGCGCGTCCGCGCCGGGACCTACCGCCCCCGACTCGCCGGACAGGCGCTGATCTGGTTCCACGCGAAGCACGACGGGCTCGTGGTCGAGGCCGACGGCGCGGTCGTGCTCACGGCGGCGAACCAGGACGTCGCCGACAAGAGCGACCCGAGCTTTCCCGCCGTCGTGAACCACGTCGTCTATTTCGGGGACGGCGTCGGCGCGTCGACCATGCTGCGCGGCTTCGAGATCACGGGCGCGAACCACTTCGTGACGCAGTCGGAGACGCCCGGGCCCGTGCAGCCGAACGTCCCGGAACCGCGCCTCACCAAGGCGATGTTCTTCTACTGCGACGGCGGAGCGATCAAGGTCTTCGGCCGCTCGAGCCCGACGCTCGAGCGGCTGAACGTCCACGACAACTACGCGAGCCCCTGCGCCGGCGGCATCTCGATCGAGCAGCGCGGCTTCTCCGAGAACGCGGTCACGATCCGCGACTGCGTCTTCCGGAACAACCGCTGCCAGATCACCGGCTCCGCGGTCGACGTCCTGCCGGGCGGCGCGGCCGAGCTCGAGAACTGCCTCTTCGTCGGCAACGTCTCGAACACCGGCGTCGACTACGTGAGCCCGAAGGACGACCTGCGCAGCTTCGAGCACGGCTCCGGCGCGCTGACGGTCTTTTCGAAGTCGCGCGCGCGCGTCGTGCGCTGCACGTTCACCGACAACTGGAACGGCGCCGACGACACGGGCGAGGCGAGCGTCTGGGAGCACTGCCTCTTCTGGAAGAACGGGCGCGGCGGCGGGATCGCGAAGGGAAGCCGCTACGAGCTCGACGTCGCGAACGGAGCGGGCGTCACCGGCTGCCGCATCGGCGGCGGCGTCGCCGACCTGCGCGGCACGATCGACAAGACGAAGAACCAGCTCGACGCGCCCGATCCCGAGTTCGACGAATCGTTCCAGCCGCGCGCGAAGGGATGCGAAGGCGTCGGTTACCGCATTCCGCGGTAGATCTCGGCTCGATGTCGTCTTCACGACGTCATCCTCTCGACACCGATCCGGACTTGCCCTGATCGGCGCGATACCTCGCCGCGGCCACGCGCTACGCGCGATCGCGCGGCGCATCCGTCCGTCGCCGCGCACGCAACGAAGCGCCCCCCACTTCGTGACGACGCCAGGCGACCATGGACGCTCGACCGCACCGATCCGGCGGCGCGCGGACGTTTTGCGCGCACGCGCGGCTCCCTTTCTTCTTCGCTCTCCTCGTCGGCTGCGACGGCGCGCACGAGCGCTGGCGCGCTCCCGCGGCGAGCGGAGCGCCGTCGCAGGAGCGCGCCGTCCTCGTGGTCGAGTCGGGCGGCGACCTGCAGGCGGCGATCGAGGCGGCGGCAGCGGGCGGCGCGGCGGGCAAGGTCGTGCGCGTCCGCGGCGGGACGTACCGCCCGAAACAGGCTGGACAGGCGCTGCTCTGGTTCAACGCGCGCCACGACGGGCTGACCGTCGAGGCGGACGGACCGGTCGTGCTGACCGCCGAGAATCCCGAGATCGCCGACCGGCGCGACCCGAGCTTCCCGGCCGTCGTGAACCACGTGGTCTACTTCGGGGACGGCGTCGGGCCGACGACGGTGCTGCGCGGCTTCACGATCACCGGCGCGAACCACTTCGTGACGAAGGCGGAGACGCCCGGGCCGGTGCAGCCGGAGCTCCCGCTCGCGAAGCTCGGGAAGGCGCTCTTCTTCTACAGCGACGGCGGCGGCATCAAGGTCTTCGGGCGCAGCTTCCCGACGCTCGAGCGGCTCGTCGTGCGCGACAACTACGCGAGCCCGTGCGCGGGCGGCCTCTCGATCGAGCACCGCGGCTACAAGCTCGGTGCCGTGACCGTGCGCGACTGCGTCTTCGCGAACAACCGCTGCCAGGGGACCGGCGCCGCCGCCGACGTGCTTCCCGGCAGCGCCGCGAACTTCGAGAACTGCCTCTTCGTCGGCAACGTCGCCAACCTAGGCGTCGACCCCGTGAGCCCCGAGGACCCCTACAACGCCGAGCACGGCTCGGGTGCGCTCACCGTGTTCGAGCACTCGCGCGTCCGCGTCGAGCGCTGCACCTTCACCGACAACTGGAACGGCGTCGACGACAAGGGCGCGGACAACGTCTACGCCGACTGCCTCTTCTGGCGGAACGTCCGGCGCGGCGGGATCTCGCGGGGGTCGCGCTACGAATTCGACATCCTCGACGCCGACCAGGTCTCCAACTGCCGCGTCGGCGGCGGCGTCGCCGACCTCCGCCGCACGATCAACCCCGTCCGCAACCTGCTCGGCTGCGCCGATCCCGACTTCGACGCGTCGTTCGAGCCGCACGCACGCGGCTTCGACGGCGTCGGCTACCGGGCCTTTCGCGCGACGCAGTGAGGCGGGGCGACGCAGGGAATTCCGCTTTCATCGCCGGCCGGGCGGCGACGAAGATTCCTGCGGGTCGCGGTCCACCCCAGCCGTCGGGAGTTCCACGATGGTCGGCAAGCTGATCGGCGCGCTCGTGTCTCTGGGAATCATCCTCGGCGCCGACGATCTGTCGCAAATCGCTCGCGACCTGCGCGCGCCGCGACGTCTCTGGATCGGCTCGAGCATCGAGCTCTCCGGCAACGGCCAGCACTTCAAGCTCGACACCGACGTGAAGAGCTCCGGATGGTTCTGGGCGCGCGAGAACACGCTCTCGACCTCGATCACGTACGAGCCCGCCGGCATCCTCGACGCGCTCGAGGTCTGGGTCGCGTTCGATCGGAACCGCGACGGCCGGATCGAGAAGTCGGAGTGGCAGCTCGCCGGACACGACGCTGCACTCGACGCCGAGGGCAAGGCGACCGCGACCGTTCGCGACGCTCCGCTCGCGTCGGGCAACGTCGGGTGGCGGATCGTCCAGCGCTGCCACGACGAAGAGCCGTTCTACGACCAGTGGATCGACGAGGGCGTGACGACCGAAGATCCGTGAGCGCGTCGAACGAGACTGCGCCCGACCCTTCCTCGCGCCGCCGCCGCGCGCCTACGTCGCCGCGACGCGCTCGCGGATCCGCTCGACGTCGAGGTCGCGCAGCCAGGTCTTGTTGCGGAGCCACAGCGAGTTGAACCGGAACGCCTCCATCTCGGCGATCGCCTCGTCGGCGCCCCAGCCCTCGACCACCATCGTGTAGACGGCGATGCAGTAGCCGGTGCGGTCGCGGCCTTGGGCGCAGTGGACGTAGACGGGCGCGCGCGCCGGGTCCTGCGCGACCTGGAGGAAGGCGACGACCTCGTCCTCGTCGGGATCCCATGCGTGCATCTCGATCCGGACCGGCTCGAGCCGCGTGCCGGCGAGCAGCGGGGCGTCGTCGTGGTCGCTGCGCAGGTTGACGACCGTCCTCACGCCGGCCGCTTCGAGGTGCTTGAAACCCTCGGCCGTCGGCTGCGCGCCGCGCCAGAGCGAAGGCGACACCTTCGCGAAGTTGGACACGCCGCCGCAGAAGTCGTCGCACGGCGTCGCGGCGACGATGTGGCGCGCCATCGGGCACGTGGGGGTCGGACCGGGCATCGGCGGCGCGGCGCCGCCCGAAGGCGGAGTCGGGCACGCCGGCAGGACGAGCAGCGCCGGCAGCGCGAGCCGCGTCGGACGAAAGTTCACGAGTGCTTCTCGGTCGCCACGCGCGCCTCGTCCGTCCGCTCGCCCCACGGGATGAAGAGGAAGTTCCCGCCGCGCTTGTCGCCCTTGCGATCGTAGACGAAGAGCTTCCAGAGGAAGGAGAGACGGCAGCCGTCGGGCTCCGTGTCCCACGTCACCGCCGGAAAGATGTCGCGGCGCGTCGTGTCGCCCTTCTTGTCGGAGCGGTAGGCGTAGCCGAGCACGTGGACGCTCTCGCCGCTCGGCGTGCTCTCCTTCTGGAAGGCGTAGCCGCCGAGGACGTGGAGCTTGTCGGTCGACTCGGTCCGCTCGCGGCTCACCGTGTAGCAGAGGACGTCCCAGTCCGTGCCGTGGGCGGTCCGCTCGTATTCGTGCACGAGCGGGAGGCGGTAGTGCGCGCCGTCGTGGCGCGCGCCGTCGCGCTCGGCGATGGTCGAGTGCTCGACCAGGAACCAGTCGAAGAGGAAGCCGGCGTAGTCGCGCCGCTCGGTCCAGCGGTTCGGCAGCGCCGCCGGATCGGCGGGGTGCTCCTCGACGTGGCCCACGTCGAAGAGGGTGAGCGTGCGCAGGTTCCAGGAGCGCTTCTCCTCGCCGAACCGGTCGAGGTCGAACAGCAGCGACGTGCCGACGTGGACGTGCGTCTTCCCGAAGTGGGGGTGGACGCCGACGAACGTCAGCGGGTCGAGCCAGTCGTCGAGGCCGTCGGCGTCGGTCGTCGAGACGAGCGGCCAGAGCCGCCACGCGCTCCCCTCCTCCGACCTCTTGACGCGCGCGATCCCGAGCAGCGCGACGTGCTTGCTCGTCCCGCCCGATCGCCCGCCCCAGTACAGCGGAAAGAAGCGTTGCGAGCCGTCGCCGTCCTCGCCGCGCGTCGTGCGGATCAGCGTGAACTCGTCGAGCAGGCCGTCGGCGCGCGCGTCGGTCGAGCCCGACGCGAGCGGCCACAGCCGCCACGCGCTCCCGCCCTCGGTCGTCGCGTAGCGCCCGAGCCCGAGCAGCGCGGTCTGCTCGGAGCACTTCGCGTCGCCGCTCGAGGACCAGAGCGGGAAGACGTGCCGCGAATACTCCCCGCCGTGCGACCAGCTCCCCGCCAGCGTGAAGTCGAAGAGGGGATCGGGCGTCTCCGCCGCGTTCGACTGCGCGTAGAACGGGAAGGCGCGGTACGACGCCGACTTCTCGTCCGCGACATAACGCCCCAGCCCGGCGAGCTGCCAGGAATCGGTCGTCGTCGGCGTGCTCTCGACGCCGAAGAACGGGAGCGCGCGCGTCGTGGTCGTGTCGCCCGAGCGGCTCCACTCGAAGAGCGGCCACGCCACGGCGGTCGACTCGACCGGCACGCCTTCGACCGTGCCCTCGCTGTGGTGGTAGACCGGGCCGAGCACGTTCGTGAAGCCCGAGCCGCCGCTCGCGTCCCAGCCGCGCCCGCCGAACGGCGTCAGCACGAGCCGCTCGTCGCCCTGCTCGCGGTAGTACCAGAAGGGGACGAGCATCTGCCGCGAGCGCTCGCCGCTGCGCGCCGACCAGTAGAGCGGATAGACGTTCAGCCCCGACGCGCGCACGCCGGTCGCCCCGTCCGGTTCGCCCGTGCGCCATGCGTCGCCGAGCAGCGTGAACACGTGCGACTCGTCACCGTGAGTCCGCTTCGCGAAGAGCGGCACCGCGAAGGTGAGCGACCCGGCCTCGTCCTCGACGTGGCCGTAGAACGGCAGGACGAACCGGCGCTGGAGGGTCGGCGTCGTCTCCCACCAGGTCGGCGGCAGCAGGAGGGCGTGGCGGCTGCCGTTCGCGTCGCTCCCGCCGTGGTAGAGCGGGAGGATGGTGAGCGACTCGCTCTTCTCGTCCTGTTCGCTCCAGACCAGCGGAAAAAGACCCCACGCGTCGGTCGCGCCGCCGTTCGGCGCGTGCCACCACGCCGGCCCGATCCAGCTCGTCTCGCCCTTCGTCGCGAGTGGGAAGAGGCCGTACGACGTGGTCTCGAGGCCTTCGCGGTTCCACCAGAACGGCCCGTACCACGAGAGATCGGCGTGCGTGAAGAGGGGGAAGAGGCCGTAGCGATCGGAGTCGCGCCGCCACCACGCCGGGCCCACGAAGCCGAACGTCTCGTTCACGTGCGCGATCGGGAAGACGCCGCTGCAGCCGCCGCCGTTCGCGTCGTGCGACCAGTAGACCGGGCCAGCCCACGAGAAGCCGTCGTCGTCCATGTGCGAGAGGAGGAAGAGGCCGCGGTAGCCGGAGCCGCTTCCGTCGGCCGCGCCGCCGCTCTTCCAATAGACCGGTCCGGCCCACGAGAAGCCATCGCGGCTCACGTTCGCGATCGGGAAGACGCCGCGATTGCCGCCGAACGAGTAGGCGTTGAGCGCCCAGCCTTCGCCCGTGCCGGTGTCGAAGTGCGACAGCGGGAAGAGGACGTCGAGGTCGTCGTCGTCGCGGCTCACGAGCGGACGGACGGCGAAGCCGTGGTGGTCGAAGTCGACGAGCGGCCAGAGGAGCGAGCCGCCGTTGCCGTCGAACCAGGCGACCGGCCAGAGGTTGGCGCGCTCGGCCTGGCTCTCCTCCGCGTCCGAGAACGGAGAGAGCCGCCAGAGGCGGCTCCCGGAACTGCAGGCGGCGAGCGCGACGAGGGCGACGGACCCCGTGAATCGCGCGAGCATCGCGAGCGGCTTCTCGTGCATCGTCCGTCCCCCTCATGAGAGCCGCCCCGGTGCGAAGGACCGGGGCGATGCGGCGACGCGCGGGGACACATGGCGTGCCTGCGGGGTTGCACGCCGATCTCCCGCGCCCGACACCGGCGCGGGTATCGGTCTACGCGGAACTCGCGTCGCGGCCCTGCGCCGAACATGACGACGACGCGCCCCGCCGACGCGTGCGCGCCGACCGTGGATCGGCCGCTCTTTTTTTCGGGAGTTTGGGCATGATCCCCCGGCTGCGCCCTTCCCTCGCGCGCTGCAGTCCACGGAGTCGAGAAGGATGGCGTCCTCGCGCCGACACTGTCGTTTCACATCGGTCCCGGCGTGGTCGGCGCTGCTCGCGGCGCTCTCCGGCGCGGGATGCAAGGTCGGTCCCGACTACGAGCGGCCCGAGGCCGACGTCAATCCCGCGTGGCTCGACGACGCGCGCGGGTCGGCGGAAGAGGGCGCGACCGCGCCGCTCTGGTGGGAGAGCTTCAAGGACCCGACGCTCGACGCGCTGATCCAGGCGGCGCGCTGCAGCAACCTCACGCTGCGCGTGGCGGGGCTGCGCGTGATCGAGGCGCGTGCGCAGCGCGGGATCGCGGTCGGCGAGTTCTTCCCGCAACTGCAGCAGGCGTTCGGCACGCTGTCGGCCAACCGCGTCGGCAGCAACGACGCCTTCCCGTCCTTCGACAAGAACTACGCCTCGGCGTCGGTCGGCGTCGAGGCGGCGTGGGAGCTCGACTTCTGGGGCAAGTACCGCCGCGCCATCGAGTCGGAGGACGCCTCGCTGCTCGCGAGCGTCGCCGACTACGACGCCGTGCTGGTGAGCCTGACGGCCGAGGTCGCGACCGACTACGTCCTGATCCGGTCGCTCGAGGAGCGGCTCGCGAATGCCGTCGCGAACGTCGCGCTGCAGCAGGAGACGCTGCGCCTGATCCAGACGCGTTTCCGGCTCGGGGCCGTGTCGGAGCTCGACGTCGCGACGTCGCGCGGGACGCTCGCCAACACGCAGGCGCTCATCCCCGACCTGCAGCGCGCGCTGCGGCAGACCAAGATGGCGCTCGGCGTCCTGCTCGGGCGGACCCCCTCGGAGCTCGAAGCCTGGCTCACGCCGGCGGAAGGCGGGCCGGCGACGCTCCCCGAGGCGCCCCCGACGCTGGCGCTCGGCATCCCGGCCGACCTGCTGCGCCGCCGTCCCGACGTGCGCGCCGCCGAGCGCGGCGCGGCCGCGGCGAGCGAGCGCATCGGCATCGCGAAGGCTGACTACTTCCCGTCGATCTCGGTGCTCGGCTCGACCGGCTTCTCGACCTCCAACGCCGACCGCGCCGGGAACCCGGGCCTCGGCGACCTGTTCAGCTCCGACTCGTTCGCCGGGTTCCTCGGGCTGCAGGTGAACCTCCCCTTCCTCAACTACGGGCGCATCTCCGACAACGTCCGCGTGCAGGACGCCCGCTACGAGCAGGCGGCCGCGGCCTTCCAGGACTCGGTGCTGCGCGCGGCGGCCGAGGTCGAGTCGGGCCTCTCGGCGTTCCTGCGCGCGCGCGAGCGCGCCGGGTTCCTCGCGGAGAGCGTCTCGGCGGCGCAGCGTTCGGTCGAGCTCTCGCTCATCCAGTACAGGAACGGCGCGGTCGACTTCATCCGCGTGAACGACGCGCAGACCGTGCTCGTCACCAGCCAGGACACGCTGGTGTCGGCGCGCGCCGACGTCGCGCTCGGCGCGATCGAGACCTACCGCGCGCTCGGCGGCGGCTGGGAGGTGCGCGGCGAGGACGAGTTCGTCGACCCGGGGACGATCGACCGCATGCGCAAGCGCACCGACTGGGGCGACGTGCTCAGTCCCGGTTACCACCAGGGCTCCGACCTCGGATGGGACCGGCCGAAGCTCGACGGCCCGCCGCCGAAGGCGGACGAGGCGGACGCAGAGAAGTCGGACGCGGAAAAGGCGGGCGCCGAAAAGGCGGACGCGGACAAGGCGGACAAGGACCATCCATGATCCATCGGAAGTATTCGACGCAGCTCTCGCTCGCCGCCGCCGCGCTGGTCGCGGTGGTCGCATGCAAGGGGAAGGACGACAAGAACGCCTACGCGCCGCCGCCGCCGCCCGAGGTCGTCGTCGCGACGCCGACGCAGCGC
>Ga0137437_1000075_pt1 | contig 24717 bp, 29 predicted proteins | sample EasRivERMGT138_2_FD_102332 | JGI IMG/M metagenome (GOLD analysis project Ga0137437, IMG submission 102332) | Soil microbial communities from meander-bound floodplain in the East River, Colorado, USA - East River MetaG ERMGT138_2 | ecosystem: Environmental > Terrestrial > Soil > Floodplain ...
TGTTGGGATCCATTTCTGTACGTAGCAAGAGACACAGGAGACGAATTGAACATGAATACGGCAATCTTAAGTGGGCTTGAGGAAGTGAATCCATCTGAATAGAACCCAAGAGGGAAGCCCATGAAGTCAGAATAAGTAGTGCGGGAAAAGAACATTGAGGCGACCAGCAAATCGAAACAAACAATAGAAAAAAATTGACGTTAGACTAGGGCTACAAGGGCTACATAAAAAACGAATCTAAGAAAATCAGGCATCATGTAAAAAACTCGTTCCACAATTGCCCAACCATGTAGGTATCATCATCAGGACCAATGAGACCTGCTGCTTCGCCTGGGTAGCCCACGATGTCGTTTCGATCCTCTGGATAGCATGCCACCCCAACTTTGCCTGCCCATTCCATATCAACAGCCTTCACTGTGACAGGGTCCACAATGGTGTCCTGAGTGACATGAATCATGAGGTTGTTGGGACGGAGATCGCCATGGACAAAACCAAGGCCTTTCAAAGTGGAAACGATTGCATTAAGTTGCACCCAAATGGCGTCCTTCTTCTCACGCACTAACGCAGGGTGTTTGTCGTGGAAATAGTGCAAGGTCCTCCATCCAGGTCCATGAGGCGTGGGGGGGGGAAGGTATTCCATAACGACAATGTCGGCACCAATCACTGGCTTGTGGGAGCGGCCATACAATGTGGGGGCAAGACCCTGAGCATGGAGAGCTTTGTGGACGTCATAGCCATATGGGAGGAAGGCAAGTTTCACCATGCTCCCTAAGGGAGTGGTGGTGAAAAAGGTAGAACATCGGGTGTCGAACGGCTTGGAAATTTCGAGCAGGCATATTTTCTTGGTGGTCTCATCAGTATATGATGAAAAGACCACAGGGAGATTGGAAACGCGATGTGTTGTGCCGATATGAGTTCTACATTTAGGTTAGAATTTGCTGAAAGGACTAATATAGTTGCTCACGGCGGGAGGTATTGCACACTGCCGCGGAGAGCGAACAGCATTTTCGTTAGCTTCTCGCGATGTTGACGAGCCACGTCCTGGTATGCAAAGCAACTCTTGAACAGATCGATCTCCACAGTCATTTCAAGCGAAGTCAAAGAAGCTCCTTCGACAAAACCTCCAGAAATTTTTATTTCCGGCCCTAAGGAAGATAAGCTCCAAGTTCATTGGAATAAATAGACAGCGCACATACCAGAGATCGATAACAAAAACAGTGGGGCACCAGACAGTGGAATACGATCATTCGATCGAACATAGACATCATACATGCGGCAAAGTTGCAGGTGACCGTCGCCATTGGTACCAGGCTCCAGTTTGACTTCAATAATAATCCATGGACAAGACCCCCTATCATCGGTCTCTTTGTTGCAGATGATGTCAATTCTACCTTGCTTGAAATTATTCTCCATAGTCCACCTGAATCCGTCGGATTCGGGGAAGAGCTGCTTAAACACCTCGAAGATATTGCACCCTCGAGTAGCTTCTGTTTCCACAGGAGCGGTAAGCATTGACCCGAGAGCCATAGCGGCCAAACGGAAGGGCCCCAGCTCGGCGCATGTGGGTGTGGCAGACATTATGTTGAAGAACTCGAAGAAAGCCCGGTGTTTGACTTTCAAGGGAAGGCTAGGCCTTCTGGCTGCTGGCCGGTGGCAAGCTATAGCAACCCGGTCGTTGGCTTGCATGGTATGCCAGCCACCAGACTTCCCGAACGCTGCTGGTGAAGGAAGGTCAACCAGGGACCCGAACATGGAGTCTCCCAACTCCAACAATGTTTTCAACTTCGCTACCAAAGCCTCCTGAACTTGTAACGCCATATCGTTGGTCCTGGTTATGGGTACCGGGAAATACTGCTTGAATTCATTGATGTGCTGCATATCACGATATAAAGGAATCGTGACATCTGCACCTCGAAGAACGTTGACGGCGGATTCGCGTTTCACCTGGTCAACCTCGAGTAGAAACTTGAGAAGGGAGATTCGGTTCATTACTTCCGTTGGCTGTGTCCAAAAATAGTGGTTGTCCTTATCAAGAAAGTGGTATGCCCTGGTTGGCACGCCGTCGAGGAGCTTGAGAAACACGTCAAGTTGGGCGTCAAACTCCGATTCTACAGAATGCTTGGGGCGTTTTGCTTCTTGATGGGAAGATATCCGACTTCCAGAACGTTTCGTAACTCCCATGTTTCGAGAGGGTTGAGGGCCTCCAGGGGTTTGAGGGGGTTGAACCAGCGGCGAGGAATTGTTGCTAGGTATCAGGGAAGAGAACGATCGTTTTTTTGGACTGGAGGAAGAGGGCACTTTTAAGGAAGCGGCTTTTACGGTGGTGCCAGAAGGTGTTTCGACGCTGGTCGCTTTGACACCAGAAGCGGTGGCTTTGATGGTGCTTGATGCTGCGCGGGTTGGCCGCTCTGGTTCGTCAGAGGTTGACATCTGACTCGTTGTGGCAGTTGTGGGCAGTGGACACTCCGCGGTTGTGACAACGTGGTGACTAATCTCATCACTGTTTTCCGTTTTGGGACATGGTCTCCTCATCAAGACAAGACAAAATGCTCTCGACAAAGCCATTGATGCAGCTGAGGCCGGCACACAGCACTCAGCAACGGAGACTCTCGCTTACAGCCCTTCGTCCCTCACTACGTTAGTCTAAACTAGAAAACTGGAGGGATGCCGAAAAAATTCCCAGGCCAAGCGAGGGAGAATTCGTAGGCGATTTTGCCGCCGACCCCGGGACGGGTTTCTTGCTGCAGGTTGGTCTATGTACTTCACATCTTCTCATCCAGCGCTGTTGTCCCTCTCTCTATCGGGACAGCGAGGAGTGTGCCACGACAGCTATCTTTGTTACTCCACTTACGTACTTCCCTTGGAAAGGATCTTTCTAAATTCGGAAGGAACTGAGTGAACGAATCGACGATACTTACTTATTTTTCTCATGTCTTCTGGTTCCGGATATGCATATGGAACCACGACACTCCATTATCACAACAGCCGGTGACCACCACCAGGGCCATGAGAGTCACGGTGCATATTGTATTTATCCTGCTAACTCCGTTGTAACGTCTCTATTTCCAGCGCAGAGCACTGGCTCCCTTCAACCGTAACTCAGCCCTATTCTGCACCCACTGTCCACGACGATATCAAAGCCATGGTTCCAGTGCGGTCACGTCCACTCTGCACGAGGGGCAAGTCGATATCAATTCTGTCTCCATCGAGTTTGATTAACCACGACCCCCGGTTGAAGATGGAGTCACAGGGAACCAGATTTCGTCACTCGAGTCGTCGCCGCTCGCGAGACCTGCATTGCCTATGATTGTAAGTAATATTTTCTTCTCTGATTGTTTTTCCTTCTTATAAATAGGCGACGCAGACATTTTACTGGCAACTCCAAGATCAGTTGGATTATATGAGGGGGGGGCAGCGCAACTGAGTCTACTCCATCAAGCCATGCTCGGAGAGGTGGTTGTCACGGATTTGAGCTTTGACCAGCTTGACGTCGGGCGGCAGATTCTACATCTAGGTGCAACCAGGAAGAAGTTATTTGGTGAGTTCGATAAGGGACCATGTAGTTGGCAAATAGGATTTCGAACGCAGAGCGTGGGTAAATTGTCGCAGGCTCCTCTTCAATAGTCAAGAGGCGCGGCGCCCATCAAGTTTTCTCGCCATCGAAGAACAACTTTGCACTCGTCCGTTTCTAGCGTCCCTGCCATTTCTATTACACACCAAAAATACTATGAGGCATCACCTAGTCCATCTCTGGTGAGTCTCCTGCGTCACGCTGGCCGTGAGTTTATGGGAGGTCCGGGTCTCACACAGATATATCCATGTCATCCACATCATCAGGGACAGTGGCAGTCATGGCCTCAAGATCAGTGGTTTGCAACACCTGGTCACAGACAGGAGACATGTACAGATCAGTTTGATATAAAAAACTAAAAGGGATAGTTGCTCACCCTTGCGAGGGAAACAACAATAATAAGGGGAATTTTCGCTTCGCAATGGCCTTGATATTCGAATGGGAGGGATGCAAAATGACACTGGATGTCTTGAGGTCTGAAGATCTCCAGATCATTGCAATCTGGTGACCACAGCGTCACTCCAAGCACTGGAAATGTGCCCGGCAACGAAATAGGTGTGCTTGATGGTAATGACTTGTAGCAGCGAACTACTAGAAGAGTTTGCAGAGTATTCAAGGACGTTCGGACCTTGAGGATAGAAATAATGATGGCCGGACAATAGTCAGAAGTCGAGCACCGTTTCAATAAAACGCACGAATTGCCGAAGTGTTTTTCCGAAACGGTGTAACGTAGACCAAGGATGATTAACTGCTTTCGGAATTGGGCCTTTTCCACTTCGAAACTGGAGTCATACTGGAGGAGAATGTTTCTGAGATTTGGGGGTATTTTGGAAGCGGTTCGAGGGTTCCAGACTGCCACTTGAACATCCGCTGTCGGTTCAAAAGTCGCCATGTCGCAAATTAGTGTATTACGAACACGTGGGTCAACAAGGCGGCGGAAGATAGATTGACAAGCGATGATTGCGGGAGGGCACTGTTTCGTCTTGTAAATAAAGGCTCGCAAGTTTGCAGACCGAGTAAAGCTTTCTGATATAGTTTGCTCCAATTGGCCTAGATGAAAGATGCAATTGAGCTGATCTCTGATGGCCAGAGAAGTAGACTGCAAGACCCACCAACTTTAAAGTTTGTGGGGATGCGTTCAAGCATACCGATTATCCTTTCAAAAGGGAAGGTCCACCAAGAATGAACGGGTCCAAATCGGCAAAGATACTCGTGCAAATGGAGCGCCATATGATGATTTGGACGAAACCTATACTGAGGAAAAAGTTTCTTTATACCTTCCATATAAGCCTTCATGTGGGCAAGATATGCCGCTGCGATCGAAAGAGAAGTGACCCGCGAAGACGCTAGAATAACGGCCGACATGAGTGATATGGTAACGTCAAGCAACTCCTTGCACTTGCGCGACCGTGGATCATTGTTGTCTCGAAGGCCCCATAGCCGGATGAGTGAGAGGGGAAGATGGGTAATACCAAGCGTCCTCCACTGGTCTGCTTTGAGTTTGCCATGGGAAGAGCTTCCGAGATCAAGAGGAATAGGCGTAACCCACGTCGGCGTCGATGTTCGTGCAAGGTCAGACCAAATATGGTGCATTTCCTCATCTGTCAAAACCTGTCCTAGACGTGTCGAAGTGTCGGCACCTTCATCGCGATATTCTGTTTGTTCAACGCGCTTATTATGATGATCAGTACAGATGAAGCCCATTTCCAAGCAGTCGACTCACCCAGCTGAGTATATTGGTAGCACAGGCGTCCTTGGAATAAAGTGCCTTTCCTTCATTACTCATAAATGACTTCCCTTCGTCAACCTCAAGCTCGTCACATGCAAATGCAAGCGCGCGATGATGCAACCTAACCAAAGTCTTTTTCACGCTTTCGGGCAAAGATTGGATCTTATCGTTTAGTGGCTTCTGTAAAAGCCTTCGCAGTTTCTCTAGCGATTTATGTTCAGGATCTGTGAAGTCATGGGGAGGTTCCGGGAATTCAACGAATATAACAGCGCCTTCGTCGGTCTTCGATCGTCCAATTCCAATAACGTTACGAAAGTGTTCCTTGATGAGGCCGAGAAAAAGGTTATGCATCGCATCAACCACAACACATCGGGCCAGATCAAAGTAAGGAAGACGCGAGAGTTCCGAAAAGCGGATCCCACCAGCATCGAAAGCAGCCGTTTGTGCTGAAGCATTTGGGGCATTGGCAAACGTGTTTGAAAATTCGCGGCATTCAGCATTCGTTCTCCAGCGCCACGACTCGTAGTTGGTGTCGCCATATCCCTCCTTCAACCTTGTGCAATGACAGACTGAACAAAAATGCTGGTGACTGAATGACGCGAAACCGGCTATCTTTCGAGCAGCAGGAAGGTCACAGACAACCGCAATAAGAGCGCAGCGTACGAGGCGTCCAGCAGGGTAATTGGAAGTTCGGGAAAACCGAACACCAGGAACCCAGAAATCAAGAAAATCATCAACAATTGGAGTGAGATAGTGATTAAGCGTGTTTAGAGGAGGTTCCTTGGGACCCGGAATTATCCCAGCTAGAAACATGTTCTCGGGTTTGTAACGTTCGTTGATGGGTAGATTCAGGCAAGCAAGAGAAATTATCCCGACCGAGACTTTTTTCCCGGCTTGCTTGTTTGAATTTGGGTTAAAAAAGTCGACGCAAAGGGTGAAAGCATAACGACCTTCATCCTTTCCTTCGCCGTACCGCGTCTTGCCATCAGGGCCAATAAAGTCCTGGAGGAAGTCGCCATCGAATATGTCGTTCATCTCAGGCCCAGAATCTGGTCGTGTCCAGGCATCATCCATACGATCTTCGTAGCCGGGACGCGAAACCAGCCCTGCGACCCAGTCTTTGAAATCGAAGTAGACGAATGGTTTGATGGGTGTTTGGATTTCGACATCCTTTACGATGCGTGGTCGAGTAAGAGCGGTACCACATGCTGAGGCAGTCGGAAACCGTTTGTGTGTGCAATGGGATGGATACTCTCCAATCGGGCAGCTATCCTGATATTTTGGCTTGTATGTACGATGGCAGTCGGGCTTTGGGCATACGGCAAAAATCGTGCTTTTCCCATCCAGCTTGAATTTGTTTGTTGCGGTTTGAGGATCAACTGGGAGGTCGTACAAGAGTTTTGCGGTTTGAGGGGAGATTTGACTGCCCGACCCGAGAAGAGCGAGGCGCAGGATGAAACCGATCATTTCAAATACAAAGTGGCAGGTGGAACGAGCAGCCTTTGAGACGATTTGCAAAGCCACAACCGTGAAGACCATGGCCTGAATGGCCGGGTTTACACCATCGAGGATGGGTTGGTGGTGGTGGTCTAAAAGTTGAAATAAGCGTCTGCACAATTAGAAAATGTGAAGCGAGCTACCCGAGATGTACTCCAAAGGCGCATTTGGAGGAAGCGAGACTGGGGGGCGATGAGTGGCCCTTCCCTCAGCTTCTCTCCATTGTTGCTTAGCTGCTTTGAGACGAACCACCAAGTCATCGAGGAGCTCGGTGATTACTTCTTTCGTGGCATGGACTTCGTGAAAGTTGGTCTTGATCCTCGATAACTCTGACTCCAGAGTTTTGGCAAACTCAAGGTCAGCCTCGAGTGGGAATGGCGTCATCCGAAAAATAGGGGAACCGATCGTTGCCAAGGCGGTGGAAGTTGAGGAATTCAAGTTCCCTATTTTTTCTTCTATTCCTTTCAAACGGTTGAGAACGATCTGAATAAGCTGCTGCCTGCTAGGTGGTGCACGCGCTGGGGTATCGGGATGAGATTTGATATGAGCCTGGAGCAATCCGAGGTCGTATGCACTGGCGGGGGGGATCGACCAAAGTCTACCTCCAGATTGCGTAGATGGGCCAGAAGCTTTGTCGCCAAGGGACATAGAGCCAACAAAGGATGCGATTATGGCGTCGGCTTTTTCCAATTCTTCTGCGCGTGCTTTCCTTCCTTTGAGTCGATAATCGTCCACGCCATGCTTATCGAAGGTCCGGGAGTCTCGCTCTGCCCCACCATGCGGAGAACTACCACAGCCATGGCTAATACAACGGCAGAAAGGCATGCGAAGAGCGAAAGGTTGGCCTGGATTTCCATGAACTGAGGTATTTATACCGCTTGACCGAACGAGAGCTGCTAAGGAAAGAACAACGCCTTGTACTCAGTAAGCGTAAAGTACAACAGCGTTGAAACTGACATAGTTGACGTGGCAACGCGTTGATCATCGGACTGAGTTCCAGGGAGGCACCGGTACATTCCTCTTTGTTCTCTGTCGGGGGTTTCGCCAGAAGCCGTGGGACGCCAGCATAGGATGGAGAAAGACGCTAAGCAGCAGCGATATAGTCACCGAGTGTTAGAGAAGAGGTGTATGCAGAATAGAGCCGGAGGAAGAGAAGTGTATGCAGAAACCAAAGGTCGCGCACATGCCTCTCCATTTCTCGACAGCTGTGTGCAGCAACCAATGGTCGCACGCATGCCTCTCGACAGCATCAGAGGAAGAGAAGTGTATGCAACAACCAAAGGTCGCGCACATGCCTCTCCATTTCTCGACAGCTGTGTGCAGCAATGGTAGCACACATCCATGTCGACAGCGTCAGAGGAAGAGAAGTGTATGCAACAACCAAAGGTCGCGCACATGCCTCTCAACTCCTTGATAACGTCTTCCCAGCATCTTCCAGCTGAATCGTAGGCCGCAGTGTGGTGGGCGGAGGTCAGAGTCACGGTCGAGAAGCGATCTAAATTTTCTACTGTACAGCGTGACAACGCTACTGTGACATGAGCTGCATTGCCCAAAGAATGATTCCTTGCTACCACGCCATGAGACTGAGAGGGCATCTCCAATATCTCCTCCAGGAGCTCCAGGAGTCTGCGTAAGAGCTAGGCCGCGCCTTTCAGGTTGCGTCGGTTCACGCGCTCGTCGTTTTGCTGAGCTATCCGTTTGTCGTTGACGGTTCGCAAAATTTGAACTTTTGAAGCTTCCTCCTCTCGCATAAAATTTTCTCTTAGTCCCTCCACTAGGAGGTTTTTGGTTGGCCGATTACCTCCCACCCTTCCGCGACGCCGTCTTCTGGCCATCCCCTCATCCAAAATTTGGGCCCTTAAATCCTGCAGATTATCCGAAACGAAAACGAGTCACGATTGGCATTTAGCACTAGTACCTTCACTGCTCTTGTAGCAGCATTCTATTGCCATCCTGGGGTCGATTACCTGGATCGAGCTGCGTCGGGTTCTATTCAGATGGATTCGCTTCCTCAAGCCTGCGTCAGAGCTACATTTGCCAGTTCACGCTGACATCGTCCTCGGATTGGTAAATCAAGCTGGGTTGCACCATTTGGTAGCGTCGGGTTTGATCTGCTTCCCATGACTTTCGTTTCCTGGAGATTGCGTAGGAGCTAGGCTGCACCTTTCAGGTTGCGTCGGTTCACGCGCTCGTCGTATCGCTGATCTATCTGTTTGCCGTTGACGGTTAGCGAAACATACATAGCCGCCTACGACCTCGATCTTTCTGTCATTCGTTAGACCTCAATATCCTTGCCAGTATATTGGTAAATTTGTCTATACGACATATTGTACTTCAAGTACGCTCCGGAATCAAAGCCAATGCATTAACCTTGGCTTGCTGTTCACTTCTCATAGCTTCGATGTCTTTCTCTTTTAATTCTGCGATGTTGAGAATTCTGCGCAAAAGACGATCGTCGAGCTGCATCAGCGTCGCAACATCCATGGGTTGTCCTTGCTTAATGTCGTGGGGAGGATTCTTTAGCAAATCTTTGGCCTTCAAATGGATGGATGCCAGTTCTCCTCTCAAGGCTGGGACCCACGACTTCCACGTAAATGCGAGGATGGCATAGACCAACAAAAGAGTGATGGTGACAGCGACAGTTTCTCCTTGATTCACGTCTTTGCGCTTCCTTCGCAATAACGCGCCCTTTGTCTTTACACTCGGGTAAGCTGGGTTGTGATATACGGTGAGGGAACAAGCACACCGGTTTCTGCCAAATGCAGATAGTCGAATTCTCGTCTGAGGATCCGCTGATAATCAGATGGCGATTCTCTGAAGTCTGGGTCTATGATAAAATGTCAATAAAATTCAGGCTTAACAGATAAATCTTACAATGATCGCCTGAATGAGAGACGTGTGCTTTCCGTGGGTGATCAATTGGGCCAGAGTTGAGGATTTTAGGTCAAACACGTAAACCTTTCCGTGGTCACTCCCACCCACGATAACAGCACCTTTCTCTCCGAAGACCACTTCTCGAGTGTACCTCCTTCCTGTCGGAACCTCAAACGAGTGTGCTGGCGTGGAGCGCTGCAGCGCATACACATCAAAACCGGTGCTCATATTATCAATCACAACATTCTTTTGGAATTCATCCACGCCAATGTTTCCGCTGAAATCTCAGAATCAGAAATCTCCTAATCTTTCGGAAAGAAGTAAACCTTACATAGCGGTCTTAAACTGTTTCGTGTACTTGAGAGCCGCGGTCTGCGAATCTCTGCAGGTGCTGCGTGGCTGTCATTGACTCATTAAAGTTGGCTGTGAGACAGAACTTACACTTCCCCATTTTCTAAAGTATAAACGATGACTTCTTCACCACGATTGACGAAATGCACAGACCGGGGGATCCCCTCAATTTGTGCGACAGTCCATAGTGGTGACAATTCTGAAGATGACCGCGGTTAGCTCGTTTTCCAAACCGGGAATGCAGTACTCCGCCTTACCTTCTTTCTCTAGCCGAAACATTTTGATTTTTCCCTGATGACATGTTGTAACGACCCGATAGTTGACTGGGTCGAATGCGATAGCTTCGACGCTCTCTCCTACGCTGAATACTTGACTGTCAGAACTTTCGAATAGCTGGTCCTATGAAATATCAGGTATCAGGGTAACACGTTTAATGGATTTGGATAGCGCCTACCCTTCTTTGGCGTCGATATATGACCGCCCTTCCCCTTCCTGTTCCGAAACACAACAAGCCGTGGGTTGTTACCGCGTTCTCCAGAGGAATCCACAAGATGCAGGTTATTTGGCCCCAATTTCTGGCTGCATCGCTGAACACCTGAGTTTGTTTGTAGTTGGCAAGATCCCAGATTATGACACGTTCGTCGTCGCCTAAGATAATCGTATTCAGACGCCGATTGGATAGTGGTTTTGCTCACTTACCGCCACTTGCAAGGAGCTCGGTGTCCCCAACTATTGCTAAACAATTAACTGGGCCTTGATGCCCTTCGATCCTTTGGGCAAGCCGGTATTTCTATGCGCAAATTGAAGAAAAAAACAATCAAAATAAACGACATCACCAACATACCTCCGTCGTGGCGTTGAGTTGGTTCCAAGCTTGCTGTAAGCACATAGTTACTACACCAGTGGAGGGATGGGACTTCTGAATTTCGCAACACACCTATTTGAGTTCCTCAGAACCTGCGAGTCATGAGCGTCGACAAGTCGGAAATCAAAATTTCCCAGGGCTATGTCTCGCGCAGGGTTCAAGAGTCATTGTCAATCACTTTCATGTGGGATCCTGGGAGAAACTGTAGTACCCCGACCGAATCTGTCGTGACAGCCAGCAGCAGCCAGCCTCTCGTTCGCATTTGAAAGTTCTCACACACATATCCCGGAGAGGGTACCTAAATTCAGCGCTTCCCACGCTGTTCACAAGTCACAGCATAGTCACATTGATCACTTTCACGACAACAAACAACAATATCTAAGCGAGTCAACTTGAAAATCGACGGAGGGCTGAGGCCCATAAAGCTGAGGACAGTTACGGTTTGAGAATCAGAACAAGATGATGTCCCGTCATCTCCCTTTAATCACAACCCGCATCAATTTTACTGCGAACAAAGTCTCAGCACTTCCTGTAATAACTGCCCGTACTTTTTTTGCCAAAGGAGAAAGCGAATCTCGGGCCCTCACACCATCCGTGCACAGCATTTCCAGAAACGAAGAGTCCAATGACTATATTCTTGACGATGTCCATATTGTCGACAATGACGGCGAATCTGAGTTGTCGGACGATCCAGGGGAGCAGGACAATTTTCCTGCTACACGAATTCCGAAACCTGCCGGAGAACCAGGGCGTCCGAATTCAGGGGGCTACAGCCTGGAAGATGCACTCGCTACGTGGGGTAGAGAAGAATTGGGGAAAGTAATGGTACATATCGAAGAATTCCCGAATAGTTGTGCGATTTCCAACTAATTTTAAATTTAGAAGTTCACGAAGAAAATGGCGGACCTGAACCTCGAATCCAAGAAGAGCTACGGCAAGCAAGACAGCAAGCAGGTCGATCGACTGTGTGACACGGTGAGCCGCCTTCTTTAAATTTACGTGTTGTTCTTTGAAACATCACAGGTCAGCAGGAATTACCCAATTGTTAATAAATATGAAGACCGCTGGCCTGTCCGAGCTATATTGAAGATGCATTTGAAGGCAACCTCCGAAAATTTTCGCCGTGGAGGGTCTCAACGTAGGAAGTAAATGCCTAGTGCATATATTTGAATTTTCGTGCTTGTAAAACACATCGTCGTCCCAAGAAGAATTTGATTCTATAATTTGGACAGGGATGGCTGTGGGATGGCTGTGTTCCAGTAGGTCGTATCTCTGCGCGGGCGCCATTTAGCTCCAACTTTGTAAAATCCTCGGATTTGCCGCCTGCATCAGGAAAACGTCCAGTTCGTCTTTGGGCATATTTAGGATCTTTGGAAAGACGCCAAAGACCCAAAGACGTCACGTCTTTGGGGAGCGGGGTACCTAGTCTTTCAAATATGTTCAACATCTTTCAAAGACGTCTTTAGCGTCTTCCAGCATCTTAGGTATTCAGTTTTGTAAATAATACTTTGTCTTGAAGTTGAAGAATCAAATGATATGTTTATTACATGCTTGCTAAAATGACTCAGGCTAGAGGGAACAATCCAAAGGTGGGCGGTTATTCCTTTCGATGGCCCTCCTGACCACAGCCCTTCTGCACCGCACCCTCCACCCCCTTCTGGCTGAATCCTCCTTCAACCAGCTCCATGACCTCCAACAAGGCGCGACACCTCAGGCTGCCGCTGTTGTCCCCCTTCGCCAGGGGTCTGTGGTATTCTATCACCTGTCGGACAACAAAGGAGGTGGCGAAGGGCTCCTCCTAATGAACCTGTGTGGTGTTTGGCTGCTGGTATCACCGCTTATGGTACAAAAGACCTAGTGCACAATTCAGCTTCGAAGGCAGCTAGGAAACAGACCCTGGAAGGGAATGAATAAGGTGCCAGGGGTATCTGGTCCTGTTGAGCGCTGCTGTGTACTGCCAATGGAAGAGGAAATTGTGAATTGCGGAGAGAAACAAAAGAAGTGAATTTCCAGACTGACCCATTACCCGGCAATACAACTCTTGAGAATCTACATTTGACCTGCTCGACAATGTGTCGAGAGACAGAGAGCAACAGGGACTTAGGGGATAATTTCCTGTCAATCGCACTCCTCCGACAGGGATGAAAATGGTACTAGTGGAACAACACTCAATGAGACCACGAGACATGGGCTGCGTAGCAGTGATGATTGGGGGTTGTTCAAGTACCTACGTACCTTCGATCTCGAGCGTTGGCGAGGCGGCTAACGTTCTCACTTCATTCAGGTTTGGGATGGGAGCTGCGGGCATGAGAGTCCCCACTAGAATGGACTGGCGACATGAGAAGCACTCGACGAACTGGGAGATCCTGGTGTAGCGTCGAGGTATCAGCAAGATGGGAGATGGGGTACGCGACACTTACCTCGCAAGGTAAGATACATGGACAAATGAGGGCTGCAGAGGGACGAACCAGGCAACAAGCACTGGCTACCTCGACGACGGGCTGCTCGAGCTGGGGATTGGTGTTGACGACCTATTCGAATCGCAGCGGAACAAAGAATGGGATCACGGTCAGCTCGATGACCAGGAACTTCTCGTTCACCACGACCACGACAAACCCGTTGTACATATCTCGAAGTAGGGTTTGTCGACGTCGAGCACCGATTACCTCCTCGCGGCTGTTAATATAGGTCTTCACCTGCTGCAGCCCCATCACACCTTACGCAGGTTCTCCTGTTGAAGAGCGGTTAGATGCTGCCAGTAATGGAACTTGGCATACATTGGAGGACTGACAAGACGAGCAAGATATGGTGCAAGAGGAGATGGTGGTGAACTAGAAACGAACCTACTTGAAAATGATTCGATCTCGCGAAGAACTGTAAGTGTAACATGACACGAGATATTGGGAGTTATCTAATCCTCAAGAGCACGAGAAAAAAAAACTCCAACGTTTTAACAGATGTTGTACAAGATAGACTCCTTATTCCTAGCAGAAGAGACCCAGCCTCAAAAGATGAGATTTCTCGGGAAATAAAGCCTGCTGCCTTGATGTACGCGCTGAACGAAGCTGTGTAGAATGTAAGCCCAGTGAATATATGAGATTGGAGATAAATACCATCGAACGGCATAATCAATGAGGCGTCGGTCACCATTTCTTATGTTAACTACACCAGCGACACTGGTACCAGCTCTCATCACCAAGATGTCACCTCTCCATTGATGGCCCGGTGCAAGAGTAGCGATAGCCGCATTCAAGGGAAGGAGCCGGTGGTTTTTGACGAATATGTGGAAATGGTGGAGGCGGCGTCCTCGCCGCACAGTAATGACTGTATCATGTATATGAGGCTGAGTACGCATTCCAGAAAGCGCTTCTTCGACAATTGGGAATCTTTGGGAGTCGGTGATTCTTGTCTGAACGGCGACAGAGGTTGGCGGGTTGGGTAGGGCGGAAGCGCTGAAAAGCCGTGCACGTACAATAGAGTAACGGGCCTATTTTACTATAAGTCAAGAACAACGTGGTAGGGGATATCTTACATTAGGAGCCAGGGGAATTCGAGTTCGGCTGGAAGGCATGTCGTCTGAAGAAATCATAAGTGTGTTGCTGCTTTAAGTGGTTTGATCCACAGAATGACTCGCGGTAAGGGTCGATATAATCATCGTGGTGGACGATATAACGCAGCGCCATTCCGACACTGACTCCACCGCCAAGGAGGAACAACAAATTGGACTGGGAAACATTGTTAAACGAGTCGCGAAACCAGGCTATAAGCGTGTTCGACCCTTGGAGAAGAATACTACGAGGGAAGTTGACTCGACGGCCAAACTCGTGGGTGGAAGTCTGAAATACCGTGTATCTGCGACGCCATGCCGTGGGGTTTCTTTAGGCAATATGACTGCGTTTGCGGCATAGAATCACACATCCCTTGATCTGCGAAGCGACAAAGGGCGGCACTTGACAGTGCTAGGAACAGACCCTGATGTTGAGCCGCGCAATTCGATCACACGTTGGGGAATAAGATGTGGCAGCAAAAGTTGAAACACCGGAATGGGACTTCTGACTTGCCTAGTTCCCACGTGCAATTTGATACTGACTGGGGGTGAGCATGCTTAAAAGCATAACAATTTGCCCTCTTCAATCTCATGGACTACCCAAACTCCAATTCTGGGGATAACCCCGCCTCGTCCGTGGATGTAGAAATGCTTGGCAATGTCAGTTAATTTTCTTTTTTTTTTTAAAAAAAACTACGATTCACTGGGCAACTTCAGGACACCAGTTCAAGCTCTGCGTCATTGACTGCGGAGCAACTCTTTTTCCAGAAACTGCTAGAAAGGATGGACCGGTCAGAGGTGAACATGACCACGCTCTTGGCGACAACTGGAGAGTTTCATCGCTCGATGACGCTCCGCGCCGAGGAGGCAGACAGACGCATCAAACAACTCGCAGAACAATATGAGGGCTTGGAGAAACGCGGAAATTTATGTCTCGGTGAGAAAAATCAAGCGGGGCAAACTGAAGTGTCCGACATTATCAATGGCAGCACCAGCGAGTGAAGATGTCGTCATGGACCCAGTCCACGCAGCAGGAAACCGGAAGGGTAAGAACCGACAGGATGGAAACGAAGCTGACGACGAGACCGATCCCGAAGATGAGGTATATATAAACAATTGATTTGAGTTTGGAACCTGAATTAACGACCATGTAGGAAGTTCGGCAGCAGCTACTTCCGATGCAGAAGGCACTCTCGCGATTCCCTAGATCAGCAATTGGAGCCGGACCACCTATGCGACTCAGGAATGCACCGACTTCTGCATCCAACCCCAACGACGCCGACGATTCTAACGACGCCAACAATTCCTCTGGTCATGGGAGTGGCGGTGTTGGACGGGGTGGGCAGGTAAGCTTTACGTTTTGACAGGAGGATATTATAATGGCAGAAATTTGAAGGCTGGGTCATTGGAACAAGCTGTTCTCACACTTACGAATCGCGTCGACAAACTTTGCGACCAAGTCCACGCTTCGAGAGTTAAGAAATATGGGACTCCGCGATCTCGGGAATTTAGGCTCCCCCCCCGAAGGTTCACAACGCCTGACCGAAATGCAAGATTAGTATGTATATATGCCATCGATTGACCACCGACGGTGCTCACACATTATCAGAAATCTGTTCGCTCCGTTATGAACCGGTTTCTAGGAATCACGCAGGACGTGGACGTCATCAACGGCAACCAAGCAGACGAGAACGATGTTGCAGCTTTTGAAAATGAGGAAAGTGGACCTGGTCCCACTGCACCATATTGCCCAGACTGGTCGAACATCAAAGGTCCCTGGAACCACGCACTGCTCATCCTCTTCATGGAAGAATATGTGAAGGAATATACAGTCGAAGAGGAAGAAGATCAGGACGACATTTGCAAAATGTTTATGGACAGACTCAGCAGGCTTCGAAAGAAGGTACGGCAAGGGATGGTGCGACCCGATGAAACGCAGGCACAGATGACGACCCGATACCTGGCCAATCACCGCCGACTTCTATTAATGCAAAGACGCAATACTCGGCGAAATGAGGTCAATGGTTTCTTCCCCTCATTGATAAATAGTGCTCATAGATTCGATGATTCTTCCAGAGATTCGATACTCGAAGTCGGATAACCGTCCAGAATGCGTTGGCACAGACAAACGAGGCCAGGCTGGTTTGGGAGCATCTCGATGATATCCTGGCGGCTTTGGGAGCTGGAGGGATGAGCTCGGATGAGAGCGAGGTTGAAAACGGGCAAAGGGTGTACGTTGTGAAGAAGATGGACTGGCGACGTTTAGGATTGACAGAAAAGGTTTGTGCGATCGACAGGGACCGCAACATTACGAACACCTATGGCAATGTCAGGGCGGGAAACCCACCAAGAGTGCGTAAACGGAGACATGGCACGACCGAGACCTCAAGAGCCGCCCCACCGGGATTACCAGTTAATTTCTATGATGCAGAATGGCTTTCGAAACTGACGGGTCGGCAAAGAAAGGAGCTCCGTCCTGCAGCTGCAATGGAGTTACTTGAATTTGATACCAATACGTATGCGAGTTGAGTAGATCGATCGACTTTTCTCATGCAATAATAATTTTACGCGTGGCATAAATCAAAAACTCCAGTCAATTCCTCCGTCCCTGTCCCGTCTCCTTTGGCCTCAGCTCCAAAAGACTGAAGTTTTCGTCTAGACGAACCCGACGTACTAACCCTCTTCCTTAAGGAGAGCGCTGATACCAAGGGCAGAAACAGGCTGCGGTCTTTCCGGCTCCTTCAGCGTTAACGCAAAAAAGGCAGCGAGTTTTCGTCTGGGCGGACCCGACGTACGCCCACTAGCCCCAGGAAAGGATCAACACCACGAAACCCCGAGCTGACGATCTTCTGGACGGACCCGACATACACTCACTAGTCCTCTGGAAGCGTCTCCTGTTGTTCCGTCTCCTTCAGCGTGAACGCAAAAAGGCAGCGAGTTTTCGTCTGGGCGAACCCGACGTACGCCCACCAGCCCCCGGAAAGCACCAATACCACGAGACCTTGAGCTGACGATCTTCTGGGTGGACCCGACATACGTCCTCTGGAAGCGTCTCCTGTTGTTCCGTCTCCTTCGAGAATGCAAAAAGGCCGCGAGTTTTCGTCTGGGCGAACCCGACGTACGCCCACTAGCCCATGGAAAGCATCGACACCACGAGACCTTGAGCTGACGATCTGGGCCGTCCCGACATATGCTCACTAGTCCTCTGGAAGCATCTCTTGTTGTTCCGTCTCTTTCAGCGTTAACGCAAAGGGGAGCGAGTTTTCATCTGGGCGAACCCGACGTACGCCCACTAGCCCTCAGGAAAGCATCAACACCAACGAGAACCTGAGCTAACGATATTCCGTCCGCTTAATGGCGGTCGTGGACTTCCGATGCCAGTGGACTGAATGCAAACAAGTAGATATTTGCTTATATTTACTTAGAGCTACGCTTTGTCATTGCTTGCCACAGTTCTTTTCTTAACTTGCTCCAGTGCTAGGCGGGCTCTCGAAGCTGCGTCGGTATTGTCCTCCTCACGAACTCTGTCCCTGGTCTGAGCTGGGTAGCGCTGTGTGAGCTGCACTGGGTTCGAACCATATAGATTCGTCACTTCGTTTCACGAATAAGCTAGGCTGCGCCTGTGGGTTGCGTCGGTTTTACACTCGTGGTCCCTTAAGCCATTCAGCTCGTCCAACGCTCCTTTTTTCTGCTCTATATATTATTCGCCTAATTCGCTCCAATGTTCAGTAACTCAAAGCGAATCTTCGACGTTTCGAGACTGAAGAGCTTCGCTGGCTACACGGATGGCCCTGTCCTACAAGATCGCCTCGATTATTTTATCCCTCCCTTCCATGTTATCTCGTCTCGATTCGTGGCCTTTGGCAAGAGACTCTTCGAGCTCTGGTCCCCCAACTCCACCCAAACCCCCTTCTACCCTGGGGTACAGGACCCCGATTTTAAGGGGGCTCTAGAGGTACCGCCCTCACAGAGGCGATGCGATGGGCACATAGGCCGTTTCGATCCCACCATCTCGCCGCAACATTACAACGCACAATACCCTTGGCTACATTTTATTCGACGTCTCTCAGATGGGAGTCACCCCGAACATCAGGCATTCCTTACGGTCTGGCAACCGACCTCCACCCCCAACCGAGGCAGGATCCATCCTTCTTACATCCAGCAGCTGGCTTGTCGCTCTGAGAATCTCTTGAAGTCTATGGCGACCTTCACGGCCGTCAGATATCTTCGACAGGGAATGTGGGACAGACGTCAATTAAACCCTTCTCCGCACGATATCAATGTATTTCTAACAGGAGAGCAATCATTTGACCACGCTGTGGATAATTGCATTCGAGTCCAGAGGGGTCTGAAGATAATGTCGGCGTGGATACGTATGGCCCAGCTTGTCATACAAGACTCGCACGAGAATTCACCTCCCTCCACGTTTGTTCTCGAAACGGACGATTCCTTGGTCGGCGTTTGGCTCAATGGGACGACGGAGGAAGTCGGCTTATGGCTATTGCGACATCGTGTGCCTTGCTTCATCATACACGAGGTGGAGAAAGACGCAGATCGTCAGAGGCTTACAGGAACCTCTCGTCTACCCAACTTCTGGCAGAACACGCCCGTTGCATCTCTCTGTTTTGATGTAAACCCCGTCGATGTGGCTGTGACTCACGACCGAGGAGTCCTTCTTGATTTGGAGACCGACCTTGGCTTGGCCACTCAATGGCCTGAAACTCAGGGCCCCAGTAGGGATCGATCCTCGCCATTCGCCCAAGGCTTTGTTGACGGACATTACGAAGATCCTCGAGCGGCTGCTCCGTCTCGGTATGCTCCCCCAGAGATTATGGAAGTAGATGGTGAGATAATGCCTCCTGCGGTCGCGTCGGTCCAACAAGGGAAATCGTGGTCAAAATGGGTTTATGACACCTCGGACGACAACGAATTGTACATTGTGAAGGTAGGCAAACGCAGCTCGGAGGGCGGGAGGCACATCTATTATGATCGAGTGAAATTTCGTTCCTTCCTCTTGGAAGAGAAGATCAAAGTACCCGTCCATTATTGTGCAGATCCGACCATCTACGGCCTGCCTGCTCCCCGGGTTCGGTATTTCGAGCGAGGGAATAATGATGAGCGTTATGAGCGTTCAGGCTCTAATTGGGTATACTTGCAGAAGGAACCAAGACGTGAGGATATTGGAAGTGAGTACACCCCTGTACCTTCCACTTCGCCTTGCGCCTTGCCACCAGCGCTCCCGATGCGTAGAGACCCACTGGACGATGATGAAATTAGCTTTGGGACGGATGACGACGATTTACCCATGTGGGACCCAACTCCGATTGCGGAAAAATCGGTGGTTCCATCTTCGCAACCGTCTGCCACGCCGGCGGGCAAACCACGGTCGCCCACTCCTCTTCGCTCCTCGTCGTCAAGTTATAACTCCATTCAGAATTACTCGTCTTCTCGTCTCCCCGATTCGCCTCCACGATCGCATCCTGGTTACTCCCGTTGCCGTTCTCGATCCCCTCGCAGAAATCGTCTGCTGCCTCGGTCTCGGTCTCGATCTCGCCCTTCTTATCGATCTCGCTCTCCGTCTCACTTCTTCGCTCCTACCCGTGTACATCCCCCGGCCTCTACTCGTCGACCTCGCTTCCGCTCCCCTCGCCCTTACATGCCTCCTGGATGCATGCGCCCCGCTTCTCCCAGACGCTACTTTCCACCTCATCAACAGTTTCGACCACCTCCTTGTAAGGGATGGGCTTCCTCCAATGCAGGGCCGCTTCGACTGGGGGGCGTGAATGACGAGAGCATCAGGTCTAGCGTCGCGCATGTAGCCTCCAATCTTCCAGTGGATATGGCGGAACACTGGAAGATGGATGTCTCTGAGGATCCCTCCACTGTAGGGCTGTCTCGATTGAGCGGCGTGAATGACAAGGTCGTCGCGTCAAGCGTCCTTGGCGAATCTCTTTCTGGCGGCTCATCTGCCTCGTTGCCACGTGTAACCTGTGTTGCGGAAGCTCCGCCCATCGCCGCCGATCTCTCAATGGATATCTCTGAGAATCCCTCCTCCGTTGCACGGCCGTCTCGATTGGGGGGGAGAAACGACAAGATCGTCGTGTCTAGCGTCCTTGGTGTCATCGAATCTCTTTCTGCTGGCCCATCCTCCTCCCTGCCATTGGCAGCTTGTTTTGCACAAGCTCCTTCCATTGCCGCCAATTCCGACATTGCAGGGCCGTCTCGATCTGGGGAAATGAACGACAAGATCGTCGAGTCTAGCGTCCCTGGCAGCATCAATTCTCTTTCTGCTGGCCCATCTTCCTCCTTGCCGTTGGCAGCTCGTCTTGCAGAAGCTCCTTCCATTGCTGCCAATCCCCCAGTAGATAGTGAACCCTCCTCCATTGCAGGGCCATCTCGATCTGGGGAGGTGAACGACAAGATCGTCGTGTCTAGCGTCCCTGGTGTCATTGAATCTCTTTCTGCTGGCCCATCTTCCTCCTTGCCGTTGGCAGTTCGTCTTTCAGAAGCTCCCTCCATTTCCACCAGTCACCCAGCAGATAGAAAATGTCTGTCGGCCTTATTCCCTGTTCCTACTTCTACCGACATCCCACTCAACTCTATTATTTCGCCTTCTTCCCAATCACGGTTCCTTTTGATCTGGAACCTGCCAGCCCACTTCGTTTGGAATAGTGTGGTTCAATGGATAGAAACGTGCATCTCTTACCTGGGGAAATCTAAACTGGTGCTTGAGCGTGTGGTGCGTACGAATCAGCGTGGGGAACAGGCATTTTGGCTTGCGTTTAGCTCCATAGGAGGAGCCTCTGCCTTTAGAGGAGTGGTTGCTGGCCGTCAGGCAGCTGACACCCAGATCATCAAATGTGACTTTGTTGATGGCAATGATTACAGCTCTGCATCAAGTCGCTCCTCGGACTTCTGGACACCCAAAGATGGCTTCGTCGCTGGTGGTTCTCCCACTGCACCTTTCCCTGCCCCTTCTGCTGCCGAGATGGCTGCGCCATCCTTGGCCAACCGTCTTGCTCCTTTCCGTCGTCGTACCCATCGTAGCAAGAAGAAGAAGGTTAAGGGACCAAAGCACACAGACGGACTAGGTGATGCCTCATAACTTTTTTGGTGTGATAGAAATGGCAGAGACGCTGAAACGAACGAGCGCAAAGTTGGTCATCGATGGCAAGGAATTTTGGCGCGGAAGCGGCGCCGCTCTTGGCTATAGAAGAGGAGCTGCAGCCGTCCGTCCTCTCATAAATTGATGTCAATGTATATATTATCAATTTCATTTGTCGCATTTTGTTGCCAGGCTCGTTTCCTGTGCTTGGAGTGATGCTGTGGTCACCAGATCTCGACGATTTGGAGATTTTTAGGCCCGAAGACATCAACTGTCATTTTGCATCCCTCCCATTCGAGTATCAAGGCCAGCGTGAAGCAAAAATTCTCTTCATTATTGTCGTTTCCCTCGCAAGGGAAGCTGATCCACCTGTCCATGAGCAGGTATTGCAAACCACTGATCTTGAGGCCGTGGCGGCCACTGACCCTGAGGGATGGATATGTCTATGTGAGGCCCGGATCTACCACACCCACTACTGTTTTCTTTTCGCCATCACCATCATTGTTTCATCCCCCACTGATGTGTTGTAGCGCTTGTCGTACTACCCTATCCCAGCAAGTGGAAATCCCAAGAACCCTGCAGGTTGAGGGACACAGGCATACATGCCTTATTCGGTATGCCTTCATCCCGCCAGGTGGAAACAACCAACCACGGACCTGCCAGCGAGCCACGACGCAAGCCACCGTGCTGACACAACCGATGGGCACGTCAACACCCCAAAACGGCAGGGACGCCGGAAAGGAACAAACGCAAACTTGGTCGTCAATGGCGGAGAATCTCGGCGGGGACGCGACGCCGCTCTTGGCTAGCGAAGAGGAGCTGTGACGGTCCCTCTCATAGTTATGAATGTTGATTAGCTCGTCTTTGAAGTAGGTACATGCTATGCTAATATTTATGAATATGGAGAGAGTTCCATTCGAGCCTCCCTCTCTTAGAACTTGCGCCGAAATTGGCCGAAACAAACATATGGGGGTTTCGCTTCACAGTCAGGCGCAGCAGGCCCGTCGTCTATGCGATCATGAAGACCGCCAAGCAAAGCCTGGTCCATCTCAGGAGAACCATGTCAGGCGCAGTAGGCCCGCGTCTACGCGAGCGTGAAGACCGCCAAGCAACGCTCCATCTCAAGGACGGTGTCAGGCGCACTGGTCAAAATTACTCCCATCAGAAAGAGGAAGCTGGGGCTTAGAATGACGCATCGGTTTTTTATTCTCTATTTTCCATTTTATATTACCCGGGCCACACCCAAGCCACACCTTTAGTTGTAAAAAAAAAAAAAGTCATTCCTGCCCCTCCGCCTAGTATTTACCTATGTTTACTTAGAGCTTCGATGACTTCACCTGTTGATCTTTACATAACCACTCTCGAAGCTCACCAGGTTCGAATCGTACTCGTCGTCTTCACTCACTGATAAACTCGGCTTGCACCTTCCGCCTTCATTTCGACTTGTTCAAATTTCTGGGTATTGAGCTGGGCCGCACTCATCGAGCTGCGTCGGGTTCAATCTCCATTAGAATTTGCAGGACTTGCATACAAGCTAGGCTGCACCTTCAAGGTCGCGTCGGTTTAGGAGACTTTGTTCAAATTTCTGGGTATTGAGCTGGGCCGCACTCATCGAGCTGCGTCGGGTTCAGTCTCCATTAGAATTTGCAGGACTTGCATACGAGCTAGGCTGCACCTTCAAGGTCGCGTCGGTTTAGGAGACTTTTAGCCTGCCTTTTGTAAACCTCGTTTTTTTCCATCACTACTTCACACATTCATTAAAAACCCACATGTCTTCTGTCGAATTCGAAGAGTCGTTCTTGGCGAACTTCACTAAGTTTGCCACTGCAGCTGTTCGGCGCGGGTCAAAGGAGTTGGACCTCTTTGAGACAGAGAACAGGCCATATTTGGTAAGTCAATATCATACCTATTCCATCTTTCACTCAATTATTTACCCTCTATTGCTAGGGCTGCAAACTATGCCAGATGTCAGGACGTGATTGTGAAACAACTTCGGAAAATGTACTTCGCTGTCTTCTGTGCATAGAGAGACATAGAATCTGCAAAAGGAAACAAGATTTCTTGGTGTGGGCTGCGATGCGCCACTTCAACCTATCCGAGGACAGGGCAACACAGCTGTACGTACAGTCGGGATTCGGTAAAAGAACCCAGGTTGGCACAAGGCACCCGTCAAATTCAATCTCCCTTAAAAAGCGAAAGATCAGCATGAGCTCCGAAGAAGAAGACGAGTTGATGGGTGACGATGATCTCAATGCTGAGCTCCGCAAGCAGGCACAGAGTAGGGAGTCTGTAATTCCTACGGCGGTCAGGAGTCTGACACCAACACCATTCCTGCAAGAACAGCATGGCAATGAAGTTGAATCTGAGCGCTTGATGCAAAAAAGCAACAAGAAAAAACAGCATGACGAAACGCAGATGCCATCTGATTTTGGGAGCTGTGGATCGACGGATGTGAACTCCCTTGAATACCACCTTCTGCAAGAGCAGTACAATCAGCAAAGGCGAATTATTGAGGCCCTTGAGCATGAACTCCTCATCCTGAGGCAAACATCAGTACAACTGCAGAAGGAGAATGAAGACTTGAAATCTGTCAATGATCGGCTCACCAAAGGAAGGTCACAAGGGTGTTCAAAGTCGACATAGTGTGTCAAACATCGAGGTCGCTCCCGCTCTAGTTCAGAATCAACGCTGCGATTGTGACTTATTTTTCTTGTGTACATATGTCTCATTTCTTTACTTTTTGGCTACTGTCACTGCTCACCGCCTCCGATCCTGCCACCCATGCCCTCGTGCCCTCCCAGATACCGTCATGCCCTTTGGTTTGCCGGGTTTCTCCTTCATCCCTCATTAACTCCCTGTCCTTTGGGACATCACTGCAACACGCTCCAAAGTATAGTCAGCCTCGGTGCTCAGTCATTGACATGTCGGAGTATCTCTGCACGAAAGTTGAAAGTCTGGGTATTGAGCTGGTTTGCGCTCTTCGGTCTTCGTCGGCTTCAATCTCCATTAAACTCGCGCCTGTGGAACTTGTATCCGAGCTAGCCTATTCTGACTCCATGGGCTTCCCTCTTGGGTTCTATTCAGATGGATTCACTTCCTCAAGCCCACTTAAGATTGCCGTATTCATGTTCAATTCGTCTCCTGTGTCTCTTGCTACGTACAGAAATGGATCCCAACA
>Ga0137437_1000076_pt1 | contig 24452 bp, 18 predicted proteins | sample EasRivERMGT138_2_FD_102332 | JGI IMG/M metagenome (GOLD analysis project Ga0137437, IMG submission 102332) | Soil microbial communities from meander-bound floodplain in the East River, Colorado, USA - East River MetaG ERMGT138_2 | ecosystem: Environmental > Terrestrial > Soil > Floodplain ...
CTCCGGGAGGCGCTAGCCAGATGCCGCCAACCTTGTTGAACACGACAAACGAGCCGTCCCCCGCTAGCCAAACCCGCCGCGTCGCGCCGTTGAGGGTGATAAGCCGACTCTGCTCGGCGAGGGCCCATCCTGGGCCAAAGCGGGACATTGTCGTGTCAGAGAGGTATAGCTGCGTGGCATCCTGTCGGACTGTGTCGTCCTGAAATCCCGGCGACGTTCCGTAGAAGCTGCGTACCCAGGCGGTGACAGTCCGTATCGCGGCGTTGGTCCCGCCAGGTGGGGGAGGCATCCAAATGCCTATCTGCCGACGCTCATTGGCATTTTCCCACAACACGTTGCTGTCCGCCACGCCGGCGATGGCCTTCAGGCCGTAGTAGTGCTGGGTGTCGCTCACGACCACTCCGCCTTCCAGGAGCGACACATTGACCGAATCGGGTGCGCGTGAGACTCGACTAACGAAGAGATCCAACGGAAGAACGGTTTTCGCGCGCTGGGATGCCGACCGATACATCAAGTGCAGGCCGCGGTCCTTATCCCGTGTCACGAACCCAGGGATCGCTTGAACCAGCATGATGCCGCCGCATTGGAACGCACCAAACGCCGCGCATTCTGCCTGAGATTGATGACGGAAGTCGCGGAGCGGCGTAACCGCTAGCGGCCCCACCGTGTAAGATTGGAGCTGCACGAAACGCGCACGCACCTGCGTCCAATGCCCGCTCGAATCGGCCGCCGCCAGAACCAGCTCGTTCCAGCCCCCGTTATCGCTCAGCGGATTGGCTGGGTTGTACAGATGCACGAATCCCTGGGCGATGCCCGTGGCCACGGTGACCTTGTATTGGTACTGAACGAGGTCCTCCGAGACGATCGTAACGCCCTTTCCGGGGACTGCGTTGCCGTTTTGGATTATCTGTGTGCTGTTTAGCCACACGCGCACGCTGTCGGGATTCATCGCCCCGGCGGGCAGTGCCAGAATGCCGACACCTCCACCACCGCCTCCATTTCCATTGTTCCCGCTCCTGTTGATACCAGGCTTGCTCGTTGTCGGAGGGCTCAAGGGTGCCACTGCCTCCGGGTTGGTGATCGACATCGGCCCGATTCCGCCTCCTGGAGGGGTGAAATCGCCGTACGGGTAGCTGTCCCACATCGGATCGGTATCAACCGGATCATCCCAGAAATTCCACGCGTACTGGCTCGGCGTCAGATAGGTGAATGAGCCACACGTTTTGGCCAAGGGATCGCTCTGTGCGTAGTCATGATTGGTGGTCGTGATGGCGATTACCGTGTCGAAGTTCACATTGGCGCGAAACATCATGCCGAGGGGGTTTACCATCTGATCGATGTACGAGAACGGCTGGCTAAGCTTGATCATTGGCCAGCCCATCAAGAGCGGACATCCCCTCAGCTCTGTGGGAGGTAATGGCAACGCGCCCGGCAGCAGTCCAACCAACCCATCGCCCATCGGTGGTCCAAGGTTGTCGTCCAGGTTGCTGGCGGCGTTGCCGGAGACAAAGAACGTTGTGGTCGCAGTTGAATCGCACCTTCCATTGACGGCGCAAGCATAAACACGAAGCGAATGAAACCCGCCTGTGAGTGCCAAGTTGCTTGCGGCTGCCGCCAAGACGTTTTGGGAGATGGTGGCCTGGCTGGTTCGATTGACATTGTCGATCAGCAGTGTGCAGCAGTTCGTGTTGACACCAGAAGGATGCGACAGCTGGAAGCGCAGCGTGTCGTAAAAGAAGAACTCCGCCGAGTCCAGCGGGTTCATCAAGCTTGCGATCGGGACGCCCACAACAGTTACCAGGCCGAACGTCTGGGAGATGTCCTTGGCCGCCTGCACATCATACACGTGGATCTTCTGTTGAAACTGCCCGAGGCCCAGTGTTCGGTATCCCACCGTTACAACTTGGGTAGCGCCAGCAGCGAGCGAGAACTCGTCGGGCGTCGGGTCGATGCAGGGCAGCTGGGCGGCCAGGGCCTCGCATGTCACGATCGCGTTGTGCGACGAGGATCCCAAATTCCTTACTGTGATGGTGTAGGTGAATGCGGAGTCGGGCGGCCGTATGCCAGGCGTAAACGTGTGGGATTGAATCGAGAGGCACGAGTTCTGGTTTTGTGGCCAGCAGGCAAACGGCGGTTCCCCCGCCGGCGCATTCACGCTGTCGACGCGCACGCCTGGAGTCGGTCGCGATATGATCGGTTCTGAGGTAGAGCCGATGGTTGTGAAGAGAAACGCCAACGGGAAGGCGAACGCGCGAGTGGATCCGATCACGACGGCGCTCCGAATGGGGTCGCGTCACTCCAAGCACAGACCGTGCCGGTCACCGCGGACGACGATCCGTGAGGAACAGACGCCTTATCCGCGTGCCAATCCCTCCGCCTCGTGACAAGTTCACCGAGCCCAACTTGTCACAGTGACAAGTTCAACATCGCGCTTCACTGATATCCCCGCACAACAACAGAAGCCGGCACGGCACACTCCCTGCCAATAGCACAACTGTCTTCGCTCAAGAGGCAGGTGTGTGTCGACCGTGCTCAACTCCGAACTACTGCTCGCGGATTCCTTCGAGGCGTGCTACCTCGAATACAACCACATCCTTCCACTCGGCACGACCGATTCGTCCGTGCGGGTGGCGGTCTGTGGCGATCCCGATCCTGACGTGCTCGACGAGCTGCGCCGTGAGTTCGGCCGCCCCGTCGAGCTGGTGCCGGTCAGCGAGGAAGAATTGGCCGACGGCATTCGCCGCGCCTATGCCGCCGCGGAATCGATGGTGGAAGTGATGAATGATCTCCGGGCGGACGACGGATTCTCAGCGGCCGAAGATCAGGCGCTGGCCGACGCGCGGGACCTCGCGAGCCAGCCCCCCGTGGTGAAGTACGTGAACCTCCTCATCAAGGAGGCGCACGACGCGCGGGCATCAGACATCCACCTCGAATCGACTCCGCAGGGCCTGCGCGCGCGCTTCCGCGTCGACGGCGTGCTCTCCGATGCACCCGCGCCGCCGCAGCAAGCGCGGGCCGCAATCGTGAGCCGCGTCAAGTTGCTCGCCGAGCTGGACATCGCGGAACGGCGCGCGCCCCAGGACGGCAGCTTCCGCATTCGCCTCGAAGCGCGCGAGCTTGATATCCGCGTCTCGACGGTGCCGACGTTGTATGGTGAGTCAGTCGTATTGCGGTTGCTCGATCGCGGCGGCCAACCGGTGAGCCTGGATGAGCTGGGCATGGCGCCGGCAACGCTCGAGCAGTTTCGCCGCCTCGTCGCGCGCCCCACCGGCATCGTCATCGCCGCCGGGCCCACAGGCAGTGGCAAAACCACCACGTTGTACAGCGCGCTCGCGCTGCGTGACACCACGGCCGAGAAGATCATCACGGTCGAGGACCCGGTCGAGTACCATTTGTCCGGTGTCACGCAGATCCCGGTCAATCGCAAGGCCGGGATGACGTTCGCGTCCGCGCTGCGCAGCGTGCTGCGGCAGGACCCGGACGTCTTGATGGTCGGCGAGATGCGCGATCCGGAGACCGCGGAGATCGCGATCCAGGCGGCGATGACCGGCCACCTCGTCTTCTCCACACTTCATACGAACGACGCCCCCAGCGCCGTGACCCGTCTCCTCGACCTGCAAGTAGCACCCTACCAGATCGCAGCCACCATCAACGGCGTGCTCGCGCAGCGCCTGGTGCGTCGCATCTGCCCGCATTGTCGCGAACGCTATCAACCCGATCCTCAGGTGGTCTCATTTGTCTCAGGCGAGCCCGAGGGCAAGCGCCGGCTGGTGCGCGGGCAAGGCTGCGAGGCCTGTCGCGGCACCGGCTACAGCGGCCGCATCGGGATCTTCGAGCTGCTCGTCGTCTCCGAGGCCATCAACCGCGCGATCTCGGCCCGCGAACCCCTCGCTCGGCTGCGCGAGATGGCGGAAAAAGAGGGCATGCGCGCGATGAGGCACGACGGCTGGGTGAAGGTCCAGGCGGAGATCACCACAGTCGAGGAGGTGCTGCGTGTCACGGCGCACTAGCGGATTCACGTTGATCGAGCTGCTCGTCGTGATCACCGTGATCGCGATCCTCGCGGGCCTCGTGGGCCCGATGGTGTTCCGCAACGTCGGGGACGCCAAAGTCTCCGCCGCCCGCGCGCAGGTCGAGCTGTTCGCGCTCGCGCTCGATCAGTACCGGCTCGACAACGACTTCTATCCGGCGACGGTGCAGGGCCTCGCCGCCCTGCGCGACAAGCCCGGCGGTGAGCCCGAAGCCAGAAACTGGCGCGGTCCCTATCTCCGCAAGGCCATTCCACTGGACCCGTGGGGACGACCGTACACCTACAAGGCGCCCGGTGAAGTGAATCGCGAGAGCTACGATCTCCTCTCACTCGGACGCGACGGTCAGCCCGGCGGCACGGGCGAAGACGCCGACATCACGTCGTGGGCAGAATCGAGTCGCGCACGGTGAGCGCGTACTCCTACCGAGCGGCCCGGCGTGACGGTGCCATCGTCACGGGGGCGATCGAGGCCGATAGCCACGGGCAGGCGGCCGCGACCCTCGCCACCCGCGGCCTGTATCCGATCGCGCTGGCACCGGCCGAGGAAGCACATCGCCCCGCGGCGAGCCGCCGCGACCTCGCGATTGTGTTTCGGGGCATCGCGGCGCTCGTCGGAGCCGGCGTGCCGCTCGAACGCGCCGTCGCCGCGAGCGAACCACTCGCACGCGGCGCGCTGCGCGAGACACTCCAGGCCGCCAGAGATCAGCTGCGGCAGGGAGCCGGCTTCGCGGCCGCGCTCGCCGCCAGTCGCGGCGTCGTTCCCGGGTTGGTGCTCGGCATGGTCAGAGCCGGAGAGCGGGGAAGCCAGCTCGGCGCCGCGCTCGAGCAGGTGGCCGCCCACCTCGAGCAGGAAGCCGACCTGGTCGCCCGCGTGCGCCAGGCGCTCGCCTATCCGCTGCTGCTCGCGGTTGCGGGTTTCGCGTCAGTCCTCGTGATCACGACCGTGGTCGTCCCACGGTTCGCCGCAATCCTGGGCGACCTGGGCCAGCAGCTCCCGCCAGCCACTCGGCTGTTGCTTGGGGTCTCGCAGCTCCTGTCACGCTTTTGGTTCGTGCTGCTCGTGATTGGTGTCGCCGGGATATGGAGTGTGATCGAATGGCTGCGCCGCCCGGCCGGGCGCAAGCAGCTCGAGGAGATGTTGCTCAAGCTCCCGTTGATTGGAACCGTCCGAATCGCGCTCGCGACCGCGCGCGTGATGCGAGCACTCGGCGGGATGCTGCGAACCGGCATGCCGTTGCTGCCGGCGCTCGATGGGGCCCGCCAAGCTGCGGGCGACCTGGCGATCGGGGCGCGGCTCACGCGCGTGCGCGAGCGCGTACTCCAGGGCGCCGCGCTCGCCGCCGCGCTCGAGCGTGAAGCTGCAGTCAGCCCAAGCGCGCTTCAGCTCGTGACCGTCGGCGAGTCGAGCGGTCGAGTGGCCGACATGGCGCTGCGCGCCGGCGATCTCGCCGCGCAGGAGGCGGAGCGGGGACTGCGCACGCTGGTGACGGCGCTCGAGCCGGCATTGGTCGTCGCGTTCGGCGGGCTCGTCGCCTTCACGGCGGCCGCCTTGCTGCAGGCAGTCTACTCGTTGCGTCCCGGGAGTTGAGCGATGGGTGTGTGGCGCGTGGTGCGTGGTGCGGGGGGATTCACGCTCGTGGAACTGGTCGTGGTGCTTGCGGTGCTGGGCCTGATGCTCGGCATCAGCGGACTCGCTTTGGGCTCGCTCCAGCTCCCCCGAGAGTCAGCGTACTCGATCGAGCTACGGCGAGCGCGTGCTGAAGCCATTCGCTCGGGCATACCACGCGCCACGCACCACGCACGGTTTCTCCCGGACGGCCGAGTCATCGGTGCGGACGTCGATCCGTTGACCGGAGTACCGCTTGCGAAGTGAACGTGGAGTCGTGCTGCTCGAGGTGCTGGTCGCCCTGGTTGTCCTGGCGACCGCGGGCATCGCGCTCGCGGAGCTCGCTGGAGCTGGTCTCCGCGGCGAGCGCGACGCGCGCGAACGAGAGCTGAGGCTGGCGGCCGAGGAACGGGTCCTGGCCGCGCTTACGCTGCTCACGCGCAGCGAGCTCGATCAACGCATCGGCCGGCGCGAGATCGGTGAGTTCGTCGCCGACATCCAACGACCCGAGCCGACGCTCTATCGCATTGCCGTACTGGAGCAGCGCTCGCCCCAGGTCGAGGATCTCGTGACGGTGGTGTATCGAGCGGAGGTGGTGCCGTGAAGCGCGGTGGGTTCACGCTGGTCGAGGTCATGGTGGCCCTTGCGATCGCCGGTCTCGTGGTCGTCGGGGCGTATCGGATTTTCGCCGGCGTCGCCGACGCTACGCGCGCAATCGGCACGGCGCGCGAGGACCTCGATCGCCGGGCCAATGCCAGACGATGGCTGAAAGCCGCCTTTCTCTCGCTCGAGCCGCCGTTCGAGGGACACATCGATCGCGTGTCGTTCACGTCCTGGCAACTCGGAGTCGGTGGATGGCTCGAGCCGAAGTCGATCGTGCTGATGCGGGATGAGGATCGGTTCACCGTTCAGGGGAGTGATCCGAGGCTCGATCTCGCTCGAGGCGTGAAAAACGTGGCGTTCGACTACCTGCTCGATCCGGGCGTGAACACGCGCTGGGTCCGTGAGTGGATCTCCCCGGTCAGCGCTCCCCTGGCCGTGCGATTGCGCATCACGGGATGCGGAAGAGGGGATGCGGGATGCGTCGACACGCTTCTTTTCCTCGTGAAGGAGCGCGGATGAACGCGCGCGGATTTGCGCTGCTTGCCGTGTTGTGGGTTCTCACGGCACTGGCCGCCTTGACGGGGGCCGGTATGCTCGTGGCGCGGCTCGGCAGCGAGACGACGCGCAATCGCGCCCTGCTCGCCCGCGCGGAGTGGGCACGCGAAGCCTGCGGTGAGATCCTGTTGGCCCGATTTGCCGTCGATCCCAAGATCCGGAATCTCGGCGTGATCGACCTTGGACGGGGGACCTGGTGTAGCGCTGCGCTGGAAGACCCGAGTGCCAGACTCAATGTCAACACCGCCGACCGGGAGGCTCTCGTGCGCCTCTTCAAGGCGGTCGGCGTTCAGCAAGCGCTGGCGGAATCGATCATCGTCTCGCGAGCCCATAGCAGTCTCTACGATCTAAGACAGGTGCCCGGTATCGACTCCGCGGTCGCGACACGTCTGCTGCCGTTCGTGACGGTGCGGGGAACGGGGATTGTTAACGTCAACGCAGCGCCGGCCGAGGTACTACGCACTCTTCCCGGCATAACGGACGAGAGTGTCTTCGTCCTGACGACCCGTCGTGCCGCGCGACCAGTTCACAGCGCCGATGAGTTGGCGGGCCTGCTCTCCCGTTCCTCGCGATCGGTATTCCTTGGCAACTATGCAGAGTTTGTGCGTGCGGCTGGGTTTGATCCGCCGCAACTCGTCGCAACCGTTGAAGGCGGCGTGCGCGGTACGCCGATCGTGGCTCGGGCAACGCTTACGGCGGTTCCCGTGCCGGGCCGCCTGGCGATTATCCGCCGGGAGACCGAGTGAAATCGCTGGGCATGCGAGCTCCCGTGCTGCACCTGATGGTCGGCGACTCCAACGTTCGCGCCGAAGCGCTGCGATCCGGTGTTGTGGTCTGGGCGGGTGAGGCCGCGTACGAATCACCCAGCGACCTAACCGAAGTTGTTGCGCGACTGGCCGCGGCACCCACCGAGCGGTGCCGGCGGTTGCGCGTCGTACTGCAGCGCCCTCCGGCGCAGACTCGCACCCTTACGGACCTGCCGCCCGTTCGCGACCGCGAGCTGGCGTCCCTCGTCGCAAATCAGGCCGGGCGATTCTTCCGCCGCAACGGCGCGGCTCTGGTGACGGACGCCACATGGGTCACCAACGGTAGGGGCCGGGTTACCCACGCAGCGGCGGTGGAGGAGCCGCTGGTACTCGCCATTGTCGCAGGCGCGGCTGAGGCTGGCCTCGCTGTCGAGTCGATCACGGCGGCGGGAGTGTCGCCACAGCTACAGCTCCTGCCGACGGCCGAGGTCGCGGTCCGCGCTCGGGCGCGTCGTCGCACGCTCATGCGCCTCGCCGTCGCGGCGTGTGCTGCGTGGATCGTGGCCGGCGTGTTGTTCGGTGTTCGGTTGGTGGTCGAAAGGCGTGATGTGGAAACGCAACTGGCTGCCGCCGACGCGCCGCTTGCCGCGTTGCACGACGTGCGCCGCGAGATGCGCGGTGCGGAGGAGATGGTGCTTGGCCTTGCCGAGGCGCGCCGCTCGCGCGGGCAGGCGCTCGCAGCACTGGCTCGTGTGAACGGCGCGATCCCCGATTCGGCCGTGATCACCGCCTACACGTGGCGAGCAGACGGGTCAGGAGTCCTCGCCGGAGCCGGCCGGCGGGCGGCGGATGTCCTCGCCGCGGTCGAGCGGAGCCGTGCCGTTGCCAATCCCCGGATCGAAGGTGCGATCGTGCGCGAAGCGCTCGGCGGTCGTGACTGGGAAAGATTCACGATCATTTTCGGGACGAAAAGCCCATGACGCTGCGAGATCGCCGGGCCCTGCTCATGGGTGGAATCGTCCTTGGTCTCGCAGTCTTCGGTTTGCGTGTCCTGCCAGCAGTCGTGCGGCGCATGACCGATGCCAGTTCCGTGCTCCGAGAGCGTGCCACCTTGCTCGCGCGCACGCATGACGAGATGGCGTCGCTGCCCAGGCTGCGTGATTCGGCAGCCGTTCTCTCGCAGGCGCTGATCGCGCTGGCTCCTCAAGTCCTTTCCGGGTCGACGTCCGCGGAAGCAGGAGCGGATCTCTCGGGAAGAATGAACCTTGTCGCTTCGCGCGCACCAGCCCGGATCGAACGCATCGATCTCCTCCCAGACTCGAGTGGCGATGGGCGCCTGGGCCGAGTTCGGGTACACGCAGCGCTCGAGACCGACGTCCGCGGATTGGTTGCGTTGCTACGAGCCGTCGACGCTAGTGACGAGGTGCTGAAGCTGGACGAGCTCCGCGTCGAGGCTCCCGAGCCGGGCACCGTGCAGCGGGGACCGGAAACTCTGAAGGTCCAGATCACGGTGAGCGGATGGTACCTCAAGCCACGGTCGCTCGGAAAGCGCGAGTCATGAACGCCGACCTGCGTTGGCCTCTGGTACTGGTGGCCTTAGTCGGCGCCGCCGCGTCCATTCGTCTGACGGCTCGACCGATTGTTCAGGTCCGGCTACCGAGCGCTGCGCCGATTGATGCCCGCTCGGCGGCGGCCGCGTCTCGACGTCCGATCAGCGCCGAATCGATCGCGGCGATCGTCTCGCGAGACCCGTTTCGCATTGGCCGGCGGCCGGTGCTGCCCGCGTACGATCCCTTGCGGCTCGCCGACCAGCTCGCTGCGCCGCCGCCGAGACCCACACTCACCCTTGTGGGCGTCATGGATGGTATGTCGCCATCGGCAGTCATCGAGGGCTTTCCAGGGGTTGAAGGCTCTCGCGTCGTTCGCGTGGGCGATGCGGTGGCGGGTCTGCGGGTGAAGACGATCAGCAACGGTCGAGTTGTGATCGCCGGAACGGATACCACCTGGGTGCTGAAGGTGAGGGAGCCGTGGAAAAACTGACGGTCGGACGGTCGGAAGGCCGGACGGCCGCACTGATCCTGGCGCTCCTAAGCGCCGCGACGGGATCTGTGCGAGGCCAAGACACAGCCGCGGTCAGGTTTGTCGGCGACAGCGTCACGCTTCGGTTTATCGAGACTGACATTCGCGCGGTGATTCAGGCGATCGGACAATATCTCCCGAAGCCCGTGCTGATTGGTCCGATCCAGCCGGTACGCGTGACGCTCGAGACACCGGGTCCCGTGGACCGCGCTACGCTGCGGTTATTGCTGCGCGGCCTCCTGGAAACGCAGAATCTGGAATTCGTGGAAGACTCGGCGTTCTATCGGGTCGGACCGAAGGCCCCGCAGGAGCCGCGATCTACACGCGCGTCGACCGATTCCGGCCCAATGCAGTTGTTCGTTATCCGTCTCCGGCACGCACGAGCCTCCGACGTCGCGGCGACGGTGAATCAGCTGTTCGGTGGCAGCGGCGCGTTTTCCGGTCAAGGCGGCTTATCCACGGGGACGCTCTCGGACGAGCTCCGGCGCAACATCGTGCCGCCGGCTGGCGCGCCCACCGCGCCAGGGCAAACAGCGGCTCGACAGTCGTCCTTGGCGGGCTCCGTCACCATCGTCCCGGATGAGCTCACGAACTCGCTGCTCCTCCGCGCATCGGAGCGCGACTTCGACGTCATCAAGGACGCAGTAGATCAGCTCGATATCCGTCCGCTCCAGGTTCTCATCGAAGTGCTGATTGTCGAAGCGCGCCACGATCGCACGTTCTCGTTCGGCGCGGATCTCTTCGTGCCACCGCAGTCGGTCGATAAAGGGGACGGGACTGCGGGTGGACAGAGCAACGGTGGAGGGCTCGGCGATCTCGTCATTCGGCTGATGAATTTGGGCCGCGCGAACATTGACGCCACGATTCGTGCGGCAGCCAGCCGCGGCGATGTCGAAATCGTGTCCCGTCCGGTGCTGCTGGCGTCCAACAATCAAGAGGCGCGGTTTTTGGTCGGCTCGCAGCGGCCCTTTGTGCAGGTGAGTCGCAGTCTCCCGACGGACTCGCCGCAGCGGGATCAGGTGATCCAGTACCGGGATGTCGGGACGAAGCTCACCGTTCGCCCCACGATCAACCAGGATGGCTACGTATCCTTGCTCATTCAGCAGGAGATCAATCAGGCGACGAGCGAGGTGCAGTTTGATGCCCCGGTCATCTCGACGCGGGAGGCAGTTACGCAGGTCCTGGTCAGAAACGGGCAAACCATTGTGATCGGAGGTCTGCGGGATCAGCAGAAAGACAGAACACAAGGTGGTGTGCCGATTCTGTCCGGGATTCCGATTCTCGGCGGTTTGTTTGGGCGCGCTGATCGAAAGACCAGCCGTACGGAGCTGTTCCTGTTTCTCACGCCGCGGATTCTCAAGACGGATGCCGATGCCGATAGTGTAACGATGCCGCGTCTCGACCGGACGGGCGTACAGTGACTCTCCACCTCGCTCCTATCGTGGGCGTGTCGCCGGCCATCAAGAACGCGACCGCGTTGATCGAACGCTTTGCGCCGACAGCGCTACCCATCCTCCTGATCGGCGCGACGGGGACGGGCAAGGAGCTCTTTGCCCGCCACATCCACCACCATAGTCGGCGTTCCGGCCAGTTGGTGGACGTCAATTGCGGAGCGCTCCCGCAGGAGATTGCGGAGAGCCTCTTGTTTGGTCATCGGCGCGGTGCCTTTACGGGTGCTGTCGAGTCCGTGATGGGGCATCTCGAGCGCGCTGACAACGGCACACTGTTTCTCGACGAGGTGCTGCACCTTACACTGTCGGCGCAGGTGAAGCTGTTGCGGGTGCTCGAGACCGGCGAAGTGCAGCCCTTGGGTGCAGGCTTCAAGCGGCGTGTGGATTTCCGGGTCGTTTCTGCCGCGCAGGAGGATACGTCCGAGCGACTCGACCGCGGCCTGTTCCGCCACGATCTCTTCCAGCGACTGGCGGGGATCGTGATCGATCTCCCATTACTCGCGGACCGTCCTGAGGACATCGTGCCGCTGGCCGAGCAGTTTGCGGCCGCCCATGGTCAGCGCCTGGAGGATGGGACCGCGGCGGTGCTCGAAGGCCACGATTGGCCGGGCAACGTGCGTGAGCTGCGGCTCGCCATCGAGCGCGCTGGTTGCTTGGTGGAGAACGGGACGCTGCCACCGGGTGCGGTACTCGATGCAATAGCCTTAGGGACGCCGCGCGAGCGGAATGGCGATCGCCGGGCGACGGAGCGGCGGCGACGGACGGCGGATCGCCGCAGGGCGCGGTCGCGGCGCTCGTTCGACAGCTTGCTGGCGCAGTGTGAAGCGAATGGGTGGGACGCGGTTCGTCTCGCCGAGACCCTCGGTATTGCCCGGTCGACGTTGTACGATCGCCTCAAGGCTGCGGGGATCTCGCTGCGCGCATTCCGGAAGTCCGGAACTCCGGAAATCCGGAATCCCACCGGAATTCCGGAAAGTCATCACGAGCGCATTTCGTAAGTCGTTCACCCAACTACACAACTGACGAAGGCAGTTCGGCACGGCCCGTGCCTATTGAGGCACCCGAACCCTTGCCGGAGTGTCCCGTGTCATCTGTTCACTTCCTCAATGTAGTCACCGCGACCCGTCAGTTTTCTGCGGGAGGTCATCGTCGCTGGCTCGCGGTCGCTACGCGGACTCTTTGGATCGTGTGCGCACTCGCGCCTACCCGCGCCCTCGCCCAGACGCCGCGGACCACGGCGAACCAGGGACTCCCGGCGCATTACGGCTGGAATGACCCGAGCGGCAACGGCGGGCTCAATGTGTTAAGTCTGACCGCGGTCGATGATAAGACCGTAGCGGCCGCCAGCCGCGTTTATGACAAACTCGGCGACCCGACCGTCAACGCTAACCTCCCGGCTTACAACGGGAACTATACGGTCACATTCAAGCTGACTGCGAGCACCCCGCCGATCGCGTTCGGTGGGAACTCGACCATCAACGCCTTTCTGACGACGGAGTACTCCACCAACAGCGGGGCGTCATGGACCAGTGTGGGTGGCACGTCGCAGGTAACGGCGAGCCGGAGCACTCCCGGCCAAACCACGACCACCCAGGTATTCAGCCCTACTCTAAACTTCGCTGGCGGCGGCCCAGTCTGGATCAGGCTTATTCTGCGTGGTACGGCGAGCGGCAACGTTTCTGCTGGCCAAGTCAAGGTCCAGATCTATGCGGCCAGTGGCTGGTCGAGCGATCCCTACGCGGTGACTTGGGCGACCTCTGCTGGCGCTCCAGCTGTTGCTGTTGCTGTGCGCGCCGAACTTCCTGAGCGACAACACTTCGCAGGTACGAATGGCTCCCAACGGTTCTTCGTGAAGAACCTGCTCCTGACTACCGAGGTCTATAACATTTCGATTGTGTGCAGCGGTACAGCAACCGCCTGCAGTGTTGCCCCAGCTGTCGACACGCTTGCCCCATATGAGAGTGGTGTGGTGATCGCTAACTACACTGTAGGAGTCGGTGGCACGACCGGCGCCGCAATCGTGAAGGCAATCCTCGCGAGCAATTCAACCAAGCGCGACTCGAGTACCGTCGCGTTGCGTGCCGACTCAACGGGATTCCCGGTGGTCTCAGTAGTTGATGTCAATCCGGGCGCCAGCCTCGACCGTGGAGAGTGTCTCACGGTGGCCGCGGGTGCGGCTGCTGCGTTCGAATGCGGCGATCTGCGGATTGTGCATGCGCTACCGGCTTTCCGAACGCTTAACAAATCCCGCGTCCCGACACTCATCTATAACAGTGCTTTGGCCGATCCATACCCGATCGTGGCTGCAAGTGTCACCCTCGCGAGTGTCCCCGACAGCGTGGAAGCAATTCTCTTTGTCGGGGGCCTGCCGAAGGCGCAAGCGCGGTGGGCCGGCACCGACTGGTTGCCGGATTCCACGCGTCGCATTGCGCTGGGCACTGCAGAGCTGAGCGACACGACCCTTGTCAACGACACCACGAAGGTGATCGACTATACGCTCGAGGTGGCGACGATCCTCATCGGGCCTCCGGGGTCGAGGAAGGCAACGACTGTAGCTGGCCGAATCGTCGTGGCGAATCGGCGTCGCAGCAGCCTGGGCGCCGGGTGGTGGCTGGCCGGACTCGAGCGCATTTCAGTGCTGAGCGACAGTAGCCGTTTATGGGTGGGAGGCGATGGCAGCTTTCGGCTCTACACGTCCGCGGGAACGAATCTCTGGGTTGCTCCGAACTTGGAGCGGCCAGACACGCTGCGACGCGTCGGCACGAGTTATGTGCGTCGGCTCCCAGGGGGGCTCAAGGTCACGTTCAACTCCGCCGGCCAGCATGACACGACGGTCAACCGCCTTGGCCATAGGACGGTGTTCAGCTATTCGGGCGGGCGACTGACGACGATCACACTGCCCTCGCAGGGCGGGGTGCAGTCTTACTCGCTCGCATACGACGGCAACAATCGATTGAGCAGCGTGACAGCAACACCAGGCAGCAAAGTCACGAGCGTGTCGGTGGGGACAACAGCTCGGCTTGATTTCATTCGCGATCCGGACAACAGAACCGTGACGTTCGGCTACGAAAGCCCGTCGAGTCGCCGAATCACCTCGCGGACCAACCGTCGCGGGACGGTGACGAGCTATAGCTATGACGCCGCTAAGAAGCTGTGGCTCGTGCGTACTCCTGCCTTGCAGTCCGACTCAATCCGGATCGGCTTTCGCGCGCTTGAAGTCATCGGCCTCGGTACGGCAACTTCGAAAACTGCGACTGACACGGCGAACGCGTACGCTTCCGTTTATGGTGCGCGTCAGTTCAGAACCCCTCCGAGCTATATCGCGCAGGAGACAAAATTCCGGCTCGATTCGCGTGGGGCCGTGCGGAAGATCGTGAACGTCGCGGGCCATCAGACGCTCGTCAAGCGTGAGGACGGTCAGTGGGCAGCCCGCGCAACGGAGCTCACTGCGTTCAACGGCTTCGTGACTCGAGCGTCGTACGATGGTCGTGGAAATCTCGCGCGAAGCACCGCGGTGAAGCCGTACGGCCCCAGCAGCCAGGATGCGGTAACCCGCATGCATTGGGATCCAGTTTGGGATTTTGCTGACAGCATCATCACGCCCATGGGAGTCGTCGCGACCATAGCTTATGACCCGACCAATGGGAACCCCGTGTGGCAGCAAGTCGGTCCCGATCCCGCACGCCGCGTCAACTTCCGTTACTACTCGTCCGGGTTACTTTCGTCCACTGTTCAGCCGGGAACGCCCGCCGATTCGATCGAGTATGATGCTCTCGGCAATCTCGCGGCAACGCGAACACCTAAGAAGTTCTGGACTAGTTTCTACAAGGACTTGTGGGGGCGGGATACGCTGGTTGTTTCAGCGGTTGCGGCATCAGACACGGCCAAGGGAGGCAGCAATAGCGGGCGCCTCCGCCAACAGACGCGGTACGATGTCATGGATAGAGACACAATGTCGCTCCAGATCGGTCCAGCAATGTCCGGAGTCGTCGAGCAGACGGTTACGGTCAGGAAGACGTTCGACGCAGAAGGCAGCCTTCTTTCGCTCACGAGACAGTCCTCGCCGGATCCAACGCTGATCGGTGCGGTAACGACGAGCTGGATTTACGATACGGCGGGTCGTCGCGTAGTGGAAATCGCGCCTGACCAGGCGCGGGACAGCGTTTTCTACGACGCCTCTGGTAACGACTCGTTGCGAATTACCCGACGACATCACCGCATTACCACCACGTATGATGCATTGGAACGGCTCATCAGCCGCACGCTGCCTTCGGTTCCTTACGCGGAGCGTCCAGCCGGCATCAGTACGCTCCCCGGCGGCTTGCCCACGACTTTCCCAGCCTACCAGGTTCCGGGTGATACACAGACTTTCACATATGATGAGCTCGGACGCCTCCTTACCGGACGCAACGCGGATGCTCGGATCAAGAGAAACTACTATCCGAACGGCCTCATCAAGACGGATAGTCTATGGATCCGGACTGTCGTCGGTTGGGACTCGTCGCAGCACGCGTACGGCCTTAGTAACGTCTACAATCTCGATGGCGGCCGAGTTGTTCTTGGCGTACCCGTCCAACTCGGAATGTACGCATTGTCATCGCATTACTTCAGCTACGAGACGCAGACTGGTCTATTGTCTTCGGTCACCGACCTCAACGATGCCGTGTACTATCTCGGCTATAACATGCGTGGAGAGGTTGCGACTCTCACCTTCCCAAGTCTCTACCAGCAGCGATTCACTTACGACGTCGATGGCCGCCTGATCGCGGACACGATTCGGAATTCCGGTGGCACGGCCTACCCCCGCGTGTCAAACGATCCGGTACGGGCAGTAAGCTTCGCTTACGACGCGCGCGGCAAGATGACACAGGGCGCCGATGCCATCCAATTTCGCGATACGCTGAACATGGCCTACTCGGGTCTAGGCCACCTCGTGAGTTCGTCTCTGACGCAGCTCGGCAAACCCCTCCAGTGCGGTCCTTCGGCTCGTTATAGCGTTTCCGAGACATTCACCTACGACGGCATAGGAAATCGCGCGCACGGAAACCGTTCCTCATCCATCTCGGCATCGATCGGCTGTAACACGTCCGAGACCAGGAGTAGCGGTTTCAAGTACACGCCTGGGACGGGGCGACTGGCGAACGACACCCTTGGATGGGGGGTGACGTCCTACACCTACAGTGCAGCCGGTGATATCGAGTATTCGCAAAACCTGGGAAGTCCAGCGGAAGAACGCGCCTCGTATTATGCCGCCGATGGGACGCTGCGGGCTGTGGATTTCCGTCGGGCAACAGGACCACAGACGAGCTTCGGATTCTGGACCCGTGCTTTCGACGAGTATCGCTACGACGCCTTGGGGCGGCGGATTTGGCTGCGTTCGCAAAAGAGCTGCCAGGATAGCGGCATGCCTCCATATGCTGGGACGGAATGCGCCACAAGCGTGGTCCGGCGGGCGGTCTGGGATGGCGACAACATTCTTGCGGAAATCCAGATGCCGGGTGCGTCAACCACTCGCGACACGCCCTACTGGGAAAATGATACCGCTGCGGTTCAACTCGGGACCATTTCAGCAGGCGGCGGTACCGGCGATCCCAATGGATACTTTGGACGCGTCGTTTACACGCATGCCGGCGGCGTCGACCATCCCGTGTCCGTCACGCGGTACAATTACGTCTATGCGATCAATTTCGCTGGCCAAATCGTGTCCCCTCCTCGTGTGGTGCCGCGCGCGACGATCGTGCCGTTCTGGGATCGGCAGGGCGATGCTCCGTTTGGTGTCTTTACAGACGGCGGACGGTTCTATTGCAATCCGCCTACATCAACGACCGAATGCGTTGGCGTTCTGTGGATGTACAACTTCTCGGCCTACGATCGACAGAGTGGAATCGTTCATGATAATTGGCACGGGAGTCTGCTCGAAAACGGGCGCGACAAATCCGGTCAGGAATACAGGCGCAATCGCTACTACGATCCTGCGATTGGGCGATTCACGCAGGAGGACCCCCTCGGGCTCGCTGGCGGGCTGAATCAGTACGGCTTTGCCGAGAGCGACCCTGTCACGTTCACGGATCCTTTCGGCCTATGCTCGGGATGGGACATCACCTACGATTGCAGCGGGAACGAGATTCGAAAAGTGGAGAACAACCTAGATCACGATCGATTCTACCTTGCCGCGAACGGGATCGTTTACGACCTTACAACGACGCTGGAAGCGGTGACAGTAACCGCTCCCGATGACCGAGATGCGTTCCAGAAGTTTGGTGACGGTTTGGCCGGATTCGGCGATTTCTGGACGTGGGGGGGGACTCGCGAGATTCGCGAGGCATGGGTGTGCCCTGGGTGTGTCAATTATGGCTCGACACAATACCTAGTCGGCCAGGCGACGGCCCTTGCCTCTCAAGTGTTCCTCGCCGAGTTGTCTGCTACCGTGAAAGGTGGAGAGCTTGTGCTGAGTGACGGCAAGCGCGTAGCAATGCGAATCAATCCATTGGGTCATGAGGGTGGGCCGTGGTATAGACGACTGCCACACTACCACAGACGTGGGCCCGGCGGGATCGGCATACACAGACCTTGGGAGCCTGGTGGGGCATTCGGGAACAGGTTTTGATGAAGCCGCCAATCATAGCCGTAGACGCCGACGGTGAGGTTATGATCTTTATGAGCCAACGGGCAGCCGAAACGACTCTTGAGGTGAATGACCTCATAGCTGATGAGTACAAGTTCTATGACGGGGAAGGTCGGCTCCTGAAGGCGTTTCCGCGTGGAGAGCGGAACGAACTGGTGCTCGTGGAAGCGGAACACGAGGCATCACATCAGGCATCGGTGGTGAAAGTACTCAGTGTCGCTTTGCCGAAACTGCCCGGCGCTCCGAGTGAACTGCGGGGATGGGGATTTCAGGAGCTTATTCAGCTGGCTTCGAAGTACGCCAAAGGTTCCTAGAGGCACTGTCTTAGGGGGGCGCTCGGATCGCAAGCTCCTGTAGGGAGTCGCCCGTGTTCGCAACGAGCAGGGCGCTCCCTGCAGGCGTTTTGAGGAGCGCGAGCGCCGCGACCTTCCGCGGCGGGAGGAACCCGCTCTCGACCGATGCCACGAGCGTAGAGTGCTCGGCTCGGCGGTGAGGATACAAGGGGCACTGAGTCAATCTGTGGTGCCGCCACGAAGCGGCGGGATCACAACGCCGCGAGTCGCGTCAAGAAGAAACTGCCGATGATCTACCTGGTGGTACGCAGTGCTTTCAACGCCGTGTGTAGCTGCTCATCTGTCACGTATGGCGCTGGTCCCATGCGCCGCGTGTCTCCCCGATAGTCGGTCCAGATACTCTGCTTGCGGAGGGCTTTCTGATCTCTCGCGGCGCGCGGTACCGGGATCGCGAGAAATCCACCAATTGCGTCATTTCTGGTCCCACCCGACAGGATCTCGATCTGATGCTGATTCAGCTCGCGCAACTTCTGCGGCGTGAGCTTCTGCTCTTCGAAAAACTTGAACACCGCCGCAGCCCGATAATGACTCGTGAAATCGTACGTTGCGCCCGCAAACCGCGCGGGCCCCGGGCCGTATGCGACGCGTCCACCTGCCGGTGAGCGGCTCAGATCGGTGAATTCGCTGAACCAACCCGTTACCACCGGCCGCAAATCAGTGTCTTGCGGAAACCTCAGAAACGCATTGCCGGGGCCGAGCTGGCAGTACTTGTACCCGCCTCCCACCACGTACGCGCGCTGCAGCCCTTCGTCCACCAGAGAGAACGGCACGACGTTGAGCGCGTGATAGGCGTCCACGAGCAGCTCGGCGCCGACGCGCTCACACGCCTCGGCAACCACCCTGAGATTTGGCACGATGTGCGCGTTCGAGTAGAGCACGGACGAAACCAGCACGGCGGCCGTGCCGTCGTCGACTGAAATCGCCAACCGCTCGGCCAACGTTGTGGCCGGCATCGCAGGCACTTTGATGATCTCGATGCCTTCTTCTGCTAATCGATCCAGCTGGCGCCGAATGGTGTGGAATTCGCCATCGGTGGTGACGAGCTGCGGGCGCTTCCGCAGCGGCAGGCCCGAGAGGAAGCGGACAACCAGCTCATGCGTGTTCGCCGCGAGCGCGATCCGCTCGGGTGTGTCGTCCAGCAGCCGTGCAAAGCCGCGCCGGACCTCGTTGGCTTTCTGAAACGCGAGATCCCACACATCATCGACGTGCTCCGCCGTGTCGAGCCACGCCTGCTGCTGCGCCTCGAACGCCACATCGGGCCACGCCTGATGAGAGTGACCGGTGAGAAGGATCCGTTCTGTAACCCGGAATCTTGTGTAATGCTTTGCCAGCTCTTCAGGATTGATCACGCTTCTATCATCCTTCAACACATTTTTTTTTCAAAGAGCCGCAGCCACGCATGTCATCCTGAGCGAGGCGCGCGGAACGCGCGCGTCGCGAAGGACCTGCTGCTGGGTTCGTCACAACTCCGAACGAATCGCCCAAAGATCTGGGAACGCCGGTTGGTTCAGTGTTTTGAGCAGGTATTCAGCTCCCGCCGAACCGCCGGTCCCCGGTTTGGTTCCGATGGTTCTCTGCACCATCTTCACGTGCCGGTACCGCCACTCCATGAACCCTTCGTCAAGGTCCACCAGGCGCTCGGCAATCGACGCCACCGTGGGATTCTTGCGATACACATCGATCAGAATCCTCTGCACCTCAGACGACGGCTCGAGCGGCAACGTCACGTCGCGCCGAAGCTGGTCTTGCGGCACCGTGTAGCCGTTGGCCTGGAGATAATGAAGGAAGGCATCCCACAGCGTCGGCTGCGCAAAGCGGTCCTCGACGACCTTCCGCTGGGGGCTATCCGCGGGATAACGCTCGAACGATGGCCGCCCCTTCTTGCCGAGCACGAACTCGATCGCGCGAAACTGATGCGACTGGAACCCGCTGCCCGATTCGAGCCGGTCGCGAAACGCGAGAAAGTTGAGCGGCGTGATCGTCTCGAGTACGTCAATCTGCGCAACCAAGGTCTTGAGGATGGTGAGGATGCGCTTCAGCGTCGCCGCAGCGAGCGGCGTGTCGTTGGCGCGCAGCAGCTTCTGGAGGTAGTCGAACTCGTGCAGCACCTCTTTGAACCACAGCTCGTACACCTGATGTATGATGACGAAGAGGGTCTCGTCGTGCTCGAGCTCCCCAGGACGCGGGTGCTGGAGATCGAGAAGTTTATCGAGCTGTAAGTAGCTCGCGTACGTGACGGCCATCAGCTCATCCTCGGCTTGTACTTGTTCAGTGTCGCGTACGGGTCAGGCCAGGGAAGTGCATAGTCTTGCTCGTACGCCGCATGGCGCGTCCAGTACGGATCCCACAAATGGGCTCTCGCCAACACGCACAAATCTGCTCGACCCGCGGCCAGTATCGTATTCACATCCTGATATGACGAGATGTTGCCGACAGCCATCGTCGCGATTCCCACGTCGTGGCGGATCCGGTCGGCGAACGGCGTCTGAAACTGGCGGCCATACTGCGGCTTGGCGTCCGCGACCGTCTGCCCGGCCGATACGTCGGTGATGTCGCACTCGTGCGCCTTGAGCAAGCGCGCGACTGCGACGGCGTCCGCCGGCTGCATGCCCGCGGGATGCCAATCCACCGCGGAGATGCGCACGGACATGGGCTTGTGCGCCGGCCACACTTTGCGCACCGCATCGAACACCTCGAGCGGAAAGCGCATGCGGTTCTCGAGCGAGCCGCCGTACTGGTCGGTGCGCTTGTTCGTCAGGGGTGAGATGAAGCTGGCCAGCAGATAGCCGTGCGCGAAGTGCAGCTCGAGCAGATCGAATCCCGCCTCGTTCGTGAGCTCCGCCGCCCGGACGAAATCGCGCTTGACTTCGTCCATATCGGCCCGGGTCATCTCTTTGGGGACTTGGGAATGGGGGAAGTAGGGAAGGGGCGAGGCGGAAATGATCGGCCAATTCCCTTCGGGCAGTGGCTCGTCCATCCCCTCCCACATCCGCTGGGTCGAGCCTTTGCGGCCCGCGTGACCCAACTGCATCGCGATCTTCGCGCCGCTGTTCACGTGCACGAAGTCCACGATACGCTTCCATGCCGTCGCGTGCTCCGGCTTATACATCCCCGTGCATCCGGGTGAGATCCGGCCGTCCCGGGACACATCCGTCATTTCGACGAACACCAACCCGGCACCACCAATCGCGCGGCTGCCGATGTGCACGAGATGCCACTCGTCGGGCATGCCATCCTCGGCGCTATACTGGCACATCGGACTTACCACCACACGGTTGGTCAACACCATCTCGCGCAGCCGAAAGGGCGTGAACATGGGGGGACGTGCGTCGTGCGTCGTGCGTCGTACGTGGGACTGCTTCTCAGCCTCCCCTTCGTACCAGCGATCGACCGCTTCCACGAATTGGGGATCGCGCACCTTGAGATTGTCGTGCGTGATGCGTAGCGAGCGCGTCAACAAGTTGAACGCGAACTGAAGCGGCTCGAGGTCCATGTAGCGCTCGGTGTCCTCGAACCACTGCAAGCTCACCTGCGCGGCGCGCTGCAACGACTCGACCGCGGGCCGGCGCTCCGCTTCATAGGCGCCAAGGGCGGCAGGAACGCCATGCTCGCGCTGCAGGGCTCCAGCGAGTGCGATCGCGTCCTCGATCGCGAGCTTGGTCCCAGAACCAACCGAGAAGTGCGCGGTGTGTGCGGCATCGCCGACCAGAACCACGTTCTCGTGCGACCAGGTCGGGTTCTTGATCGTGGTGAAATTGCGCCACAGCGAGCGGTTCTTGAGCAGGCGGTGGCCCTCCAGTTCTTTCTTGAACAGCGCCTCACAGAACGCGACGGTCTGATCTTCGCTCGCCCGATCCATCCCGGCGCTCCGCCACGTGGCCTCCGTGGCTTCGACGATGAATGTCGAATGGCCCGGCTCGTACTGATACGCGTGCACGCGCCACAGCCCATGCTTGTCGCGCTTGAAGTAGAACGTGAACGCGGGGAAGGGGCATGTCGTCCCAAGCCACACGAAGCGGTTGGGCCGCTCGTCCATGCTCGGCTTGAAGTGCTCGGCGTAACGCGCGCGCACCGTGCTGTTGAACCCGTCAGCACCGACGATGAGATCGGCGTCGGCGTACACCGAGGGATCGGTCACCTGGGTACCGACCTCTACGCACACCCCCAACTCCCGGCTCCTATCTCCCAACACCTTGAGCAGTCTCCGCCGCGACACGCCGCTGAATCCGTGACCACCCGAGCGGATGACTCCCGCGTGGTAGTGGATGCTGATGTCGTCCCAGTGAAAGAACTCGTGCGCCAGCGCGTCGTACGTTGCAGGATCAGCCGCCGCGAGATTGTTCTGGGTCGCGTCCGAGAACACCACGCCGAACCCGAATGTGTCGTCGAGCCGATTGCGCTCGAGGATCGTGATTTCGTGTGAGGGGTCCGCCTGCTTCATGAGGATGCTGAAGTAGAGCGCCGCCGGGCCGCCGCCGATCGCGACGATCTTCATTTGAGCAGCTGCCCCGCGATGATTAGATGCTGGATCTCCGTGGTTCCTTCATAGATGCGCAGGGCACGGACCGATCGGTACAGCCGATTGACCGGGTGATCCGCGAGCACGCCGCGGCCGCCCAGGATCTGCACGGCGTCATCGACGATGCGCTGCGCCGCTTCCGTGGCGTAGGCCTTCGCCATCGCGGCCTCGAGCGTGACGCGCGGCGCGCCCTGATCCTTTTCCCAGGCCGCGCGATAGACCAGCAGCCGCGCCGCCGTCAGCTCCGTCGCCATGCGCGCGAGCTTTTCCTGGATCAGCTGGAAATCGGCGATGGGCTTGCCGAACTGCCGGCGAGATTTCGCATGCGCCAGCGCCTCCGCGAGCGCGCGGCTGGCCATGCCGCAGGCTGCCGCGCCCACGGTCGCGCGCACGCGATCGAGCGTCGCCAGGCCCAGTTTGAAGCCTTCTCCTTCCTTATCCAGGCGGCAGGATCCCGGAATGCGGGCTTGTTGAAACGCGATCTCGCCCAGCGGATGCGGGGCAGACAGCAGCAGCGGTCGCACGAATCGCAGGCCGGGTGTATCGGCCGGCACCACAAAGCACGCGATGCCCTTGTCGCGCTTGGCACCATCAGTTGTCGCGAAGACCGTATAGAAATCGGCGATCCCGGCGTTCGAGATGAACGTTTTCGTGCCCGTCAGCACGTAGCTGTCGCCGTTCTGCTCGGCCTTCGTGCCGAGCGAGGCGGCATCGGAGCCGGCATCCGGCTCCGTCATGGCGAACGACGCCATCGCCCGTCCTCCGATCGCGGAGTCGAGCCAGCGTTTGCGCATCGCCTCATTGGTCGCGAGCAGCATCGGCACGACGCCAAGCGCCTGGAGCGCGAATACCGCATCGGCCAGTGGCGATGTGGCGCCGAGCGCTTCGCGAATGAGGCAACAGGCGCGCCAATCCTGGTCCCGAATCGGCTCGAACCAGCCGGCCGCGCCGAGCTTGGCGAGCAGATCGCGTGCCTGATGGCGCGCAGCCGCGTCATCCGCCGGCTCCGAGAGCGGCACGAGCGTTCTCGTCGCGAACTCCGCCACTCGCCCGGCGAGCGCGATGTGCTTGTCGTCGAGAAACGCGCGGATCGGAGCGGTATCGATGATCACGTGAACTTGGGCTCGCGCTTGGCCTGGAACGCCGCGTGCGCTGCGCGGAAGTTTTCGCCCAGCATGAGCCTTGCCTGCACGTCGGCTTCGTACTCGAGCGCGGCTTCGAGGCCGAGCTCGGCCTCGGCCTCGAGCGCCTGCTTGGTAATGCCAAGCGCTTCGGACGGTCCGCGCGCCAGCTGCTCGGCAACCGCGCGCGCCTCGGCCATCACCTGGTCCTGGGGCACGACACGATTGTACAAACCGATCTCGTGGGCCCGCTTCGCGTCCATGAAGTCGCCGGTCATGAGCAACTCGGTGGCGCGCCCATAGCCGACGAGGCGCGGCAGCAGCCAGGCGGCGCCCATGTCCGCTCCCGACAGCCCGACCTTCGTGAACAAGAACGCGATCTTCGCCGACTCGGCTGCGATCCGGATGTCACAGGCGGCCGCGATCACCGCGCCCGCACCCGCGACGGTGCCGTTCAACGCGCCTACGATGGGCCGCCGGCAGCGCCGCATGGCGAGAATCAGGTCGCAGGTGAGTCGCGTGAATTCCTGGAGCGCCTTGAGATCGCGGCCCAGCAGCGCGCCGATGATATCCTCGACGTCGCCGCCCGAGCAAAAGGCGCGGCCGGCGCCGGTGATGATGATCGCGCGTACGCCGGGCTCGGTATCGAGCCGCTGGAATGTGTCGCGCAGCTCTCTGTAGACCTCGAACGTGAGGGCGTTGAGCCGCTCCGGCCGATTCAACGTGATTGTGGCTACATCAGCGTCCACCTTAAACCCGAAAAC
>Ga0137437_1000078_pt1 | contig 24345 bp, 16 predicted proteins | sample EasRivERMGT138_2_FD_102332 | JGI IMG/M metagenome (GOLD analysis project Ga0137437, IMG submission 102332) | Soil microbial communities from meander-bound floodplain in the East River, Colorado, USA - East River MetaG ERMGT138_2 | ecosystem: Environmental > Terrestrial > Soil > Floodplain ...
CCGTTGTTGTTGCCGCGAAGCGTCGCGCTGACGTAGTAATCACCGGGCGGAAGACCGTAGATCCGATAGGCACCCGTATCGTCGCTTTGATCGCCGCCGCCGCTCGGCGTCAGCCGTCGCGTCCCCTGGACCATCTGGTACCGCAGCACCTGCACCCGCGCGTTCGCCACCGCGTCGCCGAACTCATCGAATACGCGGCCGGTGATCGCGGCGCCTCTCGGCAGCGAGAAGTCCGCGCGTTCCATCAGCTGGCCGTCCTTGATTTCGACTGGCGTGCCCGCTTCGAACGCCCGGTGCTGCCCGTAGCGCAGCGTCATGAAGCCGGCCTTTGACGCCGTGAGGTTCCAGCGTCCGGCTGGAAGATCCTTGAACTCGAAGCGGCCCTGGGCATCGGTGCTGACGAGACGATTCGCACGGAGCTCGCCAGATTGCGCGCGCACCTGCGCGCGCCGGACCGGAGTGCCGTTGTCGGACGTCACGACGCGGCCCCGAATGATCGCGGTGCCCGCCGTCTGATCGCCCGTCCCGTTTCCCGTCCCCGTCAGGTCGCGCGGCGGGAGCTGTCCTGCGCGGCCACCACCGCCGCCCTGCCCGAAGCCGCCGCCCTGGGCCCCGCCGGCGCCACCCTGTCGCTGTCCCTGGGCCACGACCGACGAAGACGGGATGAAGGCGACCAGGAGGAGAGCAAACAGCGCCGACACTGCGCGGGCCGCGGAGTGTTCCATAGCGAAATTATGACGCCGCTCGTTCGGGAATGGTTGTGAAGAGTTAAAGGCAGGGGCTAGGGCGCGAGTGCGTCCGCGGCCCGGTCGAGGGCAGCCGCAAGGCGGCGGTCCTCCTCGGCGACGCGCACGGTATCACCGGCATCGACCGCTTCCGAAAGGCCGGGGAGGAGCGCTGGTTCAAAGCTGAACGCGGGTGCGTAGATCTGATGCCGATACCATGGCCGGCCTTCGAGGCCGGCGGGATCAAGAAGGGCCCCTTCGACGCGCATCAGGCGCTGGTTGATCGCATCGATCGCGAGTCGATCCCCCCTCGCGAGCGCCTCGGACGTGCGGTGGACGCCGTCAGCGGCCGCAGCTGCGAAACGCGCCAACGCCGCAGCCGCGATCGTGAAGTCGGTTGATGTGCCGCGCGCCGACTTCGAGGTCCAGCGCTGCTGAACGGCGGCGAGAAATTCGCCAATCCGCCGGGCGTACCGGACCTCGTCGAACGGCAGCACATCCGCGTTCGCAAGACGCATCGTCAGTGTCGCCCAGATGCGCGTCAACTCTGCGTGCCGGCGAAAACCGGGATCCGCGAAGCGCGATACCCAGTCGTGATTGTCGTAGGCCGAGTGATACACGCCATACGGTCCCTCGAAGCGCAAGTCGACAATCGGCACGCCGAGGAAGTTGAGGAACACCGTGTAGTCCGAGCCTCCGCCGACGCGGGTTTGTATCGCGGAGTCGGGCGCGCCGGCGACGGATGACACGAGGCCGGCAAGCTCCGGCACGGCAAGCGCGGAGAACGTCGATCCTGAAACGGCGGCATCGACATTCAGGTACGCGACAGCTTTCTCGCGCAGTTCGTGCTCGTGTTCCTCGCCCCACTCGGTTGACGAGGCCAGGGCGAATTCCTCCGCGTCCCAGCTTGCAAGGATGATCGTGCGCGCGGGGCGGAAGCCGCTTTGCGCGAGTGAGCCAAGCACGCGCGCCGTTTCCATCAACACGGTGGAGCCGCTTGAGGGATCGACGCCGCCGAACACCCATGCGTCGCGGTGGTTGCCGGCGATGACCCATTGATCGGGATGCGCCGATCCGTTGATGCGCCCGATGACCGTCCAGATCGGGCGTACGGCTTCGTTGTTGGTGACGCGGACGCGCATCAGCGCTCCAGGCCCGACCTGATAACTCGTGTCGAGGGCGCCACGCCACGAGCGCGGCGACGAGGGACCGCCAAGTGCCTGCAGGATCACGTGCGCGTCGCGCGCGGAGATCGGCACGCTCAGGATCGAAGGCAGCACCTCCGCTGCGTCACGCGACAGCCGGCGGGCGCCTGGCGTCGACGACCAGCCGGGCGTGAGTGGATCGCCGGGCGCGAGGAAATCGAATCCGACAGCGCCTCGTTGAATGTGATCCCCGGGTCCTCGCGGACCGGCCGGATACGTCGGGGTGCGTGCCTCTCCTTCGTCGATCGGATCCGAGTACATCAGGACCGCCGTCGCGCCGCGCTGCTGCGCCGTAAGCACCTTGTATCCGCGGTAGCTGTAGGGAACGGAGTGGCGGAGGAGCACGATCTTGCCGCGCACGTCGACACCGCGATCGGCAAGCCAGTCGAAATCGGATGGACTGCCGCTGCCTGCAAAGACGACGGGAGCCGTGACGTCTCCGCTCGCGCTGTAGGCGTGAAACGCGACGGCGACCTCCTTTTCTTCGCGCAGCGTGGCACGCCATCGATGTGGCGCGATCATTTCGACGGAAGTCTCTCCGGGGTACGGCAGAAGGACGTCGTGCTCGACGATCTCGACCGAATCGAGCCCCGCGGCCAGCCACTGGTCGCGCGTCCATTCGGCCAAAAGCCGGTCACGCGCCGTGCCGGCGACGTGAGGTTCAGCGGTAAGAACGCGGTGGTCGGCCTCCAGACGTCTCGCCGATGGAAAGCGTGAGATGCGCTGCTCGACCGTGTGCTGGGCGGCAACGCTCGTCCCACTGAAGCCCTGGATTGGTGTGGTAAGGCCCGGACGCGCCGGCCGAGCGACAAGGAGGACGATCGCGCCCGCGATCGTGGCCGCCAGCGTCGTCCAGAGACCTGCGTAGGCTCGCCAGCCCATGCCGCGCATCCTACACTGGGGTCAGACCCTGGTGATGACTCGACACAACTTGTCGACGGCGTCGCGCAACTGGTCGTCGCTCAGGTAAGGCGCGGGTCCGAGGCGGAGAATGTCGCCGCGAGCGTCGGCGAAAACCGCCACGTGCCGCAAGGCACGCACCAGCTCCGTGGCGCGTAGTGTGCGAATGGCAAGGAAGCCGGCGCGGCGCGCCGGCGGGATTTCTTCAACGCGAGCCATCGACGGATCGACATCCAACGCGGCAAATGAGGATGCGAGAAGGCCGACCTGATGGAGGCTGATCTCGCGAAGGTGGTCCGGCGTGAGCCGCTGCGCGACATGAAAGTCGAAGACCGCAGCCGCGCGGTAGTGTGATGTTGGATCGTACGTCGCTCCTGCAAACGCGGCGGCGCCAGGCGCATATTGCACGCGTCCGTGCCCCGCTGATTCCAGTTGTTCGAACTCCGCAAACCATCCCGTCAGGACGGGTCGCATCCGGCAGCCCGGCGGCACGCGGAGGAAACAGTTGCCCTCGCCAAGCTGGCAGTACTTGTAGCCGCCGCCGGTGATGAACGCATTTTCAAGACCCATCGCACGGACAGCGCATGGAACGACGTTCAACTGGTGATAGGCATCGACCAGGAGCGCGGCGCCGTGCGCCTCGCACGTGGCGGCAATTCGATCGAGCCCGGAGACGATTTCCGCGGTCTCGAACAGGACCGATGACGCCATGACGGCAAGCGTCCGATCGTCGACGGCTCGAGCAATGCGATCGCTCAGGTCGTCCACAGGGGCGGTTACGATTCTGACGACCTCAACGCCCTCTTCGGCAAGGCGATCGAGCTGGCGGCGAATCGAGTGAAATTCCCCGTTTGTCGTGATGATGCGGCGGCGCTGCCGATACGGGAGCGCGGACAGCCAGCGCGTGACGAGCTCATGCGTGTTCTGGCCGAGCGCGATGTTGTCGGCCGAGTCTCCCAGCAGCCGCGCGAAACCGTCGCGCACCTTTCCCGCTATCTCAGAGGCGCGCACCCACTTATCGTCCACGAGCTCCGCTGCGTCGAGCCAGGCGCGTTGCTGCGCTTCGAAGGCGACATCCGGCCACGCCTGGTGCGAGTGGCCGGTTAACAGCAGCCTCTCCGTGACTCGGAAGCGGGAGTAGTGAGCGGCGATCTCATTCACAATCCGTAGTCTACGGTCTGCCGTCTACCGTCTACCGACCCGATTCTTGTGTTCGCGCTCGGCCGCCAGTGCGTCCTCCATGCTTTCTGCCAGCCGTTCAAGTTGTCGAACGACGTGATCGCAGCGTTCGGCTAGTTGAATACCGACCGCATCTGGAATTAGTTCGAGATCGACTGCAAGGCCAGCGAGGTATTGCAGTTCACAGGCGGACCCCAGCGCGATATAGAGAAAATGGAGATAGTCCGCGGTGGTGCGGCGCGCATTTCCTTCAACAACATTGCTTGGTACGGATACAGCCGCCCGGCGCATCTGTGCCCGCATTCCGAACCATTCATCCTTGGGAAACCCTTTGGTCTCTCGATAGATAGCGAGCGTCAGCTTGTGCGCGTCATGGAACACACGAAGCTTGCGATGATTTCTTGCCACTGAACACCTCCAGAGGAGGCATCGGCAAGGTGCGGGCCCAGCAAGTGTTTGGCTCGGGACGGCAGACGGTAGACCGTAGACGGTAGACTGCGAAGCTAGAGTCGCCCGCGGATCTCCCAAAGATCGGGAAACAGCGGGCGGCCGACCGTACCAGAGAGGTACGCAGCCCCGCTCGATCCGCCTGTTCCGCGCTTGACGCCGATCGTCCGCTCGACCATCTTCACGTGCCTGTAGCGCCACTCCTGAAGTCCTTCGTCAAGGTCCACGAGTCGCTCGCAGAGCTCGGCGTTCTTCGGATCCCGCCGATAAATGTCGATCAGGACATGCTGCACCTCGGCGGACGGCTCGACTGGCGACGTGACGGTTCGAGACAGCTGTGCGGAAGGAATGGGGTAGCCCTCCCGCGAGAGGTAGTGAAGAAACGAGTCCCACAGCGTCGGCGCGTCATATCTCTTCATCAACGCCCCGCGAGCGCGGCCGCCTTCCGGAAATCGCGCGATGGCCGCCTCGCTCTTCGCGCCGAGCAGGAACTCGATCTGGCGGAACTGGTCCGACTGGAAACCGCTTGCGGCCTCCAACCGCGCGCGGAAGCTCAGAAACTCCAGTGGCGTCATCGTCTCGAGGATATCGAGCTGCGCCACCATGACTTTCAAGATCGTGAGGATCCGCTTCAGCGTGTGCTGCGCGCGGTGAGGCTCGTCGCCGGTCAGCAGCCGCGCGACGCGATCGAATTCGTGCAGCAGCTCCTTGAACCAGAGCTCGTAGACCTGGTGAATGATGATGAAGAGCATTTCGTCGTGCTCCCCATCGGACCTCGGCTGCTGCAGCGATAGAAGCTCGTCGAGCTTCAGATAGCTTCCGTACGTGACGGCGGGATGTGCGTCAGCCATGTCAGTCCTGTGGAACGTCGAGACCGACGGCGCGCATCAGCGCGATCGCGTTGCTGCGCGTCACCGGCCCTGGTTTCATGACGTAGTCGAACTGGATCTCTCCGCGCTCGAAGCGGTCGTCGAAGTGCACGTTGACTGCGCGCGGCTCGAGATCGTCCGCGACCCTCGTCAGCGCGAGATCGTGGGTGGTGATGAGGCCGATTGCCTGGCGGTCGACGAGGGCGCGGAGGACACCCGACGCGCCGACGACGCGATCGTGAGAGTTGGTGCCATGAAAGAGCTCGTCGAGGAGGAACAGCACCGGCACGGCACCAGACGCGAGATCTGCGATGTCGCGGATGCGGGTGATTTCAGCGTAGAAACGCGATCGTCCCTCCTGGAGCGAGTCCTGGATGCGCAGCGTCGCCCCAATGTGCAGCGGCGTGAGCCGTAGCGTCCTGGCGCGCACCGGGGCACCGGCGAAGGCGAGCACGGCATTGACGCCAACGGTCCGCAGCAGCGTGCTCTTCCCCGACATGTTCGAGCCGCTGACGACGAGTAGCTGCGGCGCGGACGTGTCACTCCTCGACTCGGCTCGGTGTGACCCTGAGCTTGACGAAGGGTCAGATCCGCCGGGTTCGCCAAGATGTACGTCATTGCGAACCATGCGAGCCGCCGGAACCAACGGATGCCCGAGCGCGACGCCGTCGAACACCCCGTGGCGGGAAGCGGGAGTCATGATTTCTGGAAATGGGTCATCGGGGTGTTCGTACCGATACGCCGAGAGCGATGCGATTGCCTCGAACTCTCCCGAGACGCGCAGCCACTCGCGCACCTCGCGTCCGTGGACGCGCCGCCACGCCTCGATGGCGAGCGCCAGGTGTGTGCCCCACAGCACCGACGCGGCAAGAGGCGCAAAGAACATGTTGTGCTGCCAGTCGTGGAGCTCCACCAGCCGATGGAGTCGACGTATGGAAGCGGATGCTCGGGCGGCCGGGTTCGTCGTCCTGGCGCCGGCCAGCTGACCCTGCAGCTGCGTGAGGCGTGTCGCAGTGAAACGTTCCTGCTCGAGGAGGGCCAGTACGACTGCGAGTACGTCAAGGTCTCGCGCGGCGGCATCCGCGCTGTGCAGCGACGTGGCGATCCGCTGCCGAAGCGGCAGCGAGAAGAGGATCTCCAGCAACACCACGGCGACGAACGCCGCCGAATCGCCGGTCGCGATCCAGAATCCGGCCGATGCGATCGCCGCCATCGTCAGGATCGTCGCAACAGGACGCATCCATCGGCCGCTTAGATGCGGCGGTTCCTCCGCCCATGCGACGACGGCCTCGCTGTGAACGCTCGCGCGGATGTCGGCGCCGGCAAGCGACAGCGCCTCGCGAAGATCGAGACGCGGCGTGAGGTCACTCGTCGCCTGCTGTCGCTCGAGAATCTCGGGAGCTTCAGCGGGTGCGAGTAGCCATCCCGCGAGCGTTTCTTCCCCGGCTCGAGTGCGCGCAATCGACAGCAGCTCGAACAGCGATGCGGGGCCGAAGAGATCGAGGTCCTGCGCGTACAGATGATCGGGATTTCGAAAGCGCTCGCCCGTGTCTCCGGTGCCCGCCCACCGGTCTTCGATGCGCGCGAGCCCGCGCTCGTAGAACGCGATGGCGCGCGCTGCCGCGTCGCGCCTCCGCAGCACACGGTCGTGTCTCACGACAAGTACAGCGAACACGGCGACCGGAAGCGCCAGCCACCAGGGAGCGATCCATCCGCGCCACGCGGCAATCGCACACAGGACACCGCCGACAAACACCGCCAGCCGCGAATAGCTGAAGCGGGCGTCGAGCCGCGTCAGACTGGAGTGGGTCTCGCGGCGGGCGCCCAGGCGTGCGCGATACTCGTCGGCCGGGGCGTGCGGCATCGAGCGATTATGGCGCGAGCGAACGTGCGAATTGCCGGAAGTCCTTTTCAGGAGGCCCGTGCGGGGTCTCCCGACCGCCGATCATCGCGCGATTGAGAAAGTCCACGAGCGGTGACACGGCACGGAACACTTTGAGGAGGTCCGGGTAGAACCGCGCGCTGAGCGCGAAATCGGCCGGGAATTCACACCCTGCGACAAACTGCTTGTACCGGAGGTAATCGGCCGCACGATGATCCTTTGCGTATCCGCGCGGTACGCGCGACAGCTGTTCGCCGCCAAGACTGCCGACCGTCCGGGTAAACGTCGTCGCGGTGACGATACGGTGCAGCTTGCGGTGGTGCCGCGCGACCGACGCGCGAATCGCCTGCAGATCAGCCGGCGACGGCATGTAGGAGCCGCCACCGACCCAGACCCATTGCGGCGCGATTTCGAGATAGAGTCCCGCGCCTTCTCCCTTCGGGAACTTGCGCGAAGGGAAGTGGGCGGCGACATGCGTCTTCAACGGCGTCTTGTCTTCGCTGAAGCGGGTGTCGCGGTAGATCCGGTATAAGGACACACGCGGATCCGCGACGAGATCCGGCGCAAACGCCGGGAAGTCCGCCGAGAGCTGCTCGAGCAGCACCACCATCGGCCCGCGGACGTGCTGCTCGTACTCAGTCTTCCGCGCGCGAAACCACTCGCGATCGTTGTTCCGCTTCAGCGCCCGCAGGAATGCCAGCGTCTTCTTTGTAAACGGCGAGCGCACGACTAGTGGACCGTCCGAAGCGAGCGAGAACTCGTCACGACGAGCCATCGAGCACGAATTGTCCGGCCGCTGCAACGGAGCGGCCGGTTGTGTTTCACGAAGGTCATGCCACTAAGTGCGCTGCGCGGCGGCGGCCGCGAACCGCTCCTGCATCGCACGCGTCAGATGCGGGACCTGGCCGATCATCCGCTGCATCAGCATCAGCTGCGCGCGGTGGTGCATCTCGTGCTCCTTCAAGCTCATGATCATCTCGAAGCGCGTCTTGGTGGCCGGTGTCATGCCTGGCGGCTGGTTGAACGGCTCGGCGAGAAAATCGTCGCTGAGCCCCTCGATCCATGACGCTGTCTCTTCCCCGCGTTGTGTCAGCAGCGCGATCACCTCCGACTTCGTGCGGGGCATCTGCTCTTCTGCCTGCATCTGCCCGATCAGCTGTGGAAAGTTGATCCCCTCAAACGACGTGCGCTTCTCCTTGTGCACGCCTGAAAACGAATCGGACAGGGCAATATGCGTCAGTAACTGCCGGATCGTGCGCGTCCCTGGCGCCGCCACGAAATCGAGCTTCGATTCGGGAATCTCCTCGACGATCTTCAGGGTATTCGCGCGTACCGTGCGATATGAGCGCGCGAGGTCCTTGCCTCCGTAACACATCATGGGCATCTCTCCATTGGTGATTGATGATTCGTGATCGTGATTCATGATTTAGTGATTAATGATTCGTGATTAGTGATTGTTGATCAACCACGAAGAACTCGATGGACACAAAGAATATTAGAGGGTCAATCACAAATCACGAATCGCAAATCACCAATACTACAATCGTCCCGTGACTTCCGTCCTCTCCGCGACCTCGCGTGACGCGCTCGTCGCCGATCTGCGCGCCGTCGTTGGCGACCGATGCACGACCAACTCGACACAGCTCGAGCATCACAGCCACGGCGAGTCGTGGCACGCCCAGGCCGAGCCCGATGTCGTCATCTTTCCGACCAGCACGGATGAGGTCAGCGCGATCGTGAAAGCCTCGGCACGCTACGGCGCGCCGGTAATCCCGTTCGGCATCGGCTCGTCGCTCGAAGGGCACGTCAACGCCATCAGCGGCGGCGTGTCGATTGACTTCTCGCGGATGACCCGGGTCCTCGCTGTGAACGCGGAGGATCTCGACGCCTCGGTCGAGGCGGGCGTGACGCACGGGCAGTTGAACAAGGCATTGAACAACACAGGGCTGGCCTTCTGGGTCGACCCCGGCGCCGACGCGACGATTGGCGGCATGGCCGCGACGCGCGCATCGGGGACGACGGCGGTGCGCTACGGCACGATGAGGGAAGCCGTCCTGGCTCTTACAGTGGTGCTGGCCGACGGCCGCATCATCCACACGGGAAGCCGCGCGCGGAAGTCATCGTCAGGCTACGACCTCACCCGCTTGTTCGTCGGTTCTGAAGGGACCCTCGGCGTGATTACCGAAATTACGGTCCGCCTGTTCGGGTTGCCCGAAGCCGTTTCCGCCGCCGTCTGTCCGTTCGATTCGATGGAAGGCGCTGTTCAGACCGTCATCATGACAATCCAGCTTGGGATACCGGTCGCGCGCATCGAGTTGCTGGACGAAGCCCAACTCGACGCGGTGAACCGCTACTCGAAGTTGAACTGCGTGCTGAAGCCGACGCTCTTCTTCGAATTCCACGGGACGAGCATGCAGGCGGTCTCTGAAAGCGCGAAGTCGGTGCAGGAGATCGCCGCGGAGCACGGCGGCCGCGATTTTCAATGGGCGACGACAACCGAGGATCGCGCGAGGCTATGGCAGGCCCGGCACAACGCGTTTTACGCGGCGCTTGCGCTACGACCCGGCTGCAAGCCCTGGACGACGGACGTGTGCGTGCCGATCTCACGACTGGCGGAGTGCGTCCTCGAGACGCGAGCCGACGTGCAGGAAGCTGATGTCCTCGCGCCGCTCGTCGGTCATGCCGGCGATGGGAACTTTCATCTCATCTTCCTGATGAATCCAGATGACCCGACGGAGTTGCCGAAGGCGAAAGCAATCAACGCGCGGCTCGTGAAGCGTGCGCTCGCTATGGGCGGCACGTGCAGCGGTGAGCATGGCGTCGGAATGGGCAAGATGGAGTACCTGGTCGACGAGCATGGCGAATCGCTCGAGGTGATGAAGGCGATCAAACGGGCGCTCGATCCCGAGAACCGGATGAACCCGGGTAAGATGCTCGTTCTGTGAGACGGGCCACGGAGACACGGAGACACGGAGTGTTAGTTGGCTAAACGACGGTCCGAGCCCTCTCTCTTCGATCTTCCCGAAAGCAAGTCCAGCGCTCCTCCGCCGCCCTCCGGTACCGAAGCGGTGGCGTTGCACGAGGCGGCGCAGAGCCGCTATCTCAATTACGCGCTGTCGGTCATCACCTCGCGCGCGCTGCCCGACGTGCGCGACGGCCTCAAGCCCGTGCAGCGTCGCATCCTGTACACGATGTGGCAGCAGAACCTGACGGCGGACGTCAAACATCGCAAGTGCGCGAAGGTGGTGGGCGACGTCATGGGCAGCTATCACCCGCATGGTGACGCCGCGCTGTACGAAACGCTCGTCCGCATGGCGCAGTCGTTCTCGCTGCGCTACCCGTTGATCGACGGCTCTGGAAATTTCGGCTCGCTCGATGGCGACAGTGCCGCGGCGATGCGCTACACCGAGTGCCGCCTGGCCCGCATCTCCGACGAAATGCTGACGGAGATCGAGCAGCGCACGGTCCATTTCCGGCCGAACTACGACGGCACGAAGACCGAGCCCGTGGTGCTGCCGGCGCGGGTCCCCAACCTGTTCATCAACGGCGCGACCGGCATCGCGGTCGGCATGGCGACGAACATCCCGCCCCACAACCTCGGCGAGATCTGCACCGCCCTGATCAAGCTCCTCGACAATCCCGACTTGAGTAGCGCGCAGTTGTGCCGCTACGTCAAAGGCCCTGATTTCCCGACCGGCGGTCAGATTCTGAATTCGCCGGAGGAGCTGAAGGAGATTTACAAGACCGGGTCCGGCACCGTTCGGCTCCGCGCCACGTGGGAAGAAGCGTCCAGCACGCGAGGCGGGCGGACGCTCTACGTCACGAGCATTCCGTACACGGTGAACAAGGCCGCCCTCGTCGAGCGCATTGCGGACGTCGTCCTGTCTCGCAAGTTGCCGCCGCTTCTGGACGTCAGGGATGTCTCCACCGACGATGTGCGGATCGCGCTGGAGATCAAGAAGGACGCCGATCCAAAGATGGTGATGGCGTATTTGTTCAAGAACACGCCGCTCCAGACCAACTTCATCGTCAATCTGACGTGCCTGATCCCGACCGAGAATGCCGAGGTCGGGCGTCCCGAGCGTCTCGATCTGCACCAGGCACTGATGTATTTCCTGCAGTTCCGGCTGCAGGTCGTCACGAATCGTCTCGAGCACGAGCTCGAGTCGCTGAGGAAGCGGATTCACATCCTCGAAGGGTTCGAGAAGGTCTTCGACGCGCTCGACGAGATCATCAAGATCATCCGAAAGTCCGAGGGCAAGGCAGATTCTGCCGAGAAGATCATGAAGCGCTTCGGACTCGACGCGGAGCAGGCCGACGCGATCCTCGAGTTGAAGCTGTATCGCCTCGCGCGCCTCGAGATCCTCGTCATCCAGAATGAGCTGGCCGAGAAACGAAAGCGCGCGCGCCAGATCGCGACGCTTCTGAAGGATGAAGACGGACGCTGGAAAGTTGTTCGCGACGAAATCGAGGAGATCCACAAGAAGTACGGCGGGAAGGACGACAGGCGCCGGACGCTCATCGAATCCGAGGCAGAGGTTTCCTTTACAGCGGACGATTTCATCGTCGAGGAAGACAACGTCGTCATCGTGTCCCGCGACGGGTGGGTGAAGCGCCAGAAGGAAGTGCGCGACGTTTCGACGACGCGGCTGCGTGAGGGGGACTCCGTGCTGGCCGTGCTGCAAGGCAGCACGCGGGCGACCGTGGTGTTGTTCACGAACTTCGGTGTTGCCTATACGTCGCGGATCATCGACGTGCCCGCGTCGACCGGGTACGGCGAGCCGGTACAGAAGCTGTTCAAGCTGCGCGACGGCGAAAAAGTGATCGCGGCGTACAGCCTTGATCCGCGTGTCGCCGGCAAAATTGCCGCGCGCAAGGAGGGCGAGACGCCGCCAGTGCATGCGCTCGCCGTGACCAGCGACGGGTACAGCCTGCGATTCAGCTTCGAGCCGTTTGTCGAGGCGAGCACCCGGATGGGACGACGCTATGCGCGTCCGTCTGAAGGCGTGGAAGTGGTTGGCGTGGCGCGCCTCACGGGCGACGAGATCGTCATTGCCGCGACGCAGGACGCGCGCGCGATTCTCTGCCGCGCGGACGAGGTCAACTACCTTTCCGGGCCGGGCAAAGGCGTCATCCTGATCAAGCTGAGCGGCGGCGAGGACCGTGTGCTCGGCTTCATCGCCTCGACCGGCGACCGCGATCTCTTGCGCGTCGAAACGACCCGGGGCAGCGAACAGACCATCAGCACAACGAAATACGAGGTCACAGGACGGGGCGGCAAAGGTCGCGAGCTGCTCCAACGCGGCCAATTCACCCGCATCATGCCCGGCGAGGTCGAGAATCCCCAACCTCTGGACGGTGGGGGCTGAGGGGCGAACACGTGGTCTGGCGCCCCGTAAAGGGGCGCCCTACACCGTCCTACAAACGTTACGTTCTCACTTGCGTGAGGTGGGGCTTTGTCCCTCGCGAATGGCGACCCTAGATGATCCATTGATCGGTGTAGGGCGGGCTTACGTCGTCGGTGTAGGGCGGGGCTTTACGCCCCGCCACCCCGATTTATGGGCCGATTTCGGTTCGGCGCCTCGCAAATGACGCCCTACCCCCGCAACCCCCGCAGACATGGGCGGATAATTGGTTGGTTCTATTCCATCGCCGGGACCCTGCAGGCCGACCACCTCGCTATCAAGCCTCCCGGAACATGTGCCCGGCATCTCGCCTGGCGGAAGTTACATGAACAACCTCACACCAGATACACGCAGTACACGGATCGCCGTGTTCATCGATTTCGACAATATCGAGATCGGAGTCAAGAACACCATTGGCGGTAATTTCGACATTGGCCTCATCCTCGAGGCCATCAAGGAGCGCGGCGAAATCGTCACCAAGATCGCTTACAGCGACTGGAAGCGCGCGGGCGACTACAGCCGGCTCCTCACGCAGCACGCCATCCGCATGGTCCAGCGCAACATGACGCCTGGCGGCGACAAGAACGGCGCGGACATCACGATGGCGCTCGACGCCCTCGAAATGGCGTTCACCCACGATCACATCAACGCCTTCGTCATCGTCGGCGGCGACAGCGACTTCATCTCGCTCGTCGAGAAGCTCAAGCAGTACGGACGCAAGGTGATCGTCGTCGGCGGCCGCCAGTTCACCAGCATGACGATGCAGAAGAACTGTCACGAATTCATCGCGTACGAGAACCTCGTGGGCAGGAGTGGTGGCGGGCGCAGCAGCGAACGCGGCAGCAAGCCGGCAGCCACGAGCGCGAGCGATATCTCAAAGGCGCTGCCACTCGTCAAGCGCGCGCTGAAGGTGCTGTCGGAGCGCGAGGTCGCGCCGCAGCTGGGCCTTCTGAAGAGCACGCTGCTGCAGCTCGATTCGACGTTCTCGGAGCGCGAGTACGGCGCGGGCAGCTTCCGGGACTTCATGGAGAAGGTTGCGCAGACCGGCGCGGTGACGCTCAAGAATGCGGGCCGAAGCATGATGGTCGAATCGAGCGACCACGACGCAGACGAAGCCGGATCGCCGCACCACGAGCAGGAGCACGCTCCTCCGCCTCGGGCCGCCGCGCCCACCGCGGCCGCCCCGCGCGGCGAAACCGTCGAACGGTACCATTCGGACGCGCCTGCCTCCGACGAAGACGACGAAGAGTCGATGCCTGCGTCGCCGATGACGATGCAGGACGGGATCCGTGCCATGCAGCAGGCGTTCACGCAGGCGTCGCCGGCGCCGCGCTGGCCGATGTACGTGCGTCAGGCGAAACAGTTTCTCAAGACCGGCATTGAGGGATTCGACGAGCGGAAGTACGGCTTTGCCTCGGTCGTCGATCTTTTTCGCGCCGCCGGCAAGGAAGGCGTGGTTCGCCTCGAACGCGACCGACACGGAGCGGTGCGCGTGTTTCCCGGCCCGAAGCTGACCCAGACGCCTGCGGCTGTTGGGGTCGAGGATGTCCCGCTCGAAGTGGCTGCGGAAGTGGTGACGGAAGCAACGTTCGCCGCAGAGCCCGTCGAGGAAAGCCCGATTGTCGACGCGGAGACGATCGGACCGGCGCCTGCCATGATTGACGCGGACGCGACACCCGCCCGGAAGGGCGCGCGCAAGCGGAGCACCACGGCCCGGCGAACGAAGGCGGCGAAAAGCGGAACGGGAGAGGCGAGCGGGAATACCGCGAAGCCGCGGGTGCGCAGGACCACGCGGACGAAGTCCGAAGCCGCAGACAAGAGCTAAGTCACGTCAATAGCTCATCTCGACAAACCCATTGTGCGGCGTCCACTGGATTCGCCGCACGATGGCGTTGAGCGGATTCCCGGTGGGCCGCACGTAGATCAGCACCTCTTCATACTTCGCTCGAAGCGGATCGACGATGTCGTTCGCGATCTGCCGCGCGTCCTCGGGCATGTCCGCTTCGACGTCGACCACCATAATGTGATGGGCCGACGTGGCGCGCGTCACCGTCCACGACTCGTGCCGTGCATTCGGCGATGACGACTCCAGCTTGTTGAGAGCGCGGACCAGGTCGGTCACCGCGGGAGGCGTGGGCGTCGGCCGTGGCGGGCGGGCAGACCACTCGATGAGCACCGCAAACAGACCGAATGCGGTGAGCCACGCGACGCCGGCAAGAACGAGGCGCACGGGCGTTAACCTATAACCTGTAACCTATAACCTTCCCGTGGCGAATTACACCGCAAAAGACATCACGGTTCTCGAAGGGCTGGAGCCGGTTCGTAAGCGACCTGGCATGTACATCGGGGGCGTCGGCACCGCCGGACTTCATCATCTGGTCTGGGAAATCCTCGACAACTCGGTCGACGAAGCGATGAATGGCTTCGCGTCGAATATCGTGCTGACCCTGCACGAGGACGGCAGCTCGATCACGATCTCCGACGACGGCCGTGGCATTCCCGTGGACAAGCATGCCGCCACGAAGAAGAGCGCGCTCGAGGTGATTTTCACCATGCTCCACGCCGGAGGCAAATTCGAGCAGGGCAGCTACAAGACGGCCGGTGGCCTTCACGGCGTCGGCGCCAGCGTCGTCAACGCGCTCTCGTCGGAGCTACGCGCCAGCGTGAAACGTGAAGGCGCGACGTGGGAGATGTCGTTCAAGCGCGGCAAAGCGACCGGGCCGCTGAAGAAAGCGGGCGCTGCGCGCGGCACCGGGACGACCATCTACTTCCACCCCGACTCCACGATCTTTCCGAAGGTGGAGTTCGATCCGGCGCTGATTCGCGAGCGACTCGAGGTGGTGAGCTATATCCACAAGGGCGTGCGCGTCACGTTCGACAACGAGCTCGACGGCAAGAAGGAGGTGTTCGAGCACCGCGAAGGCCTCCTCGACTTTCTCAGGAAGATCCTCGCGGAACGCAGCGCCAAGCCGGTGCACGACGCGCCGTTCGTTCAGTCTCGTGACACCTCGCCACGCCTCGATCTCGTGCTGCAGTGGACCGAGGCGACCGAGGAGCACCTGCGCAGCTATGTCAACGGCATTCCCACCGGATCGGGGGGGACCCACGAGAACGGGTTGCGAGCCGGATTGGGCAAGGCAGTCCGCAACTATATCGACACGCACAGCCTGTCGCCGAAGGGTGTGACGCTGATCGCCGAAGACATTCGAGAGGGTCTCACCGGCGTTGTCAGCCTCTTCATCGAGGAGCCGCAGTTCCAGGGACAGACCAAGGATCGGCTGAACAATCCCGAGCTGACATCAGCGGTGGATTCCGCGGTGCGCCCCGCGCTCGAGCACTGGCTGAATCACAACCGGAGCGTCGCGGAGGCGATCGTGGCGCGGATCATCCTGGCGGCGCGGGCGCGCGAAGCCAGCCGTGCCGCGCAGGCCGAGGTCACGCGCAAAACCGCGACGTCAGGCCGCCTGAATCTCCCAGGCAAGCTCAGTGACTGCACGAACTCCGGCCGCGAGGACAGCGAGCTGTTCGTGGTCGAGGGCGACTCGGCCGGCGGCTCCGCGAAGCAGGGGCGCGACCGCGGCCGCCAGGCGATCCTGCCTCTGCGCGGCAAGGTGATGAACACCGAGGGGATGACCCTGGCGAAAGTGCTCGAGAACAAGGAGCTGGCGGATCTCGTGACGGCGCTGGGATGCGGCCTTGGTAAGAATTTCGATCTCGCCCGCCTGCGCTACGGCAGGGTCATCATCCTTGCGGACGCGGATTCCGACGGGCATCACATCGCGACGCTTCTGCTCACGTTCATCTACCGCCACTTGCCGCAGCTGATCGCCAACGGCAGAGTATTCCTCGCGCAGCCGCCGCTGTATCGCATCGACATCGGCAAGGAGACGTTCTGGGCGCTGGACGATGCACACCGCGATCGGCTGCTCAAGCAGTACGGCAATGGCCGGGGGCATCCCGAGATCACGCGGTTCAAGGGTCTGGGCGAGATGATGCCGAAGGTGCTGTGGGAGACGACGCTCAATCCCAGGACCCGGCGGCTGCTCCGGGTCGAAATCTCGGATCAGATCGTGACCGACAGAGTGATCAACGAGCTGATGGGGAAGGATGCGTCCGCGCGATTCCGTTTCATCATGGAGCGCGCCGAAGAAGCGCAGGAGCTGGATGTGTGAGCTTGCCGACAATGGAGGAACTGTGAAGACGCGCATGCTTGTTCTCCTACTGCTTGTCCCGGTGGCATCGGCATCGGCGCAACGGTCCACGAGCGGTGTCCGTCCAATCGCCACCGTCAAGCAGCTCCACGAGATCATGATCACACCCGCGTCCGACGCTGTATTTCGCGCGTCCGGTGACACGCCCACCAACGAGAAGGGCTGGGTCGACGCGCGCAGCCAGGCACTCGTGCTGGCCGAGGCCGGCAACCTGCTGATGCTGGGAAGCCGCGCTCGAGACAGCATGGGGTGGATGAGGATGTCGCGCGCGCTCGTTGATGCGGCGGCAACGGCGGCGAGCGCCGCCGAGAAGAACGACGCTGACGCGCTCGCCGGTGCGGGCGACATCATCACCGCGGCCTGCGAGGCGTGTCACCGGCCGTACCGTGACGGTGGCCGGCAGATGGGCATCGGCAGGTAGGCGGCGCGTAGTAGACTCGCCGCCAATCCCCGATGGCGACCCTTCCCCCTTCCGGTCAGAAATACGATCGCTCGATCATTGAAGGCCCCATAGGACGCGCCGTGTGGCGGCTCGCATGGCCGACGATGCTCCAGAACGTCATCGCCGGGCTGCAGGGAATCATCGACCATGTCATGGTCGGTCACTTCGTCGGATACGTCGGCAACGCGGCGATCGGCGTCAGCTGGCAGATCATCCTCGTCGTCATCGTCTTCATCAGCTCCGTGTTCACCGGCATGGCGGTGCTCGTCGCGCGCTTCGCGGGAGCGGGCGACCCGCACAAGGTGAACCGCGTGGTGTATCAATCCTTCCTCACGGCCGCCGGCCTGTCGGCGGCATTGGGAGTCGTTGGCTACGTTGCCGCTCCGTGGCTGCTCACCCTGGTGAACGCCGCGCCAGAAGTACGCGCGGAGGCGCTCCCGTTCCTCCGCATGGTGTTTGTTGGCATCGTCGGCTTGATCATGTTCTTCATGCTGAGCGGCGCGTTTCGAGCCGCCGGCGATCCGCGTACGCCGCTGCGACTCGGACTGGCGATGACCGGCTTGACGATCGGCTTGAACATGATCCTCATTCCGATATTCGGTACCATCGGCGCTGCGTTCGGCACGGTCATCAGCAGCACGATGGTCAGCTCGTATGGCGTCTGGCGGCTCACGCGACCGGAGTCGGTGATCCATTTCGAGCGCGGCATGGATCGCAAGCCCGACTTTGTCGTCATCCGATCGCTGTTCCGGTTCGGTCTTCCGACCGGCGTCCAGGGCATCGCCATGAATATCGGAGGTGTCTTTCTGCTTCGATTCATTGGGGCGCTCGAGAACAGCGCGGCGGCGCAGGCGGCGTTCGCTGTCGACTACACCGAGCTCTTTTCGCTGATCACGTGGACGTCGACCGGGCTGCTCGGCGCGTCGGCGACGATCGCGGGACAGAATCTCGGCGCCGGTAAGCCAGAGCGTGCGGCCGAAGGGGTGCAAGTCGCATCACACATCGGGCTTGCGGCCGCGGCGATTGTCGGCGCGGTGTTCTTGTTGTTCCCAACGTATCTTCTGGCTGCGTTCGGCATGACCGATCCGCTGGTGCTGTCGATCGGCCGGCAGCTGCTCGGTTACCTGAGTGTCTCGGGCCTCTTCATCACCGTTGCGCTCTGCTATACAGGCGGACTACAGGGCACCGGCGACACGCGCAGCCCGCTGTACATCTCGGTGATCTCGCAGATCGTCATACCGCTCGGACTGTGCACGGTCATCGAGATGACACGCGAACTGATGGCCGGCGACATCTGGATGGCGATCTTGGTCGGCCATTTCACGCGATGTGTGCTCAGTGTGATGAGATTCAGACAGCAGAAATGGCGGAACATCGCGGTGGACATAGAGCCTGCGCGGCCGTAGGTCGTAGATCTCGGTAATTCAAAATGCAAAATTCAAAATGCAAACGCTGAGTATGGGTTGCAATCTTTGCGTGGCCGAAACGCGCGCGTCTCCACAGCTTCTTGAATACGTTCCATTTATTGAAGGGTCGCCTCGCGGCGCATTGCATGCAGCCACCGCGGCCCATGACAGATTCAGGCCAGGACATTCGTAACAGGACATTTACGTTTGCGTGCACCGTCGCGGGGCTAGCTTTGCAGCTAGCGCCTAGACCTGGAGTGCGCTGCATCGTTGATCAACTCTTGAAGTCGGCGACTGCGGTTGGAGCAAACCTCGAGGAGGCAAAGGCCGGTTCATCTACGCGCGAGTTCGTTAGATACGTAGAAATTTCGCTCCGGGAAGCGCGCGAAGCAACATATTGGTTGCGCATTTGCGCAGTGCTTCAACTCGGGCCGCCTGAGGAGCTGCAACAGTTGTCCGGTGAAGGAGACCAAATCGCCAGGATTCTGGGCTCCATCGTTGTCAAAACAAAATTTCGAACGCGCACAGGCTGCGTAGTGTTTGCATTTTGCATTTTGAATTTTGCATTACTGTTCTCCTAAGATCTTCCTTATGGCCACATCCGTCGGCTCGGCGGCGAGCGCGTCCTTAACCGTCACGGCTGATCGCACAGACAATCAGACGACAACGTCATCCGGCATCGCCGGTATCGCGCGTGTGCCGCCGCCGGTCAACGAGCCAAACCTCGGCTATCTGTCAGGATCACCAGAACGCCTCGAGCTGAAGGTCCGCCTGAAGTCCATGGCGGGCGAGCGGATCGACATTCCGATCGTGATTGGCGGACGCGAGATTCGCACGGGTCGCACGCATCAGACCGTCATGCCGCACAACCATCGGCACGTGCTGGCAGACTGGCATGCAGCCGACTCTGAGCACGTCCATCAGGCAATCGAGGCAGCACAGACCGCTGCGCGGGAGTGGGCCAGCTGGCGATGGGAAGACCGCGCGGCCGTCTTCCTCCGCGCGGCGGAGCTGCTCACAACGACATGGCGGCAGACGTTGAATTCGGCGACGATGCTCGGCCAGTCGAAGGTCGCGTTCCAGGCGGAAATCGATTCCGCATCCGAAATGGCGGACTTCTGGCGGTTCAACCCGTACTTCGCGCAGGAGCTGTACGGCGAGCAGCCAATAAGTTCGCACGTGACCTGGAACCGAAGCGACTACCGGCCACTCGAAGGCTTCGTGTACGCGGTCACGCCCTTCAATTTCACCGCGATCGCCGGCAATCTCCCGATGACACCGGCGCTGATGGGCAACACGGTCATCTGGAAGCCGGCGTCGAGCGCGATGCTGAGCGGCTACTACATCCTCCATCTCCTCGAGCGCGCGGGCCTGCCGCCAGGCGTCATCAATTTCGTGCCAGGCGACGCGGCACAGATCACCAGCATCGTGCTCGACTCTCCCGACCTCGCGGGTATTCATTTCACGGGCAGCACGGCGGTCTTCAACAGCATGTGGCGCAAGGTGGGCGAAAACGTCGGCCGTTACAGGTCTTATACGCGGCTCGTCGGCGAAACGGGAGGAAAGGACTTCATCGTCGCGCACCCCTCCGCGGATGCGCAGGAAGTCGCGGTCGCCATCGCACGGGGCGGATACGAGTACCAGGGACAGAAATGCTCCGCGGCAAGCCGCGTCTACATTCCTCAGTCGTTGTGGACGGAGGTGCGTGACCGCGTCGTTGGCATGATGCGCGAGATGAAGATGGGCGACGTCGCCGACTTCCGCACCTTCATCGGCGCGGTCATCGACAGGCAAGCGTTCGACAGGATTAGTTCCTATCTGGAGGATGCGAAGAAGAACGCAAGAGTAATCCAGGGAGGCAACGTCCACGGCGAGGAAGGCTATTTCGTCGAGCCGACCCTGATCGAGACCAAGGATCCGGCGTATCGCCTGCTATGCGAGGAGATCTTCGGGCCGGTCGTGACGGCTTATGTCTATCCGGACGGGAAATGGTCGGAGACGCTCACGACAATCGATCGGACGTCACCGTACGCGCTGACCGGATCGGTCTTCAGCACCGACCGTGCCGCGATCGTCGAAGCAACGGATGCGCTGAGAAACGCGGCAGGCAACTTCTACATCAACGACAAGCCGACCGGTGCCGTCGTTGGCCAGCAGCCGTTTGGCGGCGGAAGAGCATCAGGCACGAATGACAAGGCGGGCTCGAAGATCAACCTGCTGCGCTGGGTCAGCGCGCGGACGATCAAGGAAACGTTCACGCCGCCGCGCGACTACAAGTACCCCTACATGTCTGAGGAGTAGGCAGGCGGACCTGAAGGTCCGCCTCTACGATCCAAGGTTAAGATTCGAGTAGAAGCTGACCTGGGTCTTCGATGAATTCCTTGATCTTCACCAGAAACTGAACGGCCTCGCGACCGTCGACGATGCGATGGTCGTAGCTCAAGGCGACGTACATCATCGGACGGACGACGACCTGGCCGTTCACCGCGATCGGGCGATCCTGAATCTTGTGGAGTCCGAGGATCCCGACCTGCGGCGGATTGAGGATCGGCGTGCTGAGGAGCGAACCGAACACGCCGCCGTTGGTGATGGTGAATGTGCCGCCCACGAGATCCTGGAGAGTCAGCGTTCCGTCGGCGGCTCTTTTCGCGTAGTCACGGATTCCCTGCTCGATTTCCGCAAATGACATCTGGTCCGCGTCGTGCAGCACCGGCACGACCAGCCCACCTTCCGCACCCACCGCCATACCGATGTCGTAGTACCGCTTGAGGACGATCTCGTCACCCTGGATCTCGGCGTTGAGCTGCGGGAACGCGCGCAATGCGGCAACGCTGGCCTTGACGAAGAACGAGGCGATGCCCAGACCGACGCCGTACTGCTGCTTGAACGCCTCTTTACGCCGCTCACGGAGGCTCATGACGGCCGTCATGTCGACCTCGTTGAACGTCGTCAGCATTGCGGCGGTGTGCTGCGCTTCGACGAGGCGCCTTGCAATCGTCGCGCGGCGTTTGCTCATCCGCTGACGCTCCTCGCTTCGCTCGGAGCTTCGACGCAGGGTTGGTGCGGTTCTCGCACCGGCCCGTGAGACAGGTGAGACAGGTGCGAGAGGTGCGACAGGTGCGATCACGTTCTGCACGTCCAGCTTCATCACGCGGCCGGCAGGTCCTGAGCCCTGCAGCGCGCCAAGGTTGACGTCGTGGTCCTTCGCCATGCGTCGCGCCGTGGGCGTCGCGCGCGTATCTTCCGCCGGAGCGGCGGCTGCCTTTGTCTCCCCAGGAGGTGCGGGCGCCGGTGTGGACGCGGCTACGGGCGCCGCTTTCGCCGCTGGAGCGGCAGACGCACCGTTGCCACTCGGTTTTGGCGCAGCGGCCGATTCGTCCACCACGCCAAGCACCTCGCCGATCTTCACGTCCTCGCCTTCCTTGCGCGTGATGCTGGCGATGACGCCGCCGCGCTCGGCATTGACCTCGAGGTCGATCTTCTCCGTTTCGAGCTCGACGATCGGCTCACCGACCTCGACGCGGTCGCCCTCCTTTTTCAGCCATCGCGCGATGCGCGCTTCGACGACCGACTCACCAAGCTCCGGAACGACGATGTTGGTCATGAATGCTCTAGACCTGCTTTGACAGCACCAGCGACGGAACCGATGCGTGACTATCGAGATCGAAGGCCTGTTCGATCAGCGTCTTCTGATTCAGCTGGTGCCACGCGGCGGATCCTTCCGACGGGCTGGCGCTGCGGGCGCGGCCGATGTAACGGAGCGGGCAGCGATCTCCAAGCAATTCTTCGAGCTGCGGGCGAATGAATGCCCACGCACCCATGTTTTCGGGCTCTTCCTGCAGCCAGACAAGGTCACGCACCGACGGATAGCGCCCCAGCACCTCCTTCAGGGCGATGTTCGGGAACGGGTACAGCTGCTCGACGCGGCAGATCGCGATATGACTCGACACGGCGCGCCGTTCGCTGCCGATCAAATCGACGTACACCTTGCCGCTGCACAGCACAACACGCTTGATTGCGCCTCCACGGCCGCGTGCGTCGTCATCGTCGATGACCGAGAGGAAACGGCCCTGTTCGAGCTCCTGCGGCGTCGACCCGACAGCTGGATGGCGCAAGAGGCTCTTGGGCGTGAGAACGAACAGCGGAAGCGGATCGCGCTCGAGGAGCGCGGCCTGCCTGCGGAGGAGATGAAAATACTGCGCGGCGGTCGTGCAGTTGACCAGGCGCAGGTTGATGTCGGCCGCTGCTTCGAGAAAGCGCTCGGGGCGTGCGCTCGAGTGCTCAGGTCCCTGGCCTTCGTAGCCGTGAGGGAGGAGGAACACCAGCGACGGCGTGAGGCCCCACTTCGCGCGACCGGACGTGACGAATTGATCGAGCATCACCTGGGCGCCGTTGATGAAGTCGCCGTACTGCGCTTCCCAGATCACCAGGCGCCGAGGTTCCTGCACGTTGTAGCCGAATTCGAAGCCGATAGCCGCGTTCTCGCTGAGCGGACTGTTGTGAATCTCGAATGCCGCGCGCGAATGTGGAAACTCCTGCAGGGCGATCAACTGCTTGCCGGTGTCGGCGTCGTGGAACACCGCATGCCGGTGGCTGAAGGTGCCGCGCTCGACGTCCTCTCCGGTCATGCGGATGGGGATACCGTCGGCAAGGATCGTTGCCAGCGCCAGCTCCTCGGCGGTTGCCCAGTCGACCGAGCGCTCAACCGGATTCGCAAGTGCGGTCTTCCGCTTCTCGAGTCCCCGTTCCAGCTTGCGGTGAAACGTGAACCCGTGCGGTCGCGTCAGCAGTGCGTCGTTGATCTCCCGCAGGCGATCGAGCGGGACTCCGGTCGAGACCAGTCCTGCCACGCCAACAACCGCCCGCGGCGGAAGCGGCGGCACGTAATCCTGCTCGGGCTTGAGCGAGGCATAGGCGGTCTCGAGCACTTCGAGGTGCCTCTTGAACAGCGCGTCCGGCAGTTCTGGTCGAATCGTGCCCTTGTCCACGAGCGTGTGTGCCCAGATCTCGCGAACCGTCGGATGTGATGCGATCGCCTTGTAAACAACCGGCTGAGTGAACGAAGGCTCGTCGCCCTCGTTGTGGCCGTAACGACGGTAGCCGACGAGATCAATCAGGAAGTCGAGACCGAAGCGGGCGCGATACTCCCACGCCAGCCGTGCCGCCTCGAGGCACGCGACCGGATCGTCGGCGTTCACGTGCACGATTGGAATCTTGAAGCCCCGCGCGAGGCCACTGGCGTAGCTGGTGCTGTACGAGTCAGCGGGGGTGGCCGTGAAACCGAGCTGGTTGTTGGCGATGATGTGAATCGTGCCGCCAGTGTCGTAACCGGCCAGTCGCGACAGGTTCAGCGTCTCGGCGACGACGCCTTGTCCAGGGAACGCCGCGTCGCCGTGAATGAGGATCGGCAGCGTGATGCCGCCATTGAAATGCGCCGCGCCGGGCCGATCCACGGAAGTGCCGGCGGCGCGCGCCATTCCCTCGACCACCGGATTAACAGCTTCGAGATGACTGGGATTCGGCGTCAGCGTCACGTACATCTGGCCCCGGGGCGCCGCCGTCCGTGCGCCGGCGTGGTATTTCACGTCGCCCATCCAGCCGAGATCGGTCCGGAACGATTTGGCGGCAACCGGGTCCTTGAATTCGGCAAGGATCTGCTCGTACGGCTTGTCGA
>Ga0137437_1000079_pt1 | contig 24297 bp, 16 predicted proteins | sample EasRivERMGT138_2_FD_102332 | JGI IMG/M metagenome (GOLD analysis project Ga0137437, IMG submission 102332) | Soil microbial communities from meander-bound floodplain in the East River, Colorado, USA - East River MetaG ERMGT138_2 | ecosystem: Environmental > Terrestrial > Soil > Floodplain ...
CCTGCAGCGCACCAGCGACGCCGACGCGGCGGCCGCGAGCAAGGCGGCGGGCGAGACGAGCCGGGGCCTCTACTCGCGCTCCGCGCTCGCCGAGCTCACGGTGAAGGAGGCGGTCGACCGCTTCGGCGAGGGGGTCGTCCTGATCAAGAACCCGAGCGCGCTCGGCTCGGGATTCATCATCCGCGAAGACGGCCACATCGTGACCAACGCCCACGTCGTGCAGGGCGAGACGCAGCTCACCGTCACCGTCTATCGCAAGGTCGACGGGGCGTTCGAGAAAAAGGTCTACGAGAAGGTGAAGATCCTCGCCGTGAACCCCTTCGTCGACCTCGCGCTGCTGCAGATCGACCCGGCCGAGCTCGGCGACACCAAGCTCACCAAGGTCTTCCTCGGCAACGCCGACGACGTGAAGGTCGGCAACTCCGTCTTCGCGGTCGGCGCGCCGCAAGGCCTCGAGCGCACGGTGAGCGAGGGAATCGTCTCGACGACCAACCGCGAGAACAAGGGCATGGTCTACATCCAGACCACGGCCCAGGTGAACCCGGGCAACAGCGGCGGCCCGCTCTTCGACCGCAAGGGGCAGGTGGTCGGCGTCGTCGCGTGGAAGCTCCTCTTCAGCGAGGGGCTGAACTTCGCGATCCCGATCAACTACGTGCAGCACTTCCTCGACAACCGCGACGCATTCGCCTTCGACCGCGACAACCCCAACAACGGCCGCCACTACCTGCCCCCGCCCAAGAAGGGCGAGAAGCCGAAGGGCTCGCAGTAGGCCCTGCGGCCGCCGTCCATGGTCCGCACCACGCCGTTCGCGCTCGACGAGCTGCGCCGCCGCATCGCGGCGGTGCCGGTCTGGTACCACGAGATGGAGCTCGCGCCGGGCGTCGTCACGCCGGGCGAGTTCGACATGCGGCCGTTCGTCGGGAGCTACGGCTTCCCCGCGTCGCTCGCCGGCCTCTCCGCCGTCGACGTCGGCTGCTCGAACGGCTTCTTCTCGTTCCACCTCGAGTCGCTCGGCGCGGCGCGCGTCGTCGCCGTCGAGCTGCGCTCGGTGGTCGACCACGACGTCCCCAGGTGGTACCTGGAGCGGGAGCTCGCGCGCCTCGGCCCGCGCGAGATCGAGCGCATGAACCGCGAGCAGCTCGAGGCGGGCTTCCTCCTCGCGCGCGACGCGCTCGGCTCGGGCGTCGAGTTCCGCCGCCACCACGTCTACGAGCTCGAGCGCGCCATGCCGGCCGAGTTCGACCTGGTCTTCTGCAGCAACCTGCTGCACCACCTGCGCGACCCGGTCGGCGCCCTCGAGAACCTGCGCGCCGCCGGCAAGCCGGGCGCGCGCCTCGTCCTCGGATGCCCGTGCGACCTCTCCTCCGACGCGAGCTACGCCGTCTTCGCGGGCGAGCTCGAAGGCGTCACCTGGTGGACGATGAGCCGCGCGGCGATCCTGCGCATGTGCCGCTTCGCCGGGTTCGAGCAGGTCGAGTGGAAGGGCCACTTCGAATTCGCGCCGGCGAGCGTCCCGGAGAACGCCGGGACGCTCGGGATCGTCCACGCGCGCGTCCCGTCGGGAGCGTGAGCGAGGCGCGCGCGCCCCGGGTCACGCGACGTCGAAGAGCGTCGGCGCGTCGCTGCAGAGGGTGAGCAGCCGCGCGGGTGAATCCGGCGCGCGCGGCCCGCGGTCGACGCGCAGCAGCGCCTCGGGCGCGTCGCTCCAGTCGGCCGCGAACTCGTGCGCGACCCCCCACGTCGCGCCGTCGTCGCGCGAGAGCAGCAGCGCGGCGCGCCGCCCCGCCCTGCGCTCGACGAGGTCGGCGTCGACGCTGAGCAGCGCGGCGATCCGTCCGCCGCCGAGTGCGACGAGGTCGCGCACCTGCAGGTCGAAGCGCTCGGGCAGCGGCCGGTACTCGGCCGGCGCGCGCAGCCCCGGGTCGCGGCGCAGCAGGCCGTTCCGGTCGAGCAGCTCGCTCCCGAAGTGGATCCACGCGCCGTCGGAGGCGATGGCGGTGAAGCCCGACCACGCGCGCTCGACCACGTGCGCGCGGCCGCCGCCGGCCGGCAGCGCGAGCAGCCGCCGGCAGCTCGCGAGGTCGCCCGTCGTGACCAGCACGCGCCCGTCGGCGAGCGCGCGCACCGAGTGCATGTGGCGCGCGAACGGGAGGCGCAGCCGCGGCCGCAGCGCCGCCGCGGCGTCGGCGGCGCGGTGGACGACGCCGCAGCGCGCGCCGGGGAAGGTGCCGTACTCGGCGACCCACAGCGAGCCGTCGCGCGCGACGTCGATGCCGTGCTGCCGCACGTAGGCGCGCGGATCGGAGAGGCGCAGCGCCTCCTCGACGACGACCTCGGGCGCGTTCGCCGACGCGTCGGCTCCGCCGATCTGCACGCGCAGCAGCCGCCCGTCCTCGACGAAGGCCGCCGCGAGCCGCCGCGGCGCGACGACACGCAGCGCCGAGGCGCGCGGCGCCGGCGGCGCGCGCAGCCGCGCGATCGCCCGCGGCGTCGCCTCGCCGTCGCCGGCGCGCAGCAGCTCGCCGTCGCGGACGAGGTAGAGCGAGCCGTCCGCCGCGTCGAACGCCGCCGCCTCGTTGCGCAGGTGCGGCGCGGCGAGCGGACGCACGCCGGCGGCGCCGCGCCCGAAGGCGCCGTCGCGCCACGCGAGCCGCGGCAGCGGCGGCGCGAGGACGGTCGGCGCGAGGCGGCGCCGCAGCGACGCCGCGGCCAGGCCGCCGTAGTGGCGGACCGCCCGCCGCGCGAGCTTCACCAGTTCCTGCGCCGGCGCGAGCGGCCGCGCCTTCAGGTGCGGCGCGTGGAGGCAGCCCGAGCAGAACGGCGTCCCGCGGCCGCTGCGGTGCGCCGCGCGCAGCCGCCGGAACGGCGCGCCGTTCCAGATCGCGACCGGGTCGTCGTAGAGCACGTTGCCGAGGAGGTGGTCGGTCGGGACGCAGCACGGGTAGACCTCGCCCGTGTACATCACGCTGAAGTTCTGCGCGATGAACCAGCACAGGCCGGCGCCCAGGATCGGGTCGGGGCGCTTCGCCCGCAGCGACCGCACGCGCACCGGCGGCAGCCCGAATTCGGTGAGGTAGAGGTCGACGTTCGAGCGCCGCGCCGCCTCGCCCGCGCGCTCGAAGGCGGCGCGCACCGCCGCCTCGCCCGGGTGCGAGAACGGGTCCTCCTCGGGCGTCGCCTTCACAGTGTGGAGCAGCTTCTGGAAGACGACGCCGTCGAAGCCGAGCGCGGCCGCGTGCTCCACGAACTCCGCGAGGTGGCCGAGGTTCGAGCGCATCACGACGGCCGACGCCGAGTAGAGCACGTCGTCGGGAGCGGCGCGCCGCTCCTCCTGGACGGCGCGCAGGTTCTCGTGCACGGCGTCGAAGCGCGCGCCGAGGCGGATGCGCTCGTAGACCTCCGGCACGTGCGAGTCGAGCGAGACGTTCAGGTGGTCGAAGGCGGTCCGGCCGCGCCGGTAGAGCTCGCGGGTGAGCAGCACGCCGTTCGTCACCGCGTCGATGCGGACCGCGTGGGCGAGCGCCCGCTCGAGCAGGAAGTCGAAGTCGGCGCCGAGCGGCTCGCCGCCCGACGTGGTGAGGATGAGCTTGCGCGCCGTCGGGAAGAGCTCGTCGGCGAGGTAGCCGAGGATGCGCCGGTCGAGGCGGTGGGTCCCCTGCGCCAGGTTGCGCGGGCACATGACGCAGCGTAGGTTGCAGAGGTCGGTGTGGTTGAGCGTCACGATCTCGGGCAGCGCCCGGAACGCGACGCGCCCCTGCGCGAGGTCCTCGCGCAGCAACCGGCCGTTCTCCTTCTTCAGGCACTCGAGTCCGGCGGCGTCGGGCATCGCGGCCCTCTCGTGCAGGCTTCCGGCCGCGGTAGATAGCGCGTCGCCGGGACGAGACCGTTGATCGGGCCGCGTGGCGCCCGGATGATGCCGCCCCCATGACTACGAACAGCGGCAGCGCCACGCCTCCCGCCGACGCGGCGCCGACGTTCAAGCCCTACGTCGCCCCCGAGACGCAGATGGTCGAGAGCACGATCGGAGCGATCGTGCTCGGCTCGGTCCTCGGGATCGTCTTCGCGGCGGCGTCGGTCTACGCGGGGCTCAAGATCGGGCTCACGACGTCGGCCTCGATCCCGATCGGCGTGCTCGCGATCACGATCCTGCGTGCGTTCGGCAAGACGACGATCCTGAAGAACAACATCGTGCAGACCACCGGCTCGGCCGGCGAGTCGCTCGCGGCCGGCGTCGCCTTCACGCTGCCGTCGCTGCTGCTGATGGGCTTCGAGCTCGACGTGACGCGCACGATGCTGATCGCCCTGCTGGGCGGGATCCTCGGCACGCTGATGATGATCCCGCTGCGGCAGAGCCTGATCGTCAAGGAGCACGGCAAGCTCCCGTTCCCCGAGGGCACCGCGTGCGCGCAGGTGCTGATCGTCGGCGACAAGGGGAGCTCGGGCGCCGGCAGCCTGTTCGGCGGCTTCCTGATCGGCGGCGCGTTCGCGTTCTTCGGCCGCATCGGGAAGCTCTTCGCCGAGGAGCCGGCCTGGCTGCTCGACAAGGTGGGCTGGAAGGGGAGATACGTGCCCTTCTTCAAGGGCGGCTCGATCAGCTTCGAGACCAACCCCGTCCTGCTCGGCACCGGCTACATCATCGGCTGGCGCACGTCGTTCATCATGATGGCCGGCGGGATGCTGTCGTTCCTCGTCTTCATCCCGGCGATCCAGTACTTCGGCGCGAACATGACGTCGCCGCTCTACGGCGACTCGCTGCGCGCCGTCGACATGTCCCCGGGACAGCTGCGCAACGCGTTCGTGCTCTACATCGGCGCGGGCGCGGTCGCGGCGGGCGGCCTGATCTCGCTCGCGCGCTCGCTGCCGACGATCCTCGGCGCCTTCACGCGCACGCTCTCGGGCCTGCGCGGCCAGGGCGGCGCGATTCCGCTGCGCACCGAGCGCGACCTGCCGATGTCGGTCGTGATCCTCGGCTCGCTCGCGCTCGTCCTCGCGATCTGGACGCCGAGCCTGCTGAAGGAGCAGATCGGACGCGACATCCTCGGCGTCGACTGGATCTCGGCGATCCTGATCGTGGTCTTCGGCTTCTTCTTCGTCACCGTCTCGAGCCGCATCACCGGCGAGATCGGCTCGTCCAGCAACCCGATCTCCGGGATGACCGTCGCGACGCTGCTCATCACCTGCCTGCTCTTCGTGGCGGCCAACCGCACCGGCATCGCCTACAAGGAGATGGCCCTCTGCACCGCCGCGCTCGTCTGCGTCGCCGCGAGCAACGGCGGCGCGACGTCGCAGGCGCTCAAGTGCGGCCACCTGCTCGGCGCGACTCCGCGCAGCCAGCAGATCGCGATCACGTGGGGCGTCATCACCAGCGCGGCGGTGATCGGATTCACGCTGATCGCGCTCAACGACAGCAAGACGACCTACCACAAGTTCGACGCGCACGGCTTCGTCGCGACGCAGGCGACGTTCGACGCCGCCAACGCGAAGCAGCCCGGCACGTTCGCGGTCGCCCCGCAGAGCATCGAGTTCCACAACACGAAGTGGGATGCGCTCTACGCCCGCGACGAGATCACCGACCCGGCCGATCCGAAGAAGGTCGTGATGCCGGTCGGCAAGTACCTGATGCGCGACGGCGCGATCGCCTACCGCGTCGACCCGGGGATCTGCGGCTCGGAGAGCCAGCAGCTCTCCGACGACGGCAAGACGGTCGAGCGCGACACCGGCAAGAAGTTCGACGCGCCCAAGGCCCGCCTCTTCAGCCTCATCATCAACGGCACGCTCATGCGCAAGCTGCCGTGGGAGCTCGTCCTGATCGGCGTCTTCATCGCGATCATGATGGAGCTGTGCGGCGTGCCGTCGCTCGCCTTCGCGGTCGGCGCCTACCTGCCGATCTCGACCTCCGCGTCGATCTTCGTCGGCGGCCTCGTCCGCAAGTGGGCCGACAAGCGGACGAAACTCACCGAGGCGGAGCAGGAGTCGTCGCCGGGCGTGCTCTGCAGCGCCGGGCTGATCGCGGGCGGCGCGATCGTCGCGATCCTCTCCTGCGTGCTGCTCTACCCGACCACCGAGAAGACGCCGGAGGGCACGGTCAAGGACACGACGCTCGGCGCGAAGTTCAACCTCGGCGTCGCCGACCGGATCTTCAGCGAGACCGAGACGCTCGACCAGTCGCTCACGCGCCTCCACCTCGAAGCGGCGCGCCCCGCCTTCGGCAAGAACTCGCTCGCGATGCCGACGCGCGCGTTCCTCGACGGCAACAACGTCTGGGGCTTCGGCTGCTTCCTCGGCCTCGCCTTCTTCCTCTTCCTCTTCGCCGCGCGCAAACCCAAGCGCGAGCCGCCCGCCCCCATCGCGCCCGCCGCTCCGCCGACCGGCCCGCCGACCTCGGGCGGCCTCACCCCGCCGGGCACCAGGAGCTGGCTCCTGGACGAGCCGACGTCGCCCGAGTCGACGAACCCGATGTAGGACGATTGCGCCGTCGCGAGATCACGCTCGTCGCGCTGCTGGCCGCCGTCGGCGGCGCGGCGGGCGGCGCGCTCCTGCTGATGCGCGACGAAACGAAGAGGAGCGCGACGCCGACGCAGCGCCCGGCCGCGCCGGACTCCGTGGAATCGCGAGCCGCGTCCGCGCTGGAGACGGCCGATCCCGCGGCGGCAGCGCATCCCGAGGATCCCGCCGCTCCCGTTCACGTGCGACCGGACGTCGACGCGCGCCGCGCCGTCGAGCCGGCGCCCGAGGTCGACTTCCTCGGCCTTGTCCTGATCCGGAATCCGCCGGAAGGTGCGCCGCCGGAAGAGGGCACGCTGATCCTCCGCTGCGTCGACGCCGCGGCGCCGCCGCGGCGGATCGAGGTCGCGGTGAAGGAGGGGCGCTTCGTCGGCCGCGGGCCGCTCGGCGCGGAGGTCGAGGTCGAGCGGCTCGAACTCTCGGGGCGCGAGCTCGCCACGTTCGAGCAGCGCTGGCCGCTCTCCAAGCGCTGGATCGAGATCGCCGCCACCTGGGCGCCGGCGCGCGTGCTGCACGTCGTCGACCGCGCGACCGGTCTCGAGCTCGACGACGTGACGGTGCGCTTCGACGCGCATCTCGAAGGCGGGACCTCGATCGCCGTGGGCTTCCCGTTCGCGGCGGGAGCGACGCGGTCGGGCTCGCCCGGTGGACACGCGTCGCCGCTGCGCATCTTCAGCAATGCGTCGCGGCTCGACTTCGTCGTCCATGCCGCGGAGCACGGCGACGAGCGGGTTCGCTTCGATGCGTGGGACAAGGAGCTCACCGTCGCACTCCGTCCACCGGCGTCCGTCCGCGTGAAGGTCGAGCCGTGGCCGGTCGCCGCCGCGGAGGGCGCCTCCGAGCCGCGCCGGGGTCGGCCCGCGGTCGTCGTCGCGTCCGCCGAGTTCGACGGCGACGAGAGCTACGGGGCATCCCGCTCGCGCGCCGAGGAGCGGTGGGTCGAGAGGGCGCCGCCGTCGCTGCGCGACGCGGTGCGCGCCGCTCTCGATCGCAGAACGCTGCGGCGCGCCGCCGCCTCGACGCCGCTGCGCCACGTCGCTCCGATCGACGCGGAGGGCGTCGCCCGATTCGACGACCTCTCCGAAGGGTCGTGGGTCGCGTGGGTCGACGACGTCGAGCGGGCGTCGCCGCGCGAAGTCACGCTCGTCGACGCCAATTCGTTCCGGTCCGTCCGCAGGTTCGAGGACACGTGGCGTCACGACCCCAGCCCCTTCAGCGCCGACGCCGGCGGGCGGACCGAAGTCGTCCTGCGCGCGGAACAGCGCCGGCGCGACGCGAGCTCGGTGGTCGTGCACGGGTTCGACGAGCGGACCGGCACGGAGCTCGAGCTGCACGCCGAGGACGTGCGCGTCATCGCCCTCGACGGATCCGACCCGGCGGAATTCGGCGTCGTCCGGGTCGAAAGCGGCGGCGATGGCGACGGCGCGGCGAAGCGGGCGGACGGCGCGACCCGCGCGACGGCGGGGCTCGCGCAGGTCCTCGTCGACCTGGGGTCACGACCCGACTACGAGCCCTCCGAGACGATCGTCGACCTCGCGCCGGGGTCGAACGAGGTCCGCGTCGCGCTCGCGCGCGTCGAAGGCGTCGTCGTGGAGGTCGTCCTGGACGGGGCGGGCAAATCGGAAGAGGGCGACGGAGCCCCATCGGTCCGTGATCTCCGCCTGATCGGCGGCGGCCAGGATCTCCGCTGCGACCTCGGATGGAGTTCGCCGAACGGCCGACCGACGTGCCTGCGGCACCGATTCCCGCCGCTGCCGCCCGGTCGCTACGAGCTGCTCGTGCCCGAGGACCTGGGCTTCGACCGCTCCGGCACGATCCCCGTCGAGGTGCGCGCGGGCGAGACGACGCTCGTCGAACTGCACGGTCCGCGTTCGCTGCGGTTCATCGGCCGCGCATCGAGCCGCTGAGCCCCGCTCAGAGCAGCTGGAAGTCGCCGCCCTCGCTCACCGCGACGCCGAATGGAATGGAAGCCGCGTGAACTCGGTCGTCGAGCGGCATTCAGGACGCGGACGAGCGCACGAAGACGCTCGCGCGCGCCGCCTTCAATGTCGGGCGTGCCGCTGCTGCCCGAGCGAGGAGTTGGGGGAATCCGATGCCGCATCAAGCGCCGATGGCGCTCTCGATGATTCTCTGCGACACCGTGGTCATCGACGGAGCGACCAAGAAGGCGACGCTCTTTGGCTTGTTCGAGACCGTCATCGCCACTTCGTTCCCTGTGCGCGTGCCGCAGGTGACGGTGTTCGCAGAGCTGACGGACGGCCAGGGGAAGACGCCGATTACGTTCAGGTATTGCCGAATGGCGGGCGACAGCCTGGGCGGAACTCTCATCAAGAGCATGGACATCGAGGTGAGCTTTCTCGACCCGAGGCAAGTAGTCCAACTGATCCTCAGCCTCGCTCCGCTCGACTTCCCAGAACCAGGCGAATACAGGATCATGCTCGCGGTTGGTGAGGTCGTCTTCGCAGAACGTAGGATCCTGGCCAGTCCGATCGCTGGAGAATCGCCATGACGCAGCCCCTTGCCACGCAAGAGACCACGATCATCGAACCGCCGCCGATGTCACTCGTCGCGGATGACTCGAGAATCGCGTCGATCTCGGAGACCACCGCGAAGATGGACTTCGAAGAGTCCTTGCCCTGGCTGGCGCTGATTCCTCATCGGCGGATCGAGCGCCGTCGCCTGCCGCTCCTCGCCAGTCCTCTTCCTCGTCCTTCTTGAGGTTCTCGAAGAGCGAACGCGGTCCGAATATCGAGGCGCGCGGCGCTCAGAAGAGCTGGAACTCGCCCCCCTCGCTCGCCGCGACGCCGTCGGTGGCGCCGGCGTCGAGCACGAACCACTGCGTGAAGAACTCGAAGCCGGCGAGCGCGGGGTCGTTCGGGAGGGTTCCCTTCAGCGTCCCGTAGCCGGCGCCGGCGCCGGATCCGGAGAGCGGCAGGGCGATGATCGCGGCGATCTTCGTCACGTCGACCTGGAGGGGGATGCTGCGCAGGAAGGTGCCGGGCGGCGTCTTGCCGAGCGAGACGAGGTCGAGTGCCAGGCTCCCGCCGAGCGCCTGGAAGACTCCGAACTTGAAGTCGACGTTGCCGACGTTCGGCGGCACCTGCGCGAGCAGGGCCGGCACGAAGCCGCCGCTGCCGGGCGACCCGAAGCCGTAGCGCAGGGGATTCGGCGGCGGCGGCTCGAAGTAGAGGCGCGGCCGGTCGAACGGCGCCTGCTCGGCGGCGACGCGCGGGTCGGTCAGCGCGGTGCGCAGGAACTCGACGAGGTCGTCGCGCTCCTGCTTCGACAGGAAGAGCGGGAAGATCTGCCCGTCGAGGTTGTCGTTGAAGTCGCCGCCGCGGTTGTAGAAGTCGACCACCTGGCGCAGGTCGTCGAACTGTCCGGTGTGCATCATCCGGGCGCGCAGCCCGACGTTGCGCAGGCTCGGCGTCTTGAACATGCCGCGATCGCCGTGGTCGCCGGTGACGATCTCACGGCCCGGGTCGGTCGCGGGGTCGCGCAGGCCGATGTTGTGGTACTGGTCGTCGAGGAAGAACGGCGTCAGGTGGCAGATGCGGCAGTTGCCCTGGTTGGTGAAGACGCCGAGCCCCGCCTTCTGCTGCGTCGTGAGCGCGGAGGTGTTACCGCCGACGTAGGCGTCCCACGGCGTCTGGTCCGGGACGAGCGAGCGCTCGTAGCTCGCGATCGCGAAGGCGATGCGCTCGCTCGTGATCGCCGCGTCGCCGAACGCGCTCGTGAAGAGGTCGGGGTAGGTCGGGTCGGCCGCGAGCGCCGCGGCGACGTCGGCGGGGAGGTTGCTCGCGAGCGCGAGCGGCCGCGACGCGGGGAGCTTCGCGACGATCTCGCTCCAGCCGCGCGCCGCGTGCGCCATCTCGACGTCCGAGGCGGGCGGGCCCACGCTCTGGCTCTCGAGCGCGCCGCCGACCGCGATGCTCGTGTTGCCGGTCTGCGGGTCGACGAAGGTCGTCGGCGCGCGCCCGTCCCAGAAGAGCTCGGTGTTGTACGACGCCATCAGGAAGCCCGGCGAGTTGCGTCCGGTGACCTGCGGCAGGAAGCCGTGCACGGGATCGGGTTCGTAGAGGCCTTGCGCGTCGGAGCGGATCACTCCCGGCGACCCGAAGACGTCGTCCGTGGTGTTCAGCAGACCGTCGGGTCCGGCGAGCCGGACGATGCGGACGTCGGCGCCGCCGGCGAAGGGCCGATGGCAGCTGCCGCACGCCATCGTGTTGTCGCTCGAGAGCTGCTCGTCCCAGAAGAGGACCTTGCCGAGCACCGCCTTCTGCGGCGTCAGCGGGTTCTCGGGCGGCGTGCCGGGCGGCGTGAGCTGCGCGAAGGCGGGCGACGAGAGCAGTACGACGGCGGCGACGACACGCGTCAACATGGTCCACTCCGACATAGCACGGCGCGGGATTCCGTCGCGATACGGCACGTGCGCCCCGAAGCAACTCACCGCACAGGAACGGGGTGAGCGCGGCGGAAGATAGGCTCCTGACCGGATCGTGTCGCCCCTCGACCTGCCGGCCCAGACAGCGGTCGCCCGTCCGCTACCGCGGCGCCGCCAGCCACTCCCTCGCGCTCGGGCGCGTCAGCACGACGCCGAGCAGCACGAACACGGCGGCGCAGGCGCCGACGAAGTTCCATGATTCGGTCCGGCCGACGACGCCGCTCAGGACGAGGACGATCGGCGGGAGGAGCCAGTACCCGATGCGCGACCAAGGCAGGCCGAGCAGCAGGCCGAGCCCGATCACCTCGAGCGCGAGCGTGCGCAGCCCGTAGAACGCGGTGAAGAGCTCGGTCCGCAGCACGTCGCCCTCCACCTTGGGCGTCCCGTCGACGACGATGCGCACGTCGAGGTAGAGCGCTGCCGCGACCAGCGCCCAGCCGACGAACGCGACGCCGAGCGGCGCCGACAGCACCGGCGCGCCGCCCGACTCCTTGCGGCGGAGCCGGCTGTGCTTCACGCCGTACCAGGCGTAGACGACGAAGCCGAGCTGCAGCCAGATCAGGAGCCGGATCCAGTTGGAGTGCTCGAGCCCGCAGATCAGGCCGAGGCAGGCGAGCGCGGAGAGGATCGGAGTCAGCGGATAGAGCGGGACCTTGAACGGGCGCGGCGTGTCGGGGTGGCGGCGGCGCAGGACGATCACGCCGATCGAGACGAGGATGAACGCGAATAGCGTCCCGATGTTCGTGAGGCCGATCGCCTGGTCGGGCGTGAGGATCGAGCAGAGGCACGCGACGAGCAGCCCGGTGACCCAGGTGCTCACGTGCGGCGTCTGGAACTTCGGGTGGATGCGCGAGAAGACCGGCGGCAGCAGTCCGTCGCGCGACATCACCATGAAGATGCGCGTCTGCCCGAACTGGAACACGAGCAGCACCGCCGTCATCGCCACCATCGCGCCGAACGCGAAGAGCGTCGCGATGTTCCCGTAGCCCATGACCTTCATCGCGTACGCGAGCGGGTCGTTGCTCGAGAAGTCGCTGTAGCGCACGACGCCCGTCAGCACGGCGGCGACCAGCACGTAGAGCACGGTGCAGATGAGGAGCGAGCCGATCAGCCCGCGCGGCAGGTCCTTCTGGGGGTTGCGCGTCTCCTCGCCGGCGGTCGAGACGGCGTCGAACCCGATGTAGCTGAAGAAGCCGAGCGCGGCGCCCTGCCAGATCCCCTTCACGCCGTTCGGCGCGAACGGGTGCCAGTGGTTCTCTCCGCCGCGGATCAGCGTCCAGGTGCCGAGCGCGATGAACGTGACGACCAGACCGAGCTTCAGGAAGACCATGATCGCGTTGGCGCGCGCGCTCTCTCTCACGCCGATCCAGAGCAGCACGGTGAGCGCCACGGTGATCGTGAACGCCGGCAGGTTGACCGAGAGGACGAAGCTGCCGAGGCGCGGCGCCGAGTGCCAGAGGGCGAGCGTCGCCTGCGCGTCGACCTTCGCCGCCGCCGTCGCCGCGGCGTCGGAGACGACCTGGAGTGCGCCGTGCACCGCCGCGGCCGCGGTTTGCAAATCCTTGGTGAGCCAGATCGGGAGCGTCCAGTGCTCGTTCACGCCGAGCAGGAACGACTGGAAGTAGTCGCCCCACGACTGCGCGACGTACACGTTGCCGATCGCGTACTCGATGATCAGGTCCCAGCCGATGATCCACGCGATCAGCTCGCCGAACGCGGCGTACGAGTAGGAGTAGGCGCTGCCCGAGGCCGGCACCATCGCCGAGATCTCGGCGTAGCAGAGCGCCGCGAAGCCGCAGGCGATCGCGGTCAGGACGAACGAGAGCATCACCGCCGGACCGGCGCCGAGCATCACGACGGCGCCGCTCGCGTCGAACCGCCCGACGATCATCTCCTTGATGCTGGAGAAGAGTCCGGCGCCGATGATCGCCCCGATCCCGAGCAGCGTGAGGTCGAGCGCGCCGAGCGACTTCTTGAGTCCCGTCCCGTGCCCCTCCGCGTCCGCCGGATCCGTCCCGAACTTGCGGAGGAACAGGTTCTTGGGATTCATGGGGGCGGGATCGTACTCACAGCAATCGCAGCACGCTCACGAGTCCGCCTTTCTGGGCGACGTTCACGACGCGGCGGCGGCTCGCGCGGCCGAGCACGCCGAGGCGCTGCTCGCTCGCGTAGAGGCCGAGCACGTTGAAGTACTCGGCGAGGCCGACGTTGCCCTCCTCGTCGATGACGGGGAAGTCCTTCTCCGCGACGGGGCGGTAGGCCTGCGCGACCCACGTCCCGGGGTCCTTCGCGCCGCGCTCGACGGCGAGCTGCCAGGCGCGCTCGCTGCACTCGCGGCCGATCAGGATGCCGCTGCCGCCGTAGCTGCGGTTGGGCTTCAAGAGCAGCGCCTCGCGCTGCGCGATCAGCCACGGCAGGAAGTCGATCGGCGCGCCCTTGGGATCGCTCGTGCGGCCGTCCGCGACGGTGCGCGTCCACGGGACGTGCGCCTTGAAGGTGCGGCGCTCCTCGCTCGTGAAGTGGCCGGCGAATCGCCCGTCGGTGAAGACCTCGAAGGCGCTCTTGTGGTCGAACTCGCCGGCGAGCGAGCTGACGCAGCGGCCGGTCGCGAGCGCGTGCTTGATGCCGCTCATGTCGACGCCCGCCTCCTCCTGCTGCGCGAGGTCGGCGATCTCGTGGTCGCGGTAGACGACGTCGATCGGATGGTCGGCGCCCTTCTCCGTGTAGAGCAACTCGCCGTCCTTGACCCGCAGCTCGCGCGGGTCGACGTGCCAGCACGCGACGCCCTGCGCCCGGAAGTACTCGACGTTCGCCGGGAACTCCTCGACGCCGCCCGCGAGCCCCTTGTACTGGCAAAGCGCGACGTGGAAGCGACGCAAGCGGAGACTGCGCGCATGATCGGCGAAGACCTCGAGCATCACGCGGCGCGGGTCGTCGTTGCTCTCGAGCAGCAGCGTCGGCGCGTTGCGCCGCAGCGCCGGCACCACGTGGTCGAGCACGATCGAGTCGACCGTCGGCGCGAGGTACGTCCCGCCCGCGCCGATCGGGTTGTACTCGAAGAACTGCGTGCTCTTGAGCCAGTCCTTGCTGCCGAAGTCGCTGGTCGCGTCCCAGCGGCCGAAGAGCACTTCGGCGCGCTTCTCGACGCCGTCCGGACCCGCGTGTGCTCCGAGCTCCGCGAGCCACCGGACTTCCCGTGGTGACATCGGCAGGAGACGCCGCACCTCAGAGTCGTCCTGCCAGAGCCGGTGGAGCTTGAGCCACGCCCCCTCCATCACGCGGCAGGCGTGATGGAGGTAGTTGCGCTGGTTCCCGCCGAGCACGCGCGGCCGCAGCAGGATCGGCGTCGGCTGCGGGTTCCCCGCGTCGTCCTCGTAGACGACGCCGCGCGCGAGCCCGGCGTCGCGCACCGCGCGCTTGATGCGCTGCAGCTCCTCGGGCGGGAGCTGCTGCAGCAGGCCGTTCAGCGTCGTGCCGAGGCTGTCGCGAAGATTGCCGCCGCGCAGGAACGGGGAGCCCGGCTTCGCCATATGGCGCGGGATCATGACGGACGGACGGGCGCGGGCAAACTTCCGGTCAGTCCTACGGCCGGTCAGTTGTCCGGGACGTGCAGCGTCCCCATGAACGCGTCGCCGTTCTTCGCGGCGACGACGGCGATCGCGGCGAGCCTGCGGTCGAGGCCGGTCGCGCTGCGGACGAGGAGCTCGCAGTCGAACGAATTGGGCCCCGAACCGACGACGGGGACGGGGATCGAGTACTTGCCCTGCGCGTCGGTCGTCCCCTCGCCCGATTCCGGCTCCTCGTACGGGAGCACGCCCGACCGCCGGACCATCGAGTTGCGGTTGCCGACGACGCGCAGCTCGACGCGCTCGCCCGCGGCGGGCGACTCGTCGGCGCGGAGCAGCATCCCGACGAACTTGACCGTCCCGTAATCGACGTCGAGCGACGCCACCTTGCGCTCGCCGACCGCGTCGGGGCCGGCCAGGAGCGCGTGGCCGGCGTCGGCGCGATCGACCTCGGCCGAGACGTCGAGCGCCAGCCCGACGTCGACGAACGGCAGTTCGACCCCGCCGTCCTCCGCGACGAGGAGCTGCGTGCTCACGCTCGGGCCGGACGGCGCCGTCGACGCGCCGGACGTCGACTCGAGGCGCTGGTATCCGGTCACGGTCACGCGCGCCTTGCGCCGCAGCACCTGGCCGTCCCGTCCGCGGAGCAAGATCGTCATGCGACCGCACGCGGGCACGCGCACGACGACCGGATCCTTCGGGAGCGCGTCGAGGTCGATGGTCGTGAAGGCGCGCGTGCGCAGCGGCAGCGCGACCGAGACGCCCCACTGCATCGCATCGGGATCACTGAAGAAGCGCGTGAAGGCTTTCACCCCGCGGATCGTCGCGATGGCGTCGCGCCCTTCCGAGAGCGCGCGCCGCGACTGGCGCATGTCCTGGCCGGCCGATCCGAACACTGCGACGACGCCGGGCAGCGGCGTCCCGTCGGCGGAGAGGACCTGCACGCGGATCACGTCGGCGTCGGAGAGGTCGATCGTGACCAGGCGGCGATCGGTCGTGACGAAGGTCTCGACCAGCGCCCACTGCGTGTCGTGCCGCGCGCAGATCGTCAGGCCGCCGTGCGACGTCACCCGGTCCGTTACCACCATCGGCCCGAGGAGGCAGCGGCCGCGGGCGTCGGTGGTGACGCGCACGCCGACGGCCTCGACGAGCTCGTTCGGGTCGACGTAGGACTCGTTGCTGCCGCGCCGATCCCGTTCGAGCGTCAACCCCGACTCGTCCGCCCAGAAGACGGTCGCGCCGGCGATCGGCTCCTTGTCCTCCGCCCGACGCACGACGACGAGGACGTAGCCGGCCGGAATGACCGTCGTCTCTTCCTCGCTCCGCGCCGCGTCGAGGGCGGCCGGCGAGTCCGCCGCCGCCGCGACCGGCTCGTCGACGCGCGTCGATTCCGCGGCGGCGCCCGACTTCGCGTCGGCGCTCGACCGCTCGTGCGCCCCGTTCGCCGCCGCGTCGCGCGTCGGCTCCAGCGCGAACCACACCAGCGCCCCGACTCCCGCGAGCGCCGCGACCAGCGCCGTCACCACCACCGGCACGAGTCGCGCGCGCGTCTGCATGGCTCAGTCGTCGCCGTCCTTCTTTTCGTCCGGCTTCGCGGCGGGCTTCTCTTCTGCCTTCTCGTCCTTCTCGTCCTTCTTTTGGGCGCCCGGCTTCACCGGCTCGAGCGGCGGCTTGCCGTCGCGCTCCCACGGCCAGGGGTTGGCGGCGTCGACCTCGATGCCGACCTTGCCGTCGCCGGTGTGGACGATGTAGCCGAGCGTCGCGATCACCATGCAGCCGGTGCGCTTCACGAATTCGTCGGCCGGCTCCTTGCCGACCGGGAACTCGAACATCGCGCCGGGCGCGTAGGCCTTGCGGAACGCGATGATCTCGGCCGGCCGGATCGGCGGCGCCTGCACTTCGCTGCAGAGGACCGCGAGCCCCTCGCTGAAGAGGTCGATGCCGGGCGTCGGCTTGTTGAACTCGCGCTCGAGGTTGGCGAGGAGCTCGAGCGCGCACGCCCGGTTCTCGAGCTTCTCGGCCACGCCGCGCCAGACCGTCTCTCCGTCGCGCTCGTCCTTCACGTCCTCCTTCGCCTTGAAGATCGTGACGAGCAGCTCGGCGAGGTCGTTCTCCTTCCAGAGGCGCTCCTTCACCGACTTGGTGCGGCGGATCTGGTCGATGAAGTAGGCGAGGGCGTTGTAGCGCAGGTCGCGCGCGTCCCAGAAGGCGCGCTTCTCCTCCTGCGTCATCGGCTCCTCTTCGAGCGAGAAGAGGCGGTTGCCGGTGTCGACCAGCAGCTTCAGGAACCACTCGTCGACCTTTGCCCCCTGGTCGTCGGCCATGGTCGGGCGGGCGCGGGAGAGGCCGGAGCGGACGTTCTGCAGGCCGTCCATGCCGAGCAGCTGCTGCGCGCGCGGCTCGGAGAGGCAGCGCAGCACGAGCTCCATCTCGCGCGCGCCGCCGACGTCCTGCAGGAAGGACGTGGCCGCGCGCAGGATGCGGCCGTCGCCGCCGATCGACTGCGACGCCTTGAGCGCGGAGGTGTCGGAGAGGATCGACTCGACCGCCGCGTGCGCGACGGCGACCGCGCGCGAGCGCAGGAACGGGTCGACGTCGGTCTGCTGCAGCAGGCGTGAGCACGCCTGCAGCACGGTCACCGCCTCGAGCGGCTCGGTCTCCTCAGAGAGCAGCTTCTTCAGGTGCTGCAGCGCGAGCTCGCCCTCGCCGGCGCGGTAGAGCGCCTCGAGCGCCGCGCCGCGCTGGACCGCCTTGCCCTCGGCCGCGTCGGCCTTGACGCGTTCGACCATCTCGTCGAAGCGCGGCGGCTTCGGGTCGCGCGTGCGCGCCGCGCCGAGCGCGCGGCCGAGCTGGCGCGCGAGCGGCGTGCGGTTCTCCGGGATGGTCGCGCCGTAGCCGGCGAAGATCGCGTCGAGGTCGGCGTCGTCGGGATCGTCGGCCAGGACCATCGCGGCGGTGGTCCCGTTGAAGTCGAAGCCGGTCGCCGCCTTGCGCGCCAGCGTGCGCAGGAACTCGCGCAGCACCGGATCGTCGCGCACCGGCCCGTAGACCTCCTTGCGGAAGGCGAGGTGCTCGGGCGTGTAGTTGTTCTCGGGCGTGTCGGTGATCGCGGGGAGCTTGCGGTTGTTCGCCTCGTCGCCGGCCGCCGTCACGAGCGCGCCGAATTCCTTGACGTCGATCTTCGCGGGGTCGACCGGTTCGCCGCCCTCCGGCGCCTTCGCCGCGTCGAGCAGCTTCTGCCGCGCGGTCGCGTAGTCCTCGCGCGCCGGCCGCGGCCGGTTGGCGCCGCCCGCCTCGCCCCCCTTCGCGGCGAGGTTGCGCGGGCGCCCGCCGGCCGGGGGCGACTGCGCCGCGGACGCGCACGGGGGCAGGACCCCGATCACCAGGACGAGGAGGAGGGCGGCCGCCGGAGCGGCGCGGGACGCGGCTCGGATCGCGGTGAACATCCGGCGCACGCTAGCGCCGGCGCGAATCGCCCGGAAGCCCAGGAGCGTCCAGGCAGCGCCGCTCCCGCGTACACTCCCGCCCCATTCCAATCCAGGAGGTGAATCCATGTTCGGCAAGCTCGTGCCCGCCTCGCTCGTGCTCCTCGGCCTCGCCGTCGTGCCGCTCGCCGGTTCGCAGAAGGCGGGCGGCGGAGCGGACGGCGCCTTCAAGATCGACCCGGTCCACACCACGGTGCTCTTCAAGATCCGCCACCTCGGCGTCTCCAACTTCTGGGGCCGCTTCAACGAGGCGAACGGCACCGTGACGGTCGACGCCGCGAAGCCCGCCGCGTCGAAGATCCACTTCTCGATCCCGGCCGCGAAGGTCGACACCAACAACCCCGACCGCGACAAGCACCTGCGCGGTCCCGACTTCTTCAACGCGGATGAGTTCAAGACGATCGACTTCGACAGCACCAAGGTCGAGCCGAAGGGCAAGGACGAGCTCGAGGTGACCGGCGACTTGAGCCTGCACGGCGTCAAGAAGCCGATCACCGTGCACGTGAAGCAGGTCGGCTACGCCGACATCCCGAAGATGGGCGCGCGCGTCGGCTTCGAGGTCACGTTCCAGGTGAGGCGCAGCGACTTCGGCATGAAGAGCGCCTCCGACGGCGGGATGCTCGGCGACGAGGTCGACCTGATCGTGAACGTCGAGGCGGCGAAGTAGCCGGCGCGCCGCCGGCATGCACGACTACCTCCTGCGGCGCTACTTCGAGGAGTGCCTCTCCACCGCGGCGTGGGCCGGCGGCGCGGCGCTCGTCGTCCACCTGCTCGCGTCGCTCGGCGCGACCGCGCCGGCGCGCGCCGCGGCGGTCGCGCTCGCGATCGGCCTCTTCACCGCGCTCTTCACGGTCGACGGCGTGCCGCCGCTGCCCCCGGCGAGCCGCTGGCAGTGGGTGCCGTGGCTCACGGCGGCGTCGCTGCTGCTGCTGCTCGTCGAGGAGGGGAAGTCGGCGGAGGGGGCGCGCGTGCCGCTGCTGCTCGCGCTCACGGTCGCGGTCGAGTGGTTCATCCTGCGCCCGAACGGACGGATCGCGCAGTTCGGCGAGCCGGTGCGGCTCGCCTTCCTGGTCGGGCTCGGGACCGCGTTCCTCGCGCTGCTCTGGGTCGGGGAGTCGCGCGTCGCGAAGGCGCCGATGTGGCGGACCTTCGGCCTGCAGGCGATCGCGACCGCGGGCGCGGCGGCCGCCTACGCGTCGCACTCGCAGGACTTCGGGCGGATCATGGCGGGCTTCGCGGCGGCGCTCGGCGCGACGGCGCTGGTGGGGCTCACGAAGGCGACGGAGACGACGGGCCGCACCGCGGTCACGGTCGCCGGCGTCGCGGCGTGCGGGATCCTGCTCGTGAACGGGCTCAGCAGCGACTTCCCGATCGCCAGCACGCTGCTCCTGCTCGCGGCGTGGCTCGCGCCGCTGCTCCCCAATCGCGGGACGTTCCAGGACCACGCGCTGCAGTTTTCCGCCGCCATCGCGCCGGCCGCGCTCGCCGCCTTCATCGCGTCGTGGTGACGAAGCGCGTCAGCTCGACGGCGCCGTCGGCGAGATCGGGGTCGACCAGCAGCAGGTCGTCCTTCCGGTCGCCGTCGAGGTCCTGGACGACGAGGAAGCGGCGCGTCGGGGTCGTCTCCTCGTCGCGGCGGCGGATCAGCGTCGCGGCGTCGACGGTGCCGAGCACGACGGCGGGCGACTTCCCGGCGAGGCGCGCGCGCAGCCGCGCGCCCGGCATCGGCACCCAGTCGAGGACCCCGAGCAGCGGGATCGTCACGCCGTCCGAGTCCTTCGCCTCGCGATCGTAGTGGTCGATCACGTCGTGCCACGCCTGCGACTCGTCGGCGGGCGCGATCGAGGCCGCGTCGGCGACGCCGAGGTGGACCTCGACGCGGCCGTCGCGCGTCACGACCGCGAGGTCGGTCGCCTGCCCGTCGCCGTCGCCGTCGAACGGGACCGGCAGGCGGGAGAGCTGGTCGCCGAGCTCCTTGATCTGCTGGTTCTTCTCGATCTCGTTCGTGATGGTGAGGAGGTTGGGGATGTCGATCACGAGCCGGCGCTTGTGCGACGGGCTGCGCGCGAAGCGCAGCCGCTCCTCCTGGAAATAGGTGTAGAGGTCGAGCTCGAGCTTCCCGCCCGCCACCACCCAGAGCAGCAGCTCGCCGATCGAGACGTCGGCCGCCTGCAGCATGCAGAGGTCGAGCTTGCCGTCCCCGTTGTCGTCGGCGACGAAGGTCGCGATCAGGTTGCCCGAGGTCTTCAGCACCTGCAGCGCCTTGCTGCGGTCGACGCCGCCGCCGTCGACGCCCCCCTTCGTCCCGCCGTAGAGCGCGACCTTCGGGCCCTGGCGCAGCAGGAGGTCGGCGCAGCCGTCGCCGTCGAGGTCCTTCACCGTCGCGGTGACCTGCCCCTTCAGCATCTTGAAGAGGTTCGACGGGTCGATCACCCCTTCGTCGTCGCCGCCGAGCTTCTGGCGGATCTCCTCGAGGTCGATCTCGAAGGTCGGCGCCTCGGGCAGGTGGCCCTTCGCGTCGGACCAGAAGAACTGCATGCGGTCGCTCGACTCGAACGCGAGGTCGGGGTGGCCGTCGCCGTTCTGGTCGGCCACGTCGAACGACGGCACGGAGACGTCGACGTTGGCGTCGGGGTGGCCCTGGCCGGGCGCCGGAAAGCCGAGGTCGACCGAGATCCGGTGGCGCACCGACGCGCCGACCGCGAAGGTCGCGTCGGGCCGCCCGAACCAGAGCTTGAGCCCGGTCGGGACCGGCAGCGCGAGGTCGCTCGCGCCGTCGCCGTCGAGGTCGCGCGCGAACGGGAAGGAGAAGACGCCCGACGGGAGCACGAGCCGTCCCGCTTTCAGGACCTCGCGCGCCGCCGCCCCCTCCGCGCCGAGCTCGACGCGCTTCACGCTCCCCTCGTCGTCGACGAGCCAGAGCTCGTCACGCGCGCCCTTTCGCTCGACCACGCACCACGCGAGCGAGCGGGCGCTCCCCTGCTCGGCGTGGAAGCGCTCCGGCGCATTCTCCTCGAGGCCGCGCACGGCGAGGCCGTGCGCGCCGCCGACGAGCAGCTCGCGGCGGCCGTCGCCGTCGAGGTCGATCGTCGAGAGCCCGCTCACCGGACCGGGCAGCCGCAGCGTCTTCGGCGTGAACTGCGGGAGCGCCGGCGTCGCCTGCGCGAGCGCGCCCGCGAGAGCGGCGCCGGCGAGCGCGGGCCCGGTCACTTCGGGCCCTCCTTCTTCGAGACGAAGAGCGTGAACGACTTCTTGTGGCGCAGGAAGAGGTCGGCGATGCCGTCGTCGGAGACGTCCCACGTCTCCATGCGCTCGACCGGCGCCGGCGGCTGGAACGACGCGAGCGGCCGCGCGTCGAGCGACCAGTTCCCGCCCTCGTGCTTCAACCGGCGGATGTCGACACGCCCGTCGATCTGCGTCAGCACCAGGTCGTTCAGCTTGTCGCCGTCGAAGTCGCCGGTGAAGCTCGTGAGCAGCGTCTCCTGCACGCGCGCGAGCTGCTCGGGCCGGTAGGTGCGCTCGAGCTTGACCGCGACGTCGCGGTCGAGGGTCGCGCGCGCGCCGCCGCGGAAGAGGTAGAGGCCGGTGTCGAGGTGGACGTTGGCGAGCGAGGTGAGGCCGGTCGGCACGTCGACGCGGCTCGCGACGACGTCCATGTGTCCGTCGTGATCGACGTCGATCGTGTCGTAGTCGACGTCCATGCCCTCGAGCTTGAGCAGCGCGCTCGCCGCCTCCTCGGGGCTCCCGTCCGCCTTGCGCCGCACCACCACGAAGGAGTGCTCCGTCCCGCTGCCGCGCCCCTCGCTCTTGGTGAGGACGAGCTCGGACTTGCCGTCGCCGTCCATGTCGAGCAGCTTCAGCCGCTCGTGGCGCCGCCGGCCGCTGCGGTCGACGTTCTCGGCGCGCAGCGCGTCGGGGAGGCGGAAGGTGCGCACGCTCGCCTCGAAGCGGCCGGGCGCGTCCTGGAGGCGCACGCGCACGTCGTCGACGTCGAGCGCGACGAGGTCGCGCCGCCCGTCGCCGTCCCAGTCGAAGAGCGCCGGGATCTCGAAGCTCACGCTGCGCGCCAGGAGCTGCTGACCCGCGATGGACGGCCGTGACGACCGCGCGCCCGGGAAGAACGACGAGAGCCCGCCGCGCGACTGCACCGTCACGCCGGCGTTGCCGAGCGAGACCTTGGAGTCGCGCGCGTCGGCGTCGGCCGGCACGCACGGCAGCGTGAGGACGGTCCGGAGCGTGGGGGCCTCGCCGCTCTGGCCGGGCGGCTCGTCGCGCGGCGGCGGAGCGAGCGCGACGAGATTGCCGTCGCTCACCACCAGGAGCTCGTCGCGGCCGTCGCCGTCGACGTCCTCGATCATGCGCCAGCACGGCAGCCGGTCGGGGTCGGGCAGGTCGGGGAAGATCGGGAGCGTGAGCTCGCGGCGCAGGTTGCCCTGGAGCCCCTCGCGCGTCGCGGTGAGGGAGAAGAGGCCGTTCCGCGTCAGCAGCACGACCTCCTTGCCCGGCTCGGGCCGCAGGTCCCAGACGGCGAACGCGACCACGTCGGGCGGCACGGTCATGCGGAAGTCGGGCTGCGAGGGGTACTGCGAATCGGGGCGCAGCCGATAGAGGCGCAGCGTGCGCACGCCCGCCTCGGCGGTGGTGACGAACAGGTCGATGCGGCTGTCGCCGTCGGCGTCGGAGAACTGGTACTCGCAGCGGTCGCTGCCGATGTCGATGCGCGACTCGACGAAGCGCGCGGGCGCGGGCGCCGAGCCGGCGCCGCCGGCCGCCGCGAGCACGACGAGCGCCATCATTTCGCGCCCCCCGCCGGCTCTTCGGAGAGCTGGCCCTGCCCCGAGTCCCACTCGATGAAGCGGAGCACGCTCCACGCCTTCGTCTCGCCCTTGCGCTGGTAGCGGTAGAGCCAGATGAACCAGAGGTCGACGAAGGTCAGCTCGCTCTTCGAGCTGTCGGCCGCCTCCTCCCACCCGATGATCGGCCAGAGCGTGAAGCCGATCAGCTCGCGGTCGGGCTGGTAGAGCGTGACGTCGACCGTCTCGAGCTTCTCGCCGCGCACGACGCCGAGCTCGACCGACGTGCCGAACGGCAGCTCCGAGATGCGGCGCGCGAAGTCGCCGGCGCCGTTCACCTCGACGCCGTCGAGCTCGGCGATGCGCGTCCCCGCCTCGAGGCCCGCTTTCTTGAGAGGGCTCGAGGGGGCGACCTCGACCACCACGCAGAGCGCGCGCGGCTTGCCGCCGCCCGTGTCCATCTTCGTCTCGACGACGACCCGCGCCTTCTTGCGCTCGACGAAGCGGCGCGCCGCCCCGCGGACCACCACCGCCCCCGCGCCGCGCGACCCGATCGTGACCGGGAACTCCTTCAGCGCGCCATCACGCTCGATCGTCAGTTGGGCGACGTCGCCCGCCTTCTTCGAGGCGAGGTAGGCCGACCACTGCTCGCGCCGCTCCATGGCGGCGCCGTCCGCCTTGACGAGGCGGTCGTTGGGGCGCACGCCGGCCGTCTCCGCGGCCGAGCCCGGGGTGACCGCCGCCACGCGCAGCCCCGAGAGGAACTCCATCTGGTCGAGGGAGCCGGCGAGCGTCTCCTCGAGGTCGAGCCCGACGAACGGCTCGACCGTCCCGCCGCCCTCCTCCTCCGCCTCCTCGTAGGCGGGCGTCCCGCCGAGTTCCCCCGCGTCGTTCACGAGATCACGGAACTGGGCGCAGCCGGCGAGCGTGAGAGCGCTCGCTGCGGCGGCGACGAATCGATGCGTGCGCAAGCTCACCTCCCGAAAAGAGGGCGCCGTAGGATATCCCGCCCCGCAGCGCGACCGGCCTCGTGCGCCGCCCCGTGCGCGCGCGGCGAAACCCACGTTGGAGGAATTTCGCGTGACGCCACTGCGCTCCCTCTTCGCCGTGCTGGGCGCGACCGCCTTCGCCGCGGCGCCGCTGCAGGAGACGAAGCCGCCGGAGAACAAGACGACGGTCGAGCGGACCGGCACCTTCGTGCCGGGCGGCGCGAAGCCGGGCGTCGAGGTGCGCCTCGGGCTCGAGTCGTACGCCGGCGCGCTCGAGTGGGTCGAGGTGATGGCGCACGGCTCGCTCGCGCGCGAAGGCGACGTGCTGGCGCGCTTCGACTCGAAGGCGGTCGACGACGCCGTCGCGGCGGCCGAGCGCGACCTGCGCTCGACCGAGATGAGGCACCAGAACGCGCGCGACCAGGCGCGCCTCGACGACGAGGCGACGGCGCAGCGCATCGAGGCGACGAGCGACGCCGCGAACGACGCGCAGGAGGCGCTCGCCAACTACGAGAA
>Ga0137437_1000081_pt1 | contig 23586 bp, 20 predicted proteins | sample EasRivERMGT138_2_FD_102332 | JGI IMG/M metagenome (GOLD analysis project Ga0137437, IMG submission 102332) | Soil microbial communities from meander-bound floodplain in the East River, Colorado, USA - East River MetaG ERMGT138_2 | ecosystem: Environmental > Terrestrial > Soil > Floodplain ...
CCTGGACGACCAGCGTATCGAGGCCCTCGAGCAGGCGCTGCGCGCGGTGCTGATCGGCTTCCGCCTGGGCGGGGTTCTCGCCGATCGCGTAGATGCCGTGCAGCTCGCCGTGCTCCATGGCGTTGAACATGTCCGTCAGGTTCTTCCCGTACTTGGGCTGCAACGACACGCCCCACGCGCTCTCGAACTTTTTCCGGAGTCCCTCATCCGTGGTCCAGTCCTGGAACCCCACGAGCCGGTTCGGGATCGCGCCCATGTCGCCGCCGCCCTGGACATTGTTCTGGCCGCGCAGGGGATTCACGCCCGAGCCGTACTTCCCGACGTGGCCGGTCAAGAGCGCCAGGTTGATGAGCGACAGCACGTTGTCGACGGCGTTGTGATGCTCGGTGATGCCGAGGGTCCAGCAAATGATGGCGCGGTCTGCGCGCGCGTAGCTGTGGGCGGCGCGGCGGATGACGTCGGCCGGTACGCCCGTCTCACGTTCGGCGAACTCCAGCGTGTACTTCTCGACGCAGTTGCGATAGGCGTCGAAGTCGCTCGTGGCGTGCTTGATGAAGGCGTCATTCGCGAGACCGGCGTGGATGATCTCCCGGGCCATGGCGTTCGCGAGGGCGATGTCGGACCCGACGTTCAGGCCGAGCCAGTCGTCGGCCCATTGCGCGGATGCCGTGCGGCGTGGATCGACGACGAAGAGTGTGGCGCCGCGGCGCACGCCCTTCAGCACGTGATGGAAGAAAATGGGGTGGGCATCCCGGGCGTTCGCGCCCCAGAGGAAGAGCACATCCGTCTCTTCCACCTCGCGATACGAGCTGGTGCCTCCGCCAGCTCCGAACACTGTCGCCAGACCGACGACGCTAGGTGCGTGTCACGTTCGGTTGCAGCTGTCGACGTTGTGGGTGCCGAACGCGACGCGCGCGAGCTTCGAGGCCAGGAAATTCATTTCGTTACTGGCCTTGGAGCAGCTGAAGATGCCGAGCGCGTCCCCGCCGTGCTGCGTCTTGATGCGCTGGAACCCTTCGGCGGCACGGTCGAGTGCGGCGTCCCACGACGCGGGACGGAGCGTGCCGGTGCGGTCACGCACCAAGGGCTCGGTGAGGCGCTGGTAATTCATGGCCATGGCAATCCTCCGGTTCCGACAGACTAAACAGCCACGAGGGCCGCCGCAACCTCATCCATCAGCGCGCGCCCGCCGCACCGCCGCGAGGAATTGTTGCGCGCGCGCCCCGACTGCGGGGTAGTCGCGCCGATCGAGCGCATCCTTGGAGATCAGTTCCGTACCGACGCCGACGGCCGCGGCGCCCGCCTTGAACATCTCGGCCACGTTTTCGAGCGTCACGCCGCCCGTCGGGACGAGCGGGATGTCGGGAAACGGCCCGCGCAGCGCCCGCAGGTACGCGGCGCCGCCGACGCTCTGCACCGGAAACACCTTCACCATGTCGCCGCCCGCGCGAAACGCCTCGAATACTTCGGTGGGCGTGAGCGCGCCCGGGAGCACGGCGACATCCGCGCGCTGCGCAGCCTCGATGACTTCCGGTACCAGGCACGGTGTCACGATGAACTCCGCGCCGGCGTCTACCGCGCGCTTGCACATCCCGGCGTCGGTCACCGTCCCCGCGCCGACGAGCAGCTTGCCGGCAAAGCGTTTCGCGACGGCGCGGATCGCGTCGATCGCATTGGGAACGGTCATGGTGATTTCGGCAACTGGGAGTCCAGCCTGGAGCAGCGCTTCTGCAACCGGCATTGCGATGTCAGCCGTCGACGCGCGGATGATCGGAATGATGCCAACGTCGCGCAGAGCAATTACCGCCTTTGACCGCCCTTTTCCGCCTTCGACCGCCTTTTCTTCTGTCAACGTGACACTCGAGAGCTCGCGCCGCGGAGGAGCCGCTCGACATCATTGCGGGTCACGATGCAGAAATCGCCCGGGATCGTGTGCTTGAGCGCGGCCGTCGCGGTCGCAAAACGGACGGCCTCGTCCCAGCCACGATGCTCGAGCCGGCTCACGATGAGACCGCCCGTGAACGCGTCGCCGGCGCCGATCGGATCCACCGACTCGACCTCGAAGCGCGGCGCGCTGTAGACCTTCCCGTCCGCTGCGATGGTCGCGGAGCAGGGGTTATCCCGCAGTGTGATCGCCACCGCGCCGATGTCGAACCGCTGCGCGAGGGATTCCGCAGACTCGGCAGCGAAGATGACCCGGGCGTCTTCCTCGGCGGCGATGAGCACATCCACATGCTCCATCAACGGCTCCTGCACGGCGCACGCCTGCTTCGCGCTCCACAGCCGGCTGCGGTAGTTCAAGTCGTAGCTCACCGTGAGGCCCGCTTTCTTTGCCGCGACGAGCGACTCCGCGGTGACCATGGCTGCACCGTCGCTCAGCCCCGGCGTGATTCCGCTGACGTGGTACCAGCGCGCGCCGGTAAAGACGGACGCCCAGTCGATACTGCCGGGAGTGACGCGACTGATCGCCGATCCCGCACGATCGTACAACACACTGCTGATGCGCGCGCCACCAAGCTCAACGAAGTAGAGACCCACTCGTCCATCGGCGGTCCACTCGACGCGCGGGTCCACGCCCTGCTCGCGGGCACGGCCCTCGATCATGCGGCCCAGCGCGTTGTCGGGAAGTCGAGACACCCAGCGTGACGCGACGCCGAGCCGCGCGGCGAGCACGGCGACGTTCAGCTCGCTCCCGCCCACGGTGGCCTCGAGGGTCGAGGCCTGCTCGAGCCGCTGCGAGGACGGCGGCGAGAACCTGATCATCGCTTCGCCGAACGTGACGAGATCCATTACCGGACCTTCCCACGGGCTGCCACTTTCCAGCGTCCGTCCACTCGGCCGCCGCGCCCGTACGCGATTTCGTCGTGCATGTTCACCGTCGCGCAGCAATGGCTCGGCACCACCCAGACTTTCTCTCCGACGCGGGGCCGGCCATCGACCTCCACGTAGCCGTGCTCCTCATTCATCTTGCGCATCGTCCAGGCGCGCCCGACGAAGTGGCCGAACGTTCCGACACCGAACGTCTGATCGCTCGAGAACGTCTTTGACCCCGCGTCGATCACGCACTGGCCCGGCACCGCCGTGCTGACGACCGTGGTGAGCACGCGCAGCGCGCAGTCCGCCTCGTCGCACAGCTTCGCGTGGAGGCTGCTCGCGTCATAGAAGACGTAGGTGCCGGGCCGGATCTCGGTGGTTTGCGGAATCAGCGGCGTTTTCGCCGCACCCGGCGTCGAACCTCCAGACACGATCTTCGCCTCGAACCCCGCCGCCGAGAGCGCATCGAGCACAGCGTCGATCTTTACACACGCCGTCTTGAAGCCTGCCTCGTCGAGCCACGACGGCCAATAGAAGATTCCCTGGAAATCGGAGCACGCCTGCGCGATCTCAACTGCCTGTTCGGGTGACTGCGCCCCACAGCGGCCCACGCCGACATCGATCTCCACCAGCGTGTCGATACCCTGGAGGTCACGAGCGACCTCTACCGAATCGACCGCCACCTTCAGCGCCCGAGTCTTCGCCAGCGCTTCAAGACGCGGCAGCTTCGGCTTCAACACGGGGTAGGCGACCAGCACATCGTCGCCGGGCAGCACCTCCGCCTCACCCAGCTTCGCAACCGTGATCCCGATGGCGCCGGCATCGAGCTGCATCTGCGCGATCTCGGCGATCTTGTGGGTCTTCACGTGCGGCCGCAGCGCGACGCCCCACGCCCGGCATTGCTGCTGCATCCGCGCGATGTTGTGCTCGAGCACGTCGAGGTCGACGTAGAGGGCAGGGGTGTCCAGATTGAACGCGTCCACTACCGAGCCTTTTTGGCGATGCACTCGATCTCGACGGCGATGCCGCCCGGCAGCGCGCCCGCCTGAATCGTGGTGCGTGCCGGAAACGGCGCCGTGAAGTACGTGGCGTACACCTCGTTCATCGCGGCGAAATCTTTGATGTCGCGCAGGTAGACGTTGCATTTCATGACCTGATCGAGCGACGAGCCCGCCGCCTGTAGGATCGCGCGCATGTTCTCGAACACACGCTTGGTCTCCGCGCGCACATCCCCTAACTCCAAGCTCCCAGTCCCTGGATTAATCGGTCCCTGTCCCGAGACGAAAATGAAGTCTCCCTCGACGATTGCCTGCGAATACGGACCAACCGGCTTCGGGCCGTGCGCCGTCACGATGGCTTTTCTCACGTAGTCCTCCCCCTGGGCGCGATAATCTAACGCGCGTCACCGCACGGGACCCAAACGCTTGTGCGATAGCTCTATTGGACCGCCTGGGCCGATCAGGACGGCACGATCGAGTTTCGCCGCGACATCCACGATCGGGACACACCACTGTGGAAGGCGCTGCGCGCACCCGCGCCACACGCGGTGCATCACGGCCAGGTGAAGATCGTCGAGGGCGCGGCGCCGGCCCGTGCCCGCGCGACAACGCTCGGCTCGCGCCAGAAGCCGCGCGCCCGCGTGACCGTCAAACGGAGCTCCCAGCCGGCGTGAGCGTCCGCACTCGCGGGAACCGCGACGTCCAGGCGCCACAGCTGGCGGGACTGCGGTGGGATGGCCGCCAGCAGTCCCAGGCCCACACCGACGTTGACTCGGCTGTCGATGCCGAATGGCGCGTCGGCCGCCCATACCCTGCCCGCGGCGGCAAAGCTCGCGAGCCCCAGCGCGACGTGCCGACTGAGCTGACCGATCGACTGGCGCGCCTCGAGGTGAGCGACGGTCCGCACTCCGCCGGTGACGCGTGAAGCGGCGTAGCCCGGTACTCCTCCTTCGCGGTCCCCGAGACGGAGCTGGAAAGGGAACCGCGCCTGCCGCCCGCCGGCGAACTCGCCGCTGGCGATGAGGACGGACGCGGCGGATGGCTTGACGTACCAGGCCAGCCGACCGCTGCCGATCATGGAGTCCCAGCGATCCGTGTTCTGACCCCGGCGCGTCTCTCCCTCCACCCGTAACGCGGCGAAGGATCTGGCCGAACCCAGCCCGGCATAGAAGTCCGCAGAGAAAAGCAGGTCGTTGTCGCCCGCGCCGAACCACGGGACGCTCCGGCCGGCGACGACGCCGATTTGCACGCCCCTGGCGACGTCCTGGGCCCCGATGAGGGCGTCGAAACCGCGGACCGTCAGGAATGCGACCGAGCGCACACCGACGACCGCGTTGAGCCGCACGTTGTGGACGGAAGGGAACGGGCCGGCGAGGGGCGCGCTCGTGTCCGCGACCAGGCCCGAGTCGGTCACGATCACGGGCTGCGCTGCCACGGTCCTCCGTTCCTCGGTCACGAGGGCACCCAGGAACGCACCCCGCCCGCGGACGCCGATGCTCACCACGGCGCCGACGTCCGCGAAGCGGCGCCGCGCACCGAGCGCGATGGCTTGGCCATCGGGCCGCAGGAACAACGTGTAGTCGTGCAGGTCGCGGAAGCCGACGTGCCAGGCGCTCCGCTGCAGGTCGGTGATGAACGGGTGCCCGAGGGCAAAGCTCACCGTGCTGCCCAGCGGAGTGCGGTCGGCCAGCAACTCGAGTGTGTAGGGCCGCCCGAACGCCTGATAGGCGACGAGCTGCACGCCCACGCCGTCGCGATAGGCCAACCCTTGCTCCCCGCGAATCGCGAGGAATACGCCGCGGCCGGCGACGTTGCCGTTCCCGATACGCAGCGCCACGGGTCGCCCGTCCCGAAAGCGCAAGGTGAAGACGGTAGGGATTTCGTCGATGGTCTCGACTTCGATCCGTACGCCCCCGACGTCGTCGGGGAATACGCGCACCGTCGCATCGGCGAGGAACGGCTGGAAGCGGAGAATGCGCTCCGACTCCGCCCGCAATCGCTCGGTGCAAGGCTGTCCTGCAGACAACAGCAGAAAGCGACGGATCAGGTCCGCCTTCGTCGTGGTGTGATGCAGGCCGACGGCGCGGGCGAACGGTCGCAGCAAGCGGGGAAACCGAATGAACGACGGATCGTGCACGACAATCGCGATTGCCGAAACGATCTTCCCATCACACTGCGCGAGGGCGGCACTCGGCAGCGCCATGACCAGCAGCACGGCGAGTATCGGAGGCGCGTATTGCATCGTTTCTCGGGGCGAAACGTACGGCGCGCGGCATCCTTGGAGTAGTAAGAGGAAGTAGTAAGACATTTGTGCGATAGCCCGTCCCGCGACGTGTGGGCATCATTCGCACTGTGACGAGCATCCTGACGCGACGGCGAACGGTCATCGGGCTCGCCGTTCTCACGGCGCTCCTCGCCGGTGGCGCGTGGTGGCGCGCCGCCTGGATCGTCAATCAGCTGTTGGGCTCGTGGGCCGAGGCGACCGTCGCGGAGAAGTCTGGTGACGTGTACCGGCTCGATGTCGGCCGCGTACGGTTCAATTTCGCGCTCCGGCGCGTCGCCGTCGATTCCATCCTGGTGACCACGAACCGTACACTGAACGCGCTGCGCCCCCGACCGCTGGCGGCGCTGCGCTTCGCGTTTCACCAATGCACCATCAGTGGCGTCCATCTCATCACGCTGATCCTCAACGGGGGGCTCATCGCCGAATCGTTCGGCTGCCGCGCGGTGAGCGTCGCGGTCGTGGTGCCCGCCTCCGACGGCCTTCCCGACACGGTGGGACAACCGCGCGCCGCCAGGCGCGCCTTTCTTGCCGTCCAACAGAGTCTCCGGCTTCCGTCCTTCGCCCCTCGGGTCCGCATCGCGCGCAGCGACTTCCCGCGAGTTGCGCTCGACTTCCGCCTGCAGCGCGTGCGCGGCGGCGACACCCGCCTCCAGCTGGGAGATCTGCGCTGGCGCATCGGCGGGTTCGCGATCGATCCCGCTGACACGGCGGCGGCAGCCCGCCCGCTGTTCAGCCGGACCGTCGAGCTGGCGACGGGCAACTTTGTGGGCCATCTCAACCGCACCACCGCGGTGCGCGTCGGCGCACTCCAGGCGAGCCTCACCGACTCGACACTCGACATGCGCGGCATCGCGTTCGCGCCGCCGGTGAGCGACGCCGCGTTCGGCCGGTCGCAGCGCTATCGCCGCGGCCTGATCAAAACCACGGTCGGCCGCATCGCGGTGCAGGGGATCGACGTCGGTGCTTTTGTCCTCGGCCAGGGGCTGCGCGCCCGGCGGGTCGAGCTGGACTCGCTGCGGCTGGACGTCATGAGCGACCGGCGCCGAGCCTCCAATCCGCAGCGCCAGCGTCGCCGCACGCCCCAGGGGTGGATCGCCGGCCTCGACCGGACGGTGAGCGTGGACTCGGTGGTGATCACGCATGGGGAGATCGTGTATCGCGAGCGCCGCGGCGACTACGCACAGGCGGGTGTGCTCACGTTCGCGCGTCTCGACGCCATTGCGGTCAATGTGCGCCACTTCCTGGGGCGGCGGACCAGCAGCGACCCCATGACGCTCAGTGCCACCGCGCATCTGCAGAACATCGGGCGGCTCGACGCGCAGTTCGTCGTGCCGCTCGACGCCCAGCGGTTCGACATGAGTTTCCGCGGAACGCTCGGTGCGATGCCCGCCACCAGCTTCAATACCTTCATTCGGGAGACGATGCCGCTCCGTCTCACCAACGGTCGTGTGGTGGGCATCAGCTTCCACGCGACGGTAACGGATGGTGTCGCGCGCGGTTCGGTCACACCGCGTTACAACGACTTGACGGTGGCCGTGACCCAACGTGGCTCATCGGGGATCATGGGCCGCGGCGGAATCCTTGGGGGCGCGGCGCGCGGCATCGCGTCGTTCGTGGGCAACTGGACGAAGGTGCGCGCCGACAATCCCGAAGAGGCAGCGGCGACGCCGCGCAGCGGTGCGATCCATCACACCTTCACCTCGGACCAGACGCTCCCGGCGTTTCTCTGGGCGAGCGTCCGCGAGGGGCTCCTGGCGGTTGTAAAGCGATAGATGAAGGGGGTTGGAGTAACTATGCCGTGTTTTCTCGTCGTCCTCGCGCTCGTTACGCCGCGGCTGGTCGTGGCGCTGCTCTGGTTTTCGACCCGCTGGTTCGAGGGAATGTTTTCGTCCCTTCTCTGGCTTGTAGCGGCCTTCATCTTCCTGCCCACGACGCTGCTCTGGTATTCAGCAGTCCAGCATTGGTTCGGGGGACAGTGGACGCTCGGACCGGTGGTGGGCATCGTCGTGGCGCTCGCGATCGATCTGGCGCCGGCCGGTGGATATCGTCGGCGGCGGGCGTAGATATGCTCCATCGCGTATTGCTCATCGGCGCGGTCATCGCGGGATGCACGTCCGCGGCGGGGCAGGTTGACTTCCGCTCCCCCGCCGAGCTCGTCGCGGAGCGAATCAGGACTCGCATCGAGGCCGCCGGCGTCGTCATGGAGCTCCGGGCAGCCGGCGAGCCGGTCTACGCCAGTCTGGTCCTCCCCAGCTTCTACGAGCGGCGGCTCTACCGCCCCGCCTGGAGCGACGAGCGCGGCCCCACTCGGCTGGCCGGCGACCTGATCGATGCTCTGCGCCGGGCGGATCTCGAGGGGCTGCGGTCCGCGGATTACCATTTGGCCGGCATCGAAACCGTGCTCGCGGCGGTGCGAGCCGATGCCAAACGCGGCCCCGCATTGGCGCCCGACCGATGGGCGGAGCTCGATCTTCTTTTGACGGATGCGTTCCTGGTCTACGGGGCCCATCTCCTGGCCGGGCGGGTGAATCCCGAAACCCTGCGTCCTGAGTGGGTGTCGAACCGGCGCACGGCCGACATCGCCGTCGTGCTGGAGGCGGCCTTGGCGTCGGGGAACATCGCTGGCACGCTGGCGTCGCTGGACCCCCCTGAAGTTGGCTACCGGCGCCTGCGCGAGGCGCTCGCGCACTATCGCGAGGTGTCGGCAACGGGGGGCTGGGCCGTGATCCCGGACGGGTCGCTGCGCTTGGGCGAGCGCAGCAGCTCGGTGGCGGCGCTGCGCGAGCGGCTACGCCTCGAGGACGACCTCGGGCCGGTCGAGACACAGGACGCCGAGCTGTTCGACGAGCCGGTCGAGCAGGCCGTGAAGAAGTTCCAGGGGCGCCACGGCCTTACGGCAGATGGCGTGGTGAGCGCCCCGACACGAGCGGAGCTCAACGTGCCTGTGCAGCGTCGCGTGGAGCAGTTGGAGCTGAACCTCGAGCGCTGGCGCTGGTTGCCCAAGGATCTCGGACGCCGTCACATCATCGTGAACATCGCGGCGTTCGAGCTGGAAGTGGTAGAGGACGAAGCCGTCGTGATGTCGATGCGCGTCGTCGTGGGACGTCCGTTCGATCGCACGCCTGTGCTCAGCGACACGATGCGGTACCTGGTGCTCAACCCCTACTGGCACGTGCCGAGTAACATCGCGACGACGGAGCTGCTCCCGAAACTCAAGCGGGACCCATCGTATCTCGCGCGATACAAGCTGCGGGTCTTCCCGAGCTCACGCCTCGACGCCCAGGAGGTCGACCCCGCGACGGTCGATTGGCCTACCATCACCGCCGCCAACTTCCCCTTCCTGTTGCGCCAGGATCCGGGGCCGCGGAACTCGCTCGGACGCATCAAGTTCATGTTCCTCAACAAGTATCACGTCTACCTGCACGACACGCCCGCGCGCCCGCTGTTCGAGGAAACGCAGCGGGACTTCAGCCACGGATGCATCCGCATCCAGCACCCGATCGAGCTCGCCGTGTATCTGCTGCGCGACGATCCGCGGTGGAATCGCGACGCAGTCCTCACGGCGCTGGACGACGCGGAGGACCGCAGTGTGCCGCTGCCGGAGCCCATGCCGATCCACCTGCTGTACTGGACCGCGTGGGCCGACGGAGACGGGACGATTCAATTCCGGCGGGATATCCACGATCGGGATGCGCCCCTCTTTGCGGCTCTGCGAGCACCCCCACCCAGCAAAAAGTAGTCCGCCTAGGTAGCTTGTGGGGCGTACCTCAAAGGGATGAGGACGCCTAACACAAGAGAGGGACTACGTACGCCCCCAGCTTCGTGAGTCGCCTGACATATTCGACGTTTGCGCTCGGCACGCTCACCGTCGTCGCTGCGCCTCGAGCTGCCGAGCCGCGCGCGACGGCAGCGTCCGGATTCGCTGTCCGGTACCGGAACGTGATCTCGCCCGACCGGGTGAGGACGTTGACGGTCCTCCCGGGCGAGACCGTGTCGCTCGAGGTGGTGGCCTCCACCCCGGGATCGGGCTTCGTGGCGCGGCCGGCGGCGGGCCTGCTCGTGCCCCTGGCCGCCGGGCGATGGGTATGGACAGCGCCGCCTGCGCCAGGTCTCTATCCCATCCAGGTCGTGGCCCCGGACGGGAGCGACTCGGTCACGGTGCAGGCCTTCGTCGTCGTCTCCTACGACCGGTTCCAGGGCGAACTCCTGAACGGCTATCGGATCGGCCGCTATCCCGACAAGCCCCTGCGCGGGCTCGCCAGCTACAGCCTACCGACCGGGTTCGTCGAGGTCACGACGGAGAACGAAGACATCCTGGTTTCTCCCCATTTCCGACTCAAGCAGTTCCTGTGCAAGCAGCCGGGCGGCTCTCGGAAGTACATCGTGCTGAATGAGCGACTGCTCGTCGCCCTCGAGTATGTGCTTGCACGGGTTCACGAGGCCGGCTATCGGGCGACCACGTTTCACGTGATGAGCGGCTACCGCACCCCGGCCTACAACCGGTCGCTCGGCAACGTGCGCTACAGCCAGCACCAGTTGGGCGCGGCCGCGGACATCTTCATCGACGAGAACGGGGACGGCAGGATGGACGACTTGAATGGCGACGGCCGCAGCGATATCCGCGATGCGGAGGTGCTGTTTCGGCTCATCGACGCCGTTGCCGTCCGACCGGAGGCGCAAGGCCTCATTGGCGGGATCGGGAAGTATCCCGCGACGGCCGCGCATGGTCCCTTTGTCCATGTCGACGTACGAGCCGGCAAGGCGCGGTGGTGAGGCGACGGCGTCAATCCCGGTCGTCGGTGATCAGCTCTTCCAGCGTCGGGCCGAGCATCGTCAGGATCTGGAGCGGCAGCGAGCTCGTGAAGTCGTAGCGGTCGGCGACCGCGCCGGAGACAAATGCGGTAATGGTGCCGTAAAAGTGGTCGCCGATGAAGAAGACGACCGTCGCGGTGCGGTCGATCACCCGGTAGCGGACGAGCCCGTCCCGCCCCACCACGCGGAGCCGATTGTCGCCGGTCCCGGTCTTCGCGCCGATCAGGAGGGGCGAGCCGGCGGCCGCGCGCACGGCGCCGAACGCGCGTCGCGCCGTGCCGCGCGTGACTCCGGCGACCATGGCGGCCCGCACGACCGCCGCGATTTCGGACGAGAGGACGCGTTCGCCGCGGGGTGCCGACCGACGCAGCACCGTCTCGTAAGGCGTGCCCGCGGCGAAGTGGAGCTCCTCCACCCGCTGGACCGGGTAACGGATCCCATCGTTGAGCAAGATGCCCACCAGCTCAGTGAGATCGTCCGGCCGGTCGGCGGAGCTGCCAATCGCGGTCGCGTAGGAGGGCACGAGCGTACCGAACGGGTAGCCCAGGCGCCGCCACGCGCGGTGGATCTCGCGGAAAGCCTCCGTCTCTGCGATCGAGCCGATGCGCCGGTTTGGCGCCGCAGGGCGCGCGGGCGGAACCAGCTCGCCATAGATCTCCTGACGAACGGAGGCGCTGGCGTCGAGCACATCCTGCTCGAGTGCCCCCGGATGGCGGTACAAGTACGCCGCCAGCCAGAGCTCCAGCGGGTCCATGCCGGCGAGGCGCGCTCGATCGGAAATCGACAATCCGATCGGATCGGACCCGTCGTACAACGCCGCGATGCGGGCATCGGACAGCCGAAAGAAGGCGCCGAACTCGGCCAGGCCGGCCTCCGGCGTGACGGAACGGTACGCCCACGCGAGCTGAATCACGGACCGCCCGCGCGTCATGGTTTCCAGCACTGGCCCGGAGTCCGCGTCCGCGTACTTCTGGTAGAAATGCTCGATCAACTCACGCCCCTCGCCGTCGGGCATGCGGTCGTCGCGGTCCCAGGTCATCTCCGCCCGTTGACCTCGGAGCAGGTGGACGCTGCCGGGCATGCGATACACGTAGTAATGCACGATGTCCCGCATGATGCGAATGAACGGCAGGTTCACCGACCGGACGAACGCATCGCGCACGGAGAGCGTCTGGTGGTCGTCGGTGCTGTCGAGGTTCCGGAACATGTGATGATCGCCGCCCGTCAAGCTGTCGCTGGGACTGGCCGAGTAGGGGCGCGACAGCGCGGCATCTAGTATTCGATCGAGCGAGACGCCCGGGTTGGCGGCCAGATACGCCAACGTCCACGCCGTAATCCAGTCACCGGCGCCGACCGGCTCCGCGCGCAGGTTCACAGCCGGCCGGCCGGCGTTCCGCAGGTACAGTTGCTCCACGATTTCCAAGTAGCTGATCAGCGTGCGCAGCTTGGCGGTCGAGCCGAGCGCGAGCTTGCTGCCCTCGTTCACATTGAACGGCGAGTCGGAGTTGTCCACCTGGACGCGGACCACGTTGCCGTTCTGGGTGCGCTCGCGCACCACGACCGCGTAGATGACGCGTGCCGGGTCGCCTCGGTCGATTGCGCCGAAAGCCGGATTGGTCAGCCGCGCGAGCAGGTTGGTGACTTCCGCCTGCGCCCGCAGGTCCAGCGTCGTTCGCACCGTCAAGTCGAAACGGTCCAGCTCATAGAGCGTGCCCACGCCCGTCACGCCGAGCAGCTCGGTGCGCACCGCGTCCGCGCCCTTTCGCTCGATGAATGAGATCCGGGGGACGTCCGGCGCGCGGCTGCGGAGCGTGACGTCCACAGCCAACGCAGCGTCACGCAGCTGCGCTGAGATGATTCCCTCGCGCGCAATGCGGCGGAGGTGTTGGTCCGTCAACGTCCGCAGCTCGTCGCGTCCGTCCGGTTGCAAAAGCAGGTAGGACGGCCGGCGCTGCGCCAGTAACAGGGTGAGTACCTGGCGATAGGCGATGGCGCGGCGCATCACGGCCGAGCAGTCGCAGGCCAGCAGACGATTCACCTCGTCTGGGTCAGCCCCGTACCATGCCCACAGCCCGTCGCCCAGACCGGTGACCTCACCGTGTCCCGCGATGGCCGCGAGCGGCACCGAGTTGAGGTAGTCGACGACGATCCGGTGACGCGCGGCCTCGGTGTTCTCGCCGCTGAGGTACGCGCGCAGCGCGGCGGCTTCCATCTGAAGCAGTTTCTCCCCCCTCGAGCGTGTCCGGCCCTCCGTCGAGTGCCGGAACTTCTCGAGCTGCGTGGCCAACGTGCTCGCGCCGGGCACGGACCGGGTGCTGCCCAGCCGGCTCAGGCCCCACGCGACGCCCGCCTGCGCCATCCGCGGCCAATGGACCGACGGGTTGTGGTTCGGAAAGGCCGGATTGAGTAGCGCCCGGTCCTCGAGGAACAGCAGCGTCTGCCACACGAGGGGAGGGACGGAGTCGAGGGAGGAGTAGATCCGCCCGGGGTAGCGGGATACGAAGAGCGTCGCGCCGCGTCGATCCAGAATGCGAAGCCCCGCCTGCGTCTTTTCCCGGAAGATTGGTGACACACCGCGGTCCACCAGCTCGGCGAACCGTTGTGAGACGCGGACCTGCGCGACGATGTGGAAGTCCCGCTCGGATGCCGCCTGCAGCGCGGCAGGCAAGCGGGAATACCCGAAGCGGCGGTCATGCGGCCCGTCGCCCGGGAACCGGATCCGATCACTCGGTCCGTCACCGAGCGCGCTGGTCAAATGCGACGACTGGCCGGTGAAGTAGCGCGCCTGAAGCCACGACGCCCGTGCCTCGTCGCGCACGACGAGGCCGAGTAGCGCCAACAGCATCAACAGAACCAGCGCCGTGGTCCTATATGGGAGTCTCCGCGGTCCTGTCACTGTAGCTCCTCACGGCCATCACCGTCGACGTCCTAATCTCGGCATAGCCGGGTATTGGACGCCTGGACGTACGCTCGGATCAGGAGGTATAGAACGGGGGACTTGTGGCAGGTATCGCACAACGATGTGAAAGACGCGTCATAGCCCGATGCGGTATGCACCATCCGGATTGATGACTCGAAGGAAGGAGGGAGGTCCTACCTCACACGCGCTACGTCTCCTTCCATCCCTCCGAACGATACCGGCCGGGGACAATCTGGCCCATTCTCCAGGACGTTAAGGTCGGCCTGAGGCAGAACCACACCCAGTGAGGATATTCCCATGAAACGGTCCCTAGCACGCGTACTCATGTTGGCCGCCCTGGTGCCGCTGCCGGCCGGCTGCGCCACGAAGGCACAAACCGGCGCGATCATCGGCGCGGGGGCCGGTGGCGCCGCAGGCGCCGCCATCGGCAAGGCCACGGGCTCGACGGTGCGCGGGGCCATCATCGGTGCAGCCGTCGGCGGCGCCGCTGGTGCGATCATCGGGGATCAGATGGACAAGCAGGCCAAGGAGCTCGCGTACGAGCTGCCCGGAGCCACGGTGCAGCGCATCGGCGAGGGCATTGCGGTGACGTTCCCCGAGGGGCTGCTGTTCGGGTTCGATTCCGATCAGCTCACGCCCGCGGCGCGCGACAATCTACGCAGGTTTGCGGCAAGTCTGAAAAAGTATCCGCACACGAGGACCTTGATCGTGGGTCACACGGACTCGGACGGCAGCTCGGCGTACAACATGGATTTGTCGAACCGGCGCGCCCTCTCGGCAGCGAATTTTGTCTGCGGCGAGGGAGTCGATCGCGTCCGTGTCACCACGGCGGGCCGCGGCGAGACAGAGCCGATCGCCACGAACGCCGAAGACGAGGGTCGGCGGCAGAATCGGCGCGTGGAGATCGCGATCTACGCAACTGCGGCGAGCGGTGGCGGCTCGGGAAACTAAACTCTCACCACCGCGCCTTGCGGTCAGATTTGGTGGAGTTCTTGAAGCCGCTGTAGCGCCTATCGCCCCCGACCTTGCGGCAGGGTTCGGCTACGGCGTTCGGCACGAGCGGCCGCGATCCCCGCCGCCACCGCGGCGACGAGGGCCGCCCGGCCGGCGGCGCGCAACACTCGCCCCGTCTTTGTGAGCGTCTGCTTGAGACGCCGCCGCCGGTCCTCGGATTCGACGCGTTTCCGGGCTTCCTCCAGCAGGCGGTCGGCCTCGCGCGCCGCGACCAGCGACCATTGTTTAGCTCGCCTTGCGGCGCGTACCGCTGCACTTATGAAGCGGTCTGTTCGTGTTGCCATGACTCGTACCCTCCTTTGGTTGTGTGCCGCCCGCCTACGAACCACGTCTTCATCTCGCCCTTCCCCTCGACCTCGAGTGTACCGCGCTCCTCGAGCAGGAACGGTTTGCCCAATAGTTCTCGAGTGCTCTCCGACACTTGCACGCGTCCAGCCACGCCGTGGGATTCCATCCGGCTGGCGACATTCACAGCGTCTCCCCAGACATCGTAGAGGTACTGGCGCTTGCCGATGACGCCGGCCACGACCGCTCCGGTCGCGATGCCGATGCGCACCTGGAGCGCATGGCCGCTGCGCTCATTGAAGCGGTCCAGGGCGTCAACCATGTCCAGCGACAGGTGCGCCGCCCGCGTCGCATGATCGCCGGCGGCAACGGGCACGCCGGCGGCGGCCATGTAGGAATTCCCGAGTGTTTTGACTTTCTTGAGGCCGCGCGCCTTCGCCAGGCCGTCGAAGCCGGTGAAGATCTCCTCGAGAATGAGCGCCAGGTTCTCGGGGCTCGCCGCTGGGGTCAGCTCGCTGAACCCCACGATGTCCGCGATCACGACGGTGACGTTCGTAAAGCTGTCCGCCGAGACGTCTGGGCGCGCCTGCAGGCGCGCGGCAATGGAGTCCGGCGGTACGTGCAGAGCCAGTCGCTCGGACAGCTTCCGTTCCGCCACGACTTGATCGAACAGCGTCTTCAGCTCCGCGTTCTTGCGGCGGATCTCGACGTGCAACAGGCGCACCTCGAGCATGTTGCGGACGCGCGTCAAGACCTCGGCGACATCGAACGGTTTGCTGATGAAGTCCTTCGCCCCGGCCTTGAGCGCGCGCAGCTTGTGATCCGGCTGGGCCGTGATCACCAGGACCGGCAGGTATCCGTCCTGTTCGAGGTCCTTCAGCCCTTCCATTACCGCGAATCCGTCCATGCCGGGCATCTGGAGATCGAGCACGATCAGGTCGTAGGAATTCTTCTCGTGCAGCGCATGCACCGCGTGCGGATCGAGCGTGGACGTGACGGACGTATACCCGGCGCCGGCCAGCATGCGCTCGAGCAGCAGGATGTTGGCCGGCAGATCGTCGACGATCAGGACCTTGGCCTTGAGGATCTCGGCGGCCTCAACCATGTGCTGGCCCCGACTCCAGCGCGGCGTCCAGCGCTTCCATGAATTCCTTGACCTTGATCGGCTTGGTGAGATACGAGAAGAATCCCGCCGCGAGGCCCTTCTCGATATCGCGTGGCATCGCGTTGGCGCTGAGGGCCACGATCGGGATGCGCGCGGTCGCCGGGTCGTCGCGCAGGATCTTCATGGCTTCGATGCCGCTGATGCCGGGAAGATTGATGTCCATCAGGATCACATCGGGCTGATGGGCGCGCGCCAGCTGGATGCCCTGATTGCCGTCCACGGCCGTCAGCAGGCGGATGGTGGGACGGCGCGCGATCAGCTGCTCGACCAGCTTCAAGTTCGCCGGATTGTCCTCTACATAGAGCAGCGTGGAGAGCGGCGCGCCCGGTTGCGCCTGCGCGCGGGCAACGGCCTCGGGTGCGGTTGTCTTGGCGTCGAGCCTTGGCGCTTCCGCAGCGGCCAGCTCCCACCAGAAGACGCTTCCCACCCCGACGCTGCTCTCCACCCCGAGGACGCCGCCCATCAACTCGACCAGTTGCTTGCTCATCACGAGCCCGATGCCGGTGCCCTGCTCGGCGCCACGCTCCTGCCCCAGACGATTGAACGGCTGGAACAGCTGCGCCAACTTCTCCGGCGACAATCCCGGGCCCGTGTCCCTCACGTTGAGGCGAATCCGGCCCGGAGTGCTGCCGGCGCAGTCCAGCACGACCGTTCCCCCCGTCTGGTTGTACTTGATCGCATTGGACAGCAGGTTGATGAGCACCTGCTTGAGCCGCGTGCGATCCGCGGCGACGAAGCACGGGACGTCGAACTGCGGGAAGGTCATGCTGATGCCGCGCTGTTGCGCCTGCGGTTCGATCATGGCCTGACATTCGAGCATGACTTCGGCCAGCGATGTCGGCTCCGGCGATAGCGACAGCTTCCCGGACTCGATCTGCGCCAGATCGAGAATCTCGTTGATCAGCTCCAGGAGATACCATCCCGCGCGCAGAATCTCGTCGATGCTCGCCTTCTGGGATGGTGTCGGCGGCGTGGCGTCGGACTCCATCAACTGAGCGAACCCGAGGATCGCATTGAGCGGTGAGCGCAGCTCGTGGCTCATGCTCGACAGGAACTCCGACTTGGCGAGGTTGGCCTTTTCCGCGGCTCTTTTCGCCAAGGTCAGGGCTTGCTCCACCTGCCGCCGCTCGGTCAGGTCCCGGGTCAATTGGGCGAACCCGCGGGCATTGCCCGCTGGATCGCGAATAGCCGTAAACACCACATTCGCGAAAAACGTGGATCCGTCCTTGCGCACCCGCCAACCCTCGACCTCGCATCGTCCCTGGGCCGCCGCCGAATCCAGGTCGTGCTGCGGCGCGCCGCGCGCGATGTCGTCCGGGGGATAGAACCGGGAGAAATGCTGGCCCACGATCTCTTCCGCGGAGTAGCCCTGGATCCGCTGCACGCCGGTATTCCAGCTCACCACTCGACCCTCGGAATCCAGCATGACGATGGCGGCGTCGGTCACGCTCTCCACCATGAGCCGGAACCCTTCCTCGGTCCACCGCAGCTTCTCTTCGACCTGCTTGCGCGCGGTGTTGTCGGTGCCGATCAGCAGATAGCCGATGATGGCGTCCTGCGCGTCGCGCAGCGCCGTGACCGACACGACCGCCGGGAAGCGGCTGCCGTCCTTGCGGATGTAGGTCAGCTCGTAGATGTCCTCGATCCCGCGCGAGGCTTTGAACACCAACGCCTCGAAGCCCGGCGTGATCGAGGTGCCGAGCTCGACGCTCAGCGCCTTGGCGCGCGCGATCACTTCCTGCGGATCGGAGATGTCGGCCGGCGTGATCTTGTTCATCACTTCGGCGGCCGTGTAGCCCAGCATCCGCTCGGCGCCGACGTTGAAGATCTGGATCACGCCCTTCGCGTCCGTGGCGATACTCGAGAAGTTGGCGCTGTTGAAGATCGCGCTCTGGAGGGCTCCCGTTTTTAGCGTGGTGACGGCCGCCACCGTCGGGGCGGTCGCGGCACGCGAGGCGCGGGGTGTGGTGATCATCGCTCGACTCCCGTTGAGGCCTTCTCGGCGTCCTCGGCGTCCGCGTCTCGAATGTCGTGCGCGAGGTGCTTCGCGATCTGCCCCGCCTCCGGGGCGGTCGCCCCGGCACTCATGCGCTCGTAGGTGGCTTCGGTCTTGGCGTTGCGGGCCTGTGCCGAGCGGTCATCGCTGTCATCCCCCGGCAGGTCCACCCGCAGCTCCGCCAGCATCATCTGCAGCCCTGCGGCGATCGGGAGCGCCAGCAGCGCCCCGAGCACGCCGAGCAGGAGGCCGCCGGCGAGCAGCGCCACGACCACGGTGGCTGGGGCGAGGCGTAGCGCGCGCCCGTAGACTTTCGGAATCAGGATGCGATTCTCGAACTCCTGATAGATGAACAGGGCCACCAACACCACGAGGCCCGTGGGGAGTCCCTGGGAGAGCGCAACGAGCACGGCGGGGGCAGTGGCCAGCAACGCCCCGATGAACGGAATCACGTCCACGACCGCCGCGAACAGGGCGAGCGAGAGGGCGTTGGGGACGCCGCAGATGACCAGGAGTAGATAGGTGAACACGCCGACCGCCACAGACGTGAATAGCTGGCCGCGCATGTAGCCGCCGACGATCGCCTCCAGGTTCTGGAGGATACGCGCCAGCCGCATATGGTAGTCGCGCGGCACGATGGCATAGAGCGCACCCTGCATCCGCTTGCCGTCGGCGAGGAGGTAGAACGACAGGAACAAGGTGGTCACGGCCCAGCCGAGCGCCGTCAAGGCCCGGGGCGTGTAGCCCACCAGGCTGCTCTCGATGCGGCTGAGCGTCTGCTCCAGCTCCGCGTGCTCTAACGCCCGGGCGAGTGGGGCCGTGAAATCGCGCTGCTGGAGCAGGGCGATCAATTGCTCGCGATGGTGCGGGGCGTCGCGCACGATCTGGGCGAGCTGCTCGAGAAACGGGGGGAACGTCAGGAAGATCAGCAGGGATGTCGCGAGCAGCAGTGCGACAAATAGCAGGGTGAGCGCGTACAGGCGCTTGATGCCACGCCGTTCCATCCACTCGACGAGCGGATTGAATGTGCCTGCGAACACGAGCGCCACGACCAGCAGCACGACGATCGCCCGCAGCTGCAGGAACAACCACACGCCCACGATCGTCGCCAGGATCCACGCGATCGAGCGTGGAGAGATCTCGAAGCGGACGAGGGTGGTAGTCTGCGCCGGCATCTTCATGCCTCAAGCCTTTCATCTTGAAGAAGAAAGAGGGCGATGTGGCCGCCCCCTTTCTCCTCAATTACTCAATGGCCGTGCCCGTTGTCGTGATCACCGTCGTCGTGATCATGGCCATTGTCATCGTCACCATCCGTTATGCCCATTGCCATCATGTCCATTGCCATCATGTCCATTGCCATCATGTCCATTGCCATCATGCCCATTGCCATCATGCCCATTGCCATCATGCCCGTTGCCATCATGCCCATCTCGGTCACACGCGCGGGCGCGCGGCTTGTGCAGCTGGATGTTGCCGCCTTTGAGGGGGCCCGAGGCGCTGTACACGAGCGTTCCAGCAGCGTTCCAGACCTTAAGGGCGAACACGTCATTTCTGCCCGGCTCGCCGTTGTCGCTGACATCCACTTGGTAGGTGAAGCCGCGTTGGCCGTTCATCCGGGCCGTGCCCTCGATACGGCGAGTCACGGCATCGATTACGCTATACCCGGTCACACTCCTACTCTTGACCGTCGGTCCGTTGCGACCATGGTCGTCGAACTCAAGGTGGCCCCAGTTGACCCCCCCGGAGACGCCGAAGGTCCCTTTGGCGCCGGACGGTACACGAATCCATCCACCGCCGGTCACTTTGTCCCTGGTGACTTTGCAGATCTGGGATCCTGACGAACCGCAGCCGGTGACCGCGGTGCCCGTGAACGTCACGTCACCAACGCCAGCGGCTCCCGCCCACGCGTTCCCGTTGAAGGTGCCACGGGTCATCGTAATGGCCGCCCCGGTGAGCACGTTTCCTTTGAGATCCGAATCCGTCATCGTCGCGGCGGCGTCAACCCACCACGTCACGTTGCACGCCTGCGCGCCACCGGCCAGCACGACCGAGAAGCTGGTGCCCGTGAAGGCACCGGGCGCGACCTTGAAGACCCAGATCCCGTTCGCGGGTCCGTTGAGCGTTACCACACCCGTCTTCGCTTCAGCGCTGACACAATAGACTCCGGGCGCAAAACTCTGACCCGCGAGCGTCCCCGTGATGATCGGGCAAACGTCCCCCGGCTGTGGAGCGAGTGCCGCGTAGGCGTCGAGGAAGGCATTGTACGCCGCCACCGCGGCTGGGCCGCCGATGTCAAGCGCCCCATCAATTACGCACCCCTCGGTCTGCGTGATCGCGCCGGGGGGGGCGGTTTGGAAGGTGCCGACATCTCCGGTGATGTTGGCGGCGGTGCAGGTCACCGCTGCATTGGCGAGCACGGAGAAACCGCCCGCGCCGGACGATCCGCCGCCGCCCGACCTGTGGAAGAGCGCCGAGTTGCTGCTGGATGCTGGATTGGTCGACGTGGGGTCGCTACACGCCGCGGCCAGCAGCGCGATAGCGGCGAGAAGCCCAGCGCCGGCCGTTCGAATGGGTCGATGGTGCGTGGACATGTTCGGATCTCCTTCTCCTTGGGTTCGTCTGGGTGAGTTCGTCCCGACACGCCGGGCACGGTCTCCCGCATCCTCCGCACGTGTGCGGGCTAAGCCATTCTGGGAAGGAGGTATAGTCCGGAAGTCACGCGGCAGGTATCGCACAACGAGGTGAAAGGCGAGTCACAGCCCGATGTGGTATGGGCTGACGTGCGGTAGTGACACGAAAGAACTAGGAGAAGTCGGACGAACTACCCCGCGGGGCCGTAAGGCCCGCATGCTTTCACATGCGGGCCTCTTGCCGTAGGCACCGCGTCGGTCAGGGAATCGGCGGTGCGACTCCGATTACCCATTTCACGAGGCGTCCACTTGCGAGCGGCGTGTCGACCTCGACCTGATTGATCAGGGCGAGCGTCGTCGCGGCAGCCGGCGAAGCGCGCTCGCGGGCGAGCTGTGCGATCGTCGTGGCCCGGACGAGCGTCACGATGTCCATGTGCTGCGGCTGGACGTTCAAGGCCGCGGGATCGGTCAGCCGCTGGAAGCTCTGCAGCGCGCGCCCGGCCGTCGCCTGGTATGTGGACCAGCGTGCCTCTGGCGCGTAGCCGACAATGCCGTACACCGCGCCGCCGTACTCCACGAACAACACCGTGCCGCGGAGCGTGCCGTCCTCGGTCGCCGCCGCGAACGGCGTGCTGACCGCCGGAAGACCGCCGGTCAAGCTCATGCGCGCGGAAGGCGAGCTGGTAATCCCCTGCTGCGCCAGGAACGCGCGGGCGGCCGCGTCCGCGCTCGGCTCACTCGCCTGCGACAGCTCGATGGCGGCGTCCCCTTGAGAGCTGACGGCCACCACCGCCTGCGCCCCATTGTGCGTGGTCCAGCCATCGGGAAACGTGATGCGGAACCGCAGGTCGGGGTGCGAGAACTGACTGCCCGTGAAGAAGCCCTGGCGCGGATTGAGTCCGAAAACCAAGCCGTCGAGCAGCCGCTGGTAGGCGTCGCGGTTGACGCTTGTCCCTGAGAAATCCTGCGGCAGCGCCGCGATCTGTTGGTTGATGGCGGCGACGCGATTCGCCGGGCTGGGATGTGTCTCGAGCCAGGTCGGCAGACGACTCCCGCCCTCGGCCGTGCTCAGCCGCTCGAGCATGCGGAACACTTCGGGCATCTGGCGTGGGTCGTAGCTCGCGCGCCCCATGTAGCGCAGGCCGAGCTGGTCGGCCTGACTCTCATCGTCGCGCGAGAACTTGAGGTAGAGGATCCCGAGGGCCTGGCTCGCCGTGCCGGCGTATTTTGCGACCTGGGAGCTCGCCATACTGCCCGCCGCGAGACCGAGACCGATGAGCTGCTGCTTGCTCATTTCGGCGGCGGTGTGCCGCGCCGTGACGTGGCCAATTTCGTGGCCCACGACAGAGGCCAGCTCCGCCTCGGAGGTCAAGTGCGCGAGTAACCCCCTCGTCACATAGATGAAGCCACCGGGAAGCGCGAACGCGTTCACGGCGGGGTCGTCCACGACCCGAAACGTCCAGGGCAGGCCGGGACGCTCCGATGTGGCGGCGATCCGCGCGCCGAACTGCTGGATGTAGCGCTGCCAGACAGGATCTGCATACAGTCCGATGCTCGTGATGACGGCCGAATCGGCCTGCCGCCCCATCGCGATTTCCTGATCCTCGCTGACCAGCATGAGCTGATCTTTGCCGGTGGCGGGATTGACGGCGCAGCCGCTCGCGGCGATGCCGGCGAACAGCCACACCAGGCCGCGTGCGCGGCCTCGCGCAAAAGCAGGTATTCGTGACATGTGGCGAACACTCCCTTCAGGTTAGGCGCGAGCCGGGGAGCCCCGGAGGGCGTGGTACGCGACCAGGAGCACGATCGCGCCGGCGGCGGACACCAGCATGCTGTAGAGATTGATGCCGGTGACGCCCGAGCGGCCGAACTGATTGAAAGCCCACCCCGCGACGACTGCTCCGATGACGCCAAGGAACAGGTCTCCCAAGATCCCTTGACCCCGCTTGTTGACAACCAGGCTACCGATGAAGCCGCCGATGATGCCGACGACGATCCAGGCGATGATGGACATGCGAATCTCCTTGTGAGCCGTCGCTTAGTTCGCGATCAGCAGGACGACGATAATCGCCACAAGCACGAGCGCGAGGGTGCTGATGGTGATGGTATTGGTGCCGGCCACCGCCGCGGACGATGCGCTGCTGGCAGCGAACGCGGGCTGCACGGACCGCCACTCCGGTTGCAGGCGCGGTCCGGGCAACGCGCTTGGAGAGCTTACGCCTGATGATCCTGCCGGTACGGTGACGCCCGCAGCACCGGGGGCCTGCTGGGCCGCGGATGCTGCCTGCTGCGCCGCCGCCGTCGTGTGCGCCACGAGCACGAACAGCACAGCAAGCACCGTCGTGGACGATATCAACCGTGTGACCTTCATGTGAATGCTCCTATACGGAAACGGTGAATGGCTGCGGGCCACATCGCGCGTAGGGCCGCGGCTTGCGCCGCGGACCCTACGCGCCATGCCCCTTCGCTTCGCTTCTACGGCCTCTTGACGCGCAGCTCTATTCCACGGCGGTTCAGGGCACGTCCCTCGACCGTGGCATTGGGCGCGATCGGGAACCCTTCGCCATACCCGACCGCGGTCATCTTGTACGCGGGCACGCCTTGCCCGATGAGATAGTTCCGGACCGCCGCGGCGCGCCGCGCCGACAGCAGGAAGTTGTACGCAAAC
>Ga0137437_1000085_pt1 | contig 22649 bp, 15 predicted proteins | sample EasRivERMGT138_2_FD_102332 | JGI IMG/M metagenome (GOLD analysis project Ga0137437, IMG submission 102332) | Soil microbial communities from meander-bound floodplain in the East River, Colorado, USA - East River MetaG ERMGT138_2 | ecosystem: Environmental > Terrestrial > Soil > Floodplain ...
GTCTGGCCGCACTTCACTGTGTTGTAAAGTTTTGTGTAGCTCTCCAAAATTTTATACCGCGTGATCGGTGCAATCAGCCCTTCGTAGTTGATTGAACCGGCAACCGCTTGCGCGAAGCCGCCCGAGCTCTCGATCACGGCATGGGGTCCGCTGATCCCCTGCTCGGCCAGCAGCGCCGCGACAATCGCATTGGCCGCGGTCATGCCATCGAGGATCGATTTGTTCATCGGTATCTGGCCATGGCTCGCGGCGTCGAGTACGCTGCCGTGGGTAACGGCCATGCCGAGAGCGCTCAATGTTTGCTCTCGATTCAAATTGAGCAAACCAGCCGCGCCGAGGGGAATCGAAAATGACAAGTTAGTGCTGCCGGCCCAACCGCGCGCGCCAAAATCCGGCAAGCCGGAGTTCTCCTGAAAGCGCGGCATGATTTCGTAGCCGGTGACAATCGCGGTTACCAGCTGTTTGCCGCTGGCTTGGACTCGTTCGGCGAGCGCAAGCAGCGGTGGAATGTTGAAACAAGGATGGCAGGGATAGGGGCCGGGATGGCCGTCCATGAAGTCAAGAAAACGGAGAGCAGTGCCATTGACCAGCGCCGCCCGTTCGCACGAAGTTCGCTCTCGGGTACCAAGAATGCTCGACTCCGCGGCACCGCCGAGAGCGCAAACAACTCTGCGCACCGCTTCGGTTGTCTCACCATTGGCGCCTGCGATCATACAACCTAGCGCATCGAGCAACCGGCGCCCGGCTTCGCGCCGGACCTCTGCGGACAATTCCTCAAAGCGTAGCCCCCGAGCCAGATCGACCAGCATTCCAGTAATGTTATTCATATGTGTCGCCGAGTAACACAGGCGCGAAAGTACTGTCAACCGCTTCAACCGGCTTGACACAGAAATCGCCCAAAGGTATTCACCACGAAGGACACGAAGAGCACGAAGTTCGGAGTATTAATTATCCGAAACCTTCGTGCCCTTCGTGCCTTCGTGGTGTAAGGTATTCTGCAATGATCGCACGATGTTAACCGTGGAGGGCAAGTTATGACGTTAGCCAAAAGCCTCGCTATTTTATTCACATATTTTGCATTTCCCGGGTCGCACCATGCCTGGGGCCAGGCGGAGCAAAACGCCAAGCGCATCGAAGCCGCCAAAAAAGAAGGCGAAGTGGTCGTCTACGGCACGATGAGCGTAGAGGCGGCCAATCTACTCCACGATCGCTTCCGCGCCAAATATCCGTTCATCGATGTCAAGCTGAACCGCTTGGGCTCGGGAAAATTCGCGCCTCGCGTGCTCGCCGAAGTTCGAGCCAACAAACACCTCGCCGATATTTTGCAGACCAACAGCCTGACGCTCCATTACATCAAGAAAGAAGGCTTCTTGACGAATTACCTGTCGCCGGAAGACCGCTTCTATCCCAAACAGTTCAAGGAGCAGGGCTACTGGACCACCACGAACATGAACGTTCACGTGCTCGCCTTTAACACCAAACTGATCGCCCGCGACAAAGCGCCGAAAAGCTACGATGACTTGTTAAACCCGGTTTGGAAAGGGAAGCTGCTCAGCGATGCTTCGGAGCAATGGGGCGCTCTGATGTTCCAGATCATGGGCAAGGAAAAGGCGATCAGACATATGCGCGAGCTCGCCAAACAGAATCTTTTGATCAGGCGCGAGTCGAGCGCCATGCGGGCGCAATTGCTCGCCGCCGGCGAATCACCCATCGACATCGACTCGACCCTCGGTCCAGTGGAAGATCTCAAGAAGCGCGGCGCGCCGATCGACTGGATCGCGCTCAGCCCCGTTCCCGTCGTGACGAGCGCTCATGGGGTCGCGCTGCGGCCGCCTCATCCCAACGCAGCGCGGCTCTATCTCGATTTCATGCTTTCCAGGGAAGGGCAAAAAGCCGTCTTGGATACTAGGAGAAATGTGGCGCGCTCGGATCTGTTGAGCGAACAAGAAGCGATCAAGAACCTGGATCTCGTGCCGCTCGATCCCAACTTCGGCGCCAACGCGGAATATTACGCGAGACTGATAAAGGAAATCTTCAGCCAGTGATCGTCTTGGCGGGATGTCACACTCATGTTCACCACGAAGGACACGAAACGCACGAAGTTTTCATAGGAGTCGGGTGGAAAACTCTCCCTAAAATCAATCCTCCCTGCCTTCCTGGTGAACGATCCGTTTGCATGATGAAAAATCTATTCAAGGAGTCGCCATCGTGAAAATTACCGACGTGCGCATCACGCGCCGCAAAATGCCCCGTGTCGATCCGACATGGCGCACCGCCTCCTATGCGGACAACAGCGTTGTCAGTTTCATCTTAGAGATCGACGCCGACGGGATGACCGGTATCGGCGGCAGCGCCGGGCACCCGCGCAGCATGCCCCCGGACACGCTCGAGGCGCAGCTGAGCGGTCCGGTGAAAAGCGCGCTGCTCGGCGCCGACGCGCTCGGTGGCAATGCCATCCGTGCTGCCATTCGGCAATCCAACGTTGATGCGCGCGCACTGATCGCCGCCGACTTGGCGCTCTACGACCTCATCGGCAAAGCCGCCAAACTGCCATGCCATGCGCTCTGGGGCGGCGCCCTGCGACCGTGTGTGCGCATCGACCGCATGGTCGGAATTAAAACGCCCGACGACCTGGTTGCCCATGTCGGCCAGCTGCTCGAACAAGGCATCACCCATATGAAAGTGAAAGTCGGCACCGGCGTCAATGAAGATGTCGATCGCGTCCGCGCGCTGCGCCGGGCCTTTGCCGAGCGCATCTCGATTGGCATCGACGGCAACGGCGCTTATACGCCCGACGAGGCGATCGCACTCAGCCGCGCCCTCGTGCCATATAATGTTCATCTGATCGAACAGCCCATCAACTACCGGGATCTTGATGGCCTGGCGCGAGTTACGGCGGCGAGCCCGATCCCGATCATGGCCGATCAGTGCGTTAACGACGCCAAATCGGCGCTCGATATTTGTCAACGCAAAGCCGCCCATGTCATTTCGGTCAAGCTGAGCAAGATGGGATCGATCGATGAGTGCCGCCGAGTCTTCGACATCTGCCAAGGTTTTGGGGTAAGAGTTCACCTCGGCGGTTCCGCCGGACCGGCAGTGGTTGACATCGCCGCGGCGCACCTGGCAGCATCCTGCGCAGCGGTGGATGAAGACTGCGAAGTCGGCGAGTTCCAAGCTTTGTCCGATGAACCGACTAGCGGCGCGGTGGTAAAAAGCGGCTGTGTCGAGATCGGCAATGCGCCCGGCTGGGGACTGAACTTGGTGAATTAAGAAAAAAATTCGATGACTCTGGTTCCGCTAGAGGAGGCCCGATGAATTTACTATTTACTGCAGCTCTTTTGCTAGTAACGGCGCTGGGGTTGGGCTCGACTTCATCCTTCGGCGCGACAGCGAGCGCGTCGCTGGGCAAAGCCAAACAGGAAGCGGAAGCGAAGGGCTATACATTCTTAACCAGCCGCGAAGAGATTGTGGCGCGGGCCAAGAAAGAAGGCCGGATCAGAGTTCTCAGCTCGCAAGACCCCGAGGCGATCAAGGCGATGAGCGCCGCGTTTAAGAAAAAATATCCTTTCATCGACGCGCGCATCGAAGAGATCGGTGGCATGGAAAATTATCAACGCATCCTTCAGGAGATGAAAGCCGGCCTCGCCAAGACGTGGGATGCCAATTACTTGGCTTTCGATTTCTACAGCGAGTTCGTGCCGTACCAGAAAAAGTTCGATATTCTGGGCATGGCCGAGCAGGGCGTGCTGCAAATCTCGCCGAAGTTAATCGACCCGGTGAACCGCCTTGTCGTCGCGATCCAGAGCAATATGCAAGTCATTGCCTACAACAAGGAAATGATTTCCGGCGACAAAGTGCCGGATAGCTGGGAAGGTTTTTTGGCGCCTGAGTTCAAAGGCAAAAAATTCCTGCTTGATGTCCGGCCCAAACCGCTCGCCGCTCTGGTGCCGCTCTGGGGACTGGAAAAAACTGTCGACTTCGCCAAGAAACTCGCGGCACAACAGCCGATCTGGTATCGCGGCGAAGCGCGCCAGCTCACGCAAATGACCGTGGGAGAATATCCGCTTATTCTCGGACCGAACTACAAGTCGGCCAAAGCGACACGCGATCCGCGCGGGCTTCTCGAAATCAAAGTCGTCGAGCCGGTACCGGCGCGCTTTAGCGAAGTACAGGCAGTGCTGAATGCCGCCGCGAATCCCCATGCCGCGCTGCTCTGGCTCGAGTTCCAAGCGAGCGCCGAAGGGCAAAAAATTCTCGACGACACCGACTTGGCCGCAACAATATATACACCCGGATCGGCGATCGAAAAATTGACCCGCAATAAGAAAGTGTCGTTGCTCACCTGGGAGCACTACCCAAGAATGGGCAAATACGAAGAAGAGATCATCAAGGCCTACGGCTTTCCGCGAGCGGAGGCCAAGTAGCTCCCTGCACTGCGGAAAAGCAGAATTTCACCGCCGAGGCGCAGAGGACGCCGAGTAAAGAATTTTTTTGTTTAAAATATACTCCGAATTCTGTGAACTCCGTGTCTCTGCGGTGAAATCCCATCTTCTTTGATTGCGGCTCTGGAGTCTTTAGCGTTCTTTGCGGCCAACTTTCCTCACCTACTTCGCGGCAACCGGCTGCGCTTTTGGAAAGCCGTACGCTTCAAAAACTTTCTTTTGCAGCTCTTCAAGCTTCGGCGCGTACTCCCAGCCGACCAGCGTGACCTTTCGACCTTGAGTCAGTTGATACGGCGTCGTGCCAGGGAAAAACACCGAGCCCTTGTCGTCGCGGTTTATGATGTTCTGTGCTTCAGCGCTGGCGATGAACTCCAGCCAGAGCAGTCCTGCATAGGGCGAGCTGGCTTTGCCTAAAACGGCTTCATGATCGGCGATCCGAATCGGCACCGGCTCGGCGACCTTGAAAGCCAGCGACCCGCTGCGATCCTTGGCCATCGCCCGCTTCGTGGCGTTCAGATTGGCGCCCAATAACATCGGATACTCGCCCGCAACCATCGCGGCCAACGAACGCGAGTGACCGCGGATCCAGATTGGCTCCTGCGCCGCGATCGCTTTGGCGAATTGCAAGGTCTTTTCCAAGCCCCATGCCGGGACCAGATTGGCCACTTCTTGCGGCCGAATATCAACGAGAAATTTTCGCCCTTTGAACTCCGGTTTCAAAAAGTCTTCCCAGACCGCCGGCACTTTTTCTTCAGCGATCAATTTCTTGTTGTAAGCCACCACCTGGGTGTTGGTGGTGTAGGAAACGATGTTGCGATTGACCGGATCGATCATCGCCAACGGCATTTGCAGCACGCCCTGTTGGGCCATGCCCAACACGTCGAATTTCTTCTGGTAGGGAAAATAGTCGTCGTAAAAATCGGTCGTCAGGTAATTCACATCCCAACCGCTCGCCGTGCCCGCTTTCATTTCCAAAAGCATCCGCTGATACGTATCCGTGCCGGCGATCTCCTCGGCGCGCAGATCGATAAACGGATATTTTTTTCTAAAGGCATCGGATACCGGCTTCAAATTTTCCATTTCCAACGAAGAAATCACTCTGAGCTTGCCCTCTTTGCGCGCCTTGGCGATGATCTCATCGTGGCTTGTCTCGAAGATAAATCCTTTCGCCTCGGACTCCTGCTTAGCTTTCTGCAATGCGCCGGGCGCCGCGGCGGCGTACAGCGAGAGCGGCAACGCCAGGGGTACGGCCAAGACTGCGGCGAAAAGTATCGATACGATTTGACCTAGCATAGCGAACCTCCATTTGTTTTGTTGTCGACCGCGCCGGTAAGATCAAAGCGCCAGGCGGGCGGCGAGGTCGGCTACATCGGATGCCGTTTCCAAACCGCGCACGAAATCGATTACCGCCGTGGCGCGTTGTTCACCCAACACTGGCGCGCTCAGCAAGAGGAATTTTTCTTCCACCTCGGCGGCGGAGAGCGGATTGTAGGGCGCCCCCGGCATACGATCGAGCAGGATCTTAAAATGGCCGCCATCGCCGCTGTCGATCTCGACGATGGCCGAGCGCACGGCGGGAAAGATCTTGGTGAGTTCGGCATCGGCGATAATTTCGACGCGCTTCTTAAATTCGAGCACCTGGGGGTCATGCATGCGCTCGAAGTCATGGGAGTTTTGAAAATCGATTTTACCGTCGAGCATGGCTACCGCCAACATGTACTGGCAGTTCACGTCGGGCATGTGGCGGTCGTTGATCGTGCGCGCTTGGGTATCGGGCAGCCGCACGATGATTTTCCGGATTTGCCGGCCATCGATACGATGTTGCTTGACCAACCGGAAGTAACCTTCCAGCGTCGCTTGGATGGGCTGTCCCGCGGGATACTTTTTGATGCTGGTGTCGAGCAGTTCGTAACGCGAGCCTAATTCCTTGATCGTTTCCTCCGGCCGTGACTCTTCGGAAATCGCTTTGAAAAAATTTTCCTCGCCTTCGAACACGGTTGCCGTGCCGGTGAAACCGGCGTCGGCCATCAGCGCCGCGCTGACGCCGTTGCGCGCCGGCGCGCCCGAGAAACAGAGCGCTTTGTCGATATGTTCAGGATCTTGACGCCAAGTGTTGATGCCGCTCGCCTGCGAGCCCGCCAGCGCCAAGGCGTGGCGCACCTGCGCCGCATTGGCGCCCAACAGGCGGCTCGCCGCGGCGGCAGCGCCAAAAATCGCGCAAAGCGATCCGGCGTGCAGCCCGCGCTTGCCCATCCAGGCGCGATCGAAGGCTTTGTTGATCCGGCACATCACGTCGTAGCCTAGGACGACCGCATTAATTAAATCGCGCCCCGAACGATGGCGCATTTCCGCTATGCCCAAGGTCGCCGGCAAGATCACTGAACCGGGATGGGTAACGGTCGGAAAATGGGCATCATCAGTCTCGTCCGCATGGGCGGTCATGGCATTGGCCAGCGCCGCGTAGATCGCGCTGGTGCGCAGCGCAGTGGCAACCACAGTTGCCTCCGGCGGCCCGCCCTGACCGCCCACGAAATCGACGGCGACCTTTCCCGGTTTAAGCTGCGATCCGGAAATCATCGCACCGAGTGTGTCGAGAATGTGAATCTTGGCACGCTCGACAACCGGCGCCGGCAAGCGGCTCGCCCGATCGCTGACGATGTAGTTGCTCAGTGTTTCGGTGATATTAAGCTTCTCTGCCATGATAGCTCCTCAATCAGTTGAAAAATCCGAAATCCGAAGCACCAAATCCGAAACAAACCGGGGCCAAATGAGTCAAAACCCGAGAAATTTCAAAACGAGGAATCCGAATCCGTATTGTTTGGAACATTGTGTGTTTTGGTCATTTGGATTTGTTTCGGATTTCGGTCCGCGGGGCTTCTTTCGAGATTCGAATTTTCTTTTCCTTGGCGCCCTTTGCGTTCTTTGCGCGAGCATATTCCAAATCCGAATGCCTGCCTTAAAGTCTTATCAACTCCGTCAAAGCATTCACATCGGCCACGTCTTCAAGTTTGTCGACTGTCGCAACGATCTTTTCAATGTTCGCTGCTTGCAGCACGCGCGCCGCATTGGCGCGAAACTTACCGACCCATTCGTCGCGCGGCAAAGGATAGCGCCAGTGACTGCGCGGCAGCGGCTCTGACGCGCTCACTTCCCTGCCGTCGGTTAGCTTGATTAGGACGGTTTCGTAAACGATATCGGAATTGATCGGAATCGCCGGATCGACGCGCACGCTGATTTTTTTCAGCAGCTGCTGCACGTCGTCGGCCAAAGCGCGCTGATCGTGAAAGCTCTCGATGGTCAACTGCTGATCCAGGATCGCCATGGCGACGTGATACTGATAAGAAAATTTTCCCTCCAAACCGGTGCGCACGGTGGGCCGGTTGAAGTGACCGCGGCGCGGCACGATGATCTCAATCGCGCTGATCTGGTCGGCCCGAATCTGGTGCTGCTTGACCAGCTTCAAGGCTGCTTCAAAAGGGTGATGCAGGTGATAGCCGCTCGGATACATCTTGACGCCGATGCCTGGCGTCGCCAGATGAAAAGGTTTGCCCAGCAGCGCGGTCAGTTGCCAATTTTCGTTCGACCCGCTGCCATAGAAGGTCTCGAAAAACGCGCCGTCAAGCACGTTCGGATTGGCGGTAAATCCGTCGGCGGCGAGCATCGCCGCGACCACACCGTTGCGCGCGCCGTGACCGGAATGAAACGGCTTGGTCATCGTGCCGCTGTGCGCGCCAATGCCGCTCGCTTCCGACGAAGCGATGCCAAAGGCGAGCTGCACGTGGCGCGCGTCTAAGTTCAAAAGTTTTGCTACCGCAGCGGCGGCGCCAAAAGTTCCGAACACCGGCGTCGGATGCCAGCCGGCGCGCTTGTCGGCACAGACGTGAAGCTTGCCGGTGATCTCATAAGCCGCCACCTGCGCGACCAACAACTCACGCCCGGATGCACACAGCGATTCGGCGACGGCGAGGGTTGCCGGAAACGTTACGCCGGTGGGATGAGCGCCCGGCAGCCACATGTCGTCGTAATCGGTAGCGTGGCAGAAAATGCCGTTGGCGAACGCCGCCTGCGGCGCCGAGCTGCGAAGCTTCGTGCCCCACACTGTGCAGTCCGGCGTGCCGCCGGTGCGCTCGACGAACTTGAGCGCGATCTTGCCGACCTCCTGCGTGCTGCCGGCAAGCGCGACACCGATGACGTCAAGAATCTGCCGCTTAGCGCGCTCGATCACTTCGCGCGGTATATCTTCGAACTTGAGCTCGCTGATAAAGCGAGCGACGAATTCTGTGGTGCGTTCCATGAGACCTCTCCAAGCTTGTGTTATTGCCTTAGCGTTGACCTAGTCTCGCATTACCATAGACACGAAGCGAAATTCTACAGACGGAGAACTTACTAACCGCCCATCCCTGGCAACTGGGTGCGCGCCAAAAGTTTGCGCGCGCCTAATCCAATAACCGCGGTCATGAGGATTAGAATCACGCCGATGGCGGACGCTTGAGGTATGAAGCCATCCTGCCAGTGGATCCAAAGCCAGACCGATAACAACTCATTGCCTTTTCCCGACAGCACCAGCGGCATGCCGAAAGCCCTCGACGCATGAGCGACGACCCAGACCCAACCGGCGACTAATGACGCGATCATTAGCCGGGCAGTGATAATCCACATCGTTCGCAACCGGCTCGCGCCTGAGACCAAGGCGGCCTCCTCCAATTCTTTGTGGATTTGCAGCAAGCCGGCATTGGTGGTGCGCGTGGCGAAGGCCAAATATTGCGTCATCAGCCCGAGGACGATAATCCACGTCGATCCATAGATGCCGAAGTAGCGAAACGGCGGCTGGAGATAGACAAACACCATCGCCAGTGCCACCACCACACCGGGAATGGCGTAAGAAACAAAGGTCAGTCCGTCGAGAAGAAAGCGCACGCGGAACCGGGTGCGCACGGAAATCCAGGAAATCAGAAATGCCACGACCATGGTAGCGCAGCCGGTAGCGAGCGCGACGCTCACGGTGTTGACCAGGTCTTTGACGAAGCGCGGATGGCGGAATAAATCGAAATAGTTTTGCAACGAAGCGGTTTTCATCGCATCGAGCGACGGCACCACATAAAATGGCAAAAGCGATGCCCAGGCGAGGATGAAGAGCGGCGCCAGGATCGTGAGAGAAAAATATATCGCAAACAGCCCCAGCGCAGCGAAGCGCCAGTGTCCGATCCGGTAACGAATCGGCTGAAAGCCTTTGCCAGTAATGACCGCGAAACGTTCCGCACGACTGATGGAGCGCAGGTAAAACGCCGCAAGCACTGCCATGATTGCCATGAAGAATACCGAATAGGCAGCACTCAATCCGTAATCAAAGGGCGCATTATAGCGCGAAGTGAAATAGATCAACGTACTCAACACGAATATGCGCGCTGCCAATCCCAACACCAAAGGCGCCTCGAAAGAGTCGAGATGATCGACAAACGAATAAATGCCGGCGGCAAATAGCGCGGGACCGGCGAGCGGCAATGTCACTCTGCGAAAAACCGTCCAGGGATTGGCGCCCGACAAGCGTCCGGCCTCTTCGAGGCGCGGGTCCATCATGCGAAACACGCCGACGATCATCAGAAAGATCGTGCTGATGCCGCGCAACCAACCGAGGAAAACGATCCCCGACAACGATTGGATATCGAAAGGACCGCGCTCCAAAGAAAAACCAAAATAACTTAGGAACCAACGAATCACGATATTCAACAGACCGACTTCCGGCATCAGCAACAACATCCAAGTCAGAGCGAAGATGACGCCGGGCATGGCTAAGGGAAGCAGCATGATCACCCAAGCGGCGCCGCGATACGGCATATCGCTCCTCTCAATCAGCCAAGCAAACAGGATCGCCGTAGCGAGCCCGCCCGCCGTAGCGACAACTGAGAAGATAACCGTATTGGAAAGCGCGCTTAGGAAAAAATCATTGCTGAAGGCCGCGATGTAATTCCGCAGAGTCCAAGTGCCGCCCAGGAACGACGGCGGACCGATGCGAAGACTATTGAGAACCAGCAGTGCCATCGGCAACACGACCAGCCACAAAACCAGCAGACAGGCGAGCACGAGGCTAATGGTCGCGGCATCGAATCTAAACCTCGACGCTTTGTCATCTGACCGCCAACCTCGCATGATGAATGGTAAACTCCAGAGCTCGACCGATGTTGCTACGAGATGCTGATCAAACAAAGAGAGCGACGGCACTTCCTGGCCAGGGCGTTAACACCACCCCAGAACTAGCACGCTGCCGAAAAAAGGTTCGGAATGCTTCGAGTGCCTCAGCATGAACGGAAAATTCGCAATGAAATCAATTCCCCTCCGTTCATCCTGAGCTGCGTCGCAGAACTCCGAGAGAGAGTTTTTCAGTAACCTGCCAAGTGACTGTCGGAATCATTTTTCGGCCCTAGGAAAACCCCATATCTCGACGATTTTTTTCGACACTCTTTCCGACTGCGCCACAGCATCCCAGTCAGCGACTTTGATCTGGCGCCCCTTCATCTGCGTGCCCAGCTTGGTTTCCGGGTGAAACAAGCTCTCGCGGCCGGTATCGAGATTGGTTAACCCCTTGGTCGCGGCCCAACCAACGAACAGGATTGCGGTGTTGGGATTGCCTGCCCCTTTCATCGGACTCAGAATCATCCCGCGGTCGCCCAAGATTGTCCCTTCAGGAAACACCCAGCCAACGGGGAAATTGGGATTGCGGCTCGCTTGGCGATACCAGGTGCCGTAGCTGGTCGGACAGAGCATGAGAATTTCCCCAGCAACGATCAGCGTCAGAGCAGCCGTGCCGCTGCTCACCCATTTCGGCTTGTTGGCGGCGATCTTCTTGGCGTAGTCCACAGCCCAGTCCTCGCCCTTGTCCGCCGCCAGCTCGGTAAATTGCTGCGGCCTTACTTCCGTGGCCATTTTGCCGCGGAAGAACGGATTGAGGCAGTCATTCCAGCTTTTCGGGATGCTTTCCTTTGGCACCTTATTTTTGTTGTACATGATGCCCGCCAGAGTATTCGCTATCGATACCCCAAAGCGGCGCGGATGAATCATCCGCGGGTCGATCTTGAATAATCCGTTCCAGTCGATCGGGTCGACGAGAAATCCCAGGCGTTGAAAACGCGGGATCAGGTCTTCGCCCACGTGGACCATGTCGTGGGAGAAAACTCCCGACTGCATTTCGGACAAGAATTTTTCATTCTCTTCCGGGCCGCGCATGCGCGTGTACTCGACGCTCTTGACGAACGGATAGTCTTTCTGGAAGGCTTTGTTGAACGCGACAACTTCTTCATCGACCAAATTGGACGCCCAAGAAATCTTGCCCTCTCTTTTTGCCCCTTGGAGAATCGAGTCCAGGGTAAGTTTCGCTTCCGCCGCGACGCTATCGGCAACGAAACTCCACTGGGCGGGCGCGGTGATTAGACAAACAGCCAGCCCTGTAGCAATCCAACGATTCATTTTGAAATCCTCCTTACGTTCCATCGTTAACGAGCTTAGGCAAGCTCGGCAAACCGTTATCTCAATTCCGGTTGTGATGCCTTGGATAAGCCTCAGTCCCTCCTCATACCAGCGAACGCGATAAATATCTCGTCGGAAGACGAAAAGAAATTAGCAGGCGCCACGCGTCAATGGAGACACTGTCATTGTCAGCAATCGGCATGAGCACCCCAGCAACCGACCCGCGTCATCCTACCCCTCGGGCTTTGCGGTCTCTAATGGGCTCGGCAGCAAAGCAAAACCCCGTCCTTAATGAGTCTGCCTTGAAACTGCATCGTTACTTTCTTCTGCCAACACGGCAGCGAACAAATCAGCGCTCTGGATCCAAAATCATTTTGCCTTTTTCAGTTTTACATTTGCCTTATCTAATCACCCTATCCGCCCGCACCAACACATTCGGAGGAACCGTCAGGCTGATTTGTTTGGCTGTTTTCAAATTGACGATGAACTCGAACTTCATCCCCCGCTCTACGGGAAGGTCAGCCGGCTTAGTGCCTTTTAGGATCTTGTCCACGTAGACAGCGGCGCGGCGGTACAAGTGGGGAAAATCCGTGCCGTAGGAGGCAAGACCACCGGCCACAACAAATACCCCATCATCGTGGATCGCTGGAATGCGGCTCTTCACCGCCAACTCGGCTATCCGTTTTAGGTGAGCATTTATGACGGGAGCCCGCAGCATTATGAGACCTTGGGCGCGCGCCTTGGTTGCGGCGCGGAACGCGCTCTCAAGTTCGTCTGGACTTCGCACATCGAGAGATTGAAGTCGGAGATTCAACCACCGAGCCGCAACTTCCAGCTCTTTGAAATTTTGGACGAAGCGTGGATCAACCGGACTCCACAGGACAGCCACCCGCGCAAGCCGGGGAACTATCTCTTTCAGAAGCTCCAGCATTTTTCCTCTTAATTCCGTTGCCATTGTCGTCACACCGGTGACGTTTCCGCTCGGGTGCGCGAGACTGGCGACCAGCCCCATTTCGACCGGATCATCACCGGTCGCGATGACGATGGGAATTGTGCCCGTCGCTTCCTTCGCGCGCTGTGCGGCAGGCGTTCCTGTCGCCACGATGACGTCAACGTTGAGCCTAATCATCTCGGCGATGAATCCCGGAATCTGTTCGATTTTTCCCTGCGCGTATCGGTACTCGATGATAATGTTCTTACCTTCGATGTAACCGAGGTCGCGCAGCCCTTGGCGAAACGCTTCATCGCGCGGCTCCGGGCTGGAGCGGGCAGCCAGGTAACCTATGCGGGGGATCTTTCCCGCCTGCTGCGCTTTGGCAAAGTAGCCCATAGCGAGCAGAAAGTCGGCGAGCGCAAGAAGGAAAACTCTTCTATTCATGACTCTTCACCCCCACCGATCGCTGATGGCTGAACTCCGATCGCTGACCTCTGCCGTCTATCTCCTACCGCAACCGTGATGCCAGTGTCGAGCGAATTCGTGGGGCGAGCGATGTAGTTGATTTTTGAGGAACTTTGTAAAAACCGGCGGTAGGTCGGGAGAACCGCAAGCTGATCCCAGAGTAGTCATTTTGCTACACGCTGTAGCAGATTTGATACAACCGGAGATCAGCTTTGGGGTGTGGATTTTTTCCTTCGCGCCCTTTGCGTGCTTGGCGCGAGTCATCGAATTTTCGCCGGCGCGCTTACTTCGATTCGAGCAACTGCTTGATGCGCTCGACGATATCGGCGGGCTGATCGATCACTTCTTTGGCCAGCAACTGCAGCTCCTCGCCGGGTATGTGCTCGACTTCCCAGGACCGTTTTTTCGCCTCGTCCAAGAGATCGGGCTCCTTGAGCGCTTTGGTATACGCTTCGCGCAGTATCTTAACCCGGTCGGCTGGGATGCCTGGTGTAGCGACGGTGGGGAAATTGCCGAAGTTATCCGACCCCAGGAGCACCAGCGCGATGCGCCGGTTCCTATCGGCAACTTTATAGCGATCCATCAACTCGTGAACGCTCGGCACCTCCGGCAGTTTCGCGTTACGCTTGCGCGGCGTTTGCAAAAGTACGCGCAGAAAACCGCTTTTAACCCAGCCCTGCATCGGCCCGCGGCCAAGAAACGCTGCTGTGGTGACGCCGCGGCATTGCACTTCGCCTCTTTCGATGGCGAGGTCTTGTTCTTGCCCGCCTTTGTACCCGGTGATGATGTTGAGCTTCACGCCGAACGCCTCTTCAAGCATCTTGAGCGTCAAGTAACTCGCCGAGCCGACCGCCGTCGACGCGCATTTGGGCGGTTCGCTGGCTTTGCGGATGTCATCGATCGATTTGTACGGCGCATCGCCACGCATCACGAATAAATATTCATGGCGCTGTGAGGAACCGATCCAGTTATATCGGCGCCAATCGAACTGCGCTTCGCCGCGCCCGGCCAACTGATGAAAATAGTGTCCCGCCGACACCGATCCCATGGTCAAGCCGTCTGGTTTCGCTACCCCATAAATGTAGTTGGCGGCGATCAATCCGCCCGCGCCGGTGAGATTTTGTGTAACCACACCCGGGTTGCCCGGGATATGCTTGACCATATTGCGCGTAAGCGCGCGCGACCACAGGTCGGTGGAATCTCCCGCCAGAAGACCGACGATGTAGGTTAAGTTCTTGCCTTGATAGAAAGGCGCCTGAGCCAAAGCGGCATTCGCCGTCAAAATGGTCAGGACAACCAGAGACGATGCCAGAAGTCCGAAAATCATCGCACAGAAAAATTTAGTTCGTTGAATAGTCATAGGATAAACTCCGCTTCCCGATATCGAACATCCCACCGCTCCACCACCCCAGAATGTATCGGGATACGCCCCAACCGTCGGAATTCCCGTCGGCATTTTTTTGCGCTCTTTGCGCCCTTTGCGGTTGATTATCCGAATCCAAATCTTTTTTTGGTTGGAGCATCGCCGTGCTGGGCTCTCTGTGGTGCAATCTCACGTCGCCTTTTCCGCATGTGCACGTGCTTCTAACACCTGTTCCAAAGCCGCGAGCAGATGAGACGGCGACAATGAAATGTCTTTGCGATAATTGCCGTCGCGCAGAGCGACTAATTTGGCTTTCTCGCAGATAGCCGAAAGTTCGGCGCCGGAAAAACCTCCGGTGCGCGCGGCCGCGGTTTCGATCGCCGCATCAAGCTTTTCTTTTTCAGGAATGCTCGACAGTAGCACCGTGAGAATTTCCTTTCGCCCTTCGAAATCAGGCAGACCCACGTAGATTTCCAATCCGAGCCGGCCCGGCCTGAGCAGCGCGGGATCGAGCAGATCGCGCCGGTTGGTGGCGGCGAGCACGATCACCTGGCTCGCCGCGCGCAGGCCGTCCATCTCGGCGAGCAGTTGGTTGACCACTCGTTCGGTGGTCGCGTTGGCCGCTTCGCCGCGCCGCTTGGGTGCGATGGCGTCGATTTGATCGAATAGAATCACCGTCGGCTGCACCTGGCGCGCCATCTGAAAAACATCGCGAATGGTTTGCTCCGACTCGCCCAGCCACATGCTGAAAATCTCCGGGCCATTGACGGGAATAAAGTTGGCGCCGCACTCATGTGCCAACGCCTTGGCGACCATCGTCTTACCCGTCCCCGGCGGACCGTAGAGCAAGATGCCTGGCGAGCGGCGCAGGCCCAAACGCGCGAAAGCGTCGGGATAGATCAACGGCGTTTCCACCGCCTCGCGCAGCTGTTCGATGACGTTTTGCATGCCGCCGATGTCTTTCCAACCGACATCCGGCGTCACCCAGAGAGTCTCGCGCAACGCCGAAGGCGAAGTTTTCTCCAGCGCGGCGACGAAGTCGTCTTTCCTGACGACGATCTGTTCCAAACCGCCAGTGCCGCGCAGCGACGCGAAGCCTGGGCCGGCGGCGGCGCGCAACGCGGTGAGTCCTGCCTGGCGCACTAATTCCATCAGATCGGCGCCGACGTAACCATGAGTCCGGTGCGCCACTTCCGGCAGAAATGTAATCGCCTCTTCGTCCATCGGCACTCGCCGGGTGTGAATGTTGAGAATCTCCAAGCGCCCTTCGGCGTTGGGCGGCGCGATGAAAATTTCACGGTCGAAGCGCCCCGGACGGCGCAGCGCCGGGTCCACTGCGTCCACACGGTTGGTCGTGCCGATAACGACGACGTCTTCCATGCTGATCAAACCGTCGAGCAAAGAAAGCAGCTGTGTGCCCATGCGCACGTCGGCTTGCGAGCCGCTCTCGCCGCGGCGCGGCGCGATGGCGTCTAACTCGTCCATCATGACGATCGACGGGCTATGCTCCATCGCTTCCTCGAATACCCGGCGCAGATTGGCCTCGGTGCCGCCGTGCACTGAGCTCACCAGCTCGGGGCCGTTGACGTAAAGAAAGTGCGCGCCGATCTCGTTGGCGATGGCTTTGGCTAAATATGTCTTGCCGACTCCCGGCGGGCCGTAGAAAAGAATGCCGCGCGGCGCTTCGATGCCGAGGTGCTCGTAGACCTGGGGAAACTGAATTGGACACTCGACCAGCTCGCGGATCGACTCGATCTCGGCGGACAGCCCGCCGACGTCGTCGAAGGTCACCATGTTCGCCGCTACCCCGGCGCGCAGCGCGCTGGTACGCAGCACTACCCGCGTGTTCTCGCCGATGAAGGAGCGGTCGGGCTCGGCGGAGATGACACGGAAAATAATATTGCGCGGAAACTCGAAAAGCTTTACCGACAGCACCATGCCGCTGCACGTCAACTGCTTCTCCTCGACGAAGCGAGTTTGCAGCTCGCGTTCCAACGCCGTCAGATTGCCGGTGAGCGGCGCCATCGGTTCCAACACCAACCGTTTGGCTTCTTCAATCTTGACCGCCGTGAGATTAACTTTTTCGCGCAAATCGGGTTTTAAAAATTGAATCTGGAAGCGGTCCAAACGCACGCAACCACGCCCCTCATCTTGCGCCCGCGCCGCCACCCGCGCCAATAGTCGGCGCGCCCGCTGGGTGGTGAGCTCAACGACGCTGCCTTCAGCGATGCCATCTTGTTTGAGAATCAACGGATCGACAAATGCGATATTGCGCCCACTCTCCGCGCTCGGTAGCCGTTCCACCGGCAGTAGTGCCATTCGTAAGTTCCTCCGTCAGCGATTGATCAGCCGTGTGTGCCATCGGCAGAAGAAGTCATCACCACGAAGGCACAAAGGACACGAAGGTTTCGGATAGTTAATATTCCGAACTTCCTGCTCTTCGTGCCTTCGTGGTGAAATCAATCTTTCTTGCACCGCCGAGATTTGAATTACGCTCAGGATTTGTTCCAACTCGAGGCGTCGCTGATATGTTCGATGCCGCCGAGAAATTCATGGGACAGTTGGCGCGACCAGCTCGAGATCAGCCGCGCCGGCGCGCTGCCGTCGTTGAAATGCTGATGCGCCGTCATCGGCGGGATGCAGATCACATCGCCGGCTTCCCACGGATATTTGGTCTGCTCGTGGACATCGTAGCCTTTGCCTTCTTGCACGTAGATCATTTCCTCGAAGATATGGCGGTGCTTGCCGGTGTTGCCGTCAGCTTCGATTTCCATGGTCATTAGATCCATGGCCCGCGCCGCCACCTCGGTCCAGAGACTGATATAAAATTTGAGCTTGCCCTGCCGAGTATTTTCCAAGACAGTGTCAGCGCCCTTGATTACCCGCGGTCCCTTGGCCTCGGTGGAGTTTTCTTCGACTAGCCGGTCGAGGAACCAATCGTACTTGGTTTTTCCGGCGCCGCCCTGCTTCACGCCGCGCCGCGCCGAGAAAACTGCTTCGCGCTTGCCGTCAGCGCCGCGCCGCACTTCCATGTCTTCTTCCAAGCCGAGAATGCCGCGGGGGACTTTGAATCCGACCAGCTGTCCGGCGTTATCTTTGATCGGCAGCGTTCCTTCGGGAATAGTTTTGAAATCGAATTGCTCTTGCCACAGAAGACCCAGCACGTGCCAGAGCCGCACTTGCGGTAGCCAGGCGCGAAAACCGGTTTTACCGTCGGCGATAAACTCCTGGGTCGTGTACGGCGGGATGACCACCAGATCGTTGGCCGAGAAAGCGTAACTCTGGCCGTCTTGCACCGAGGTGCCGCTGCCGTCGAGAATATAAGCGATCATCGACGGAATCAGCCGGACCTTTTCGCTCCGCTCGCCGGCTTTGAGATCGATAAAGCTGCTGGTCAACGCGCTCAGCGGCGCCACGGTAAAGCGCTCGAACACCCGCAAGTCGCCCAAAATATGGCCGCCCTTGGCGAACATCGGCGGCTTGACCACGCGCGGCAAAAGCTCCATGCGCTCGCGTTCGAGTTTCTGTTTAATGAACCGCCCCTCGTAATCGTAATAAAGCTTTGGGTCGACTTCGGTCTCGCGCAAATTTTCTCGGACTCGTTCTTTCTCCGCCATGAGCCTACTTTCCTTTCTCGCTGTACTCCGGTGCGTCCTCGATTTGCTCGATGCCGCCGACGCCGAGATCGGCGCACATGCTCGGCATGGAGACCATCAGGAGAACCGGATTGTCGGGATCGCTGTTGAAATGTTGGTGTTCGACCATCGCCGGAATATTGATCAGATCGCCCTTCTGCCAGTTCCACCGTTGGCCGTCGTGAATGTCGTAGCCGTTGCCGTTGATGATAAAAATTTGCTCTTCCGACATATGCCGGTGTTTGCCCGAACGGCTTCCCGGCGGGATTTCTTGTAGGTAGAGCCATACGCGCCGCGCCGACGACTCGATGTGAGGATGGGTGTACCATTTCAACCGCCCTTGCCGCGTCCACTCCCAGGGCTGTTCTTCGTAGCGAATGACGTGAGTAATGGTTTTGCAAAACTTCACCTCGTCGCCAAGCAGCTTCAGATAGCGGTCATAAGTATTTTCCGTCGGACCGCTCCACTCCTTGCTCTCCAAGCGGGCGCGAAATACGCCTTCGACATCGGGCGACGGTCCCAAGAAAACGTCGATGTCTTCGGTGATGCCCAAGATGCCTTTTTTGATCCGATAGCCGATCAGTTTTTTGTCATTATCGTAGAGCGGCTCGGTGCCGTCGGGAAAAGTCGGCTTGTCGGCGAACTTGATCTGCTCGCGATGCAACAACCCGAGCGCGTGAATCATGCGCGACTGCGGCACGTATATCTGGCAGCCGACATCGCGGTCGCCGCCATGTTGGTGAATCGTGTACGGCGGGACTATCAATAAATCGTAAACCTCGAATTTGTAAGTCTCGCCGTCGTTCCATTCCCAACCCTTGCCGGCGATGCAAAATAGAGTCGGCGCGCTGATATGGCGGTGCGCGCCGCGCACCGGCGCATTGGCCGGAATATCGGAGAAATGACAGGTGAGGATATGCAGCGGACCGCGATTTAGAATGTCGTAGCAGAGCAGATCGCCGGTCTGATGCGGACTCGAGTGGCCGTTCATGGTTCCCTGCGGCGGAATCGGCTTCATCACGTGGGGCAGATTGTTGACGAAGTATTCCTCCCGTTGCTGATGCACGAAGCGCTTGAGCCGATCCGAATGGACGGCTTCCGCGTTACTTTCCCACGGTGTTAAATCAGACATTCAAAACCTCCGAGTGTGAATACTGGGTCGAGGATGGAGGATGGATGATCGAGGATGGCAACTCCGATCTCTGACTTCTGATATCCGACCTCTGACTTTCGATCCTCGATCTTCTATCCTCGACCCTTATTCGAGAAACTCCGGCGCGTCTTCAAACTGTTCGATGCCGCCCAGACCTAAATCGGCGTAAATGCTCGGCGACGCGCTGAATAAAAGCGCCGGGCTGTCGCCGAGAGAAAAATGTTGGTGCGTGGTCATCGTCGGGATGCAGATCAGATCGCCCTGCTCCCAGTTCCAGCGCTCGCCATCGTGAATGTCGTAGCCTTTGCCTTCAAGGACGAGGATTAATTCTTCCGCCACATGCCGGTGCTGCCCGGAGCGGCCACCTGGATCGATCTGCTGAAAGTAAATCCACGCGTGGTTAGTTGCTGTCTGCGTGCTTGGATGAACCATCCACTTGATTTTCCCCTGCTGCGTTTGCTCCCACGGCTCTTTGACATCGCGCGCGACGTGATCCACTTGCCGGCAGAAATTCGCCTCGTCATGCATGAGCTTCACGTAGCGGTCATAGGTGCTTTCCACCGAACCGTTGAATGACCCAGCTGTCCGGCGCGCTTGAAAGCTCGCTTCGCGATTCGGTTCCGTGCCAAGAATAACCTCGATGTCCTCGGTGATGCCGAGCACGCCTTTCTTGATACGATAGCCTTTCAATACGCCGTCTTCGCCGTAGATCGGCTCGGTGCCGTCGCGAAAGGTCGGCTTCTCGTTGAGCTTATGTTGTTCGCGCCAGGTGAGACCCATGAGATTGCCCACCCGGCCGGTTTCGGGAACATAAATCGTGCAGCCGATGTCCTTATCGCCGCCATGCTGATGCATGGTGTAGGGCGGCACGATGAGCAGATCGTAAGTTTCAAAATTGTAAGTCTCGCCGTCGTTCCACTCCCAGCCTTTGCCGGTGACGCAAAATAACGTCGGCGCGCCGATATGGCGGTGCATGCCGCGCACCGGTGCCTGGGGCGCCACCCGGGTGAAATGGCTGGTCATGCAGTAAAGCGGCCCGCGCGTCAGCATATCGTAACAAACATGATCGCCGGTCTGATGCGGACTATCCATGCCCATCACCGTCGGCTGCATGGGAAGTTGCTTCAAAACATGCGGCAACGAGCGCGCCTTGCCGTCCTCTTGCTGCTGATAGACGAACCGCTTCATCTGATCCGGTTCACCTTGAACTTCGCGCCATGGTTCAAGCATAGTGCAGCCTCCGCATAACTGATGGTTCACCACGAAGATCGCTTAGGATGAACTCAAGAAAATTAACCACAAAGGGCACAAAGAACACATAGGGCGCGAAGCGCACCACATTAGACTTTTGCGTTCTTTGCGGCTTAAATTCCGAATCTGAAATTCCTACTTTGTGACCTTTGTGCTCTTTGTGGTCAAATTCTTGTTCTCTTTTTCGTCTACAATTCCAACGTGGCCGGGGCGAACAGCTCTTCGAGTTTGAACTTATTCTTCGTCAGGCCCTGTTCGTGCGAATAGTCGACGATGGTTTGCAACATATCTTTGTTCGCCTTGATGCCGTAGGGGAACGGATCGTTGCCAAAAATTTGCCGCGTCTTGGCCAAGTATTCATCGCGGAAGATCAGACCGCTGGGGATACTATCCTTGAAGCGCTCTTGCCAATACTCTTTGCTCGCGACAAACGCTTTGTAGAGATTAAACGCCAGCCAAGGATATTTGCGGTCGATGTCGCCGCGGATAATGTAGGCGTGATTCGCCGGGACGTAGCCGTGTTTCTTGAAAAAACGCGTGCCCTCTTCGATGTTGTCGGGAAATAACGGCTTCACCTTGCTCCAGTCGCCGCCGCGGGCGCGAATCTGCGTGGAGCGGTCGACGATATTGCTCTCGCGCGAAAAGGCACGGTGCACCGACGCCACGTCGAGCTCGTTGTTGACCATCATCGACGCCAAGCTCTTGTCGTTGGGGATGCGATGAAATTTAATTCCCGGCGGCGGCGTAAAACCGGTGGCGCCGCCGTGGCTCAGCTCCTCGCTCCGTTCCATGTACCAATCCACTTTGTACTGCGACACGCCGAAATCATGCTCCAAGATGCCGCGCACCCAGAGCGACGCGGTCTGCTGATACTCGCCGACGCCGATGCGCTTGCCGACGATGTCTTCTGGTTTTTTGATGCCGGAATCGACGTGGTAGGAAAGCTGGCAATGCATAAAGCGGCGCGATGGAAAGACCGGTATTGCGATCATGTCCATGCCGTTCGACTTGGCGATTAGATACGAAGACAGCGACATTTCCGCAACCTCAAACTCCTGGAAATTTAATTGGCGCCAGAAAGTTTCCGACGGATCGGAATAAGTCGTGATCAGCTCGGCCCCTTCAATCGGCACCGTCCCATTGATCAGCGGCTCGACCCGTTCATTTTCGCCGGTGATGAAACTGAATTGTAACTTAGCCATTGTTATTTACCTCCGTTAATTCGTTGAGGATGGAGAATCGAGGATTGAGAATGGCCAGACGCGATCGTCGATCATCCATCCTCCATCCTCGACCGTTTTACTTAAGCTCATTAACCAGCTTCTTCACCACGTCGCGATCCCAGACATCAGGCCCCCACAGCCGCTGGTATTTTACATTTTTCTGCCGGAGCGCCCAGGCGGGGAACTCGTCTTTGGGAATGTCTTCGCGTAAAGAATTGGGACCCGGGTCGGTTGGCTCGCCCTTCTGGACGGCGATCTGTCCTTCACGCGAGAGAAACCAATTGATCATTACTTTCGCCGCATTCGGATGGGGCGCCTTGTTGAGCAGCGCCATCATCGTCCCGCCGGCCTCCATCGCGACGCCTTCCTTTGCAATCGTGTGCGGATCCATCACGTCCACGGGCAAACCCTGCTTTTTAGCTTCATCCACCTCGGTGGCCTTAGCTGTAATCGCAATCGGCACTTTGCCCGATGCGATCCAGTCGGTCTGCTGGCGCTCGTCGCGCACCAGCGTCAATCCGCCGACGGTGATCAACTTCTTCAAATACTCCGGACCTAAAGCCGGGTTGTAATAGAGAAATAATAGCGGGCTGGCGCCTCCGGGATCGTTGGGATCCTTGGCGCTCACCTTGCCCTTCCATTTCGGATCAAGCAAATCCCAGAATGACGTGAAGCTCTTGGGATCGACCAGCTTGGTGTTATACGCCAACATGCGCAGGGGA
>Ga0137437_1000086_pt1 | contig 22525 bp, 19 predicted proteins | sample EasRivERMGT138_2_FD_102332 | JGI IMG/M metagenome (GOLD analysis project Ga0137437, IMG submission 102332) | Soil microbial communities from meander-bound floodplain in the East River, Colorado, USA - East River MetaG ERMGT138_2 | ecosystem: Environmental > Terrestrial > Soil > Floodplain ...
CGGCCGCGGATTCTCCGGTGCCGGCGGAGGCTCCGGCGCGGCCGCGGGTGGCGGAGCGGCAGGCTGCACGTCGATCACCACAGGCGCCGGTGGCGGCGCAGGGGGTGGCGCAGGGGGTGGCGCAGGGGGTGGCGCGGGCGGAGGAGGCCGGGTGACGCGGCGCGACTGCGCCGGCGGCGGAGCGGGTGGCGGTGCGGTGACCGTGACCGAGTCAGGAATCACCGCCGGCTGCACGGATGGCGCAGGCGCCGCGGGCGGCGCGTTCCAGGGACCGAAGATCCACGCGCCGGCGGCGACGAGCGCGACCACGACGAACCCCGCGACGTACGCGAGCGCGCGCGACTGCTTGAGCGCGGGGACAATGATCGTCGCCGTCGCGCTCGCGCCTTCGCACGTACACGTGATCATCGCGGTGCCGGGTTGGTTCGCCGTCACGAGCCCATCGTTCGAGACCGTCGCGACATCGGTATCGGTCGAGGCCCACGTCATCACGCGGCCGAACAGGGTCGCGCCGCTGGCGCGCTTGGGACGCGCCGTGAGCTGCACCGCCCCGCCGACCGCGACGGTCACCTGCGCGGGCGTCAGCGCCAGGCCCACCACGCCCTCGCCGACGCCTTTGCGTGCCTTGGACGCAGGACTCCGTCCCGCGGGCGTGGGACTCGTCGGCGTGCTGAACCTGGCCACCAGCTGCGACGTGGCGCCCTTGGTGGCGAGCGTCATCATCCGCTTGCGAATCGGATCGTCCGGCCCGAGCGGCGCGGAACCGAATGCGGCGACCGCGGCTTCGACGGTCGGCCAGCGCTTTTCCGGCTCCTTCTCGAGCATCCGCATCACCGCCGCGGCGATCGCGGGTGGGCAATCGGACCGCACTGACAGGATCGACGCCGGCGGCTCGTTGAAATGCGCGTACATGATCGCCATGACGGAGTCGGCATTGAACGGCAGCCTGCCTGCGAGCATCTCGTACGCGACCACGCCGAGCGAGTACTGGTCCGACGCCTGGGTCAGCTCTCTGGTCGCCCCGCATTGCTCGGGGCTCATGTACGACGGCGTCCCGACGGTCGCGCCCGTCATCGTGAGTCCCTGCTTGTCGGCCACCTTCGCGATGCCGAAGTCGGTGACCATCGCCCAGCCGTCGACGTCGAGCATGATGTTGGCCGGCTTGATGTCGCGATGGATGATGCCGCGGCGATGCGCGTAGCCGAGCGCCGAGCCGACCTGCTGCGTAATCGTCTGGGCCATGGCCAACGGGACCGCGCCGACCTCCTGGATGATGCTGTCGAGGGGACGCCCATCGACGAACTTCATCACGAAGAACAGCAGGTCGCCCGCTTCCTTGACGGCGTAGATCGGAATGATGTGCGGATGACTGAGCGATCCGGCGGTGCGGGCTTCGCGCTTGAACCGCTCCGCCATCCCTTCGCCGGACAGGAGCTGCGGTGCCATGACCTTGATGGCGACCTTGCGGTCGAGCGCGATGTCGTGGGCCAGATAGACCGTCGCCATGCCGCCGCGGCCCAGCAGACCCATGATTTCATAGTCGCCCAGTGTCGCTTTGCGGAGTGATTCGATCACGCCCGCATCGCTGCGTGTGAGTTGCGGCGCGGGACGATCGACGTTCACCGTGGCGGTCTGTTGCCCGGAGCTGTCTTCGCCGCAGTTGGGACAAAACCGAGCCCCCGTCTGGAGGGGCTGGCTACAGCGGGGGCAGACGGCCGTGCGGGTACTCACGAAGCGGGCAATATACAGCCGCCCAAGCGCTTACGCAGGGGCGCGGGAAACCTAGCGCACTGATTCTCGCGCACGCGCGATCTCGACCCGATCCCCGTCGGCGGTTTTCATCTGCGCCAGGAACTCATCGTAGCGCTTCCGCGCGCCGGCCCGGTCACCCGCCAGCTCGGCGGCCCGCGCTGACCCGAACAGACTGCGCGCGCGGTTGGGCTCGCGCCGCAGCGTGGCGTCGTACGCTGCGCGGGCCTCGGCGTGGCGACCGACCGCCAGCAGCAGATCACCGTACAGCTCGCGCGCGGGGAGCAGCTCGCCCGGCGTGACCGGGTGCTTCTCGGTCACCTCTTCCATGTCCGCCGCCTCTCCGGCCAGGCGCAGCGCGCTCGCCGTGTCTTTCGTGGCCAGCGCCAACCACGCCTCGACCGCGCGCCGCTTGATGCTGACGACGCGACTCCAGTACGCGCCCTGCACGCCGCTCACCGCGGCCGTTTCGAGCTCCGCCAGGGCGGCGACTTCGGCGCGCGCCTGGGTGGTATCCCCCGTGCGCGCGGCGCCGATCCCGCGGGCGAAGCGTGTGACGGCGCCGAGCGTCGCCGGTGCGGCGGCCGGGATCGGCAACCGGGCAGCCGCGGCCCAGTCGCTGCGTTCCAGCGCCACGCGCGCGGCCAGGGCGGAGCGATTGTAGCTCGAGATGAACGCCCCCTGCGCGTCTGCCTGGCTCAGGGTGTCGGCGTACCCGGCGATGCGTCGAGCGGCCGCGTCCTGCCCGAGCTGGAGATATCCATACACCATGTAGTCGAGGGCGTGGAATTCGTGATACAGCACTCCCCCAAGACCCTGCGCCTTGTCGTAGGCGACGCCGGCGTCGTACGAGCGCTGGTTGGAGGCGATGTTGTCCTCCCACAGACCCAGCCGGATGAAGATGTGCGAGGGCATGTGTTGCGCGTGGGGTGCGGACGGCGCGATCTGCGCGTAGCGGCGCGCCGCGTCGAGGCCCAACGACGCGAGGCGCGGGGAATCATTCGCGTGGATGATGTAGTGCGCGAGGCCGGGGTGCTGCGGGAAACGCTGGAACAAGGGATTCAGAATCGCGGCGGCCTGCTTCTGCCGCGCGAACGTCGTGTCGGTCGCCGGCGCGGTCGCGACCAGCGACAAAGCGTAATAGATCGCGACCTCGACGTCGCCGGGGTTATCGCGATACACGCGCGCCATCGTATCCGAGTATGCGCGGAGGCGCTGCACGTTCGGGACCGTGGCGTGATCGCGATACAGCGTGGCCACGGCCGCGATGAAGCCACGCTCGCGCGCCGTCTTGGCGCCCATCGCCGCCGCGCGCTCGGCCGCCTGTCCCGCGCTGGCGAGCGCCTGACCGGAGGGGCCGCCCGCGAACGGATTGCCCCACGCGTTCATGGCGCTGCCCCAATGCGCCATGGCGCACGTGCTGTCGGCCTGCGCCACCTCTCGGAACGCCCCGCTTCCCTGCTCCCACCAGAACGAGTGCAGCAGCGCCATCGCACGCTCGAAGCGCTGTTGCGCTTCGGCATTGCAGGAGACAGGAAACGTGACGCGGCCGAGCTGCTCGCCCGCGCCATGGTGTGCTTGTGCTGACAGCGCGGGAACGGTGGCGACCGCGAGGAGCGCGGCAAGGCGGTAATGACGGGTCATGACTTTAACCTACCGTGGGGCGGCGGCGCCGCCAGTAAAGGAACGCCGGAATGCCGAGCGCGATGAGCCCCGCGCCGATGCCGGCATTCCGCGGATTGGAAACGATCGAGCTGTACACCACGAATGCCGCGGCGAGGACAAAGAGCGCGGGCGTCACCGGATATCCGGGAACCTTGAACGCTGGGCCGACGCCCCGATCGCGGGCACGATACACGTAGAGAGAAGCGGCAGTCGAGCCGAAAAAGATCCAATCACCGAATGTCACGTAGTCCACGAGTTGCCCAAACGTCCCGCTCAGCGTGAGGATCACCGCGCACCCGGCGAGCGCCAGGATCGACGCGCTGGGCGTATGAAAGCGGGGATGCAGCACCGCAAAGCGCTGAAAGAACACACCATCGGCTGCCATGGTCTGCAACACACGAGGCGTAACCAGAATCACGAGGTTCAGGAAGCCAAAGGTAGAGATCGCGATTCCGGCAGCGATGATTTTGCCGCCGATGGGGCCAAGGAGTCGCTGCATCGTGTCGGCTGCCGGCGCCGTGCTCTCCCCCAGCGCGTTCACGCCCAACACGTGTAGATACACGTAGTTCGTGAGCAGATAGACGGTGACCACAATGGCAACCCCGAGCACCAGCGCCCGTGGGAGATTGCGCTCCGGATCGAGGATTTCTTCGGCGATGAAATTCGTCTGCTGCCAGCCACCGTAGGTGAACAGGATGGGGACGAGGGCTGCACCGAGACCGGCGGCCGGATGGCCGGACGGCCCGACGGCCGGAACGGCGGGACCAGCCATGAGCAGACCGGCACCGATCAGCGTGGCGAGCGCGATCAGTTTCAGCACGGTGAAGATATTCTGGGTGATAGCCGCTGGTTTGACGCCGGCGTAATTGATCCCTGCCAAAAAAACGATCGCCGCGATCGCGAGCGGTACGGAGAAGCGGTGTGGGAGACCCGCCAGCGCGAGCGTGTAGTCGGCGAATGTGACGGCGACCGCCGCAATTGCGCCCGTGGCGATGACCAACACCAGGGTCCAGCCGTACAGAAAAGCGGGCAGGGGTCCGAACGTTTCACGAAGGTACACGTATCCTCCACCCGCGCGGGGACGGCGCTGCCCCAGCTCGCCCCAACAGAATGCGCCAATCAATGCCACAAGGCCGCCAAGCACCCACGCGAACAGGATCATGCCGGAGGTCGGGAGTCGTTCGGCAACCGTCGCCGGTGTCCGGAAAATCCCGCCCCCAATGATGCCGCCCACGACCGCCATTGTCCCCGAGAACAGCCCCAGCCGGCGCAGGTACGTTGTCATGGGCGATGAACTAGCGCCTTTCGCGCCGCGCCGCCACGTTTCCTGTACTCCTACCGAGGCCAGCGTATGCCTGCGTACTCCCTGCTGGTGAACGGAAGTCGCCGCACCGTCCAGGCCGAAGCCAATACCCCGCTGCTCTGGATTCTCCGCGACAATCTGGGACTGACCGGCACGAAATTCGGCTGCGGCATCGCGCTGTGCGGCTCGTGCACGGTGCATCTCGACGGCGAGCCGGTGCGCGCGTGTGTGCTCCCGATCGCCGCCGTTGGATCCAAGCGTGTCACCACAATCGAAGGACTCAGCCCAAACACGACTCACCGCGTGCAAAAGGCGTGGATCGCCGAGGACGTGCCCCAGTGCGGCTACTGCCAGTCGGGCCAGCTGATGGCCGCGGCGGCGCTGCTGGCGCGCAAACCCCAGCCTACCGACACGGACATCGACGCCGCGATGAGCAACATCTGTCGCTGCGGGACCTACCAGCGCATTCGCGCCGCGATTCATCGCGCGGCAAAGGAGGCGTGATGGAACGGCGCGCGTTTCTCCAGGTCACCGGCACCGTCGGTGCCGGATTGGTGATTGGGTTCAGGATTCCCGATCGTCGTGGCATCGTCCCATTCGCGCCGAACGCCTGGCTTCAGGTCGATCCAACGGGCGCCGTCACGGTGACCATCGACAAATCCGAGATGGGCGAAGGCAATCACACCGCCCTGGCAATGATCGTGGCCGAGGAGTTGGACGCGGACTGGTCGAAGGTCAAGGTCGGCCCACTGCCGGAGAACCCGGCCGGCTGGTCACGCCGGATGTCGACAGGCGGCAGTACGAGCGTGCGAACGTCCTGGGATATCTTGCGCAAGGCCGGCGCGAGCGCGCGCGCGATGCTCGTTGCCGCCGCGGCGCAGACGTGGGGCGCCGAGCCGGCGGCCTGCAGCACCGAGAACGGCATCGTGAGTCACACCGGAACCAGCCACCGGTTGACGTACGGCGAGCTGGCGCAGAAAGCCGCGGCAATTCCGGTCCCGGAGAATCCGCCGCTCAAGGATCCGAAGGACTTCCGCCTCATCGGCCACCGCACGCACAGGCTGGACACGCCGTCCAAGGTGAACGGGACGGCTCAATTCGGCATCGACGTCCGCGTGCCGGGGATGCTCGTGGCCAGTATCGAGCGCTCGCCGGTGTTCGGCGGCAAGGTGAAGAGCTTCGACCCCGCGCGCGCCAAGGCGACGCCAGGTGTGCGGCACGTCGTGCAGCTCGACGGCACGCCGTGGCTGGGAACCGGCGGGGCGTGGGGGATCGGCAGTGAGAGTGGCGTCGCGGTCGTCGCCGACACCTACTGGCAGGCTGTCGAAGGCCGGCGCGCGCTCCAGATCACCTGGGACGAGGGACCGAACGCCACGCTCGGCGACATCCCCGGGAAGCTGGCGGCATTCGCGACACAGGCAGGTGTCAGCGCGCGCAAAGACGGCGACGCGGCCGCAGCGCTCGCCGGTGCGGCGAAGAAGATCGACGCCGTCTACACAGTCCCGTTCCAGCATCACGCCACGATGGAGCCGATGAACTGCACCGCGCATGTGCGGGCCGATGGCTGCGACGTGTGGGCCCCGACACAGAACCAGAGCCGCGCCCAGGAGGTCGCCGCGGAAGCTGCGGGTCTACCCAAGGAGAAAGTCCGCATCCACACCACGCTTCTGGGGGGCGGCTTTGGCCGGCGACTCGAGTCTGACTTTGTGTTCGAAGCGGTACGCCTGTCGAAAGCGGTGAACGCGCCGGTCAAAGTCATCTGGTCGCGCGAGGACGACACGAAGCACGGCTTCTATCGGCCGGCGACCTACAACCGTCTGACCGCGGGGCTCGACGCTCAGAATAAGCCGATCGCGTGGACGCATCACATCGTGGCGCCGCCGATTCTCCTCAAGTTCGGCCCGCTGCAAGACGGTATTGATCGGACATCGATCGACGGCGCCGCCGCTGACCTACCGTACGCGTTCCCCAACGTCTCCGTGGATCAAGTCGCGGCAGACCTGCCCGGGATCCCGCTCGGATTTTGGCGCTCGGTCGGTGCATCGCAGAATGCGTTCGTCGTCGAATCGTTCATAGATGAGCTCGCGGTGCTGGCCGGCCGCGATCCCTACGAGTTCCGGCGGGAGCTGCTGCAGGCCAAGCCGCGTCATCTTCGCACGCTGGAGCTGGTCGCGACCAAAGCCGGCTGGGGCACGCCGCTGCCGCCGGGGCGCGGCCGCGGCATTGCGATCGCCGAATGGGAGCCGACGACGTGCGCGGAGGTTGCCGAAGTCTCGGTCGCGCCGGACGGGACCGTGCGGGTGCATCGCGTGGTGTGCGCTGTCGACTGCGGCCCTGTCGTCAATCCCCTCACGATCGAGGCCCAGCTGCAGGGCGGCGTGGTATACGGGTTATCGGCTGCACTGTACGGCGAGATCACGATCGACCAGGGCCGGGTCCAGCAAGGCAATTTCCACGATTACCCGATGCCCAGGATTTCGGAGATGCCGGTCGTCGAGGTGCACATCGTGCCGAGCACCGATGCGCTGGGAGGCATCGGCGAACCGTCGGTTCCGCCGACGGCGCCGGCGGTGTGTAATGCGATCTTTGCGGCAACTGGAAAGCGAATTCGCCACTTGCCCATCGGGAAGCTCACCTAATAGCCGTCAGCCTTCTGCCATCTGCCGTCTGTGCTGATGGCAGATGGCTGACGGCAGATGGCTATTTCAGCGTCGCAACCAACCCCGCATGGTCCGACGGCCAGATGCGGGAAGCCGGCCCGGCCAACCGGTCCGCCGGCACGTCCCCGTAGCGATCGATCCGACCGAACAGCTTCCCGTGGTGGCGAGCGAAGCCCCGCGTAAAGATGTAGTCGATGCGCTGATCAAAGTGCGCGACGCGGTCAGACAGATCGGCGAGATGGCAGCACGTCAGGCCCCGAGCGCCCGGATGCAGTGCCGCCCACGTGTCGGTGTAGCCCGCGTTCGTGAGGACGTCGTACATCGGCGAGCCGGGTCGATCGTTGAGATCGCCAATGAGAATCACGCGCTCGCTCGATGCCAGGGTCGTCACCATCTCGCCGACCTGTGCTGCCCGAATCGACTCCACTAAGCCGGGCGGTGCGCCCGCGAGGTTGGCTTCGGTGTGAGCCGTCGCGAAGGTGTAGTCCAGGCCGTCAATGACTGTGCGCGCCCACACCCACCCCCGCACCAAGACGATTCCCGGTGCCACGGCACCCAGATTTACGGCAAAGTTCTGACCGTTCGACGCGGTGAGTGTCACGCGATCGGCATCGATCAGGAGCACGTCATGGTCCCTGAGATTCACGAGACCCGAGACGAGGCTGACGTCGATGTTGGTCACGCTGTCGGCGACCTGGTAATGCAAGCCTCGTTGTGCGAGCGCGCTCTGGAGCAACACCAGGAAATCCTGGCTGACGACGACGGGCACGCCCAATGGGGTGAGGTCGATATTGATCTCCGACACCTCCTGGAGACCGACTGCATGGGGCCGCGCGCGGGCGATCTTATCGGCGATCGCCTCGACCCGCGCGGGGAATGCGGTCTTGCCCAGGGTCTCGATGGCAAAGAGCAGCGCCGGAAAGTCGTCGTTCGGATCCGGCGTACCGAGCGCCTGGATCACGAGATCGACATCCGCGCCGACGTACAGGTTCTGCGACATGACGGTGATTCTGGACGTCGGGGCGCTCACGCGGTGTTCCGACATCCCGTTGTCCCGGCCGGTGTCGATGTCGACCGGCGACTCGTTGCATGCGGCGGTCAACAGGATCGCGGCCGCGATGCCATAGCGATGCAGCGTCATAACGGGCTCCAGGTTGAGAGCGGTACCTTGACTTGGACGTACCAGCATCCCTGGAGCCCGTCAAGACGACGTCAAGGCTAGCGCCCCTTTCATTATCTCACCGTCGTGCCCGTCCGCGGATCGATGTTGCGGACGCCCTTGAGCACCATCCGCCGGAAATGAATCCGATGAAGCTTGGTCCAATAGCCTTCCAGCGCCCGGGAATCGAGCGCGATCGTTCCCGCGCGCGTCACCCCCGGCGGTGGCGGGACGAGCGCCGCCAGCCGGTCATACACGAGCCCGCGGAGCGCCGGATCGACGCGCTGGAGCAAATGCCACAACGACAGCGCATCCTGCGCGCGCGCAACAGCGAGCGCGGTGCGGGTCGCACGCGCACCCCCATTCGCAAAGTCGAACGCCACCAGCGCGCGGATCAACGGCTCCGGCGCGTCCTCGACGTACGGAACCCCCGGGCCGACCGTCGGGCGGATCTGCGTCAGCGCGCCGAGGGGAACGCGCGCCGAGCGCGGTCCGGTTTGAAATTCGACTTCACCGCCGGTCACGTGCAGCAACCCGTTGCCGAGGGAGTCGGTGTGCAGCGTGTAGGCGCAGCCGAGGTCGATTGCCGTGCCGGCGGGCGTGTCGACGAAGAACAGGCGGGGCACGGCATCCACCTTCGCGTCGATCGTGCCCCACTCCAGCGCCAGGCGATGATCGCTCTCGGTTGCGGAGACGAGCTGCACGCGGGTTTCCGGCTGCACCTCGACCTGACCGATGCGGCCCACGGCGATCAGCGCGCGTGAGGAATCGTCGGTTTGCAGCCGGTCGCCCACGCGCAGACGGCCCGACGCGGCCAGCGGTGTGGTGTTCACGAGGGGACGCCCGGCGAGCGTGGTGAGATCCCACGCGGGGGGCTGGCTGCGCACCAGCCACACGCCCGCCAGCACTGCGGCGGCCGCGAGCGGAATCCAGTACCAGCGACGCCGCCCCCCCCAGGAGCCGCGCGTGATCCGCGCCTCGATGTCCGGCCACAAATCTCGTGGCGGCTCGATGCTCTTGGGCAGCCGGCCAACGGCGTCGTGTAATTCCTTTTCGTTCATCGCTCCAGCTTCTCCCGTAACAGCCGCCGGGCCCGAAACAACTGCGCCTTCGAGGTCCCTTCGGCGATGCCGACGAGCTCCGCGATCTCGGCGTGTGCGTAACCTTCGATGTCGTACAGCACGAACACCTCCCGCGCTCCATCAGGCAGCGCTGCAATCGCGCGTTCGAGATCGATACTGAGACTCTCGGTCGTGTTCCCTCGATTCCGTTCGAGCGCCCCGGGATCTTCAGTGGTCATGACCCGTTGCTCGCGCCGGCCGGTCGTGCGACGTTCGTTCAGCACGACGTTGACCGCGAGCCGGTGCAGCCACGAGCTGAACGCGCTCTCGCCGCGGAAGGACCGGACCTTATCCCACAGACGGACGAAGACGTCCTGGGTCCGCTCCTCAGCGTCGCGGGCGTCGCCGGTAAGGCGCAGGCACAAAGCATAGACGCGCCCGGCGTGCTGGCGATACAGGTCCCGGAACGCCGTCTGGTCGCCGGCCTGCGCGCGGGCGACGAGGTCGTCCGGGGGAGCCACGTGATTAGGACGCCGCTCGGGGGTTCAGCGTTTGGAAGGCGTGCCCGGCAGCCGGATCCGGGTCAGCTCGCGCAGCCGCTGTTCGAGCTGCTTCTGCAGCTCATCGAGCCGCGCGCGCTGCTGGGCGATCCGGGCGTTCGCCTGCGTCTGCAGGGTGTTCACCTGTGCGCGCACGGGGTCGACCTTGTCCTTCACCAGCGCGTCCACGCGCTCGCGCACCTGCCGCTCGGCGGCGGCGACCTCCTCACCCACCACCGCACGCAGTCGAGACGCAATCGCCTGGTCGAGATTGGAGCGCACGGCAAGCGAGGGCCGGTCAAGCTGGCCCGAGAGCCGAGCCTCCAGCTCCAGATCTGATATGCCTGAGACGGTCCTCCAGATCAGGTCGTCGATCGTCGTGTTGGTCATCCCCTGCCCCGCTGCCCCGGTGTCGCGCGCCCATTTCACGTTGCTCGAGCGCAGCCCGAAGCGCGCGTGGATCGTCTCGCCATTGAGGTTGAAGCCGAGCTGCGCGGTTCCCGCGCCGGGGTCGAGCCGGATCGGCAGACCCGGCACGTCGAATGCAGGCAGCTGGATGCCGCCGACAGTCGCGCCGGCGGTATCGACCGGAACGCCGCGCACATGATTGAGCATCCCCCCTGCGGTGAGCTGAGGACCGGAGGCGCTCGCCAGCATTGGCCGGCCGTACAATGCGGGATCGCTCGAGAGCCCCGTCACCCGCCCGGCATAGCGCTGCGGCTGATCGGACGTCGGCCGGATCAGGAACGACAGCTCCGCGCTGCGTAACAGGAACGCCGGAAGTGCCTGCTCCTTGGGGAAGCGCACGTTCTCGCCGGCGCGCCGCACGCGCATCGGGCCCGTACTCGCACGGGGCAGCAAACCGGGGGGCATGTAGCGCCGGGCCAGTTGCGCCCAGTACAACACGCGTTCGAACGGCTTGATCGCAACGGGCGCGAACAGCGCGGTTCCGATTTCCGGCGCGTTGATGCTGGGCAGCTCGAGCAGGCTGCGCGCGAACGCGTAGTCCCGGCGGCGCGCGCTGTCGAGTCCGGCGAGCCCGCGTTGGAGCCCGGTGAGCCCCGTCTTCACGTCCCGTTCGAGCGCGGTCACGCGGTCGCTTGCGCGCTTGAGCCGCTCGATCGCCTGGCGCCCTTCATTCAACGTCGCGAGATCCGTCGCGCGCGCGGTTTTGAGTTTTTCGAGCGTCGCGGCTGCGGAGTCGAGTGTCGGACCGAGCTGCAGCTCGTTGTACGCGGTCTGCCACGCCTTCTGCGTCGAGTCGGCGCGCGCGCCCAGTGCTTCGGCCGCCGGCAGCGTCGAGAGGCGGCGCGGGTCGAGCGAGTCGATGCTGATCTTGCCGGTGGCCAGCTGCAAGATCGGGATCTGGAACTGGCTTGCCCATTCGCGCGTCTCGGCGAGTACGCGCTCGGCGATCCCCGCCCCACTGCCCTTCCCGTCCGATTTCGCAGCGACGCGCCCGTCGGTCTCGCGCGGGGTGCCGAAGCGAAGCCCGTTGGCCGCGATGCGATCGATGATGAGCTTCTTTTCTGTCAGCGGGATGACGTCGATCTCGGCGACGAGCTCGTCGGCCTGGAGCAGATTCTTGAAGGCCTCGTGCGGGCTGGCGATGGTGAGCCCGCGAATCGTGACGTCGCCGTTCTTGAGATCGAGATGCAGGTCCTGGATCTCGACCTTCGCGCCCAGCAGCTGCGTGCCGACCTTCTGGGTCTCACGCCGCGCGATCGTGTCGGCGAACAGCCACCACAGAATCGCGAGAATGATGAACAGCACGAGCAGCGGCCCGATCGCGCGCCAGCGGAAGATCTTCAGCCTGGGAGCCGGGAGCTGGGAGCCGGGAGCTGGGGTGCTCATGGCCGGAACATCTTGTAGACGTTGTAGGCCTTGGACGCCGTGACCGCGCGATAAAACTTCGACTGGCGCACGCGCGCGCCGACCGTCACCCGATAGCGTGCAACCGCCCACCGGGTCGCGAGAAACAGCGGGACCAGCAGGACGAGGGCGAAGACCAGACTGCCCAACACGATCGTATTGTTGAAGTTCGTGAGCGGCACGATGGGCATGTTGTAGAGCGACGTCCACAGCCCGCGCAGCGCGGGCGCCAGCAGCAGGCTGTGTCCGATCCAGTCGAACAAGGGATCGAGCAGGAACCCAATCGGCACGAACAGCGCCCAGCCCAGCATGCCGCCCGCGAATGACACGTTCAGCAGCACGATCGCGGCAAACACGATCGCGTTGTGGATGTTCATCAGCGGCGTCAGCCCCATGATCGAGCCGAGCGCGATGCCCAGGGCGAGCTGGCCGGGCGTGCCTTCGGAATGCAGCGCCCCGACTAATGACTGGATCAGCTTGACTAGTGCGAACACAGGGGCTCGGGGCTAGGGGCTCGGGACTGGGGGACGACGCGTGTGCCAATCCGTTCGATCCTGATACAACCGAGCCAGCGTCACCAGTTTCGCCTCGTCGAACGCCCGCGTGGTGAAGCTGAGGCCGGTCGGCAGCCCCTGGACTCCAAACCCGTTCGGGACGGATACGCCGGGAACGCCGACGACGTTCGTCGGACCGATGACGTTGGCGCCGCCGGTGATGCCGGGCCAGCCGTCGCGGAACGCCTTGTCGAGCGGGGTCGCCACCGTCGTGCGCGTTGGGACGGCGAGCGCGTCGAATTTCTTGAGGAAGTCATCCAGGGCCCGTTGCATCGGCCGGCGCACGCGCAGCGCGCGCAGATAATCCGGGGCGCTGACCGCTAGCGCCGGATACCCCCCCGTCCGGTCTTCTGGCGCGGTGAGCTGGGACAGGCGCCCATCCTTCAGGAGATCGTCGAACGCGCTGGCTCCTTCGGCCGCGATGATCATCCCGGCCACGGCGCCGTAGGGAAGGTCGGGCAGCTCGACGTCCTCGACCAGCTCCACCCGATCCTCCAGCACCTTCAGCGCCTGTCGAAAATTCGCGGCGACCTCGGGCTGGATGTCCTTGTCGGCGCCTTTGGGGATGCCGATGCGGAACCGCGCCGTCCGCTCCGGAGGCATGCGGAACCCCCGATCGACCGAGGACGGGTCCCGGGGGTCCTTGCCGGCAATGATCGCGAGGACGATCGCGCAGTCCTCCGCGGTTCGACCCATCGGGCCGAGCTTGTCCATCGTCCATGCGAGCGCCATCGCGCCGTGACGGCTTACGAGGCCGTAGGTCGGCCGCAACCCGGTCACGCCGCAGTAGGCGGCGGGCGTGAGGATCGAGCCCGACGTTTCCGAGCCGATCGCAAACGGGACCAGCCCGGCGGCGACGGCCGCGCCCGGCCCGCTCGAAGAACCGCCGCTCCAGTATCCGGGATTCCACGGGGTCTTGCCGGGACCGGTGAATGACGCGTTGGGCTGGTTGTAGCCCATGCCGCCCGCCAGCTCGACCATCGCGAGCTTTGCGACCAACACCCCGCCCGCGGCGCCAAGCCGTTGCACGACCGTCGCGTCCTCCTCGAACTTCTGCTGCTGGTAGGGTGCCGCACCCCAGGACGTCGGGTAGCCTTTCGTCGCCAGCAGGTCCTTTACGCCATACGGGATGCCGTGCAGGGGCCCTAGCCACTTGCCCTGGCGGCTTTCGCGATCGGCCTGCGCCGCTTCCGCGAGCGCGCGCTCGCGCGTGACCGTCACGACCGCGTTGTAGCGCGGGCCGACGCGCTCGAGTCGATCGAGAAAGTACGTTGCCAGCTCGGTCGCCGAGGTCTTTTTCTGCCGGAGCAGGCGCCCCAGCCCAACGATCGATGAAAAGGCGATGTCGTCGGTCATCGGTCGTCAGTCATCACCGCGATAGACGGAGTACACGAAATCGGGCTCGTCGGCATTCGTGACGTGTGTCTCATAGAGCCGGTCGATCTGGCGCAGGCGATTGTCGATGCTGCGGGTGATCGCGGCCAGATCATCGGCCGAGAAGCGCTCGGGATACCGGACGCTGATCGTTTGCGCGAGGGCCTTGGCGAGCGCGGATGGCTCCTGAGCCTGAACCTGGGCCAGCGCGTGCGGCAATACCGGTCGCAGGTCGTCCACGAACCACGGGGCCGCGGCCAACAACGCCAATTGCTCCGCGAACGCTCTGCGCGATAGCTCCATCACCCTTCCCCCCGTTTGAGCCGGTCTGCGGCGATCGCGAGGATTTCTCGCAGCGCCGTACGCCGCTCGTCCTCCCGGGCGCCGCGCAGCCGCGCCTCGAGCAGCGGCACGATCGCCTCCTTGGTGCGCCGATTCACGAACACGACGAAGCGAAACCCGAACTTCTGCTCGTACTCGTCGTTGAGACGCGCCAGCCGCAGCAAGACTTCAGGCGGCGTCGTGTCGCGATCGTACCCCTGCTCCTTGAACGACGCGGCCGAGATCTTGTCCGGGCGCTCGCCGATGCGCGGATGCGCATTGATCACCGCGATTTGCTGGGCCTCGGAGAGCTCGTCGAGGATCTCCCCCGCCCGTTGCAGCAGCGCTGGGCCATTGGCGAACGGCTCCTCAGCTCGAAGCCGCTCCAGCAACGGTCCCGCATGCTCGAAGAGGTTCAGCTGCCCCGGTAGCTCGTGCACGAAAACGGCGACATCAGAAGAGGAATGTGATACCGCCGCGTCGCGTCCGTGATCTCGAAGTCGACGGTCACCCGCTCCAGAAAGGACGGCGACCCCTTCTTCTTATAGTACGCCGCGATCTCGAATGACAGGCCATAACGTCCTGGCGCGAGCGGCCCTCCGCCCATGTCGCCAATCCGTCCGTCGGCGTCGGTTTCCCGGGTTCCCAGCAACGCGCGGTCGTGCGCGTCGAGCTGGAACAGCAGGACCGATACTCCGGCGGCGGGCTCGCCGCGCGTGGTGTCGAGGACGTGCGTCGAAATCGTTGGACGGTTAGTGTTGGGCATGCTCAAGATCCGCGTGGGAACTCTGACGTTCACGGCGCGACTGGAAGAGCAGGCCGCGCCCAAGACCGTGGCCGTGATTCGGAAAATGCTGCCGCTCAAATCCAAGATAGTCCACTGCCGCTGGAGCGGCGAGTCGACGTGGATTCCCATGGGCGACATGACGCTCGGGCTCGAGTTCGAGAACCACACCAGCCATCCGTCGCCGGGAATGCTCCTGTTGTACCCGGGGGGGATCAGCGAAACGGAGCTGCTCTTTCCTTATGGCTCGACGATGTTCGCGAGCAAGGTTGGCCAACTTGCGGGCAATCACTTTGCAACATTGACGCAGGGGCAGGAACGGCTTCCGGAAATCGGCCGACTCACGCTTTGGGAAGGGGCGCAGGACATCACCATCGAAGAAGTGTGAGCTCGCTTCCCGATCTCGTCCTGCGCGGCGGCCTGGTCGTCCTTCCAACCGGCCAGCGGCCCGCGGACATCGCAGTGACCAACGGGACAATCAGCGCGATCGGCTCGGAGGTACGCGACGGCGGCGAGACCATCGAGGCCCGCGGCCTGGTTGTGCTGCCGGGCGTTGTCGACGCCCATGTTCACTTCAACGAGCCGGGCCGCGCCGAATGGGAGGGCTGGGAAGCCGGCACGCGTGGCGCCGCCGCAGGCGGCGTGACGACGGTCCTCGAGATGCCCCTCAACGCCCATCCCCCCACCACCACGCCGGCCGCGTTCGACGCAAAACGTGCGGTCGCTTCCGAAAAAGCGCTGGTGGATTTCGGACTCTGGGGCGGCATGGTCCCTGACAACCTCGCCGACGTCGACACCCTCCACCAACGCGGTGTTGTGGGCTTCAAAGCGTTCATGAGCGACAGCGGCATCGACGACTTCCATCGCGTTGCCGACGGCGTGTTGGCGATCGGTCTCAAGCAGACCGCGCGCCTCGGCGCGATCGTCGGCGTGCACGCCGAGAGCCAGGAGTTGCTGAACCGATACCAGGCCGAACGCGGCCCCGATCGGCTGTCGTGGTGTCGAGCGCGGCCGGTGGCGGCCGAGGTCGAGGCCATCCGGCGCCTGCTGGTCTGCATGCGCGGCGCGGGCAAGCGCGTACGCGCGCACGTGGTCCACGTCAGCTCTCCCGAGGGGCTGGCGGAGGTCGACGCGGCGCGGACCAGGGGCGTGGCGATCACGGCCGAGACCTGCCCGCACTATCTCGCGTTCACCGAGGAAGACCTCGAGCGGATCGGACCGCCGCTCAAGTGCGCGCCGCCGATCCGCAGCGCGGCGACGCGCGAGGGGCTGTGGCAGGAGTTGATCGAGGGACGCGTCGACCTGATCGGCTCGGATCACTCGCCCTGCCCTGCGGCCGACAAGCACAAGGGTGAGGACGACATCTGGCTGGCCTGGGGCGGCGTGGCCGGCATTCAGGCGACGTTGCCGGTGCTCATGACCGAGGGCGTGCACGCGCGCGGCCTGTCATTTGCGCGAGTCGCACACCTGACGGCGACAGCCCCCGCGCAGACGTTTGGTCTGTATCCGCGCAAAGGTGCGATTGCGGTGGGCGCCGACGCCGATTTTGCGCTCGTCGATCCGGAGCAGGAATGGACGCTCGAGTCGAGCGGACTCGAGACTCGCAGCGGCGTGAGCGCCTACCTGGGCCGCACATTTCGGGGCCGGGTGGTGCGAACGATCGTTCGAGGAAAGACAGTGTTTGTGGATGGCGAAGTGATCGGCGCAAGGGGTTGGGGACAGTTTGTGCAGCCGGCGAGTACACATGCCAATTGAGCTCGCGTTGCTCGAGCGCCGGCTCGATGAGCTCTACGCGATCGGCGCGCAGCCCGGAGGGGGAGCTTACCGCGGCCTGTACGACGACGCGTGGGCCACCGCGGTCGAGCGTGTTGAACGCTGGTTGAACGGCGCCGGCCTGAACACGCGACGCGACGCGGTCGGCAACCTGTGGGGTCGGGTCGAAGGCACTAATAAAGGAAAGAGCATCGTCACCGGCTCGCACATCGACACCGTGCGGCACGGCGGCCGGCTCGACGGCGCGCTCGGCATCGTGGCCGGTCTCACCGCGGTCGAGGCGTTGCTCAACGACCAGGGGCAGCCGCGCCGCACCCTGGAGGTGGTCGCGATCTGTGAGGAGGAAGGCTCCCGCTTCGCCACGAACTTCTGGGGCTCCCGGGCAATCACCGGAGGCATCGACCGAGTTCCGGACGACATCGCGCAGGCCATGCGCGAACGCCGTCTCGATCCCGTGCGAGTCTCGAGCGCCGCGCGCGATGACATCGACACATTCGTCGAGCTGCATATCGAGCAGGGGGCGGTGCTCGAGGCAGCGCGCAAACCGCTCGCGGTTGTGAGCGCGATCGTGGGGACCGCGCATCTCGAGCTCACCGTCACCGGCCGCGCCGATCACGCCGGGACGACGCCCATGGAGCTGCGGCGCGATGCGCTCGCCGGCGCCGCCGCGATGATTCAAGCAATCGAGTCGATTGCGCGCTCGCTGGGAGAGCCCGCCGTCGCGACGGTCGGCAAGATCCGGGCAGAGCCCGATCAGGTCAACGTCGTGCCGGCTCGCGTCGTGTTTACGGTCGATCTCCGCCATTCCGACCTCGGCGCGCGGCGCGCGCTCGAGGAACGGATTCGATCGCTCTGCAGGACCATCGCGTCGGAGCGTTCTCTCAAACTCGAGATACGCCTGCTGCAAGAGCACCCCCCGGTGCCGATGCACGCCGATGTGCGGGCGTTGCTTCTGCGCGCGGCGCAGGAATGCGGCGTCAATGCGACTGAGATGGTGAGCGGCGCGGGACATGATGCCCAGATTCTGGCCGCGCGTTGCAAGGTTGGAATGCTGTTCGTGCCGAGTATCGGGGGACGGTCACACTGTCCGGAGGAGGCGACCAGTCCGGAGCATCTGAAACTCGGGACCAGCGTCCTGATGCGAGCTTTGGAATTGATGGCGTATTGATCGTTTGGTCCGTGCCCTGAAGGGCCGGCTCGGCAACCACGGGCGTCCTTAAGGACGCGTGATTTGGCCGAGCCGGGGCTTCAGCCCACGGATACAACGACCCCGCACGCCATCATGTGAATCTCGCCAAATCCGACCCGGCGTTCGCAATCTTGGCCGCGACCTCAGGCCAATCGACGGCCAGCGAAAAATCGGCGAAGTCAAACCCGGGCCCCACGGTGCAGCCAGCCAGCGTATATGCGCCCGTGGTTCGGGCCGCCTGCCAGGTGGCGGCTGGAACCACGATCGTCGGTCGCGTCTCGCGCGAAACCGGCCCGAGCCTCACCCGCCGGAACCCGCGGTCGTCGAACAGCAGGAGCTCGATCGCGTCGCCCTCGTGATAGTGCCAGATCTCGTCGGAGACGACGCGATGCCAGCGGCTGAATTCGCCCTCTGCCAGCAGGAAATAGATCGTGGTCACCGCGGACCGCTCGAGATCGCGATCGATCACCTGCACGCGCTGCGGCGAGCGGAACAGCTCGGCATAGTGCCCCCCCTCGGGGTGGGGACGCATGCCGAGGATGTCCAGCAGCTCAAGAGCGCGGGAGTGCATGAAGCAGTTCGTGAAGAACGTTTTGCGTCACGGCGCGACGGTACGCGGCCGTCGAGCGCACGTCGTCGATGGGACGGACATCCTCGCCCACTGCGGAGACGGCGGCCGCGTCATCGCGCCGGGCGAGAGCCTCCTCCGCGCCGACGGCGCGCAGCGGGACCTCGGCCACCGAGCCGATCGCAATACGCGCCGGCGCTCGACTCACCGCCATGACGACTTTCGAGATCGCCTGCGCGGCCCGCGTCCCGACCTTGCGAAATGCGACCTGGCGGTCCAGCGGAAACCGCACCGCGGTGATCAACTCATCGGGCTGCAGCGCGGTCTTCCGGTAGCCGGTGAAAAACTGATCGATGGGGATCGAACGCCGGTCGGTGACGACGACCGCGTCGTAGGCGAGCAGCACCGGCAGCGTGTCGCCTGCCGGCGATGCGTTCGCGAGGTTGCCGCCAAGTGTGCCGCGATTCTGGATCTGGGCGGCACCGATCGTGCGCGCGGCCGCGACGAGGGCCGGAACAGATCGCTGTGCCTCGGCGGACCGAATAATCCCGGTGTATGGCTCCGCGGCACCGATCTCGAGCATATCGCCCTGACGGCGAACGCCCTTCAGCTCCGCGAGCGACCACAGATCCAGCACGGCAGTAGGCGCGGGCCGGATCACTCGGGCGTGCAGCATTACCATGAGATCTGTGCCGCCCGCGAGCGGGCGGCATGCTGGAGTAGTGCGGTACAGACGTACCGCCTCCGCCAGGTTCTTGGGACGAAGGTATGTCACTTCGTGCATGCCAACACCGCGTCGATGATTTTCGTGTAGCCGGTACACCGGCACAGATTGCCGGCGAGCCCCTCCCGAACGTCATCGGCGCTCGGCTGTGCCGTGTGCTGGAGTAAGACGTGAGCCGCGAGCAACATCCCGGGCGTGCAGATTCCACACTGAGCCGCCCCGTAGTCGATGAACGCCTGCTGTAGTGCCGTCAGCCGTCCGCCGTCAGCCAGCCCCTCAACCGTAGTCACATTGCATCCCTCGACCTGCCCGACAGCCACTAAGCAGCTGTCTACGACTTCCCCGTCGATGATCACGGAGCACGCCCCGCACTCTCCTTCGCCACAGCCTTCCTTCGTCCCGGTGGCACCGAGATCCTCCCGCAACACATCGAGCAGGCGCCGCGCCCCGGAGCCCTCGAACGTGGCCGTGCGACCGTTCAGCGTGAAGCGCATGCCGCCAGCACTTTCTCAGGGGTCGCGGGGACTTCATCGAGCCACACCCCCGTCGCATCGTGGATGGCAGCGATAATGGCGGGAGCGGGTCCGTCCATGGGTAACTCGCCGATCCCCTTCGCTCCGGAGGGGCCATGAGAGTAGGGATTCTCAACCAAAATGGTGCGAATGCGCGGGGCATCGAGCGCCGTAGGAATCAGGTAGGTGGCCAATCGGTCGTTCTGGTAGCCGCCGTCTTTCATCTTGATCTCTTCGATCGTCGCCCACCCGACAGCCTGGAGACTGCCGCCTTCGATCTGACCTTCAGCCATGACCGGATGTATCGCCTTGCCGCAATCGACTGCGGTGACCAGGTCGGTCACCCGAACCTCGCCCGTGTTCATGTCGACGTCGACGTCCGCGATCGTGCACGCCCACGCGTAGATCGGATAGGCATCCCCGCGATAGTTCGTTTCGTCCCAGTGAAGCGAGTCGGGCTGGATGTACGACTTCTGAAGGCGGATCGGGGCTTTCTCGCCGCGCTGCAGCCGGGCTTGGACGTCGGTTGCCGCCTCCTGCACCAGCCGACCGACGATCATCGCCGTCCGCGATGCGACCGTCGGCCCGGAATCAGGAACCAACGATGTGTCCTGTGGGGCAAGCACCACCTTGTCGATCCCTACCCCCAGGGCGTCCGCGGCAATCTGACAAAAGATGGTCTTCGTCCCCTGGCCGATCTCGGTGGACGCGGTGAGGATGCGGAACGTGCCGTCCGCGAGCGCCTCGAATCCGATCGTGCCTTGAAGCTTCTTCTCCCCGCTGCCGGTGAAGCCGGAGCCGTGAAAGACGAGGGAGAGACCACGACCACGGCGGATGGGCGGATGGGCGGAAGGGCGGATCGGGGGTGCTGCGCTGAGCGCCGCATCCAAGACCAAGTCCGAGCCCACGCTCTCGGTGAGTTTCTGGCCCGTGGCCGTGGTGTCGCCGAGGCGCAACATCCATTTGCGCCTGAGGTCCAGACTCGACATTCCCAGACGCTCGGCCACGTGCTCGACCATCAGCTCGGCGGCAAACAGCGACTGCGGCGCCCCAAAGCCACGAAACGCGCCATTGGGCGGCGTATTGGTCGCGACGGCCCGGGCGCGAATGCGGACGTTGGGACAGGAATAGGCCCCCGCGGCATGAATGGCCGCGCGGGACAGGACCACCGGCGTGAGCGTGCAGTAGCCGCCACCATCGAGCACGATCTCGATGTCCTGTGAGAGGAGCGTCCCGTCCTTCTTGACCGTGGTGCGGTGCTTGATCACGCCCGGATGACGCTTCGTGGTGGCAGCCAGGTCCTCGTGACGGTCGTAGATCAGCCGCACCGGCCGGCCCGCCTTGCGGGCCAGCAGTGCCGCATGAATCGCGACCATCGACGGATACTCTTCTTTGCCGCCGAACCCGCCGCCCGTCTCGGCCTGGACTACAATCGCCTGCGCATCGGTCAGCTTGAGTGCCCGCTTGAGCGCGCGGTGGACGTAGAACGGGCACTGCAGTGAGCCGATTACGCGGATCGCGCCATTCGACTCCGGGATGGCGATGAAGCCTTGGGGCTCGATGTAGAGCTGCTCCTGCAGACCAACCCGAAAGCTGCGCTCGACCACCTCCACACCCTCCAGCCGCTCCACAACCTCGCCTTTGCTGATTTCGAGCGATGCATAGACCTCGGTGGCCTCGCTGAGCTCGAAGACCGGCTCGGCGCGCTCGTACTCGATGCGGATGTGCCTGGCAGCCTCGTCGAGTGTGGCCCGGTCGGCCGCGGCCAGCAGCAGAATCGGCTCCTCCCGGTGCCGGATCTCACCCCCCGCTCGCGCCAGCACGGGCTGATCATCCCGTATCAGGTGCACCACGTTTTCGCCCGGAATGTCGCCAGCAGTCACCATCACGACCTGGCTCCACTCGAAGGCGGGATCCAGCGTGATCGACCGAATCCGCCCCGCCGGGACCGTGGACCGGACCGTCTTGCCGTACCAGGCGCCCGGTATGACGAGGTCATCGGTGTAGCGGGCGCGCCCCGTCACCTTGTCGGCACCCTCGCGACGCGGGACGGAGCGACCGACGGCTGTGGCCGGAGTAAGCGAGGGACACATGTGCGGTAATAATGCTACAGAATGCGCGCCTCGCTCAGTGGCGCTCTCCAGTGCGTCGTATGGCATGAGGGTTGCATGAACGCGTGGCGGACGCAGTAGAGGATTCGGGAGGAACGGCCGGCCAAGGCGGATACAGGTTGTTGCTGTGTTCGCGCCGGCCGCCGCAGCGGTCGTGCACGGCCGCTGCGGACCTCCCTCACCACTGTGGAGACATAAGGGGCGGCTGGGACGCGTCGCGAGCGCCGTTGCGCGACATCCCAGTTCGCCCCGCTCTTGTCTCCTCCCGTGAAACCGCTTGTGCCGGAGCGCTACATTGACCGTTATGGCTGCCTCGGCGAAGAGCACCGTCGGACTCGAGGTGCTCGCGCCCCTCGAACCAGGATCCGCGGAGATCCTGACGGCCGCTGCGCGCCGGTTCCTCACGACGCTGGCGCGGGCCTGTGAGCCGCGCCGCCAGGAGCTGCTCGCGCGGCGCGTAGAGCGCCAGCGTCGCCTCGCAGCAGGCGAGCTTCCCGATTTCCTTCCCGAGACCCGCACGATCCGCGAGGCAGCCTGGACGGTTGCGTCGATTCCTGCCGACCTGGCCGACCGGCGCGTCGAGATCACGGGCCCCGTGGACCGCAAG
>Ga0137437_1000087_pt1 | contig 22233 bp, 22 predicted proteins | sample EasRivERMGT138_2_FD_102332 | JGI IMG/M metagenome (GOLD analysis project Ga0137437, IMG submission 102332) | Soil microbial communities from meander-bound floodplain in the East River, Colorado, USA - East River MetaG ERMGT138_2 | ecosystem: Environmental > Terrestrial > Soil > Floodplain ...
CACGTAACGGAGTGTGGGCGTCGTCGTGCGACTTTATATGAGTCGATGGGTAGAATATGAATGCTTTAAGGTCTTGATTGAACATCAGTGATAACCGGGTTCAGCGTAGTGTTGTTGTTCCGCTTCTGTCCAATGTTCTAGGGGTAATGTATGTCCTTTTAAGTCGTGCGAGCAATCGCCTTGATAAGCAATCTGACCGCTAGTTATTACGAAGTGGCATCTTGACGATTGCGCTTGTGGCTGGTAACTAGGGTGTCCGGGATCATTACACGTTTCGTTAATAGATGGAGTAAATGTAGGCGACTCTAAGTCATCGTTAAAATTCCATCTAGGGACGGGGATTAAGTGCTGTCCGCAAGCGCGGCACTTTATCACAACGTAACCTTTTAATTTTATTGCGGTAGGCATTATCTAATCTCTATACCAATCTGGAGTATCGCGAACAAGCTCAGATTTTTTGACTTCTTTTTGCTCTAAACATTTTGTACAATAGAATGTATCTATTCTAAAGAATCCGGTATTAAATGATCCAGAATAATCGGTCCATTTAGCAGTTCTCAAGAATTCAAATTTATGTTCACATTGATTATCGCTAGTCGGAATACTCATAGTAATTTCGCCGCCTCATCTTCTCGCATCTTAGTAATAAGTTGTTCTGTCAGTCTAACAGGTTCACCGTAATCCTTAGTGCCGCAATTTTCACAGAATTCGTAGCTCATTGTCATAATACCGTCGCCATCCATATCAGTTTGCATAGGTTCGCCGCATTCCGGGCAAACATTTCGCTCGTAGTCGTCGTCATCCATGTTTATCTCTATTTGTTAAACATTTCGTCGTAAAAACCGGGATGGATACTCCCCGTCGCTATCAAATGCTCAATAGCTGGATGGTATACCTTACGTTGCAATCTGGCAAAGTACAATTTAATTCTACTCGACATTGCGAATGGGGTAGACTCTCGTGGAAAGGCTTCCGACACGTCGCTTGGAACGTGCGACGTGGGCTGTTCAGGCGGCGTGTACTGATTCGGCAACTTGCTCGCCATCTGCGCATCTGGAATCGGTCCTTCCATCCCATGCCTAGCCGCTTGCTCTCCTACATGTCGTTCGACGCTAAGACGCGAATAGCTTCCGGGGTGGGTGTCTACCCATGCCGAATGGCCCGTGGGGTGGGCGATGTACCATTCCCTCCCCCGTGGCGAAGCGAATAGAGCCGAAATCAGTCCACCCGCGCGAAGTTTCCCTCCCGACGCCGTGTCAGCCTCACGAAAGATATCTGGGGGAATATCCATTAAGTGTGAGTGGGATAATCTGCCGTCTGCTCCTAATAGTGGCCAGTGTAAGCCGCCTTTGAAATCGTAGCCTTTATGGTACTGCGCGCCTTGCTCTTTCATCCTATCTTCCGTTCCCGGCGGTTCCCATGCAGCGTACCAACCAATTTTAGGAATTCCTAGTTCGTGAGCGGCCCGCATTTGTCGAAGTAACACTGCTCCACTAGCGCCACGAAATTTATTAGCCGGGTCATTACGAATAGTAGTGAAGTTGTTGTGTATTTCTGGAACGCCGGTAGGACTTACATACCCATTGTGAGCGAATCTCCCAATAAGTTCGCGTGACGTATCGTAATCAGGGACCATACCGCTTGCCATACGCCTAGCCATTGGAGAAACCGAAACATCTAAGCTATGCGGTTCCATTTCTGGATTATCGGGATTCATTTTACCTGAATTACTTACCCATAGTCGAGTTTCCGGTAGCCATCCGGTAATTGCGGCAAGGTGTTCTAGCGTAGCGTTAGGGTGGATATGTCTTTGCATCCAACCTAATATGTCTTGTGGCTTGTACTCCATGAACGGTACGAATGCAGGCGGGCCGTCCGCCGTGTGATCGAATAATGGGTGTACGTGGCCGGTCCAACGGGATAGCTTTATGGGCATTTGACGTAATAGAGTTATTACACGCTGGCGTAACATTTTAATTTCCGCTCAACTAAGGAAATTCCAGGTATGGCCGGTTCCGATATTGCTTGATCTACGGTCCAACCAAGTATTTGAATTCTTTTCCGTAGTCTACCGTATTTGATTCCGGTTATTTCTGACAATTCTGCTAAAGTTAGTTTCGATCCTTTGTATTCTACAGTTACATTGCTTCTCTGATTTCGCATATTTTCGCTATGTGAGGCCCATCGGCAATTTTCTTTACAGTAATTACCGTTCTGTTCTTTTCGTTCTATGTATTTACCTTCCGGTCGCGGTCCCATATCTTCAAGAAAATTGTCGAATCCGTTTAGTCCTAACCATCGTTCGCAAACAACGATACCCAAATAATAGTAGTATTTCCTATGTCGTTTATTAGTAGGACTGCACCTGTTTAACATAGCTCTATAGCTTTGACGGGTGGGCGATCTTCCTTGACTATCCTTTTCCCCTGTATCGTCGGGCCGCACTTTATTACGTTCATTACGTCTAACTATCACTAATTCTAATACTTCTTTAAGAGATTTATCCTTTTTAGCTAAATAGCTTCTAACGGTGAATAAGTTCTTTCCATATTGTTCGCACCACTCAGGAAGAGTTTTTCTAACACCGTCAATCTCGAATTGTAAGTATGGTCTAGGCATAGATTTCCTAAATGGTTATTTTCTCATAACGTCGCCGATGTTGCGATGCCACCATTTTCCCTTTGATTTGGCTTGCACCCATCTACGAAAATACGCCAGTGACAGCCCTGGATAAGTGTACGACTTTCCGCCCTTACGGACCACCATTTCCGAACCTCTCTCCGGAGTATACTTCAGTCCGGAAATCCAGCTAAGATTATCTGGATTTGCTATAAATCCGGTTGTTTCTTCTTTTCCGGGTTTCTCTCTAGGAACCCAATCGGGTAGAACTTTATTAGTAATTGTTTGTTGCGGCGTCGGGGCATTGTCGTCTAATTGTATAGGTTCAATATGTGGACCAAGTTTACGTAGACGAATGGAGTTAACTAAACGTCGTGCTAATTGTTGAGCGGGTTGCGGCTTTGTACCTTGCTGCTCACTCTTATTTATTTCTGCGCGGTACTGTTCTCTGCCCATATCGTCAACATTCCCGCCAACCTTAGTACCTTCCCCATGCCACTCGTTAGCGGTCACTCCCAAATTAACTAACGCGCTCGCGATTTGCGGCCTTAACTTCTGCCCCTTATCGTACAGATACACGCTGTAATGCGTCTTATCCGGTACGAGTATTCTACTAGCTACGCCAGCTTGATCTAGTGCTTGCCTAACAGCGTCCGCGTTTTGGTGGTGGAAATGGTATATAGCATCCGGCCCGTCAGGATGCGAGGTAAACGCCAACATTCCGGGCTGCCGTCCTATCATACCTGCCCATGCCGCGCCAGTTTGCGGAGCGCGAGGGTCGCGGAACGTTCCCATAGCTATTACTGACGCCCGTACCTGTCCGGCTATGTCGTGTAATGCGGGGCTGATTTGATGGGCAGCAATTCCGGCGTTAGCCAACGCTGTACGTAGTGCTTCTACGAATGGGGCTTGATTTGAAGATTCTACACGTTGTTGAGCGGGGCCAAAGTCTAACGGGGCATCGTAAGAGGCGGCTAGTCTTAGCTTCGCTAATTGTAGTGCTTTCCCCAATCGACTAGCCTTGAATTTATTAGTAGTCGGGTCAAACAGTCCCTCCCTAACTAACGTCTGTATTAAATGCCGCCTAAGTGGTCCATTGTAGTTCCGGTATGATGGTGCTGAACTACGGGCAGGAGCGTATCCAATAGAGGCTTCATTGCGGATTGGTATAATACCGGGTCTACTAGATTGCGCTGCGTTGTTTTTGGCTCGTGCCGCCAACCGTCGGATAGCAAACGGGTCAATTCGGTTTCTACGGTAGGTGTCAACCAATCCGGGGAACATTGCGGATTCATGGTTTTGCCATCCTTTAGACGACGTGTCGTTAGTCATCGCCTTACGAATTACATTGGGATCGGTGCCGAGTGTGTTAGCCGCGTGTAGACCAGCTAATAGAGTCCAGGCGGATTCTTGTATTTGATGCGGAGTCCAATTGAGTTTCTTTGCGGCGTCGTCGATAGCCTGCCTATACGCCAAGTGATGTTGCGGGATGGATTGTATAGTACGATCCATTTCACGTAATTTGTCGGCGGGTGACGTGGCCGATTTTAGAAGTAGCTTGGCTAATTCTGATTTCTTAGGGGCGTCGGGCGGCGAAGTCAAATCACGAAACGTACTCGACTGTTTAGCCATATCATCGAAATCAGGAAAATGCTTATGTCGATCTAAGTACGGATCAAGCGGCGAACTAATATGCGGTAATTGGAATTCTTCCCCCCGCAACGTTTTGATAATATCGTTATGGTGCGGAGAGTCGCCTAGTATCTTTGTCGAGAATCGTCGAATAGTGTATTCGTCTTTAGGTTTCTTATGGTGCAGCCAATTAGCTACAAGTAATGAAGTATTTGCCGCGTGGTCTAGGGGATTAGAATCATGCGATAGGATGTTATTTACTGATTGCCAAGCTGGAATAGCTTCGGAATCGTGTCCGAATAGTCGGTGAATAGTTGAGTGTGTAGCGGCGTATTCACCCTGTTTCGTAGTGTTTGAATCTTTATCAAATCTGATAGGATTTCCGGGGCGCTGTTCGGTGAGCGGTCCCCACCACCTATGACCGGGGAGAATTAGACCGGCTTTCTCCATAGCTTCCTGTATCTTGTGTTTCTTAGACTTAGCCTCTTGTCCTAGAATTTGAGCCTTTAACACGGGGTCTACGTGCGCTTGCGCTAATTCTTGTGGAGTAAATTTTCGTGTTTGTTTAATCTCTTCTGGTACAGTGTAATCTGCAAAGTATTCCGCGGCGATCATTCCATCTGCGTTACCGCTGAAACTAATTAAATCGTCTGGTTTAATATTACCATTCTTCATTTCCTCTGCTACATAATCTTTTACTATAGTCTCTTGATCGGGCTGATTCCAAAAAGAATGTACACGTTGGCCTTTATAATCGCCAGTACGACCTAATACCCAATTATCCTTTACAGCGCGATCCCTAGTACGTGGAATATCTACATCGGTAGGTAAGCCCCCCCGGTCAGTGCTTGTGTGTAAATCTTCAAGAATTTCTCTGTGGGTGCGTCTTCCTCTATCTCTATATACATGGTATGGATCGTAAGCCGCGAATGTCTCTTCAGGTCTACCGTATCTTCCCATATACAGTATATCAGGATGTAAGAAATCCCCTTGCGAGTCGCCTCTGAATCCGCTAGATGAACTAGGCGTAGGCGTAGGCGTAGGCGTAGGCGTAGGCGTAGGTTCGCTAGATGAACTAGGTGTACCTATACCTCTTAACGCTTCACTACCTGGAGGATTAGTTAGATTTTTGAACCATTCTCTAGGTATTTTTTTCTGGTTTTGTTTAAACCACTCAGTATTAATTATGCTTGGCGGCAAAGGTTGTCTAACATCGCTAGGAAATAATACAGCTTGTCGCGGTTGTGGCGGATTATGTGACGGCCATAGTTCAACTGGAGTATTACCAGTGTGCTGTACTTGCGGGTGCTGAGTTTCGGAGGTAGGTGCTACAGGTTGAAATTTAGGCCATGCGTCGGTAACGGGTCCAAGTTGAATAGGTATACCTAGAGTTTGACGAGCTAGTTGTAGATAGGATTGGGAACGTTGCATTTGTTGTGATTTATTATCACTTGTTGGGGTAGAGGGTATTCCTACATATTCTGAAGGTATACCCGCATAATCCGTAAATTCTTTAGCCTTCTCTTTAGTAAATACACCTGTATACATAGGCTGTACACTGCTCCTATCCGGATTCCATAATACACGTACAGCGTCTTTTTTAATATGTGGAGTAAATGCCATGTATTCTTGATTAGGGAATACTCCTACGGGTGCATGTGTGTCCTTTCCCCAATTCCATTCAAACGCCCCTACATCTTCCGGCGGTCCTACATACCTACCCGCCATTTTTCCCCTAGCAATATGCTGTCTAATTATTTCGTGTCTGGGGTCGCCGTTTTCCTGTAACCAATCGGCGTATTGTAAGTGGTGCATATCATCTAACGGATCATCTTGTATCGCATGTATAAAAGGCATCTCCATTGCGTGAGCAAGTCTTAACTTAACTCTTTTAATTAAATTATTCATTGTTGAATCTGTGGGGGTCCGGGTGGGGGCGGCGGCGGGGCAAGCTGCCCTTGCTGTTGTCCTCCAGCGCCACCGGGCGGTACAGGGCCGCTTGGACCGACCATAGGGGTTTCGGCAGGCTGACCGCTCATCGCGGTAGCCTGCATGGGCTGGATTATAGTGAGTATAGGCTCATTTCCAATAGGTGTTGGAATACCTAGCTGATCTTGAACCCATGCTTGCGGTACGGGGATTCCCCACGTCATAGCCTTATCCACTGCGTTCATTATTTCTTCTGGATTTCGTTTATCGGCCAGAAGTTTGTAACGCGGGGGAGGATTTAACGGGCAGTTCTTTTTGTTTAGTACGTTCACTAAACGCTGCATCGGGTATTCTAAATCCTGTGCCATGTATTTAGTACGGTCATCGGCAGTGATGCCATGTTGATCCCCTAAATTAGAACCCAATCCCGTATTCGACGCTTCTGTAGTTAGGCTTTCCCCCAATATGCACGAACGAATTAGTTCGTTTATGCCCGTAACTATAGTCCATTGCATATCCGCGCCGGTCATATGCACGGGAACGTGTGTCACGACGTTCTCTAGTTTCTCCCCCTCTTTATAATTAACAGGGACATAGAATATGTTATTTCCTTCTTGTCCCTCTATTGCAGATGTTGCGGCAGCTTTAGCGGCAGGATTAGAGGCAGGATAACCGACGATTAGAAAACCGTTGCCGGCTTTCTTTAGAAAACTCATCATGAATTTTTGGATGTTATTACGTAACCACCAATACCAGTATATACGGCCGCGAAGTCCCGTACCGTGGATAGTTCCAGCGAACTCAGGTTTATAATATGTAGCGTCTTCTGGCTCAAATTCGTGCCAGATAAAAGCGTCTTCTTCTTCTGGAGTAAGGAAGTGTGCCGGACCTCGTTCGGTGTACTCTGTATCGACTTCTCGATATGCAGCGTTAACTAGAATTCCCGGCGTGCCGTCCCACTTAAATACCATTTTGTCCCCGTGGACGGGGAACCACTTCTTAACAATCATTCTCTTAAAATTGAGAGAGTAATCCCACTTGTAAAGGGGCATCACGCCGTATTTTCCAAAGAAAACAGCTTCCATTAAGTTACGTTTGAATTGCTGAATGTATGGAATATCTCTAAGAATCTGAGTTAATTTTGCAGCGCAAGCTACCTCCATCTTATCGGCTTTATTCTGTTCCTCTAGTTGTTCTTCAAGTAGGCATACTGGTCGATAGAGGGACGAAAGGGCATCGCGGATAACTATGTCATTTCGCATAGCGTCTGAATTAACTTGTGAGTCCCGTAACGCTTCATCGAATGTCCAGAAATATGATCTACTCATATTGGACATGAAGGCTACGAAAGTCTGATAGTGAGGTAAATCCCACATTCCCCCATTAAGCGGCAGGGAAGTATTATCAGGTGGGCGAAGCCTATCTAAACCCATTTCGCCTAATGTGGGCGTAGTACCGGAATAGTTCATTACATATTACTCCACGGGTCGCGATACGTAAGGTACGACGCGGGGTCTACACCGCCCATAAACGTTTGCATAAGTTTTGGTTCCGTCGCTACCCATCCAGACGTAGCTTGAGAATCCATAAATGTCATTGCTAGAGCATCAGCTTTATCGGGCGAGCGACCTTGAAGCAATTTAGTAATTTCATCCTTATCTAGCAATCCCGCGCCGGAAGGATATTGATACCATCGCTGTACGGTTAATTCAAGTTTTAGATCATCATCGGGCGGCAAAGCCAAGTCGAAACCGTTTTGAGGGTCTAAAGCATCCCGTAAGCGCCAGTACGCTTCGGTACGTTGGTTACGCATCTTAATCAGACCGCTATTATCTCTGTATTCACTTTTCCCCGATGCCACGAAGCCGTAAGTAGGTAGTTTGGGGTAAAGTAGCCGCATAGAGTCAAGTAATCCGCCGCCCGCTGTTCCTGTCAAATCTATAATTATCGGTTTCCACATATTTTCAATGTGGAGAATCATTCGTGCGGCTAATTCCGGCCCATTTTTAGTAGCAATTCCCGGAATAGACAACAATCGCGATACCCAATTACCGTACCGTTTCGCCATTACGCTTCTATTGCTTCCCCCGCGTGCCGGATCAATTCCGGTACAAGTCAAATCAAGGTGGGATACTTCCTTTTCTTCCCACCGTCGCATAGCCGCTTCAATCCATGATAGAGGAATCAATTGATGGGCGTCATCGGACAGCCCAATCTTCATATCCCCATATAGTAGTTGTGAACGGAGAGGTTCGGGAAGTTTTTGTAATGTTTGCCGGTATCCCGTAGCCTCTAATATTGGATTATCGCTTAGTGTCCCCGGAATAAACGTTCTGGAACTAGGGTAAATAAGTTCTTTCTTAAATTGGAAAGGTTTACCATTTTCTACTTGTTTATCCTCCCCATCAAGTCTCGCGAACCAGCGCAATTCTCCCGGTTCGGCTGTAAAATCACGTAGCCACGGTGCCCAGCGATCTATTACCCAAAATTCTTCGGGCTTACTTGGAGGATTTCCCGTGCCAACAATTCGTGTGCGTTGGCCGGCAATATCTGTACGAGTCCATGCGCTTACGAATTCATATACATCTTTCGGAATCGTAGGTAATTCATCGAAAAATTTACCGTCGTTAGGACGGCCGCGAAATTTCTTATTCGCATCTAATATATTTTCACAACCGTTGAATTCTATCTGACGACCTTCAACCGTTCTTAAAATACCGCCATGAGCGCCCACCCCTTGCCAACGATCTTTTGACGACATTAACTGATGAACACGTTTCTTAAAATCAACCAATTGCGACGATTGGAGTCTAAGTACAAGTGAACTAACTTGAGCCGTCATACCTAAGCCTAAAATCAAATCCGATTTTCCGCAACCTCCCGCCCCTCCGTAGAACAATTCGTCAGCTTCGCTTAAATACGCTAAACTTTGCGGTCCTGTTTGTGGATACCAAGGCGCTTCCGGCAGTCTTTTAAGTATTTTCCCCAGACTGTCTACCATCGACAACTTTTCGTCCATTGATAAATGCTTGTGCTTCGGTAAGCACCCTATCAATGCTGCGGTTTTCGTTGCTGGGTTGGGTAGTGGAGGCATCGGAGTTTTTTCGTACTTCAACCATACGTTCCAAAATCTCTAAACAACGCAATAACATATCTACTTCCAACATTTCTTCCCGGTGCGGAACTTTACCGTACAGTTCGGGGCGAGCGGCGGGACCGTGGAACCGTTCTTTCCTATTCTTGATTCGTAGGTTTTCAACCTCTTCATGCAGAAGTTTCGCCATATACTCTACGCTATATAGCTTTAAGTACGGCAAGTCTTGTCTAGCTTTTTTAATTATGTCTTGTACGTGTGGCCTGGCTAAGAGAATTTTATGCCCGTGAGTTTTTATTTCAAAATAATGTGCTGGATGAATTAGTCTATTTACGGATTCTTCAGCATTGTTTAATTTGAAATACCAAAGTAAAAACGCATTCTCTAACGGAGTTAGCGACTGTGAATCTTCTTTACTTAAAGAGATTATCTCAGTTATTTCAGGCAGAACATACGGATAATGGTATTCGTGCCTATCGTCTTCGTTTTCATGTTTCGGAATCGTCATATAACTACATACTTTTGTAAGATTCCCGAATCTCCCTTTACCCTGTCGCTGGGTATGGTATCACGTAGATATGTCAGTGTCGCCACTAATTCTAACGGAATTGTCTGCTTTTGAAAATCGACTAAGGCAGGGTGGGTATACGCAACTTGAACCGTTTTTTGTCTTGCGAGAAGGTACTATACAGGACGAGCGGACGGGGGGACAGGTCCACCTTGACCGCAAACGACTTCAAGCGATTGCCGACACTCAGAATAATAGAATAGCGACTACCGGCGATGCGACACCGATTATAATTGGGCACACTAAACGAAACAAGTTTGAATCGGAGCAACCAAAGTTAACAGGATGGGCTACACGGTTTGAAGTTGCACCATTTTTTAATACGGGAAAGTATGGAGTTCGGGCGATACCTTGGAGCAAACCGGAAAATATAAATAAATTCGATGAGTATCCTAGACGTAGCGCTGAATTGTGGACTGATCCTGATCTTATCGACCCTATCTCATTACTAGGGGCAAATACCCCAAGACTTGATTTAGGGCCGCATAGATTGCAGTTGGAAGAGACACGGGAATACTTGCCGAGACAACCTCTAATATTGGAAATGACCATGCCAGAAGATGTAACGGCCGGTTCTTCCGCTTCCCCAGCTACACCAGACGCTAAGAACGATTCGGGATTCGCTAACTCTCCCGAATGGCAGCAGACCCAACAACAACTATCTCAGTTGATGGATATGATGAATACTCTCAAGCCACTGCTTGACGAGTTGAAGGCGGGCGGGGTAGGCGATGCTCCCGGATTGGACGCTCCTGGCGGCGCTCCGCCCATGCCGGGTAGTGCCCCTCCAGGTGGTGGACCTGGACTAGATGCACCGGGCGGCGCTCCTCCCATGCCCCCCACGGGCCAGCCTCAACAAATGTCAGCTTGTCCCCCCGGTTCCAGCAATGCAGCAATGCCTCATATGTTGAGTAGGCAGCAACAACAACAATACGAACAAACCCTACAGTTTGCTTATGGTGGACAACCTATGTTGCCAACACAATACGGCTATACGCAACCACAATTGCAACAACAACAGCCTATACAACTACAGCAAGGTGTTGATCCAAGAGATAGGCAGATTGCCGCGATGGGGCAACAAATCGCAGCTTTGCAACTTGCCCGCATGGAAGATAGCGTAAACGGGTTGCTTGATGATTTGGAAACTAAGATTGTTATCGACCGTGCGCGTGACAAGGATAAATTGATTCGTCTTTCTAAAGCTGAATTGGATTCCGAAATTCAATTCATGCTGGCTACTCGAAAACAGATTGAAGAACCTGTACCAACATTCGGCGTACCACTGCAAATGCAGGCAGACGGTACTACAGGTCCGCGCACTGCCGGTCCAATGCAAATGTCATTACAAGACGTTTCCGCCGGTTATGCTATGGGGGCCGATCCGCGAGTAGCTAAAATCGCTGGTCCTCAGAGTCATTACGATAAGCTACAAGAGATTGTCAGGAATCGCGGAAAGTTGGACCCTATGGACGCATACGCAGCGGCGATGGGTCCGGCACCTGGAGCTAACGGTACGGTTAAAGTTCGCTAAGGTTAGTAGTGTTAGTCAACGGTAATTAGCGGCACAATTCATACTCTAAGCGGGGATAGTTGTTATGGCCGACAAGCATGTTATGACTTTTACGGCTGGCCCTAATATCCGCGCGAGTCGTGTCGTTAAAATGTACGGGGGCGCTGATTTTTCCGTTGCCGAATGCGGAACGGGACTAAGCGAAGTTCCGTTCGGTATCGCACAGAATCATAACGAAGGTACGCCCGGTACTCCCTTTGATACCGGATTTGCGGCTTCTGCCGGTAAACAAATTATGGTGTGGGCACCGGGGGCAACCGCTATTGCGGCTGTTCAACAAGAAGCACAATCTGTAGCCGCCGGATTGTTGGTAGGGCCAAACCCAAATTCTGAAATTATCGCCGTTCAAGCGGGCTGGGCTGTAGGTTGGCTACTCGAAACAACAAGTCCAACATTCCGTTGGCGATTGCGGGTGTATGTCCACCCCATGCGTCTATCCGCTGGTTCCACAAGCTGATATTAGTCGTGCTGACATGGCGAGTGTGAGTTAGTCTACCCTTATTAAGTGAGCATTACCGTGCCGCTACCCTTCGCACAGCCAATGTCCCCTCCCGGCTTTCCGAACGTGTTTATCCCCTCTTACATGGGGGACGCGGAACGGCACGCGCAGCTATTGGTAGGGTACACACTTAACGAAGATATCGTGGCCCTAAATCAGTGGATTACGGTCGTAGGTGTGGATGCCGCTAAAGCATACTACCCTGTATTTAATTCTGCGGATTTTGTTCGGCAGAAAGATTTAACTGGTAACGATAGAACGTGGCAGGACGCGGCTGAACGTCCTACCGGCGTGCAGCAAGTTAGATTCACTACTCGTTCCTTTGAATTGGAACGGTACGGCGAATCTAGCTTCGTGGGAAATCTAGCACAAGAATACACGCAGATTGGCGACTTAGTTGTTCTCAATCAGGAACAACTAGCTTCTCGTGCGCTAGTGTGGCGTACCATCGTGGCGGCTGCCACGATTACTGACCCTACGAAATACTTCACTACCGCCGTCCCCGGCGTTCGTGATAATTATTTCGCAACGTGGGCGGCAATGGCTACCGCCCTTACCGGAGCGGGTAAACCATACCCGACAGGATATTTCGGAACAGGGCTGTACACCGGAACTATCAACATTCCAGTATTCAAGCGATGGGTAGCTCACGTTGCACAGGTCATTTTCAAGCGTACTAACGGTCGCGTGAAGATGAAGGATTTGCTATTTTTGGCGAATCCGACAACGATGGGGAAACTGGCATCAACGGAAGAAATGCACGCTTACCAAGCGCAGCAAGCTGGTTCTCTCGCGTTGCTTAAGGGCGAGAATCCTGAATTTGACGAAATGGTTCCGGGCCTTCCTCAGCCTTGTTACAATATGAAAGTTGTCGCGGACGGCACCGGATACGCTCTTGGCGCTCCATTAGACCCTACCGCCGCTAACATCGTGAGCGGTATCAATGACTACGGCAATCAGTCATACGTACTGCCCGATGATTTTATTGCCGTCTTGACACGACCGGGAAGTGTGGTAGGAATGAAGGGGTCGAAGGGGTTCTCTTCGATGGTCCTATTCCAGAACAAGAGTCGCGCGCTCAAGCCTACCACTTTCCCGGATGTACGTAACGAACGTGTCGAAGTGGCAATGGAAGATATGTTCACAACGGAATTGGTTGCACCGGACTGTACATTCGGTATCGGTAGCGCAGTGGCGTAATTAGGGATACCGTGATTTATCAATTCGTGGATTGGCGTATCGGTCGGTTCCGTAAGATGTGTATTTTACAGGTTGAAACTTTATTAGAAAGATTACGTAAAATCGGGAACGGTGTCCTCCCGATGTATATTAACCGACAGGAACAGTACGAGATTTTTGCAGGCGAGTCGGGAGTAATGTTACCTGAAAATTGGGTAGTTGCCAGTCAGATAACATTTAGTGATGCTTATCCTTCCCTACCGTGGCTTGCGGAGCAATACGCGAAGTTTTTGGAGTTTCTAAGATTTAATTCGCCGGAACTTCTGGTCGATTCTTCCCCATCGAAAGTTGTACCAACTTTAGAGGGGGTAACAAACGATAGTAACGTCTCTAAGTATCCGGCAGGCTATACGGTAGAAATGTTTAATCGTGTTATAGAAGGTTCCGTGTCTAACGTCGAACCGAAAGTTATTGTCGAAAATGCTCCTATCAAATCCTAGTGACTTGTTTGCATTTTTCGATGTTTCTCGATTTTCCGAATTACTTGTAGATGGTGAAGAGACTGTTCCGGGTAATTCGGATTTAGATTCCAATTCTCGCGCTACTCAAATAGTACGTTCCGCTGAACAAAAATTATGTAGCGCTGTTCGCGTTAAGAATTTTTATTCACTTCAGCAACTACGCGATCTTGTCTACGATTTTCAAAATGGCGGTACTAGCGGTGAACAGATAATTGAGATAATTGCCGATTTAGCATGGTGTGGAGCAACTAAGAGAAAACGTTGGCCGGCGGGTACTCCCCAAGGCGACGATCCAGCGTGCGAGCGGGCGGAAGCGTACTTGGACCGTATACGGGCCGGGGAACGCATTTTCGTGCTGGAGGGCGTCACTCAACACGACAGTACGGGCGTCGTGCTTGGAGTTTACGGGCAGGAAATCCCAGAAGACGGGCTGATGGAGGGCAGGGGCTTGGTGTCCGATATAGGCAATCCTAGCCATTTGTGGGGAAATCGGGCGAATTGTGCTACATTACCCGGTAATTGCGGCGACGGCTTAGGAAGTACGGGTGGATGGCAATAATGACCGAACAGGCCAACCCCGCTTTTTATTATGGTGCCGGTCCCGTACATATCTATGTTAGAATCCCTGTACGTGGTTTAGGTCCGAGTGTCTCCCCTTCCCAATTAACCGGAAAAATACTATTTTTGGGACATTGTGAGGAAGCGCCGGAACCTGATTTTACAGCTGAGTACATTCCAGTACACTCTTCGTTATCCGGCCCCGCTGTACCCGATGATGAAATATACGTAGGTGGAAAGTACGAACTAGCGTTAGACATGACTCGGTTTAGTTTTAGTGTAATTACACTATTGAAACGATTCCCTATGTACGGTCGAGGAGCGCCGGCCGGATCGGAAACCTATCTAGATCGCGGTCGTTTCGTACAGGCACACGGGGATTCATACGAGTTATGGCTATTTAACTCGTTCTACGGCACTCCGAATGCAGTTATGTACCCCGACATGCCGATAGGCTACTACTATCCGGCAGTTAGGACGGGTGGAGTTCTCCCCCGTAATATGTCTCGCGATGCGACAAAAGCACATTTAGCATTAAAACCGCTTTCAGTACGTCAAGGCGTTACTGGAGGATATCTAACATATTCGCAAGACCCACGCTGGTTTCAAAATCTTCCATTACCTGGATAAGCATGAATAAAGTTTTTAGATATACGTTGCAAGATACGGAATTGTACGAAGACCCCCTAAAAATTCGTCGTATTCTATTAGAGAATACGGACGGACGATGCTGGGCCTACATGCACGATCTTGCGGTATTTAAGAGACAGTTAGTAGAGTTAGGTATCTTAGATCAAGAGTTAGAGACTACGAAAGCTGCAATAGCTATAAATCAACTTAATTCATGTAAGTTAGAGGGAATACTTGCGGAGGCGGCAATTGAAGCGTTTAATTTTCAATCCTTAAATGTCGAGACTGGCGAGGGTGTAACAGAAATTGAGGCACTTGAGATACTTGGTAGATATATGGAGTATGCTGAGGGAAAAGAATAGCGGCTCAGGACGTTGCTGATTTTATAGCCGACGCCGAAATAATTCCTGGGCCGCTTGTTAATAGTGATTACGATTGGTTCGGCTTGGTGATGAATAGTGAACGCATAGTGCAACGCAAACGACGGAACCGTATTTCCGAGTACACGTTAATAACTAACGGTCGCGAAACACCGTATGAAATTTTTAGAGCGGCCACTAACGGACGTAGACAAGCTATTAACGAGTGCAATGATTATAACTTGTCCGTGGAACGAAGATACTCTGAACAAAGCGAAGATACCGGAAGTTAGTGTTAGGAACGTAGACGTTAATTCGGTGTATTTCAGTGTTCCAGAGATATCTATAAACGATGCGCTTCGTTCGGTATCGTCACCAGAGTTTTAAGCATGTTTTTGGCTTACGACGGAATCGTGTTCGACGTACTCTTACTCAATGGGTGGGAACAGACGCCTGTAATGTCTGATGACGGAGCAGATTTTCTTTATTGGCACCATATTATAGATATTACGTGTGTAGTAAATCCTCACATAACATCTCAATTGGTAATGCCTACTAAGAAAAACGAAGTTAGCTCCATTGATAGAATTATGAAGAACAGAGTTAAGCGTAATGAGGAAGAAGAGCAGTATAGAAATTCTAGGTTGCGCAGCAAAGGCATGGTTTCCCCTGTAAAGCCGACGCCTAGAACGGATATAGATAGTAACGGAGAGCCAATCAAGACTCCGATACCTGTTCCCGGACCTAATAAGGTATCGCCAACTAGTGTTTCCGATCCCGGCGGTAAGACTAATTTTTTTTTTGATACTTATGGCGGAATTTCGCAATCGGCCGATCCTAACGCTATTAACTATCCATTGAAGGCTTACGCCGGGCAAGGTATTCCCTATGCTACAGATTTAGCGGTTAAAACAGGTCCGGTCAGCGATCCTACACTAAGTAATTGGGTGGATAGTACGATAGAATTGCTAGTAGCGCCGGCCACGGTAAAAGGAACATCTGTAGAATTTAGCTCTAATCCTGAATCTCAACTAGACACTGCATCCACTCCTAAGCCTATCCCTATACCTATCGATATAGATGGTAAGCCGCAATCAAGTTACAATACCGACCCACTAGCTAAACAACGTCGTGTGTACTTCCCCGGCGATGCTAATCTTCCAGCCAGCGATACAGAACTTCGTGATAGGTTACAGGTTCCAAGACGCAAATTGAAAGTGTGGTTGAATACCGGTCTTAACGGTTCGCCGGAATTTATTCTCAATCTGCCGTATGACGGCTGCACTACGGATGCTAATGTAGGTCCGAAATGTGTAGACGCCAATATGACGGCAATTCATGGTAACATATCGGGAGTTAAGCGGCTAGTGTTTGAGTGTTTTGAGGCGTTACCGCTGTTCTACGGGCAAAAGAAGGGCGACACTCGCGTAAAGGGCGCGGGTTTGCTTATTAGTGCTGCCGGAATCGTGGCATTACCGCAACGTCCAAGTAAGTTAGAAATACTTACTCCACCGTTGATATCGAATCGGTGGTCCATGAGACAGGTTCCCGACCCTGTTACCCATCTAAATAATATAGTGATAGCTGGAAAAGCTATATTTAGAATGGACGTATTAAGTCGAATGAAACTAACCCCGGATCAATTGCGACCGTACATAATGCCGCCCATAGCTTTGGGATATATAAGAAAGCCGCCAGAAGTATCAATAGGTAGTCTAGGGAATGAGATTGAATACACGATAATTGACGAACAACAAATGATGAACAATCCTGGAGGGTTGCGTTGGGGCGTTCATTCTGTCGTAACTACGCAATCGTGCTTTTCCAATAATCCAATAGAGGCGACTATCGCGTTGCCTACTGAATCCAAAATGTCGGGTAGGAGTAAATAAGATAAATGGTTCCGGCGTTAATCCGATTAGCGATAGCTAACGATATTGTATCACTGGCTAGAAAGCCTAATAAGTTGTTACGTCCCAAATCGTTGCCAAAACGCTTGGCTAATATACCAACACCGCTACAACCTAGAATAAATGTAAAACCATCCGCGTCCGGAAGTAGAAATAGCTCGTTTACCCCATCGTCGGATAACTTAGGTAATAGACAACAGCCGGATAGGGGTTACGCTACTAAACACTCTTTGGGCGAACCTAAACAGAATGTAACGTCTCAGTCCTTCCCATATGCCGATGCCGTTAAAGAGTCTACTCAAGGAAGACTAACTACAGCGGAGAAGCTGTTAACAGGGTCGGCTATCCTAGGTAATGCGCGCGCGTTTCTCGCAGATTTCAGACCGGCAATAACCTGGGAAGGGGCGTGCAGCGCTCGCGGGTATAGAGGCACACCGTTACGCAACGTGTTACATTACTGTTTAGCCGTAGTGTTTGCAGCTATAAAGCAAAATAGAGTAGGAAGTTCCACTATAAGAGTGGATATGGTGCCTACTGAGAATAGAGTAGATGTTATATACATAACTTATAGTACGTTAGTTGGGGATATGATAAATTTTCCTGACGCGCTTGGTAGTGGTTATAAACCTATTACGGGGATCGGCGCTATAGATAGACAATTGGGGCAAGTGGCGGGAGTGGTAAACGGAATAGGTAAATATATTACGGGTACTCCTGTACAAGCCATCGTAGGGTTTACTAAAGTATTAACCGATTTACAGAGGCGTCTCGGTCCAGGAATGATTTGGGACATGGCTGTAGATAATATATTCGCTGGGAATCCCCCAGCGACTATGGCTTTAAGCAAATCTGCGCCGTTCACTGAAATGGAAGCGTGGCGAGATAACGATAAGCGCCCCTTGCTAACTAAGGATGTTACCTATAATCCACAAGGAACGCATTTTCCCGATAAACATTTTCCTACTCATTATGATTTACGATCGTTAGTGGCGCAATCTCTATATGATCCGGGTATTTTACCTCCCGTGCCGGATACATTGGTAGGTTTGCCTAATGAGAGGTTGCCATGATACCTGTAACTAACGCGGTATTTAACGATAATCCAGGTACAGTAGAAGATAAGTGTACTTCGGATTACATTCTACATGAGGGTGTACGTGTTATCCCCGTAATGGGGCCGGTAGGTACGCCGCCAGTTAAAGTTAGAATGCACGCCCCATATACGATGCGTAATTCTAATTTTAGCTATGTTCGTAGTAAAACCCCACCAGCTGTTCCAATGCCAGCAGATACACCGTCTGGTCACACGTATTTAGGTGGGCATATCGAAGTACCCGCACCTAGCGTAGATTCACAAGCTAGTATTATATACACTGTTAAAGGTAGCTACTCGTTTGTTCTCCCCGCCGATCTTCGCGAAGGTGGGAAAATAATGTTTGACCGGCATTCTCATAGATCAATAGTTGATTTTCTTGGCTACTTCTATTTGAATACCGATCCAAAAGTAGATGATACTTGGAATTTTCCTTCCCTTGACCTGAATTACCTTGCTTCTTCCCGCATACTTGGGTAGGCTCACTTAGAGGCTAAATCATGCTCGATATCCCCGATCTAACGACAAAATGGGGCCATATTTTCGGTGGTGTCAATGAGTTTGACACGTTTAGGGGTACTACGAACTTCGCCCGTGCCGATACTATTAGTGCCGACTATACGACCGCCACGGAACAGCGTCTAGCAGCTGAAGGTCTGTACACACAAATGGAGGGTGTAGATACCTCTCTCCAATCTACGGTTAGTTACTTTTTTGAGTTGGCAAAAAGCACGTTAACTCTAGCGGCTAAAGAGGATTCTAATTACCCTATAGCATTAGACGATGATTCACTAATAGCCAAGCTGATTAGTGATATGCTCGCCCAAACTAAGACATTCAAACTTCCCACAACTACAATAGGCGGTAGCTCTGTCAGCGCTGACGCGACAGCAGTAACTACCCTCCAAGGCGTTCCGTTCGGTACTGGAATTATTGTAGGTAGTATAGTCGAACCACGAACAGGGGTAGTTAAATACTACTCTCTTGCCGAAACAATCTCATTAAAGTGTACGTTAGATTCGTATACCGGAGGGTTAGCTTCTGGTAATGAAGCATTTGCCGTACAGTCTTACGCGAGTGTCGATGTACTTGATAGCGATTGGCCTAAAGGTAGTGGAATTAACACTACGGTAAACTCTGTACCGTCGTCAAGTTCCGCTATGTTAGGTAATGCGTATTTCGATAACTGGAGTACGTCGGTAACAAATACGCCGTTATCGTGGACGTTAGGTATACTCGTTCCTGGAACTACGCTATTCCAAGATACCGATGCCTACATCAATTCATATGCTGCGAAGTTTACGGCAGCGATAGTAAATTCCGAATTGAAACAAACGTTGACGGGATTTGTTGGCAATACTAATTATCTAGCTGCTATTCGTGTTAAGCGGCCGGGTGGAATTACGGGTGGTGTACTTACTATCGCGCTTCGCGACCAGTTTGGTACGATACTAACGGATGCCCTTGGAGCGGCGTTATCGTTTACAGTAACATTAACTGGAGCGGCCGGGGGATACCTACTAACTAAAAAAGTATTTAGTATTCCCCGTGGATTCTCTACGCAGGTGTTTCTATCGGTTAAGGTCACTACTGCTATGGTAGCTGCGGAGTCTATTTTAATAGACACTGTGGAACTTATTCCGATGAATAATCTGTACGTGGGTGGTCCTGACTATGCTTTCCTCCCCGGTAATGTAGGGTGGGCAAAGAATGATACGTACACGCTAGAAGTTGCTAATACAGGCGGGAAAACGACCTTCGTAGGTTGTTTGAATAGGTTGTATGGTGTTGGAGCGACGGCGGTAGATTTGCCGGTTAATGTAGCACCTAGTGAGGCCGATACTAAGATTGTATAGGACGATACAAATATGTCCGTAGCCGAACCGCTGCTACCCACTTCCGTACTCGCGGACCTTGCCGATGCAAACAAACGAGAGGTTGTCTTCCCGCCCGGCGGTCGCTGGGCAGTTGGCGACAACGTGCGGCTAACGCGGCCGAACGTCCGGGTCCGTGGCGAAGGTTGCACGCTGGTCAGCGACAACGGCCGTTACCCGTTCCAAGCGATATCGACGCTCATCACGCGACCGAACGCTCACAACGAATGGCACGCAACGGGCGCTGTAACTCCATCGACGGATACGCTGGCCCTTGCCGAGCCGGTTCCGTTCCTAGCCGGCGAAACGGTACTGGTGCGAATGGGCGTGTCGTCGCATGATCCGGCGGAACCTGAAGCGCAGGTGTACGTCACCATCGCGGAAGTGACTGCAACGTCGATCAAGTTTACGTCGCCACTGCTCCGCTCACCGAAAGTCTGGGCAAGTTTTAACGATCTTATTGTTGCGATAGGCGTCGATCAAAATCAAGGCTACAAGACTGGCCCGTGGGAGCATCGGAGCGGATACTACGCGCGCGGCCTTGGCACCGATCACGGCATCCAGGGATTCGTCGGCGGGCAACCCGTTGGCGGTATTACTGTCGAGGGGTTGACTGTTGAGTTCCCGTATTTGTCAACATTTCCCTACGGCGGCTGGGCGTTCAGTGCGGTCAGGTGCCGCGACGTTCGGTTCATCGACTGTACGACGGTGGACCCATGCGGGCATTCGTTCCATTGCTTCGCCAGCGATAACATGCGCGTCATCAATGCGACCGTGCGAGGGCGCGGCCGATCTCTAGATTACCAAAGCAATGTCAATTTCGGACCGTCGGCCGTGCTGAGCGCGTGGGGCGGTAACGGATTACGATTAAGTGGGGCAAGTGTAGATGGGAGTGACTTTTCACTAGTGGGACTTGAGGCGGGCACGACGGGCACGGTGGTAGAGGACGTGTCGTTTCGTTCATGGTGGAGCCGGGCACCGTCGCAAGGCGGAAACATGAACGGCGGGCAAATCTTCAACGCGGCCGGCCTGCATCCCGGTTTGTTGTTCCGCGACATTCGCCTCACGGTCCCCAAGCCGGCACTCGGCTACGGCGCGTTACTCGTGCAATCGCAGACGCTGGCGGGGACGCGGTTTGAGGACATTGCTTTTGAATCCGGCGAGCTGCCGGATTTTTTGGAGTTGTCGCGATTCAAGTGGGACGGCACTATCCGCGTTGGCAGTCAAGTGTTCGGGCCAGCGCGAACGGTAGGCATCGAATACACGATCAACTACCCGTATACGAAGTTGCTAATTCCGGCGGGCCTATACCGTTCCGCCGGACTGACGATCTTGTCGGGCGGGCCAAACATCCGCGACATTAACATCGGCGGGCCAACGTCGCCGTCGTGGTCGCAAGTAGTGGGGGCGAGCAACCCGTCGCAAATCACGTTCCCCAATTGGCGACAGAATTCGCCCGGACCTGTTCGGTTGCCGAGTCAGATTGATTGCGGGATTTATATGCACAGTGGGACGGCCCGTGTGCGGTTTGAGGCGGAACTGTTTCCGTTGTGAGATTTGCGTTAGAGCAGTATAAGTATGAGTGCATTATTCACTGAGTTCGCCTGTCTTGACCAAGGCAGCAATTTGAACGCCGGGAGCGTTGACGGGAGTACCACAGAACCATCAAAGAATGCCCTTGTGGAATATGTTGGTGGGTCATGGACAGCAGCTACGGATGTTTTTGTAGCTCCCGTTGGAAGCGACATGACTCAGGCGGTAGTGGGGCGGTTCGCGGCCTTATTCCACGATGGGGATACTGCTCCCACAACTAATCAATATCTCGTAGCTCGCATCACCACAGTTGTTGTCGGTACAAGAAGCATTACTTTGAGCACATCCGCTAGGTGTTTACTAGGCACTGAGGTTGTTGACGGAGCTGCTAATCGTTCACTGAGGATCGGCGGAGCCTGGCTTGGACCAAATGGCATAAATAATTTCCCATTTGGTTTCATAACAACATCACTTACGAATGTGGCCGGGAGTCGGGTAGCAGTCAATTTCAGGACTGACCAGCAGTATAATATTACAGCTACGATCACACATGCGAATCAGACGTTTGTGTTTGACGGATATGATGTGGCCTATCACGATGGTGGCAAATTCATTATTGATGGTGGAGTGAGTGGGGCAGCATATACCCTGTTGAATCTAAG
>Ga0137437_1000088_pt1 | contig 22149 bp, 27 predicted proteins | sample EasRivERMGT138_2_FD_102332 | JGI IMG/M metagenome (GOLD analysis project Ga0137437, IMG submission 102332) | Soil microbial communities from meander-bound floodplain in the East River, Colorado, USA - East River MetaG ERMGT138_2 | ecosystem: Environmental > Terrestrial > Soil > Floodplain ...
ACTTTTTACATTTTGTGCGCGAGGTAAAAACCACAGAAACGATCTTGAACCCATAGTCGCCCGCGCTTGATCCGCGCGGGAAGGAAGCCCCGGTGTCTCCAGGCATCGGGGCTTCCGCATGTCTGGAGGACTTCATGCCCCGACGCCCTGATCGGCCCTGCGCCCGCCGCGGCGCGCCATTGCCCGCCTGAACGGAGATCGCCGTGGGACCGGTTGAGAGCGCTGTGCGGGAGGACATCGAGGCCCTGGGCGGCCTGCTCGGTGTGGAGCCGACGCTGGCCGAGATGGCGTACCGGCTGGCGGCTGACATCGACGGCGGTGGTGGGGAGGACGGCCGTCTGCTGCCTGCGTTGAACAAGGAGTTGCGCGCGACGCTCAAGCAGCTGCTCGATGGCCGCCCGGCGGAGGATGAAGATGACGACCTCGCCGACCTGGCGTCCCCCGAGTGAGTTCGCCGTCCAGTGCCGGGAGTTGTACGGGCTGGAGTGCCCGCCGCGGTGGGGGACTCCCCGGCGCCCGGAGTTTCCGACGCTGGGCGGCAAGGCGGCGAGGGTCATGGGCAGGCTCGGGTTCGAGCCGATGCCATGGCAGCGGTACGTCCTGGACGTCGGGCTGGAGCTTGATCCGGTGACGGGTCTGTTCGCGCACCGCGAGGTGGGGCTGTCGGTGCCGCGGCAGCAGGGGAAGACGCAGCAGATCCTTGCGGTGATGGTCCATCGGATCATGGCGTGGGAGCGGCAGAACGTGACCTATGCCGCGCAGAACCGGACGATGGCGAAGAAGCGGTGGGAGGACGAGTTTCTCGCCACGCTGGACGCGTCTGCGTTGCAGGGCAAGTACCGGCCGCGGAAGACCACCGGGAACGAGGCGATCATCTGGGGCGCCACCCGGTCCCTGCTCGGTATCACGTCGAACACGGAGAAGGCCGGCCATGGGCCGCCGCTGGATCTGGGCGTGATCGATGAGGCGTTCGCCGCTGAGGATGACCGTCTGGAGCAGGCGTTCTCTCCGGCGATGCTGACCAAGAAGATGGCTCAGCTGTGGTGGGCGTCGGCTGGCGGCACTGAGCGGTCGGTGTGGCTGAACAAGAAGCGTGCGGCGGGCCGGGCCCTGGTTGAGCAGTTGTGGGAGACCGGTGAGCGCCCGTCTGCCGCTTATTTCGAGTGGTTCGCGCCGGACGACATGCCGCGCGATGATCCCGCGACGTGGCGGGCGACGCTGCCGGCGCTCGGCCACACGGTGACCGAGGCGGTCATCCGGGCGGAGCTGGAGAAGCTCGATCCGGCGGAGTTCGACCGGGCGTATCTGAACCGGACACGGAGGGCTGTGCCGCCGTCGGATCCGAACGTGCCGAAGGAGTCGTGGGCGGGCCTGGTCGGCGGGAAGTGGCGGCCGGGGCCGGATGTCGCGCTGGCGGTCGATGTGTCGCACGCGCGGGACTACTCGTCCATCGGTGTGGCGTCGGTGCGTGAGGACGGGCGGATGCACTTGGAGCTGGTGGACCGGCGGGCGGGTACGGACTGGCTGGTGCCGGCGGTGGTGCGGCTCAGCCGGCTGTGGCGGCCGGTGGCGGTGGCGGTGGCCGGCAGGTCGCCCGCGGCGTCGCTGGTGGACGACCTGAAAGCGGCCGGCCTGCGCTCTCCGGAGGCCAGTGAGCCGGCCGAGCGCGGGGATCTGGTGGTGCTGCGGCAGGGTGACGTGATCGAGGCGTGCGGGCAGATCGCGGACGCGGTGCGGCAGGGCAGGGTCGTGCACACCGACCAGGCGCCGCTGACGGCCGCGGTGAACGGGGCCCGTACCCGCCGCAGCGGTGATGCGTGGACGCTGGACCGGCGATCGTCGCCGGTGGATATCTCGCCGCTGGTGGCGGTGACTCTGGCCCGGTGGGCGCTGCTGACCCGGGGTCCGGTGGCGAATGAGGACTACGACCCGTTGGATTCGGTCTACTGAGTGGGGGCGGCTGCTGTGCGCGAGTTGATGACGACGGTCCTTGACGCGCTGGGGCTGCTGCTGGTGGCTGCCGGCGCGACCGCGGGCGCCTTTCCGTTGTTCGGCTGGGCCGGCCTGGCGGTCGGCGGCGGCGTGGTGCTCACCGGGTCGTGGTGGGCGTCGCGCCCGGTCCGGCGGACGGGCGGCGGCTCGTGAGCCTGTTTTCCCGGCAGAAGCGGTATTTCCCGGGTGAGACCGCCGACCAGATGATCCCGTCGCGGCCCGAGCAGCGTGCCGGCACTGCGGTCGTCACCAACGAGATGGCCATGCGGCACAGCGCGGTGTGGGCGTGCCTGCGGCTGCGGGCGAATATGGTCTCGACGATGCCGGTGGACGTCTACCGGCGGGTGAACGGGGTGCAGGTCGAGGTCCCGAAGCCGCCGGTGCTGGTCAATCCGGGCGGGGACCGGGTGGACATGCTGGAGTGGCTGTACTCCAGCCAGGTCGACCTGGACCGGGCGGGGAACTGCTTCGGGCTGATCACGGCCCGCGACGGCCTCAACTTCCCGGCGAGGATCGAGCTGGTGCCGCTCAGCGAGGTTGCGGTCAGGGTCCGTAAGGGTGCCCTGACGTATCGGATCTCCGGCACGGTGTATCAGCCGGACGAGGTGTGGCACGAGAAGCAGTACACGCTGCCCGGCTTGCACGTCGGGCTGTCGCCGGTGGCGTTCGCGGCCTGGTCCATCGGGGAGTACCTGTCCATCCAGGAGTTCGCCTTGGACTGGTTCGGGAACGGCACGATCCCGTCCGCGCACCTGAAGAACACGGCGAAGATGATCAGTCCGCAGCAGGCCGCGGAGACCAAGCGACGCTTCAAGGCCGCGGTTTCATCACGGGATCTGTTCGTGACGGGTTCCGACTGGGAGTACAAGATGATCCAGGCCGAGGCGGCCGGGTCGGACTGGATCGAGGCGAAGCGGTACGGCATCGGGGACATCGCCCGCTTCTTCGACTGTCCCGGTGACCTGATCGACGCCGCAGTGTCGGGCTCGATGACCTACGCGAACATCACGCAGCGGAACCTGCAGTTCCTGGTGATGAACCTCGGTCCGGCGATCATCCGGCGTGAGAACGCGCTGAGCGGCCTGACGTCACGGCCCCGGTTCGTGAAGTTGAACACGGACGCGCTGCTGCGTATGGACCCGTCGAGTCGCGCCGCGATGATCTCGACGCAGATCAACTCCCGCACGCTGGCGCCCTCCGAGGCGCGGGCGCTGGAGGACCGGGCGCCGTTCACCGACTCGCAGCTCGCCGAGTTCGACCGCCTGTTCGGCAAGGGCACCCAGGCGCCGCAGCCTGTCACTGCTACCCCAGGAGCGAAACAATGAGCGACATCGCCGCCCTGCGGTCCCAGGCCGCTGCCGCCCGGTCCGCCGCCGCGGGCACACAGCCCATGGCCATGCCCCGGGACCGGCCCGAGTCGCCCGAGGTGCGGTTCACCTCGAAGCTGCGGGCCCAGACCGTCAAGCGCGATGGCCTCGACTGGTACCAGGTCGAGGGCTACGCCTCGGTGTTCGAGGCCGGGTACGAGATGTGGGACATGTTCGGCCCGTACACCGAGATCGTCAGCGCGGGTGCCGCTGACGGCACGCTCGCCGCCGACCCCGAGGTCGTCTTCCGCTTCAACCATGCGGCCATGCCCATGGCCAGCACCCGCAACGCGCGGCTGGAGCTGTGGGCCGACGACACCGGCCTGGGCGACCGCGCCTACCTCAACCCCAAGCGCGCCGACGTTCAGCTCCTCGTCCAGGCCATCGAGGACGGCGACGTGTGCGAGCAGAGCTTTATGTTCCGCATCACCTCGGGCCAGTGGTCCCCGGACTACACCGAGTACCGCATCAACTCCTTCGATCTGGAGCGCGGCGATGTCGGCCCGGTCACCTACGGCGCGAGCCCGCACACCTCGATCGCGGCCCGCGGCGGCGAGTTCCTGTCGCTGATCCCGAACCTGTCGCCGCTGCTGGCCCGTGAGGCGTACACCCGCCTTGCTGAGCGCGCCGACCTGACCGTCACCACCCCGCCACCGGCACCCACACCGCCCACACCGCCCACCGTGCCGGCCCCGGCCCCGGCGCCCGCACCGGTGGCCCAACCCGCGCAGGGCCGCTCGATCGCGATGCTGCGCACCCGGCTCCTCGTCCAAGACGGCGACGAGGACTGAGCAACACCCCTTCACCCGCACGATCCCCAGCACGCCGTCCGGCAGATCGCCCGGAGGCGGGACCTACGCACGCCCGGCAGATGGCCCGAGGCGCCCATGGTCGCGCTGCAGCACACCCCATCCCGATCTACCGGAGGACACCTGCCATGCCCGGAACCATCGATGACCTGATCGCCTCGATCGAGGTCGAGCTCGAAGCCGCCCACAAGCGGCGCAAGAAGTGCGGGGCCGAGGTCAAGCTCATCCTCGACAAGGCCCAGCAGGACGGCCGCTCCTCGACGACCCCCGAGGAAGACGAGCGGGTCGCCGAACTGTTCGCCGCCCGCGACCAGGCCGCCGCCGACATCACCGGCATCGAGGGCAAGCTCGCCAACGTCAACAAGCTGAAGGCCGAGGAACTGGAGCGCGCCGAGAAGCAGCGCGACGTCAAGCCGACCGAGACCCGCAAGCCGGCCTACGACCGGGTGGCCCGGGTGGGTACGGAGGAGCGGACCTACCGCAAGGATCAGGACCCGCTCGGCAAGCACTTCCTGATGGACATCGCCCGGCAGTTCTCCTACCAGGACGTCGAGGCGGCATCACGTCTGTCCCGGCACATGGCCGAGGAGCGCGTGGAGCGCGCGGAGTACATGACCCGCGCGGTGGGCACGGGCGCGTTCTCCGGCCTGACCGTGCCGCAGTACCTCACCGACATGTACGCGCCCGCCACCGCCGCGCTGCGGCCGTTCGCCGACGTGTGCAACAAGCACCCGCTGCCCGAGGCGGGCATGTCGGTGAACATCTCCCGCATCACCACCGCGTCGAGTGCGGCTCTGCAGGCGTCGGAAAACAGCGCGGTGTCCGAGACGAACATGGACGACACGCTGCTGACCGTCAACGTGCAGACCGCGGCCGGGCAGCAGACCGTCTCCCGGCAGGCCATCGACCGCGGTACAGGCATCGAGGACGTCACGATGCAGGACCTGTTCAACCGGGTCGCCACGGTCCTGGACAACACCCTGATCAACCAGGCCAGCACCGGCCTGACCAACGTGGCGCAGGCCGTCGCGTACACCGACGGCACGCCCAGCGGTGCGGAGCTGTACCCGAAGATCCTGGGCGCGGCCGCCGGCGTCGAGGCCGCGCTGCTGGCGATGGGCCGGCCCACGCACGCGGTGATGCACAGCCGGCGCTGGTACTGGCTGTCCAGTCAGATGTCCGCGACCTGGCCGATGATCAACTGGACGAACCTGCCGACCGAGGCGGGTATCGCCGGCACCGCGAACGCCGCCAGCAGTTACGGCTCCGGCCCGCGCGGTGTGCTGCCCTCGGGTCTGCAGGTGATCGTCGACAACAACATCGCGACCAACCTGGGCGGCGGCACCAACGAGGACGAGCTGTACGTCGTGCCCGCCAGCGAGTGCCACCTGTGGGAGGACCCCAACGCGCCGCTGTTCATCCGTGCCGAGCAGCCCGCGGCCGCCAACCTCGGCGTCCTGCTGGTCGCGTACTCGTACTTCGCGTACACGATGCAGCGCTACGCCAACGGCATGCAGAAGGTCGGCGGCACGGGCATGGCCACCCCGCTGTTCTGAGCATGCGACCGGGCATGCGGTGCGGCCGGGGACCGGTCCCCGGCCGCGCGGCGCCACCCCACCCACCACACAAGGAGTGACCATGGGTCTTCGGCCCCTGCTCGGCGATGTCGCGCTGCCCTCGGCAGCCCGCGGCGCCGGCACCTACACCAGCGGCCCGGTAGCCAACGCGGGCATGGCCACCGACGTCCTGCTGACAGTCCACGCGACCGCGTCGTCGGGTACCCCGACGCTGGACGTGTCGCTGGAGGAATCCGCCGACGGCACCACCTGGACGGCCATCACGGGCAGCGCGATCACGCAGCTGACCGCGGCCGGCAACAAGGTGGCCGCGGCGAACATCAGCAAGAACCTCGTCCGTGTGACGTCCACGGTCGGCGGTACCACGCCGAGCGTGACGTACCGCGCCGTCCTGATGATCCTCCCCAACTGACCGAAGGAGAGCAGCGCATGCCCGAGAGCACGCCGCGTGACGAGAACATGATCGCCGCCCTCAAGCGGGAGCGAGCCGCCTACGTCGCGCTCGGCGACCAGGACCGGGCCGCCCAGGTCGACGAGCAGCTGCTGTACTACGGCTACCAACCGGCCGGACAGGGCCCCGCGATCGGCGCCCCCGACGGCCGCACCGCACCGGGCGGCCAGAGCACCGCCGACGCCGACAGGGCGCCCGGGGCCGCTGCCAAAACCGAGGCCGCACCCCCGACACCCCCGACGCCGGCGCCGACGACCACGGCCGGGGCCAAGAAGCCCGCCGTGAAGAAGACCGCGGCCGCCAAGACCGCCCAGGCCCCGGCGGCCCCGCCTGCCCCGTCCAGCGAGGCGTGAGCGGGCGTGGCCAACGAGTACGCCGATCTGGCCACGCTCAAGGCGTCGCTGAACATCGAGTCGGCTGACACCTCGCGGGATGTCCTGCTCAACCGGGCGCTGTCCTCCGCGTCGCGTTCGATCGACAAGGCGTGCGGGCGGCGTTTTTGGATCGATCCCGCGCCCGTCGCCCGCCGGTACAACCCTTACCGGCGGGTGGTGTCCGAGGAGAACGGCGAGCTGCTCATCGTTGACGACATCGGCAGCGAGAGCGGCCTGGTCGTCGAGAGCGGGTCGGGCACCTCGTATACGCCGGTCACCAACTACGAGACGGCGCCCGACAACGCGCTGCTGGACGGCAGGCCCGTCACCGGGCTGCTGCGGCCTTTCGGTATCTGGACCTGGCGCTACAGCAGCACCACCCGCATCCGGGTGACCGCCCGCTTCGGGTGGCCGGCCATCCCCGAGGACATCGTGCAGGCCACCCTCATCCAGGCCGCCCGGTTCTACCGCCGCAAGGACTCCCCCGAGGGCGTCACCGGCTCCGCCGAGTGGGGCGTGGTGCGGCTCTCACGCCGGGACCCGGATGTGTGGGCGCTGATCGAGAACTACATCCTGCCCGGCTTCGGCTGACCAGGGAGAGGGAGGACCGTGGACATCTTCGCTGCGCGCGGCGCCATCGCGGACGCGGCGCGGCTGGTGGCCATGCCGACCGGTACCGCCGCGCTGACGTGCACCGGTTACGCCACCGACGCGGTGACGACCCCGCACTTCTACGTCGGCGACTACAACGTCACCTTCGACAAGACCTTCGGCCGCGGCCTGGACGAGATCGAGTTCACCTGCGCGGTCCTGGTCAGCCGGTCCGACGACCTGTCCGGCCAGAAACTCCTGGACGGCCTCCTGTCAGGCGGCGGCCCCGGGTCACTCAAAGAGGCGATCGAGGTCGCCCGGGGCGCACCCGGCCAGGCCGCGCTGGGCGGCCTCGCGGATGACCTGCACGTGGTGCGGGTGCAGTCCTACCGCTTCTACGAGGTCGCCGGCACCCAGTACCTCGGCGCCGAACTGGTGGTCCGCGTCATCGGAGAAGGGGACACCTGATGAGCAAGCAAATCCTGCTCGATGTGCGGCTGTTCGCGGTCGGCGCGGACCTGTCCGGGGCGTCGAACAAGGTCGAGCTCAGCGCGGAGGTCGAGGAGAAGGACGCCACGAACTACCGCTCCGGCGGCTGGAAGGAAGTCCTGGCCGGGCTGGCGTCGTCCACGATCACCGCCGAGGGGCAGTGGGAGGCCGGCGACCCGGGCAAGGTCGATGACGCCTCGTGGGCCCAGCTGGGCGGCACGGGCCCGTGGACGGTCAGCCCCAACGACGCCACTGTGGGCGCGCTCGCCTACTTCACCAACGGCCTGCGGTCGTCGTACAAGCTCGGCGGGCAGGTCGGCGACATCGCCCCCTGGGCGGCCAAGGCCGGCGGGTCGTGGCCGATGGTCCGCGGGCAGATCGCGCACCCGCCCGGTACCGCCCGCACCGCATCCGGCACGGGCACCTCCCTGCAGCTCGGCGCGATCCCCGCGGGCAAGCGCCTGCACGCCGCAGTGCACGTCCTATCGGTGGCCGGCACCGCCACCCCCACCATCACCGCCCGCGTCGAGTCGGACAACGCCACCGGCTTTCCCAGCCCGGTCACGCAGCTGACGTTCGCCGGGGCGACCGCCCAGGGTGGGCAGATCCTGCGCACCGACGGGTCCGCCATCGCGGACGACTGGTACCGGATCGCCTGGACGATCACCGGCACCACCCCATCATTCCTGTTCGCCGCCGCACTCGGCATCGCATAAGGGAGGCACCACATGGCCAAGATGGTCCTGCTGGCCGAGTACGTCAGCATCGGAGGAAACGACCTGTCCGCCTACGCCAAAAAGGCGGAAGTGTCGGTCGAGGTCGAGGAGAAGGACGTCACGACCTACGCCTCACTGGGCTGGAAGGAAGTCCTCGGCGGTCTTAAGTCCGGCACCCTGGCGTGTGAGTTTAAGCAGGACTTCGCCGCCACGAAGCTGGACTCGATTATGTGGCCGCTGCTCGGCACGGTTGTGGCGTTCGAGGTCCGCGCCGACCAGGCCGTGGTCGGCACGAGCAACCCCAAGTACACCGGCAGCGTGCTGATCAAGAGCTGGAACCCGGTCAGTGGCAGCGTCGGCGACGACGCCTCGGTGTCCGTCAGCTACCCGACATCGGGCGTGGTGACGCGAGCGACCACCTGATGGCCGAGCCGTCGCCGATCGAGATGTCGGTCAGTGCGGAGGGCATTCAGGCTCTCGGCCGGGCCCTGGCGGCGGAGGCCGACGGCAAGGCGCTCCGCAAGGAACTCGCGAAGAACATGCGTACCGCTCTGGGCCCGGCCGCCGATATGGCCAAGAGCAACATCATGGCCATGCGGTCGGTGCACGGTGCCGGTGGCGGGCCGGGCCTGCGTGCCGCGATCGCGAAGAAGGTCCGCCCGGAGATCAAGCTCGGCGGCCGGTGGACCGGAGCCCGGGTGAAGGCCAAGCGAACCCCGAACGTGCGCGGGTTCCCCAACGCCCCCAAGCGCACGCAGAAGGTCGGCGGCTGGCGGACCAAGTCCTGGGACGGGACCTGGCGGGTGCAGGTCGGGAAGTTCGACTGGTTCGACCGGGCCATGGTCGGACGTAACGAGGTCTACCGCCAGGCCGTGCTGGACGCGATGGAAGCAATGGCCCGGCGGATCGCCGACCGGGCCAGTGAGTAGGAGGAACCCCCGTGTATCTGGTGTATCAGCCCGAGGGCACCGAGGAGCCGAAGCGGTGGCCGTACAACCCCCGCAAGCTCATGGCCGCCGAGCGGGAGGTCATCGAGCGGCGCACCGACATGGTGTTCGCCGACTTCACCCAGGCCGTCATCAAGGGCAGCAGCCTGGCCCGGCGGGCCCTGCTGTGGGTGATGCTCAAGCGCGAGCACCCCACGATGAAGTTCGACGACGTCGACTTCGCCTGGGACGAGCTGCGACTGGAGTACAGCCGGGCCGAGTACGACCAGATGATCGCCAACACCGGCGAGAACCTGTCCGGCGAACAGCGCGAGGCCGCCCTGCGGACGCTGCGCGAAGAGCGGGAGACCGCGCTCGAGGACCCCGAGCATGAGGGAAAAGCGCGGCCGCCGGTCGTCGACTGAGTGAGCTGGGCAACGCGGCCCACTTGCTGGGCGTGCGGCCCGACGACTGGGAACGGCTGACCGTCGAAGAGGCGGACCATCTCCTGGACTGGCTCGACCAGTACGCCGCGGACATGGCCGAGCAGGAAGCCAAACTGAAGGGGTGAGGGCGTGGCGTCGGATACGTCGCTGGTGTTCAACCTGGTTGCGCGTGACCGGGCGAGCGAGACGCTGGGCAAGATGAAGGAGAAGTTCGGCCAGGCCGCGACCGCCGTGAGCGCCGGCGTTGCCGGGGCTTTCGCGGCCGGGGTGGCCACGTCGATGGACATGTCTGCGGCCAGCAGCAAGCTGCAGGCCCAGCTCGGTATCGGCCCGGCCAAGGCCGCCGAGCTGTCCAAGGTCTCGGCGAAGGTGTACTCGCAGGCATGGGGCGAGTCCGTCGGCGACGTGAACGAGGCCGTGAAAGGCGTCTACCAGCAGATCGGCGACGTCTCCAAGGTCAAGGGCGGCCTGCGGGGCGTCACCACCGACGTGATGGCGCTGTCCCAGACCTTCGATCAGGACCTCGGCGGGACCACCGCGGCGGTCGGCCAGATGATCAAAACTGGCCTGGTCAAGGACGCGAAACAGGGGCTCGATGTCCTGACCCGCGGGTTCCAGACCGGCGCCGACAAGGCCGGCGACCTGCTGGACACCATGAACGAGTACGGCACCCAGTTCCGGAAGATGGGCATCGACGGCGCGACGGCCACCGGCCTGCTCAGCCAGGGCCTCAAGGGTGGTGCGAGGGACGCGGACCTGGTCGCGGACGCCATCAAGGAGTTCAGCATCCGGGCGATTGACGGTTCCAAGACCACCTCGGCCGGCTTCAAGGCGATCGGCCTGGACGCCAGCGAGATGGCTGCGCAGATCGGCAAGGGCGGCACGTCGGCCTCCTCCGGCCTGGACACCGTCCTGGACAAGCTCCGCGTCATGCCCGACCCCGTCAAGCGCAGCCAGGTGGCCGTGCAGCTGTTCGGCACCCAGGCCGAAGACCTCGGCAAGGCCCTGTACTCCCTCGACCCGTCCACCGCCGTACAGTCCCTGGGCAAGGTGAGCGGCGCTGCGGACAAGATGGCCAAGACCGTCGGCGACAACCCCTCGGCCGCACTGGAGAGATTCAAGCGCGGCGCGCAGATGAAGCTCGCCGCGATCTCCGGGCACTTCATCACCTTCGCCACGGCCAACCAGCAGTACATGAAGCCGCTGGCCATGGGACTCGGTGCGGTCGCCGCGGTGATCCTGGCGATCCGTGCGGGGCAGATCGCGTGGACCGCGGCCACTACAGCGTGGTCGGCGGTGACCACGGTGGCGGCCGGGGTGCAGTGGCTCTTCAACTCGGCCCTGCTCGCGAACCCGATGACCTGGGTGGTGATCGGCATCGTCGCGCTGATCGCAGTGATCGTGGTCATCGCAGTGAAAACGAACTGGTTCCAGCGGTTGTGGCATGTCGCATGGGGCGCTATCACGGGGGCCGCGAAGGGGGCGTGGACCTGGATCAAGAAGAACTGGCCGTTGATCCTGGGCATCCTCACCGGACCGATCGGGCTGGCGGTGCTCTTCGTCGTCAAGAAGTGGGATGGCATCGTCGGGTTCTTCTCCCGGCTCCCGGGGCGGATCGGCCGGGCCACGCGCGGCCTGTTCGACGGGGTCAAGAACGCTTTCCGCTCCGCGGTGAACTTCATCATCGGCGGCTGGAATGGCCTGCAGTTCAGCATCCCGTCTATCGACACGCACATTCCCGGTGTCGGGAAGATCGGCGGCGCGTCGTTCGGCACGCCGAATATCCCCTACCTGGCCAAGGGCGGCCACGTCCTGACCGGCGGCTGGGCGATGGTCGGCGAGCAGGGGCCGGAGGCCGTGCACCTGGGCGCCGGTGCGACCGTGGCACCGCTCACCCGGGGCGGCATGGGCGGGGGGCGCGTCGTCGTGGAGGTGCTGCTGCCCGGTGAGTCCGACCTGCTGCGCGTCATCCGCAAGATGGTCCGCGTCTACGGCCGTGGCGACGTCGATGTCGCGTTCGGCACAGGCTGAGGAGGTACCAGCATCATGGCGTTTCCCCAGACTCCGCTGGACGTGCGGACCGAGCTGCGGATCGGTGGGACGTGGACGGACGTCTCCGCCGACGTCTACCTGCGGGATCCGATCAGCATCACCCGCGGCCGCGCCGACGAGGCCAGCAGGCCCGACCACAGCAAGGCGACGATCACCTTCAACAACCGCGGCGGCAAGTACAGCCCACGCAACCCGATCGGCCCGTACTACGGCCAGTTCGGCCGGAACACCCCGGTCAGGGTGTCGCTGCCCGCTGCGGCCAACTACCTGCGACTGCAGGGCGGGGCCGGGGCGAACGCCACCACCCCCGACACGGCCGTGCTGGACATCGTCGGGGACCTGGACGTCCGCATGGACATCACCCTGATGAGCTGGGGCACCGGCGATCACGACGTCGACCTGATCGGGAAGTGGGCAGGCCCCGGCGGGTCCTCGTGGCGCCTGCACGCCGGTGCGGGCGGGAGCCTGTTCCTGGCGTGGTCTGCCGACGGCACCGCGGCCCTCTCCGCCGAGAGCGACACGGTGCTGCCGGTGCCGCCCACGGGCCGCCTGTCGGTCCGGATGACGCTCGACGTCAACAACGGCGCGGGCGGCAACACCGTCACCTTCTACTACAGCACCACGCCCGGCACCGCGGGCCCGTGGACGCAGCTCGGCGCCCCGATCGTGACCGCCGGGACCACGTCCATCTTCAGTTCCTCCGCGCCGCCGGAGATCGGCGACATCACCGGCCGCGTGGTGGCCGTCCCCCCGGTGGGGGGGTTCCACGCGGCCGAGGTCCGCAACGGCATCGGCGGCACCGTCGTGGCCAACCCGGTGTTCTCGGCCCAGACCGCGGGCACCGCTCCGTTCGCGGACGGCGCGGGCCGCACCTGGTCGATGGCCGGCGGCGCCGAGATCAACGACCGTGACTACCGGGCCCACTGCGAGATCAGCAGCTGGCCCCCGAAGTGGGACGTGAGCGGCAAGGACCGGTACGTGCCCGTTGAGGCCGCCGGGGTCCTGCGCCGGTACGGGCAGGGCACCGACCCCCTGCAGTCCACTCTGCGGCGCCGTATCCCCTCCGGTCCGACCCTGATCGCGTACTGGCCGATGGAAGAGGGCAGCGCCTCCACACAGGCGTACAGCCCGCTCACAGGGGTCCTGCCCATGCAGACCACCGGCCTGACGTTCGCGGCAGACGACACGCTGCCCGGCTCGCTCGCCCTGCCGTCACTATCGGCCGCCGCGACGATCCGGGCCATCGTGCCCACCGCGTCCACAGGGGCCTGGCGCGTCGAGTTCGTCTACAACATCGCCACAGCCCCCGCCGGCGACGCCAACCAGACGTTCCTGACGTTCACCACCACTGGCGGCATCACCTGGCGGGTCGGGGTCGGCGCGACCCTGATCCACCTCGACGTGACCGCCTCGGACGGCACCAGCCTGCTGACCTCGAACATCGTCCAGGGCCAGTTCTTCGGCACATGGAACCGGTTCGTGCTCCAGGCCAGCCAGTCCGGCGGCAGCGTCGCCTACCTGATCGAGTGGATCAACATCGGCGGCGCCGGCGGCGGCGTGTTCGGCAGCTACACCGGCACTGTCGGCGCCATCACCTCCATCACCACCGCGTTCGGCGCCGGCCTGGACGGCACGCGCCTCGGACACCTCGCGGTGTTCGACGCGCTGGATCCCGGCGTGTTCGACTACGCGGACATGGGATTCGACGGCGAGGAGGCCCACGCCCGCATCAGCCGCCTGTGCACCGAGGAAGGCATCCCCGTCGTCTTTCCCGCCGGGGCCGGCCCGACCGCCATCATGGGCCCGCAACGCCCCGCAGCGCTCCTGAGCCTCCTCGGCGAGGCCGCGGACGCCGACATGGGGGTGCTGTACGAGCTCCGCGAAGGCCCGCACCTGGCCTACCGCCGACGCACCTCCGAATACAACCAGCCCGTGGCGCTCGCCCTGGACTTCGCCGCCGACGGCCACGTCGCGCCACCTCTGGAACCCGTTGATGACGACCAGGCCGCCCGCAACGACATCACCACCAACCGCGTCAACGGATCCTCAGCGGTGGCGGTGGGTCTTACCGGGCCGCTGTCAGTACAGCCGCCCCCGGACGGCATCGGCCCGGTACCCGGCGGCGGCACCTACAACGTGCACTCCGACGACCAACTGCCCGACATGGCCGGCTGGCTGCTCCACCTCGGCACCTGGGACGGGTCCCGCTACCCGTCGGTCCATGTCGACCTGTCCGCGGCACCATCCCTGATCCCGGCCGCGGCCGCCCTCAACATCGGCGACCGCATCACCATCGCCCACCCACCGCCGGAATGCGGCGGCGCCGGCGACACCCTCGACCAGCTCGCCCAGGGCTACACCGAGACCCTCGGCGTCTACGACTGGGACATCACTCTCAACTGCACACCCGGCGGCCCCTGGCAGGTCGGCGTCCTGGACGATGCGGTGCTGGGGCGCGCGGACACCGACGGCAGCCAGCTGGCCGCCGCGGTGACCAGCACGGACACGGCCCTACCGGTGCTGGTCACCGCCGGCCCGCAGTGGACCACCGACCCGGCAGAGGTCCCGTTCGACATCCGCGCGGGCGGAGAGGTCATGACCGTGACCACGGTCGGCGCCAGCGCCGCCGACCTGTTCGGCCGGACCGTCTCCTCCGGCTGGGGCAGCACGGACACCGGCCAGGCATGGACCACCACCGGCGGCAGCGCCTCCGACTACTCGGTGTCAGGAGGCCTCGGCAGGCACCTGCTCGCCTCCGTCAACGTCAGCAGGTGGTCGACGATCACGCAGATCGTCGCCGACTGGGACATCACCGCCTCGGTCGCCACCACCGCGCTCGCCGCGGGCGCCTCACAGTTCGTAGCCCTCGCCAGCCGGTTCGTCGACACATCGAACTTCTACGCGGCGAGGCTGGAGTTCACCACGGCCGCAGCGGTCGCCCTCACCATCCGCAAGCGCGTGGCGGGCACCGAGACACAGCTCGCCGGCGGCACCGTGACCGGACTGACCCACACCGCGGGCGGGCGCTTCAACCTGCGTTTCCAGGGCGTCGGCAGCACCCTGCGGGCGAAAGTATGGACCGGCTCGACCGAGCCGGAAGCGTGGAACGCCACCATCACCGACACCGCGTTCACAGCGGCCGGGCAGATCGGCACGCGCTCACTCCTCAACACCGGCAACACCAACACCTCGCCCTCGGCGACATGGGACGACTTCTCGTCGATCACCCCACAGCGGTTCACCGTCACCCGCTCCACCAACGGCGTCATCAAAGCCCAGACGGCCGGCACCGACGTGCGGCTCGCCACCCCCATGATCCTCGCCCTGTAGGAGACCCATGAGCGCATACCCCGTCTACCAGGCCGGGCAGCGGGTCACGGCCGGCCTGCTGGCCTCAGCCCAGCCCCTCAGCGCCATCAAAGGCGCCGACGAGAGCCGGGCATCAACAACGACCCTCACCGCCGACGCGGAGCTCACCCTGGCCGTGGCAGCAGGCGCGACATACGAGCTTGAGGCGTACCTCGTCTACTCGCAGAATCTCGCCGCGAGTAGCACGACCGGCATCAAAATCGGCTGGTCAGGGCCATCCGGCGCGGCCCTGCTATGGACATCCAACGGCACCGACGGCCCAACGAGCCTCACGGGCAACGACGTCACAGCGCAGAGTATCTCCGCCACTCGCTCCCTCCCCGCGAACCTCGGGACGAGCATGAGCGCGTCCGCATCCGGGCTGCTGACCGTGGCCGGAACCGCCGGCACGCTCGCGCTCACCTGGGCACAGGTCGCATCCAACGCGACGCCCACGCTCATGCGCGCCGGGTCATGGGTACGACTACTACGAACCTCCTGACCATTCCCGTCCACCCCCGCCCCACGCCACCCGGCCCGGGCTTTCGCACGCCCAGGGAGGGCACATGACCGTTTCCGGAATCGACGTCGCCTCCTACCAGAGCACGACGTACCCAACCGCCGGCCTGTCCTTCGTGATGGTGAAGGCCACCGAGGGCACCGGCTACACCAACCCGCGGCACGCCGAGCAGGTCGCCCACGGCCGCGCCCACGGCCTGCTCGTGGGCCACTACCACTTCGTCCGGCCCGGCTCGATGAGCGCGCAGGCCGACTACTTCCTGACGCACGCCGCGGCCCGGCCCGGTGACGTCCTCGTCCTCGACTGGGAGGACCAGGGCGTCCCGGACACCGACAAGGACGCCTGGATCCGACACGTCCAGGCTGCCATGCCCCACAACCGGGTGCTGCTCTACTGCAACCGCGACTTCTGGCTGCACCGCGACTCCACCTCGTTCGTCGGCGACGGACTGTGGATAGCCGACCCCGACGCCCCGGCCGGACACCCGCACATCACGCACCCATGGCTGATCCACCAGTACAGCTCGGCGGGCGACACGGATCGTAACGTAGCGAACTTCGCCGACAAGGCTGCGCTGCAGGCGTGGGCCGCGAAGGGCACCCCGCCGAAGCCGCCGTCCTACGAGCCGTTCCCGGGCGCGGCGTTCTTCACCACCGGCCGCCGCTCGCCGATCGTCGCCGCGATGCACGCCCGCCTGGTTGCCGTCGGCTGCAACCACTACCGGTCCGCCGCGAACGCCGACGTCATCGGCCTCGGTGACGTCGCCTCCTACGAGGCCTGGCAGCGCAAGTGCGGGTACTCCGGTGCCGCCGCCACGTGGCCGCCCGGCAAGACCACCTGGGACAAGCTGCACGTCCCCAACGTCTGATCACTTCCGCGCTGCCGCGAAAGTGATGGCCCACCAGCAGAAACGGATCCCCACCATGGGCAGCACGGCAAGACGATGGGCCATCGAGGCGAAGGTCATCGCCGTCGCAGACCCGCTCGCTGATCGCCTCCGGCCATGAGCCTTCCCTCCTACTCCTACTCGATCAATAACGTCCCCGGCGTCGTGGCCGCGAACAACTTCCTGTCGCTCTTCAATCCCGCGGGGAGCCACCGCGTCCTCGGCGTCCTGGCGTCGTTCGTCATCCCATACGCGACCGCGGGCACGTCCTCGACCATCGGCATGAGCACCGACAGGACCACGGCGGCCAGCGGGGGGACGCTGGTCACCCCGTCGACGATCCCCAAGCTCGACACGGAACACCCGGACTCGGCGGCCGACATCCGGTACGGGAATCCCACGGTGACCAAGACCGGGTACACATTCGGGCACATCCCGCCGGCCATCACAGGGGCCGGCGCCGGCGTGGGCGCCTCGGCGATCATCTCCGCGCCCGGCTCCGGCCTGATCCTGCACCCCGGGCAGGGCCTGGTCTTCTCCACCGCATCCGGCGAAACCAACCAAGTATGGAACCTGGGCTGGCACTGGTACGAGATACCGATCGCCTAGCAGCCACCCCCACCTCCACCCCGCATCGATCGCGGGGCGGGCGAACGCGCCACCACCAGAACGGATCCCCACCATGGGCAGCACAGCAAGACGATGGGCCATCGAGGCGAAGGTCATCGCCTCCACCGCGGCGAGCTCCGCCGCAGGCCTCGGCGTCGCCGTCCTGAACGACGTCGAGAACGACCACCGGCTGCTCGGCTCGACGCCGGCGTGGCTGCAGGCGGCGCTGCTGGTCCTGGTGCCGCCCCTCGCCGCGTTCCTGGCCGGGTACCAGGCCCGGCACACGCCGCGCGAAACCGGTACCCCGGGCGCCTGAACCTGTAGGAGCCGCATGTGGCCGGCCCGACGGCCGAAGAGGTCAACCGCCGCCTGGACGACAAGTTCGGCGAGCTGCGGCAGGACATCACCGGCCTCGGCCGCCGGGTCGACGGCAAGGTCAGCCAGGACGTGTACCAGGTCCAGCTCGCCACGCTGATGAACCAGCTCGCCGACGTCAAGGCCGAGAACGCCGCGCTGCGCGCCGAGCGGACGCGGGACGCTGAGCGGCTGGCCGCGACCCGGCGGTGGCTCATCGGCGTGGTCATCATTCCGATCCTGGCGGTCCTGCTGCCGACACTGCTGAGCATGGGAGGCAAGGGGTGACCCCCACCGAACTCCGCAAGACCGAGCAGCAGCAGGGGCGCCGCGGCGACCTCCTGGCGGTCCTGCTCGCGGTCGCCGCCGGCGCGCTGCTCGCCTGGATCATCTACAGCGTCCAGGGCCTGGCCGACGACCTGCGCACGGCCAACTCTGCGCGGGATCAGCTCGCCCAGCAGGTGCAGCAGCTCGGCGCCAAACCGGTGGCGGGTCCGCCGGGGAGCCGCGGCGCGCCGGGCCCGGCCGGGGTGGGGCAGGACGGCGAGCAGGGTCCGCCCGGTGTCACCGGCCCGTCCGGCCCACCAGGCCCTGCGGGGTCTCCGGGGCCGTCCGGCACACCCGGTGCGGTTGTCACGGGCTCACCCGGACCAGCGGGCGCTGCGGGCGCCGCCGGCCAGGACGGTGCTGCAGGACCTGCCGGTCCTGCGGGACCGCAGGGCGACCCCGGGCCGACCGGTCCCACTGGACCTACTGGCCCAGCTGGACCTGCCTGCCCGGACGGGTACAGCCTGCAGCCCGCCGTGGACGATCCCTACGCCCTCGTCTGCCGGCGGGACGGCGCCCCGTCACCCAGCCCCACCCCGTCACCGTCCGACCCGCCGGCGTTGCTGCCCGACCGGCGCCGCTCGTAGTGCCGTGACCTGCGGGTGGAATATTTCCCGGCATAAAATCACACCCGCAATTAAGCCCAAAACGCCGCCCCCGTCTGGACCTCATGGTCCGGTCGGGGGCGGCGTTTGTGCGTCCGGGGTCAGGTCGCGTGGCGGGCCAGCCAGTCCAGTGCGGGCAGGGAGAACACCAGCGCGGCGAGCAGTAGTGTCCGCCGGTCCGCGGGGGATGGCTGGCGGGGGAGGCGTCGGATGTGGTCGCCGTCGGGGATGTGCCCGCCGTGGGCGACGGCGCGGTGGTGGTCCTGTTCGGCCAGCGCCCCGCCCCGCGTCGCCACGGTGGGGCTGGTGGTGGCGCACTGCTCGCAGCGGTACCGGTACACGGCTCAGACCCCCTGCGCGGGGACCGAGAGTGGTCCGAGAGTGGTCCGAGAGGGGGCCGAGAGTGGCCGAGAAAACTGCTGGTCATCGCCACTCTCGGATGGTTGAGAGTGGGTGTCCGGGTCCTCCCGGGGGAGGGCCAGGAGGAGCGTCTCCACGTCGGCCCTGCGGACCCCCGAGCGGCCCTCCACACCGTCCACTGACAGGGTGCGCTGCACGGGCACCCCGAAGCCCTCGAGGAGGGCGCCCATGTGGGCGCGGGGGAGGCCCGCGAAACGGGGGTGCGCGGAAACCGGTTGGTGGAGCTCTCCGAGGTGCACGCCGTTGCGGCCCCGGGTGGCCTCCTCGAGGAGGACCAGGAGCGCGAGGCGGTCCCACTCGTGCAGGTCGTCTTCGGACAGCTCCGGCGCCTCCTCGAGCGGCGGTTCAGGGACTTCCGGTGCGGGCGCGGCCCATACCGCGCGCGGGGTGAGCCACGCCGCTGCGGCCAGCCACGCGGCGATGATGCCGACGGTGGCGTTGAGGGGTTGCTGGGCGGCGGCCCACCCGGCTCCCGCGATCGCGCCGACGGGGGCGCCGGCGCGCAGGAGGCGGTCTCCGGGCGCGGCGGCGCGGCACCACTGCCACGTCAGGGCGATGATGCGCCCCGAGCCCTGCAGGCAGGCGGTGCACAGGGTGCGGGCCAGGTGTGGGTCCCACAGGTACGGGGTGAGCCGGGGGAGTGTGAACGCCCGCCGGCGGGGCTCCTCCCCCGCCGGCCCGGCATCTTTGATGATCTTGTCGAGCCAGTCCATCACGCGACTCCGAGTGCCTGGTTGAGGCCGGACGCGAGGGTCATCGAGAGGATCCCCCACACTCCGCCGGCCGAGGCGAACACGGTGGCGGCGGCGATTCCGAGGAATGCGGCTGACCTGGGCTTGAGCTTCGCCCCGTAGATGGTGGCCACGATGATGACGGCGATGGCGCCCATGCCGACGTTGCCGCCCGCGCTGCCCTGGACGGCCTGGGTGAGAGCGCGGGTGATGTTGCCCGGGGTGGTCCAGATCTGGGCTGCTGCGGCGTAGAGGGTGCCCGCTACGAGGCCGATGATCGCGGCCTGGTTGGGGTCGAACTTCAGGCGGTGCTTGCCGCGGACTCCCATGATCAGGATGACGGTGATGGCCAGGGCCGCGCCGCCGGCGCCGAGACTGCCGAGGATCTGGCCGCCCTGGATGCCGGCTACGGCCGGGGCGGTGGCGGGTGCTGCGGTGAACATGCTGTTTCTCCTGCTCAGATGGATGCGGAGGCGGGCGCGTACAGGGCGAGGGCGAGCACGGCGGAGGCCAGGGGGATGCGGAACAGCCAGGGCAGGGGGCCCCACCAGTGGCGGGTGCGACGGTCGACGGCCGCGCCGGCGAGTACCACGAGGCCGGCGCCGACAATGAGGGCAGTACTGATGCTGCCGGTGTCACGCTGGCAGCTGGTGATCCACCCGTTGAGCAGCGGCTCGAGGCCGAAGTACCAGCCGACCGCGGCGGCGCTGCCGTTGTAGATCAGGACGCGGGTGCGGGGCGCGAAACCGAGGTAGCGGGCCTGCGCCCGGCGGACGGGCCCCCGCGGGGTCTTGGCAGGGGCGGGTTCGTCGTCGGCTTCCGCCGGCTCCGCTTCATCGTCCAGCTCGTCGTCGGCCCCGGCCTCGTCGTCGGGGGCGGCCTCGTCGTCGGGGGCGGCCTTCTCCGCACGGATCGGGCGAGGTCCGTCCAGGTCGACGGTCTCCCCTTTCCTCCAGTCAGGGAGACGCGGGGCGTTCTTGCGGATGGCGCCGGGGTGGACGCGGGCCGGGCCGGTGGCGGCCGGGTTGTCGGCGTAGAGCCGGTCCCACCAGTCGCCGGTGGGCGGGTCGGGTGCGTAGCCGACGCCGCGGGCGCGGAGGAGATGGCGGATGCGGCGTTCGTCCGCTCCGAGTGTGGCGGTCACAGCGTTGTCCCCTTGGTCGGGTCGGTTTGGGGTCGCTCACCGGGTCTGCTCTCCGGGTCTGCGGGCGTGGGCGCGCGCTCGCCGGGGTGCTCGTCGGGTCTGCGTGGTTCCGGCAGTTGCAGCGGGGGCCAGACCGCAGGGGGCTGGCCTCCACTGGTGGTGCCGGACGGGGTCAGGTGGCCGGGGTGCCGTCGGCCTCTTCGCGAGACATCAGGGCGCCCCAGGCGCGGCGCACCCTTTCCTCGGAGCCGACGTATCCGGCGTCCCGGAACTGAGTCAGGGCCTGCCGGTAGGACAGGGGCGGGTCGTCCTGGTAGCGCAGCCAGCGCAGCACGACATCGAGCTGTTCGTCATCCAGGCGCTCTCCCGGGACGGGGGCCGGGACGGCCGAGACGGCGGCGAGTTGCTCCAGCGTCTCGTCCGTCTCGGTGGCCGGGGCGACCGTCTCGGTGGGTGTCTCGGTCGGTTGCGGAACCGAGACGGGCGGTGTCTCGGTGTGCGGCGGTTCAGCGGGCGCCGGGTGGCTGACCTGCGTGGTGTCGACCGAGACGGGTGTCTCGGCTGGCGTCTCGGTCGCCGTCTCGGTGAGCGTCTCGGCTGTCTCGGCTGCCGGGGCGGGTGTCTCGGTGCCCGTGGTGAACATGGCGGCAAGGGCCGCGTCGGCGCCGGCCGTGACGCGGGTGCGCTGCACCGAGACGAGCCCCGTCCCGAGATCCGTGTCGCCGGTGCCGACGTGTCGCGCGAGCCGCCACGACGCGAGCTCGGCGCGGCGCCGTGTCCGGTCCTTGGGGTGGTTGGCGGCGCGGGCCCGCTCGTAGGCGAGACGCCGCATCGTGACCGCGTTGCGGCGCTGCGCTTCGCTGTCGGTGCCGGTGGTGCGGACCACGATGCGACGCGCGAGGAGGCCGACGCCCTCGGCGGCGACGCACATCGCAACGGGTGTGACGGCGTACACCACGGCGTCACGGGCACCGTGGGCGACGGTGGCACCAGTGGCGGAGGCGATCGCTGGTAGGGCCCACAGGCCGAGGCGTACCGCGGCCGGGGCGGACTGGCCGAGCATCGTCAGGCCGACGTAGACCAGGGCGAGGATCAGTGTCGCGCCCTCACCGGCGGCGACGACGCCGAGCGCGGTGGGGCCGGGGAAACGGGTGGTGATGTTGGCGTAGGTGCCGACCGCGCCGACGGCGCCGATGCCGACCATCGCGGTGGCGGCGGTGCCGAGGATGATCGATTGGGTGCGGGTGAGGGGGCGTCCCTCGGATGGGGTGGCTGGGGTGGTCATGGTCTGCCTTCCGGTGGATGGTGAGCAGTGGCCGCGCCCGGCGTCTACGACGGAGCGCCGGGCGCGGTCGCTGGTGGTTATGCGCCGTATGCCATGGCTGGGTGTCACGCCCCCTGGATCTGGAGGAAGA
>Ga0137437_1000089_pt1 | contig 22142 bp, 25 predicted proteins | sample EasRivERMGT138_2_FD_102332 | JGI IMG/M metagenome (GOLD analysis project Ga0137437, IMG submission 102332) | Soil microbial communities from meander-bound floodplain in the East River, Colorado, USA - East River MetaG ERMGT138_2 | ecosystem: Environmental > Terrestrial > Soil > Floodplain ...
GGAGCGATAGCCGCTGTTGAGGTGGACCGGCCGGCCAAGCAGCACGCGCACCTCGTCCAGCGTGTAGGCGAGGCGCTTCAGGTTCTCCACGATCTCCGGCGAGGGCGTGTTGTCCACGCCATGGCGCTCGGCCCACTCGGAGAAGGTCAACTCCTCGAGCGTGAAGAACGAGGAGAGCTTCACTTCGCCTCCGGCTGGCCGGCGGAAGGCGCGAACATCTTGGCGATGATCGGAATCGCCCAGGCGGTGTAGGACATGAAGTCGTTGGTGGTGACCGTGCGCAGCAGCACCTCCAGAATCATCGAAGAGGTGTGCACCCACCAGGTCCCGAGGATGATCACCGCGAACTTGTCGACGCGTTCCTGATGCGTCCAGAGGGAGCGCAGGTCGAGGCGGCTCGCCTCGGAGTAGGTTGCCCAGGCCACCAGACAGGGCACGGCGAACACCAGGACGCAGAACACCACCAGGAAAATCAACTCCTGACGGGGGATCGCGTCCATCGTCAGAAAATGCGCACGCCCATCGCAGCAAGCGCTCCCGTGCCAGCGGCGGCGAGCGCGAAGAGGGAGGTAAGGATCAGGGTCACCCGCTTGATCGCCAGCGCCCAGGCGCACATCACCTTGATGTGCGTGTCGATGGTCTTCGCCAGATCCTCGATGCTTGGCCGGTCTTCGGTGCCAGAAAAGAGCACGCCCTGCACGCGCTCGGAGTGCGCTTCCAGCGTGCCCATGCGCCGATCGACCTTGCCGGCGAACTCCGAGAACGCCTTCTCGCTCACCGGCTTGACGCGCCGGCGCTCCATGGCGCCAATCCTTGATTTCATCACGACGGTCTTATCATTTCTAGAGCTATGTAGTAAAGATGCTGCACGCCCCAACCATTTTTAATCGTGTAGTTCGTGCCGTTCCACTGAACCCCAGTTTGATTTGCTCCTGGTGCGCCGACAACGAGAGACGCGCCACCAGCCAACTTTACGATGTTGGCCCCGGCCCACACCCAAAAAGGTGCGCTTTCTCCGGTGTTGTCATCGCAAATTTTTATTTCACCAGCGCCCACTGGAAGAACAATAGTTGCGCCTGCAGCGATAGGAGTGCGGGCTTCTGAAACAGCGCCAGCACCGTTATTCAACATCTTAGTCCAGTCGAGAGCCCACCCCGTGAGAGGATCGCGTTGCGGGATTATTGCTTGCCCTTTCCCTCCTGCCGCATAGGTGGCGTAGGTGACGATGCTGTTTCCGCCCACAGAAACCGGATATGGATCGACAACGAGAGTTGACGTTGCATCGCAGGTATGCAAGGCCGGCAGCGTTGTGCCGCCAAGACGATACCGCGCATCAAGAACTCTGGTGACTGAGCCGTTGGTTGTTTTGGAAAAGACAGGGGTAGGCCATCCTGCTGCTGCTGCTGCGTTGATGTCGGACGCGAGGATGTTGACAACCATTCCGCCGTCATTGGTAAGGTAGGATTCTGCGACTGAATTCCACTCCAGATTCGACCCCATGACAATGTTGATTGTCACCGCGGTAGCCGATCTCCCAGGCTTGACGATTCCCTTCTTGTAATCGATGGAAGAACTGAGAAGGGTGAACGTCATCCCCCGCACAGTGTTGATGTCGAAACAGTACCCAAGATTGGTGAACCCACCGAATGTGCAATGGTCGGCGACCATGTTCTCGCCAGAGTTTTCCACTGGGTCGGCGACAAGAAATGTCGGACCGGTCCCGAAAAGGTTCACGCAGTCCTTCCATTTTAAACCGTAGGCGTTGCTGCGTATTTCGTATTCACCGCCATTGAATGCGTTTGTGTTCACCCCATCGAGGATCGTGCATTCGTTGCAGAAGTTTGCGCTCAGAGATGCCCCACCAAACGACCACCCTATTGCGGTGTTTCCTACATTGCTGTTCGTGAATGTGAATGGGCCTTGGAACACTGGGCCACCGGTCCATGTTTGCCCGCCCACCGCCGGCAGACCGTATAGATCGGAAATTTGATTTGTTCTTCCCGCAGCATTTTGTGTCTGCAAAATAACCCGGCCAAGAGCGCGAGCTGGAAGGTGCGGCGACCACGTAAGCGTGGTGTAGTTTCCACCCCCAGCAGGAAAAAGTGCCGTGGCGTAGCCCGCCGCAATGCAAGCAGTGTGGAGAGCTTGAATTGCCGCCGTAATGGTTGCGGCAGACGTAGCGAAGCCTATCGCAGTCCAGTCTGCTTTTTGCGAAGTGGTTAAATAGTCGAACAGGGAAATAGATTCACGCGCTTTGCTTTGCACTGTTCCGGCAAGCGCGCCCGCGCCCGCCTGAATGAAAACCATGTTCGCGGAGGTCTCGAACAGGTTCCACCTGCCCGTACCGACGCTCGGAGCGATTACCGTGGTTCCGTTGTCCGCCGAAACGTCAACAGAATTCCAGCGGTAGATTCCGCCGCCTCCGTCTCCTGCCGTGATCGAGCCGTCCACCAGGATGTGCTTATAGATCCCGCCCGGGAGCGTCCGCAGGACCGCGATGGTATCGACGCTGAGCTCTACGACCGGAGCGTCTGTGGGGTTGATGAGGGCCATGGTTTATCCCCAGAGTTCCCCGGCGATGCCGGAGTGCGTGGTCAACAATGCGCCTGCGTTATTGCCTTCCCAGGTCGTAGTGCCGGCTGCAACCGATTGTTCAAGCCAAGTCAGGATGTGACGCCCGATTCCCGGGAATCCTTCAAACTTTGCGGTGGCGATGATCGGAGAGGCGATAGTCGTTATGAACGGGGCCAGGTCCGCCGAATTCACTGTGGTGGAGTCGATGCCGATTCCTACCTCAGCTTGTATGCCCCCGGCGTTGAACACCGACACCAAGACTTCCGCCTTGACTGGGCTCTCCTGTATGCCGACCACGAAGTCAAGCTGGTTCGCGGCATTGGCGTTCGCCTGCCTGAAGGTCGCGACCATGTAGGTCCAGGTCGAGGTCGTTTCCTGAACCAGCATCTTGCGAAGCACGCGGTTGTAGAAGTTCCACAGGTACCGCTTGGCAATGGAGTCCTCGCTCTGCCCTGCTACGGCAGTCGTTCGGAAGGAACCCATGTACCTGCGCGTGAGATCCCCGGTCTTGACCAGCACCCCGTTCTGTGTCGAGACGCCCGTCGCGCGTGTGGTGTCGTTTGTCCATGCGAGGACCTCAAGGATCACGCTCCCGGCGGAGAGCGCCGCGAACACGTCGTACATCTGATTCGCTACCGCTGGGACAGCAACGGTGACCGCCTGCGTGAAGTTGTAGACGATCCACTTTGTCCCATCGAACAGCGCGATGCGATCTCCACGCACCGGCTGAAGGAACAGGGAGACCGCGTTCGCCCCGGTCACATCGGCGGTCTGAAAGGCAACGCCCTGGGTGAACGTGAGGCGCGCTTCGCAGACCGCTGGATCTCCGATGTCGAAAGAGATGTCGATGACCCGCCGAGTCCCGGTGGGCAAGTTGGCGACCGAGAACACGACATCCTTCGTCTGGTCGGTCTGATCCTGGACCGCTGGCACGTTCCCGGCGTGCGGCGGGATTGATGAGTTGATCGCCGAGAGCATCCCGTAGAACACAGCCGAGAGCCCGGCATCCAGCGCCCCGGAGTCGTTCGTCAGCGTGACCGTGGTGCGCGTGCCATCGTAGGTCGGGGTCGCGCTGACGTTGCTGTAGACCGTGCCGCCGGTATTCGTGGTCTGGACGCGGCGCCCGTTGTCGAATATCTGCCGCTGGTCACCCAGGACCGTGAACGAGGTTCCGGATACGAATGTCGGGACACCAGCGAAGGTGAGCCACTGGCCGCCCTGCGTGGTCGTGACATCGTTGATCGGGGCGATATTGTCTTCGGTCCACAGAAACGAGGCCGGAGGATCGTCGACTCCGGCAATCGCGAGTCCGACCTTGTATGTCGCGCCAACCGTCAACCAAATTTCGGTCGAGGGCTCGCCCAGAGAATTCAGGACAACGGGGTTCGGGTTCGCGGTCAGACCGCCGGAATCGGTAAACGTGTTCTGCTTGGTCGACGTACCGGCCACGTAGAAAAATAGCCGACCGCCGGACAGATTATTCCCGCTGCCGTCGACGTATTGCGGACGTAGGTTGACCCAGCGTTTGACCGCCATCGTTTCTCCGATTTAGACTACTGGAATGACTTGGTGGCTTGCGATCCTGCTGAAGCCAGTTTTCACGCTGGTCTTCATGGTGTGCCTGGTGCTACCGCTGAAGCTTGCGTTCCTCAGATGGTTTCCCGAGGGGCGAGCGAAACGAATCCTGCGCGTAAAGCTGAACGACCCTACTCGATCTGCATCGCGGTAGCAGTAGAGATTTGCGGGGCAATTCTTTGCAGCGCGCGCGCCGGCTGAGCGGCGATCGCAGCCAAGCGCGGGCCCGCGGCAGTTGCCGGATTCACCATCGCGCCCTGGTACGCTTTCGAGAGCGCGACCGAGCGCGCCGGGCCCCGCAGTAGTGGCAGCGCGCCGAGCGCAATTCCGTAGGGTGTTCCGGTGCCAATTTCAGAGGCAGCATATCCAAGGCCGCCCATCGTTCCGCTCGTCCCCAGGATGTTCCACGGAACCCCGCCGACCCTTGATGGCGCCTGATTCGACTTCGGGAATTCCTTGGCGAACTTCCAAGCGGCGTACATCTCCGGTGAGAGTTTCTTCGCGTCAGCCTCGCTCCTGGCGAACTTCGCCGGGTTGATCTCACTCGTCCCGGCCATCGCGTCTTCGATAGTATGGGACTTGGCGATCGTCTGCCTGGCAGCCTTGAAATTCTGGATCAGATCCGCGGGAGCTTTGTTCAGCGCGAGATTCCGCTCTGCGAGGTCTTCAAGAGACTTCGCGGCCTCGAGCTGGGCACGGCCGAGTTGTTGATCCCCGATGCTCTTGAGTGCCCCGAGGTTCGACGTGGCTTCTTCCCGGAGCGTCCGGATGTCATCGACCAGGCCTTTCCCGGTCCAGACCCCGCGCTTCAATTCCTTCGCCAAGGCGTTGATGTCGCCCTGCCCCGCCCGCGTCACCGCACCTTGCGATTCCTTGCCCATCAGGGAGGCGACGGTCTTCTCGAAAGCAGAATCGGTTCGGATAATGTTCAGGCCCTCTACCGGCTTGTACCCCTGCTGGTAGGCCGCGGACCTGACCGCCTGAAAGGCCTCCGGGGTGAGACTCTCGGCCGCTGGGACGCCCAGGTCGGCCTTGGCGATACGCTCGACGATTCCAGCATTCCGAATGGAAGCCTCCTGCGCGGTCTGCTGTTTGTTCCCGAGGCCGGTCACCAGCTTGTTGATGACCGTACCCCTGCCTTCCGAGGGCGAGACCACGAAGCCAAGTTGCTGTGCTTTGGCCAGGATTGCGTCTGATGCATTCCGAACGACCGGAGCGGTAGCTGATACCAGCTTGTTCGCCACGGCCTGTCCAGCGCCTCCTAGCGCGGTCCCGACTCCGGTGTTGATGGCAGTCTCTTTGCCTGATTCCGAGGGCTGGAGAAGCCCGAAAGCGCCGCCCAGCGCCGCAGCGCCGCGTACCGTGTTCACGCCCGGAATCGCGAGCGTCGGCACGACCGAGGCCACGTTGAAGGCCAACTCCCCAGCCTTCCCGGCGCCCGTCTTCATGAGCGGCGCGTCGAGTCTGCGTTGCTCGCCGACCCGCGCTCGCATCTCGTCGGTATTGCCCATGACCGGCGAGGCAAGCTGGGCGGTCCCCATCGCAAGGTCACGCGCGCCCTTGTAGTACCCGGCCATCGCGTTGGCAGCGGTAGCGGGAATCTTCAGTCCGAGATAGTTACCCTGATCCTGGGTGAAGTTCTTCGCCCCTTGGGTGATCGGGTCGTTTGCAATGCGCTCCGCAGCGGAAGGGCCGCTTGCCGTAGTGCTGGTCAGCCTGCGCAGTTCCGCGGCGAGCGTCTTGGCCGCTTCGGTGTCTCCAGCCTTGTCCGCTCCGATCAGAGCGGCTTGGAGCTGGGCGATGTCAGCCATGAGTGCCGCCGCTAGGTGGGGCGTACTTATCGATCAGCTTCTGGGCTTCTGGGGAGACTTGGACCGGGGCAGCATTCACCGCTCCGATGGTCGAAGTCTTCCCGCGCATGTTCCGAATCACCTCTGCCTTCTGATCGGCGAAGGACTTCATCCGGTTCTGCGACTCGATCCGCATCTGATTGATGACGGATTTGATCTGCTCCGGGGTCTGCGCCGAGCTCAAGAGGTTCTCGGCCTTCTTCTTCTCGCCTTCGGTCGTGGCGCCAGCAGTCGTTCCGCTCACGATCTGCGCGAATTCGTTCACGGTCGTCTTCACGGCCACGTCGAAGGCCGACAGGGCGGGATTGCCGCTCACGCTTCTGCGCCCGGCGTTCATCCACGCATTGACGACTGGGATTCCGGTGCGGTCCACCTGGTCGGAAAGTTTCAGGGCCTGGTCGGCGTTGAAATCGAAGTTCCGCACGTTCGCCCCGACTCCAGCTTCCCGGAGAATGAGTTTCGTGAGTGCTGTACCGCCGCCCTTGAATGCGAGCTGATTCGCGCGAGCTTCCTCCGGAGATATCCCAAGATTCTGGCTGATCGCCGCGGCAATGTCGCGGATCCGCGTCCCTTGAGCAGCGCCCTGCACTCCGCGGCCCATGTTCGGCGGCAAAGTCCCGTCTGAAAAGTACCGATACCCAGCCTCCAGCTCGGAGGGCGATACTTTGGCGAGATCGACGGGCTCGGCAACCTTCGGCTTCGCCTGTCCCGGTTGCGGAATCGTCAGACCGGGACGCGACTTCACGGTGCTGATCGGAGGCTGTCCAGCAACGCCGCTGTCCTGCACGCTCGTTTCCGGGAAAAGTTCCTTCAGCACGAGCGCCCCTTTCGGATGCCCGATTGCGGTATTGATCGCCAGCTGTCGGCGTTGATCCGGAGTCGCCTTCTGGAATGCCTCGAAGGCGCGCGGGTCCACCTTGTACCCTTGCGATTCGTAGGAATCCAGTGCCCTCTTCACTCCTTCGTCGCTCGGGTCGCGGATGATGCTCGCCGCTGAGGTAGCAAACGCTGCAGCCTTCAGATCCGCAGTCTGCGCTCGCGTGTGCTCGGTCCCAGCCTGTTCCTGCGTCGCCTTGATCCTCGCGGCCTCGGCTGCGATGGCTTGTTTCCCGGCCCCGGCTTGCAGATAGGCGCCCGGGAGCCTGCTGATGTCGCCGCCTACGGAGGTTGCGGCGGCGCGCTCTGCGGCCGTATCTGCCATCGACTGCTCCGCGGCCTGGCCTTGAAGATCCTCGAGGCGCGTCTTGCTCTGCAACGACTTCAACTGCGCGAGCCTGGAATACTGCTCAAGCGGATCCCGTATCTGGACCGGCTGGATGTTGCCGTACATCGAGGTGTCGACGGGCATGTCAGCTGGCGTAGGGTTCAGGGTTGTAGGGAACTACCCCGGTATTTCTTTGCCCGCCTGGGCTCAAACCTTGGAGCAGTCGGTTCGAGGTGTCGTAGTTGAGATAGTTGCTGACGCCGGAGTTGATCGAGTTAGTCGCGCCGATGAGACCGGCGGCCCCAGCGTTGGCTGCGCCGATCATGTTCGAGCCCGCTTGACCGCCGTAGGCGGCGCCAAGATTGCCAGTCATGTTCGCCGCGTTCTGGCCGGAGCCAGCAATGCCGGAGAGGCGGCTGTAGTTGTTGCCCTGGTTCGTCACGAAGCGGTTGTAGGACTCCGCGCCCTTGGTCGAGCCGTAGTCGTTGCCGTATCTGGTCAGAGCCTTCAGGGTCGCTCCCGAGTCGTAGTTCCCCGTCGCCAAGGCGCGCGCGTTGATCCCCTTCGCCCCCTCGTTCAAACCGAACTGCAGCCCAGACTGATACACCGGATCGGCGTTCAGGTCGGCCGCGCTGAAATTGCGCGAAAGCGATCCCGTCTCTCCGGTGCCATCCCCCATACCCTCGGGGCCGATGCCCATCAGGCGCTGCAGCCGGGTGAGGGCGGCGAGCCCCGCTTCTCGGTACGGACTCAGATCCGAGCGCGAGGTGTTGTAGATGTCGCGCTGAAGGCCGGTAGCGTCACGGCTCGCCTGCGCCTGTCTGTTCGCGCCGATCAGGGACGCGCCGGCCCCGAGTATTGAGCCCCCTGCGATTGCCGCGGCTACCCAGGACACGGTAGCGCTTTCAGTTTGTTGGCGGAGTCATACAACGCGGTCGGATCATCGTCCACGAGCTCGCGCTCGATCTTGTCGAGATTGTGCTTCTTCGTCCGGTGGACCGTCATGCAAATGGAGTCCTCAAGAGCGAGCACCGCCCGCTTCGTCCCCGGCTTGGAAACGATCACCTCCCCGGCTTCGTAGGTCTGAGTCCCGGTGTCGGAGGCAACCTCCACCTTTCCCTTGGTCACGATGTAGAAGTGCTCCTTTTTGTGAACCTTGCCCACGATCAAAGTCCCGGCGGCACGCTTCACCACGCGGGCGTACATGCCGTCGGCGAAGTAGTGGAAGGTCTCAAGTTCCGCCTGCGGCATCTTGAGCATCGCCGCTTGAAGCCTGGCGATGGCGCCAACGACCGGCGCGTTCATACCACTGCTCCCGTAGCGTCGACCCAGACGGCCGGCGCGGGACTCGGAGTCTTGACCCAAATTTCAAAGCCAAGGCTTGTGTCGAAGTACGGCGTTCCCACCTCGAGGCCATCGGTCGGACGTTGCGCCGTGGTTCCTGAACGACCACGCCACACAGCGTCGTTCTTCAACTTCGTTAGGAAAGCGACCCAGAGCGTAGAGAATCCGAAAGTCGGATTCGTTGGGTCCGCGCTCATCTCAATGGCCCGATCCGGGTTCGGCATGTCCAGCTTCACGCGCCCTCCGAATCGAGCCAGCCTTCGTTCATGATCGCCACCTTCACCGGATCGCTGATCCGAAGTTTGAACACCCAGCCGTTTTGCGTACTGCCCAAGCGATTCCAGAACACGCGCGACAAGTACAGCCCGATCGCGCCGAAGGAGCGCCAGATTTCGTTCGACCAGGTGCGCCCGCTGTCCTTGGAGTACTGGAGCATCACCTGCGGATTCGATCCCTGTCCGGTGGTGAGACCGACTCCGGTTTCCATGTCGAGATAAAATCGGCTGATCGCCCGGTACTCCTCGCTGATCAGATGCCGGCTTACCAACTCGCGCACGATCGGCTCCCCGTTGTCGGTGTAGGTGTCCGGGTTCAGCCGGTAAATCTTGCCGCTCGCGTAGTCGGCCACGACCACAGTCGAGAGGAACAGGTCTCCGATGTTCGCCCGGTGGCGGCCGGTATCGCTTTTCACTTCGTTCCAATTCTTCGAGGCGCCGTCGTACAGCCAGGACTTGTTCGCGCTCGGGAAATTGATCTGGTAGAACGGGTGCCCCGCTCTCATGTAGCTGAAGCACGTTGCATCCGACACCGCCGGATAGGTCGCCAGCTCGGACAGAAAATCGTGCGTCCCGACCGGAGCCGGACTATAGCCGTTCAGCTGCACCACCTGGTTCTCGCCCATGCGGTTTCGAGCAAGGAACATCACGCTGTCGCCGAACTTCGCCACCGAATCCCTGGCCGCAAGGCCCCACTCGATCGCCCCTGACCCGAGCCGGGCAAATGGGAAATCCTGGGCTCCCGAGTCGCCCCAGAATTCCACGGTCTTGTCCCCGAAGAGGATCAGTTCCCCATGGTCGACGAAGACTCGCACCAGGTTGTCCGGATTGCTCTCCGCGTTCGCAAAGGAGAGGGCGTCCGACAGCACCGCGCTCCCGACGGGGGAAACGTAGAACCGGCCGGACCCGGCTTGTTCCTGGATGAAGTACTGATTCAGCCAGGTCACCGTGCTCGAGGAAATCACATCCGCAGTTACCGCGAGCGGCACTGCGGGCGTCGTGGTGTCGAATACGTACCCGTTCACCCCGTCGACCAACTTGATCTTCGTGCCGTTGTCCGCGGCGTAGACCCGACCGATCGAGGTGTTCAGCGTCCCGCGAGCAGTACTCTGGCCGGCGTTGTTCACCTCGTAGAACGTGTTCAGGTGCGCCACGTAGTAGAGATTCCCGAGCGAAAACACGAGGCGCGGCGGTGTGGCTCCGAAATCGGCGTTCAGGTCCAGGCCCGGTGTCCCGTAGTACACGATCTTGGTCTTGTCCTCCTGCGAGCGCATTTCCGCGTACAGGTTCACTCGGCGTTGCGAGCTCACCACCGCCGATTTCGCAAGTAACCCGATGCCGAAGATCGGAGCACGGGCCATCAGTCGGAAACCGTCATCCGGTCAGGGCCGGGCGGTGCTTCGTTCCGGATGCCGAGATTCAGTTGCGACTCCCAGTTCGCAGCGAAAAGCTGAATCCGCGCCGGTGCCACTCCGAATTCGTGCCCCACTTCAGCCGCGATGCCGTAGCAAAGGCCCAACATCCACGGACTGTCCAGGTCAGTGACCGCACCGCCAATGCTGTCGGAGATCACCTTCTGGTAGTACAGATTGAGCGTCAGTGCCGCGTTCGGGATCGGATAGAGCCAGAGAACATTGAAGTTGTCGATGTAGTAGCGATCGGGGAACTGGGCCTGCGTGGATTTGAGCGGAATCGAGCGCCACTGCTCGGCGGTCTGGCGACCGAAAAACGGCGCCACCTCATTACCGGAGGGGTCGACATAGCGGAGGTCTTCTCCCGTGTAGAAGTCGGCCGGGAGCTGCTTCGACCGCTCGGCGGCGAGGAACGAAAGCGGAACGGAGGACGATGCGGTCTTCGGCCAGGAATACCCGCGCCACAGCAGGTTCTTCAGGATCGCGTCCAGCGCCGTGAGGCACAGCGCGCGATCGTCAGCCGAAGCAGACTCACCTACCCCCAGGCGTTGGCACTTCTGCAGCGCCCTGTCCGCGAGGGATTCTCGCGTGAGCGACCACGTGATGGTCATGCGCCATCACGCCGCGGCGCGCACTTCAACCGCCGAATGCGGATAGACCTGGATCTTCTGCGGAGTGCGAACGCCGGTGTCCGGATCTTGGATCACGCTGTCGATCATCGCGTTCTTCAGGACCTCGACGTAGGCCTCGTCCATGATCACTTTCTTGCCGCGCTGAACCCGGATGTTGTGGCCGTTGACGATGAGATCGACCGGAGAGGTGTCGTTCTGGGTGGCGAAAATTTCCACCTCGAACTTGCGCCCGCTCACCTTCTTGCCGTCCAGAGTGTAGAGGGCCCCCTGCGGCGGCTCCTTGACGCGAGCCTGGGCTCCTTTGACCCTGACCTCTGCCTCGCGCTGGCGCTCCGGGTCCCCCGCCAGGATCGCGTCGACCATCGAGTTCTTCGTGTCCTCGGGGTCGCAATTCAGGCCCATGACGCGCGCGTGGGCCTGAAGTTCTTCCTTGGTCATCGCCTGCAGTTCGTGCCGTTTCATGGTGTCCTCACGGGATGAAGTTCGGGCGTCCGGAGAAAAGGCCCGGAGCGTGGAGAATCAGGTAGGTCTCGCCCGCGGTCGGGGTGATGTTGCCGCCGGCGCTCGGTGTATTGACGAACAGGATGCCGATGTTGTTCGCCGAGCTGACGCGCGCTCCGCCGATGGATAGACCCGCCTGCACGGTGGGCTTTGCCACGGAAACGAAATCTCCCACGGCCAAGCCGCTGCAGGGAAATATCTGCTCGGCGGAGGTGCCTTGCCCGATCAGCGCCGGCGAGAGGGTGAGTTGCTTGACGTTCGGCAAGATCGCCTGGAGCGCGCGCACGAGCTCCGGGTTCCCCTGCACGAGGTTGTTCAGTACTTCCGGAATGTTGGCCGGCATTGGTGTCTCCTGAAAAGAAAAGGGGCCACCCGAAGGCAGCCCCCTTTTGCTTCGCTACTGCTCGATCAGCCGAATGCCTGCCACCGGCAGACCTTTGAGGCGAGGATCGCGCCCAAGGTCGCGTTCTGCGACACCTGGAACTGGCCCGGCCCCGGATTGGTCCCCGAGAACGAGCTTGCGTCCACGCCGGACTTGCCGATCACGAAGCCCTTGTTCGAGCCGGTGATCGAGAGCGTCCGAGTGCCCGCCGCGACGGTGTTGAGTGACGAATCGTTCGCCATCCCGTCGTACCAGACGTTCATGATCCGATCGGTCACGTTGTCCCAGATGACCAAGCGCGGGACGAATCCGCACGTGATCTGGGTGTAGTCCGCCGCCACGATTGCTGTGGCGTCGAACGTGACCGAGCCGGAGGCGTACTTCACCACGCCGTCGGAGGTGCCCTGCGCCAGGGTTTGCCCTGCTACGTTGATTGCCATGGTTGGCTCTCCTTAGCTCAGCGTGGTCAGGTTGCAATGCTCGACCCGAGTCAGCCAGTTCTGGTTCAGAATCTGGGTGGTCGTGATCGCCTTCCAACCGGAAGTTGCACGCTGGTTGAGCGGGTCAGCCGCACCTGCCGAGCCGATTGGCTTGATGATGTTCTGCAGCGCATTCCCCGAGAGCGGGCACACGCCGTAGGCGTTCGCGGCAATGATCAGCGTGGCGTACACGTCGTTGTTCACGCCGCCCGTGGAGATCATGCCGTCGGTGCCCACCGCCGCGCCTGCCGCGGTAAAGACCTTGCAGTTGGTCGACCGGAAAAACCGGACGTTGCGGAAGCTCCCGCACTCGTCGTCCTCGGCCTGCATCGCATCCGAGTACTCCGTGATCGGGATATACCCCGGGATCGACTCCAGTTGCGCTTCGGTGTCCGGATGCACCAGACCGATGTACGCCGAGCGGATCCCCATCGTGGCGATGTTCGAGTCCGCCTTGATGAGATTGCGGACATACTTTCCGTTCTGGCGACCCATGAACCGGATCGCGGTCCGAAGAGCCACGGATGAGAGCACCGTGTTCAGGGTGTTCCGCGCCGCGCCGTTGGTGAAGATCACGTTCGTCCCCGCCACCATGACATCGCGCCTGATCTGGTCGACCGAGGTCCCGGCCTGTTCGCCCAGAACCATGCCGACTTCGGTCAGGACTGCGTCCTGATTGGTGAGATCGACCATGTCGGTCACGTTGATGTAGTCGCCGAACTGGGCGAGTGTCGCCGTGACATCCGTGGTGGTGATCGTGTTGCCCGAGGGCGTGACGCCTTCCACCAGCGGCGTGGTCGCCACCGGCAGAGCTTCGTAACGCCGGAACTTGATCTGGTTCCCCGAGCGTGTTTGGATCGGGCGGACCTGCCCGAACCGACCGTGTACGTCCGCAGGAATCGCCCGGTCGAGCAGGTTCCTGTCGTAGTAGGCCTGCAGAGCGGGTTGGATTACCCCTGCGCTGCCTGCCGTTCCTGTGATGGTGTTGATGGCCATGATGGCTCCAAAAAGATTGAGGGGCGCATGGCCGTGCGGCCTGCGCTACATTCCCAGCACTTTGCTGCGCTCCTTCTCGAACTCTGCTTTCGGCATCGTTCGGAAGCGCTCGGCTTCCTTCTGTTGGTCGCGCTGCTCCTGCGTCACGCGCTCGCCTGACCCGTCGGGGATGTCCATGGCCGGGCGCTTCTTCGCCTTGACCTCGAAGTCCTTACGGGCCTGCTCGACTGCAGCTGCGGTCGCTTTTTCGCGGAGGTGCGAACCTTTCAGTTCGGAGAGCTCGCGGATGGCATTGATCGGGTCGTTCCAGTCCTCACCGAGTTCGCGTCGCTTGGCCTCGGCCGCGGCGTGAAACGCCGGATCGGCTAGGAGGTCTTCGATGTCAGGGATGGCACGCGATACAGGATTGAGCCAAGGGTCGCCCTGGGCGTCTTTTCGCCCCGGTCCTGCGACGTGTTCGATGGCCTCTTCCAGTCCCGGGTTAGCATTCAGAATCTCCGGCTTGGTGCGCGCCTTGCGCTCCTCTGCAAGATCGCGCTCCAGGGCTTTCACCCTCTCCGCGTTCCGGTGCGCCCATCGCTGGGTGTCCCGAAGGGACTTGTTGAGTCCGTCGAACTTCTTGTCTCGCTCAGCGATCTCTTTTCGCAGTTCTTCGACCGGGTCGGGCTTCGCGTCATCCGCTCCACCTTTGGCCTTGTCGTCCTCTGCGGAGGTAATCTCGGCTTTCCCATCTTTCGGGTCGGCCTCGGCCTCGAGCCGCTGCATTTCCTTGTCGTATGCTTCCTTGTACTCCGGTGTGCCTGGTACTAGATCCGCCACTGTCATCTCCTTTGCGGGCCGGAAATAAAAAGGCCCGAAGCGGGCCTCCCGGTACTCCTTGAAACCAGACGGGCCGGTCTAGCCGGTGAATCCGTCCTCTTCCTGCGGGTGCTGCAAGCTCACTGCTTCCTGCTGTAAGGCCTCGGGGAGGCCGAGCAGGCGATCGAGTTCCTGGATGCGTCCGCGCAAGCCCTCGTCGTTTCTGGCGACGAGTTGCACTATCAGTTCTGCCCGGCGGGCCTCTAGCATCGGTTTGAGCACCGCCCAACTGCCAGCGAGGGCGGACTGCTGGTTCGCGACCTCCGCCTGGCGTTCCCCGCGGTCAGCCATTCAGCAAGAGCAACAGGCTCTCCTCGTCATCGTCTTGGGCAAGACCTTCGGCTCGAGCGCGGTTGCGCTCCACTTCCAATGCGAGCAATTCTCGGTAGAGCTTCAGCTGCCGGATGCGCTCCTCCTGCAACTGCTTTTCCAGTTCTTCCAGCGCATGGGCGAGATCAAGTTCGCCCTTCGCGATCTCCTCCACAATCTGGAGGACCTCAGGGGACTTCTTCTTGACCTCTTTGCGCTTCTTGTGCAGCGGCCGGAGATCGAAGTCCTCCCGCCACCTAAGTTGCGCAGGACCCCCGCCGGCGTAGACGATCGGGACCTGAACGACCGGCAGTCCTTCACTGAAGGTGCTCGGCGCCCAGACAGCACTCGGATTGACCGAGGTATCCGGCTGGGGCTGAATGACGATGTTCGGCCATACCGTGACACCGAGAATCGCTGGCGGTGTCGGGACCGAAGACCAGACCTGTGCTGGGATCTGCGTCGTGTCGGTCTGCGGGACGCCGTACGCGAGCGGCGGCACGGGTCCCACCGGTGGCGGCTGGACCGACGGGGCTACGATCAGGCCCTGCTGCGTCAGGTCTACCGCTTGCGGCGATGCGGAAATCCGGGCGATGACCGGCGTGCGCTGGCCGGCCCGCACCGATGTCCATACCCGAGCTATTGGCCGGTCCTCGACCTGCGGCAGAACGGCAATCGTCGCCGACCCCGAGGGCTGCGGCGCCAGCGTGAAGCTCGCCGTCCATCCGGAGATGGAGAGATCGACGTTTTCTTGCGTGCCCCACAGTGGCTTGGGCACGGGCCCGGTAACAACTACCGGCGGCGGCGTCGCGGATTTGAAGACGACGCTCTTGGCGCCTTCGGCCAGGTGGGTCGCAACCGCGTGCGTGCCGAAGTGGTACTCGGCCGAGCCAATAACACCTTGGAAAGGCGCCGGCTGCGCGGGCCATATCAGTCGCGTCGCCCGATCCTCGGACTGCGGCGGAACCGAGAAGAACGGCGCGGTCGGGTTCGGAGTGATTGCCGCCGGAGCTGCAGCAGGCCACAACCTCGCGGCGAGCTGCCCATGATCCGCTTGGCCAGCGTTCCCGATGAATGTCCCAAGTTGGGTCGAGACAGTCGCGGGCGGCGTCGGGACCGACTCGAATACCGCACTCTTTACGCCTTCGGCAGAGTGGATCGCCTGGGCGTGAGTTCCGAACTGGTATTCCGCTGCGTTCGCCTGCCCCTGAGGAGTAACTGCCGAGGCGATGATGAGCGCGAACCCGGCGGCCAAGCCGTAATCTGCTATCTGCGGCGTCGTCGTGTTTGAAACGAACGAGCCAAGTGCATTAAGCGGGGAGGCGACGGCAGCGGAAGGACTGCCGACGAGCCCTATTCCGGGCGGCTTCCTCGGGATATTGTGTCCGGAGGACATCGACTCGCCTACAGGTACACGAGATCAGCCACCGTGTACTCCCACAGCTGGAACCCGTTGCCCGCATTCGAGACACTTTGCGCGACGAAGAAGTCGAGCACGTTCGCCACGGTCGAATCGAACCCAGTTCCGAGCGCGGGCGCGGTGTTCGGGGCCATCGCTTTTCCAGTTCCGCCAGCGTTGTCGGCAGCGGATGCAAGCTGCGCGATCATCTGCCCGCTCCACTTGCTCTGCCCACGAAGTTTGGCGAGGGTGCCATTGCCAGCCGTGTCGCAAGTGAGAAGGAAGTCGAACCATGCCGGGATAGTCGTGTGGGCGGTGGTCGTGAGGTTGATTGCTCCGCCGTTGAAGGCTACGACCGCACCGACGCGAATATCAGGGGTGAACGTATCCGGCCCCGTGACACGGTTGCTGATCCCGGCCACCCCGAAGATATGCAGGGTCTTCCCCGGGTAGAAAAAGCCCGGGGGAAGCGTGATCGCCGCATCCGCCACACCCGTTACCGCGGTCGCGCTTGTCAGCATCGACTTGGCGGTGGTGTAGGTGTTGTAGAGCGTGCCCTGCTTCTCGATGGATGCGAGCGTTCTCCAGTAGCCTTCCCTCACGGCTTATTCTTCCCAGGTCATTCCGTAGTTCGACAGATTCGCGTCCGCGCCGGTGACGTTACCCCAAGCAATCTGGCTGTACACCGTCGAGAGCGCTCCGCCGAGGAAGCACCACTCCCCGCCGATCGGGAGAACGATCGCCCCGCCGCCGCCCTGAACGTTCCAGTTCTGCTTGAAAAGCGAGGTGTCCGCCACGCTGATGGGCTGCGTAGTCGCGTAGACGAGTGGATAGGTCGCAAGCGGCACCGCTCCTGGATTGCTCGAAAGCCCGATCAGACCGTTCGTCGCGGCGCCCGTGGGGGCCGTGGTGACTCGGGCGATTCTGGAGATGTACCCCACTAGCGAGGTTCCATCCCCGCCCCAGTTGAACATCTTGACCTTGCCGACCTGCCCGGCAGTCGGCATCGCCACACCTCCGCCTGTCAGATTCGTCGTGCTCGCGGTCGGGGTGAACGTTGCGTTGGTTCCGCAAGAAAATTGCGCCATGGCTGATTACTCCTTAACGAGAGCCGGTGAAAATGAGTTGCTGGGGCACCGGCTCGTCAGGCCCCGCATCCTTTTGTAGTTTTGCGAAACGCATCTGCGCCTCGAACGCTTGTTCAATCTTCTTCATCATCGGTTCGCAGCCGAAGAGCTGGGATCGCTTACCGCACGAAAGACAAAGCGGTTTCATCTCCTGCGCGCACCACGCACCGCCCCGCTTCCATTCCTGCATTTTGATGACCGCTCCGCAGTGAGCGCAGACCTGAACATCGGCTTCTTGCCGCGTGCGCAGATTCTTGTCGTTCACGAAGTAGCCCGCGCCCTTCGTGTAGGGCGTGCCGATTCCGAAGGTCATGTTGCGTAGAGCTTCAACTCCGGCTCCCTCAAAAGTTCGTCTTGTCTGGCGATCAGGATTCGGGCCGCAAGGTCGAAATCCCGCTTCCCAAGCGCTTCGAGCGCCGCAACGATGACGAGGCGTTCCTCCTCGCGATGCGGGTCGTGATCGAATGTCTGCGTCTGAATCATGGGAGGACGTAAATCGTCTTTCCTACTTGAGAGGGACCGCCGCCGCCACCTCCGCCCGCGGCCTTGATTTCAACTGCGATCCCGACCTGCGGCTGGAAGGCCGTGGCAGCGGTCGCGCTCACGTTCTGCACAGCGGGCGTGACCCACTGGCTTTCGATAAAGTAGTCCGAGCCCGCTTGATCTACAATTTCCGCGAAAGCTCCATCAGGCGTACTCAGCGAGCCACCGCTCTGTGCGAAGTACGTGGCGCTGCTCGCGGCGGGCGCGCTTCCGAGAGAGCCGGAGATCACCTGTGGATTGGCGTTCGGGGAAGGACCGATACCGACGGACTGCGCTATCCCGTTCGAGCCATTCGTTCCTGTCGTATCCGCCCCAGTCCAGTCCTCGCAGGTAATGTTCGCGCCTTTGAGGCTTGCTCCTCCCGTCTGGCTTACCGTGATGACGCCGCTATCACCGTTTCCAACGCCGCGGTACATCCAGATTGCATGCAGGTCCGGCACGTCATCAACGTGTGTGACAAGGTTCCATACGCCCTTGTCGAATGAAAGTGCGGTCGGAAGCGTTCCGCCGCCGAAACACTGGACTGAAACAGAGATCGTCAGCAGGTCTCCGTTCGTCAGCGTAAAACTGCCGGCAGTGGTCCAGGGGTCGGCGCTGTTGACCGCCTCGGAAAATAGAGTTGAGCGATTGACAGCCATTACGCCGCCCTCTCGTAAGCGCCGATGTCGTAGGCGGAACCCTGTGGGCGGGAGAGCCCGACAAAGTCATTCGGAACCACGCTACTTACCGCGCTGGAGCCGTTGTCTATGCCATCGCCACCAGCCAGTATCGTGAAGTCATGGGCCGCTGCGTCCGTGAATTTCGGATCGCCAGTGCGCGGGCTGGTGTCGAATCCAGGCGCAGCGCCCGCGTTCCGCCACAAATTGTTGCTCGAGACCAGAGTGGTAACGCCGGTATAAATCGTGTAGGCGTGGCTCGCATAGACGATGTTGTTCCGAAACGTGATCGTGTCAGCCTTCTCAAAACTGATCTCAGCGCCAGCCACTCCATCCACGTCGTTCAGGTAGATCGTGTTGTTGTAGACCTCACAGACCAGCGTGTTTGACGCCTGGTTATCGGTGAAACGCAAACCCGCCCCGCCGCCTCCATCATCTGCGGTCGGATGCACCAGCGTCGAATCCCCGGCACCCCATACGATATTGTTCCAGCACTTACATCCTGTGCTGGTATCGCGAGCAAACATGATGCCGTCCAAGTGGATCTCGTGGACGTAGTTGTGATGGACGTTGACATTGGTGATCGCGTGTCCAGCGTCACCATAAATCTGTACCCCGCGCCCACCCTTCTGACGCGCGATGTGGTTGTACGCCACCTCGTAGTCGTTCGACGTGACCGAGCGCCCGTCGAAGTACATCGCGTGGTAGAGCTTCGAGCCGTCGTTGTCGTGCGCGTAGCAGCCGAGCACCTTCAGGTGGTTGCCGCTACCCGCGAACGCGGCCGATCCGCCAGCGTTCTCGTACATCCCAGTGCCGTCATTATTCACACACCGGATGTCCTGCAGCCCTCCGGTGTCTCCTTCGTTTCCACCAAGGCCAAAGATTGACGAACCGCCTCCGTTCATATTCGCCTTCAAATTGGAGAATACGTAGAAGCCCTGGCTCCCGTTCGCTCCGCTGTAGAAAACTCCTACCGCCCGAGTTCCTGCCCCGGTACGGTTGAGTAGCACCGTTTCGCCTGGATAGCCCATCACTGTTAGTGGACTTGCGGAAGAGCCAGTAACATTGTGAAAGTAGACTTCAGCATCGTAGGTGCCGCCGCGGATAACGGCGATGTCGCCAGGACTCATACCAGAGATCGTTCCCTCGCTCGGGACGCTGGAGAAGTACGCGATTGCGCCTGAACGAACCGTGAAGGTCTTGTCCGTGTTCGAGTCCACGCCACCAACCGTAACCTTGATCGCTCCGGTCGCACTTGAGCCCCCAAGTTGCACAGCCAGCCACTTCATTCCGGGAAGTTGAGAGTAGGCGTCCCCGAGAAAGACGTTTGCGGAGACCGCACCGCCTCCAATCGTCACGACGATGTCGTTGATGTTCGAGCCGAAGTTGTAGCCGAAGATCGAGAGGAGCGCCCCGCCGCCGCCAGGCGCCCCACTATTCGGGCCGCTCAGAATGTCCGTGTAGAGAATGACCGGCGCGCCGGCGGGCGGTGAAGCCGGAGGCAAGAACGATCTGGTCGCGATCCTCACCTGCGGCTGATAGCCCATCATGCTTAGTGCCTGGCCTCCGGTGGTACGGCCTTCACGCGCACGATCCGGCCGGTCTTTGCATCACGCTCTGGCACTCGATCGACCATCGCGGCCTCGCGCATCGTCTCGGCCACGCGGGCCATGCCCGCGATGTTGTTTGCGAAGAACTGACAGGCAGACGGGGCAGCCATTTACGCTCCTATTCGATTCCCGCGACCCGACCGGAGCCGTCGCGCTTGATCTTCTTCGGGCGCTTCATCTCGGCGGTCAAACTGTTCAGGCTCTCCAAGGTCTTCCCGTGGAGGTCAAGCGTCTGACCCATGCGCTCGGCAAGTTGGGTGTTCATGTTCACCAGCTCGGAAACCGGGTTTAGCTTCTTCTTGCCACGTTTTGGGCTGGCCTCTGGCTCGGTTTCATCGCCTTCTGATTCCGCGCCTTCAGCCTCCTGGATCAACTCACCGGAGGGCGTGAGACCGGCCTCGACCAGCGTCTTTGCGGCCTGGGCCTGCACCAGATCCGTGTCGGCCTGCGTCTTGTGCAAGCCGGCGAGCGTGCCGATGATCTGGTCGTGCTGTGCGTAGGCTTGCCGTCTGTCTTCGCGCTCGGCTTCCCGTTCCTTGGCGGCGAGCTCGGCCAGCTTCAGCTGCTCGTTCTTCACCGCCTCGTCCCGCGCCTGGACTGCTTGGCGAGCCTGCTCCTGAGCCTGCTGGATCAGCTTCTGCGCCTGCTGTTCGACCTCTTGAATAGCCCCTTGAGCCTGCTGCATCGGCCCCTGGGACTGCTTCTTGTTCATGTCGTCTTCCGACAGCACCGGGGATTCTTTCCCGATCTGGCCGGCGTCCCAAATCTGCTCGAGCATTTCTCTGGCGTCAACCAGCTGCTGGAACTGCTCGTTTGAGCCAACAAGCTGGGCAAACCCCTGCAGCTTGTGCATGAGGATTTCCTTCGCCATGAAGGTCTGAGCCCCCGTGGCGAACCACTCCATGAAGTTCGCCTTCCCATAGGCCTTGATCTTGGCCCAGACCGCAGCCTCTTTCTCACCGACTAGGAGCCTGACCGTCTCCGGTTCAAGATTCTCCAGGTCCCAGTCGATCAGGGCCTCGACCTGCGGCTCGATCCACATCGAGTCGACATTCCCGAGAACCTCCTTCAGCGGCATGCTCGATGCGTTCATGATCATCGAGATGCCAGTAGCGGTGTCGTTCAGATGGCTCGCGTCGTTGCCCTGCGTGTACTTCGTAATCGCCGTGTCGTCATCGGAGAACTGCTCCGAGAGCGCGATCACCTTTTCCCAACCGGTAGTCACGTCCACCATGTCGTGCCAGATGATCGACTCCTTGCGCTCCTCAGGAGTCAATCCAGGTTTCATCGCGAAGCGTTTCCCGGGGAAGAATTTGAAGTCCTCGGTCACCTCGAACTTGGAGCGGTCCACCGAGCACATCTTCAGCAGAGCAAATGCCTTGCCCTCGATGTACAGACGGAAGGCCGCGTTGATCACGCGCTGGTTCGGGTCGTTGTTCTCGGCGATCCCGACGCCCCACATCTCGTGTTCCACGTCCTCGTACACGCACCGCTGCACCGGGCGCCTTTGGGCCTTGTACGGATTCAACTCCGCTTTGATCACCTGGCCGCCGGCCATGAGCACCACGGCCTCAACGCGCTCTTCGATCTCGGACTCGTAGGAACTGGCGCTCGCGTCGTTGCCGCCAGCCTCGGCTGGTTGTTCTTGCAATCCAGCATCCTTGCGCCAGGCCTCGAACTCCCTGGCCTTCACTAGGCCGAAGAAGCGCACGAACCAGATGCGCCCTTCCTTCGTGTAGCGGTACAGGTTCATCCGCATCTGATCGGTGCGGTCCGAGCCCTGATCGGTGTAACTCGTGACCTTCTCGTTCAGCGCGCGATCCAGGGCGGCGTCCGAGTATCCGGGCTTGCCCTTGAGCGACCGGACGAACTCGGGGGACTTCCGCGACGCCCAGTACACGCCTCGACCGGCTTGAACATCCTCGGCGTCCGGGTCCGGATAGGTATCCATCGTCCGCCCGTGCTCGTAGTACGGGCAGTCGTACTCATGACTCTGTTCCTCCAGACCGCCAGTTGCTCCACGTGAAACACTCGTGTGCGCCTTCTTCCTCACGAACGGCCCGAACATGAAGCCGGTGCCGTAGGTCGAAATCGCGTCTATTCCGGTCCCGAGCGCCGCCTTCCACTTACCCTCGGTGAACTGCTGGGTGAGGATCGCCTCCATCGTGTCTGAGAATTCCTTCAGATCCTCGTTCGATGGCCTGGTGTCGAAGGGCAGCTGTCCGATGCCGAATAGGTTGTCCTTGATCTTCGCGCGCGCCGAGCGGATCTTGCTCCGCGTTGAGCCCATGAACACCTTGGACTTCTGCGCCTTCGAGGTTCCCGATTCCTTGGTATCGTCGTCACGCCAGATACGCATGTTGTCCGCGTACCAGCGCAGCATCTTCTCTTCCTGCGGCTTGCGCCGGTCGAGCCA
>Ga0137437_1000090_pt1 | contig 22016 bp, 18 predicted proteins | sample EasRivERMGT138_2_FD_102332 | JGI IMG/M metagenome (GOLD analysis project Ga0137437, IMG submission 102332) | Soil microbial communities from meander-bound floodplain in the East River, Colorado, USA - East River MetaG ERMGT138_2 | ecosystem: Environmental > Terrestrial > Soil > Floodplain ...
GCCGCGCCAGGTCGTGCCGCGCCGGGATGGAGCAGAACGCGCGCGTGTCGTCGTTGAACCCCGCTGTCTTGTAAATCGACGCCGTTTCGGTCGTCCGCTCGCGGAAGCGGCGCATGCCCTCCACGGAGTCGTGGAACCACCACGGCGGTCCGAGGCGCACCGCGGGATAGTGCCCCGCGAGCGGCGCGAGCTCGCGACTGTACGTCGATTCGTCCAAGGTGAACAACACGAGCGTAAACCGCGGATCGTTGCCGTAGGCGTTGAGCAACGGGCGCAGGTTGCGCGTGAACTCCGTTGCCACCGGAATGTCGCCGCCCATGTCGCGACCAAAGCGCTCGAACACTTGGGTGTTGTGGTCCCGCAATGCGCCAGGATGGATCTGCATCACGAGGCCGTCGGCCAGCGACAGCCTCGCCATTTCCATCAGCATGTGTGCGGTGAAGCGGCGCTCGTCTTCCGCGCTCGCTTGGCCCGCCCGCGCCCGCTGAAACAGCCGCTCGGCTTCGTCCTCAGGCAGGAGGGCGGTGTACGGTTCGAGTACTCCGTGATCGGTCGCGGTGGCACCCAGCTGCTTGAAGTACGCTCGACGCTCGGCGAGCGCGCGGATAAAGCTGGTGTAATCCCGGGCCCCGAGTGCGTCAAACTCGGGCGAGGAGATCTTGAACAGCGCGTCGGGCCGGAACGTCGGGATCACTCGGCCCTTCCATCCAGATTCGCGGATCGCGCGATGGTGATCCAGCTTGTCGGTCGCCGCGTCGGTCGTCGCCAGCACCTCGATGTTGAAGTGCTCGAACAGCGCGCGCGGCCGGAACTCTGGGCTCTTGAGCTTCTCGACGATCTCATCGTAAATCTGTGTAGCAGTTTCACCGAGTACTGAATACCGAACACCGAACACCTCGCTCAGCTCGTAGTCGAGCCATGCTCCGCTGGGTGTGCCGCGGAACAGGTAATAGTGCTCGGCGAACAGTTGCCACACGCGCCGAGGTTCGGCTTTCAGAAGGTCTTCGAGCGGGACTCCATTGGCGTACAGCAGACGCAGGATGTAGTGGTCGGGCTGGACGATGAGCGATGCCGGCTCGGGGAACGGCGTGTTCTCGGCAAGAAGCCGCGCGTCCACGTGACCGTGGGGCGACACAATCGGCAACCCACGAGTCTCCTCGTACAGCGTGCGCGCGACGCGCCGCACCGCGGGATCGGGATCGAAATACCGATCTGGATTGAGAGTGATGTACCCGTCCCCCGTCCCCCGTCCCCCCTCCCTCAAACTATCGGTGTCCAGCCCGGCGCATACTCGCGCTGCCAGTAGGCCATCGCCGCGTCGTCGCCCTGGATCCGGCCGGTCGCGGGATCGACCTTGAGCGCGCGGCCCGTCCACTGCGCGATGTTGCCCAGATGGCACAGCAGCACGCTCTTCGCGCCTTCCTCTATAGGCTGGCTCACGGGCGACCCGGTGCGAACGCCCTCGACGAAGTTCGCGATGTGCAGCGCCGTGAGCTGATCATCGCCGCTGGGGGCGAGCGGATCGCCACCGGGGGGCGCGACGTTCTGCTTCACGACTTTGTTGTCCATGTCGTACACGACGTAGCCGTCCTGATCGAGCACCATCGAGCCCGTGGTGCCGTGCACCATCGTGCCGCGGCCACGGCCCTCGACGGGGTAGGGATTGCAGCTCAGTCCCTGCCACGCGATCGAGCGGCCGCCGGCGAACTCGAATGCCGCCTCCTGGGTGTCGGTGAACTCCCAGTCGTCGTCGAAGTGGTAACGTCCGCCCGCGGAGGTGACGCGCACTGGCTGATCCACGCCGAGGGCCCAGCGGGCGACGTCGATTTCATGCGTGCCGTTGTTGCAGATCTCGCCCGTGCCCCAGCGGCGGAACCAGTGCCAGTTGTAGTGGACAACGTTGTCGCGGTACGGCGTCCGCGGCGCCGGCCCCTGCCACAGCTCGTAATCGAGGTCTGCCGGTACCGGCGCGGGTTTGCCACGCCCGATGGTCGCGCGGCGGTTGGCATACCACGCGCGGGCGAAGTACGGGCGGCCGATGATCCCGTCGCGGATCACCTGCACCGCTTCGACGGCGCGCGGCGCCGAGCGGCGTTGCGTGCCCATCTGGACCACGCGGCGGGCCTTGCGCTGCGCGTCTACCAGCAGCTCGCCTTCGCGCGCGTTGTGGCCGCACGGCTTCTCCAGGTAGACGTGCTTGCCGGCCGCCAGCGCGAGGATGGTGGCGGGCGCGTGCCAGTGGTCGGGCGCTGCAATCACCAACGCGTCGATGGACTTGTCGTCGAGCGCGCGGCGGAAATCGACGATTGCTTTCACCGGCTTGCCCTGCGCCTCGCCTACACTCGCGGCGGCCTTCGCCAACACCTTGGCATCCACGTCGCACACCGCGGCGACCTCGGCGTTGGGCGTCTTGGCGAACACGCGGGCCAGTACCGTCCCGCGCTGGTTCAGGCCCATCACGCAGACCACGACCTTCTCGGCAGGGGAGCCCGAGGCAAACAGCGGCGCGCGCGCCGCGACGAGTCCCAGCCCCGCGCTGGAAACGGTTTTCACGAAGCGACGGCGTTTCATAATGGCCTCCCGAAAAGCAGGTCCTTCGCGCCTTCGGCTCAGGATGACAACCCTTGCTTCTCTTTTCTTTATTTTAGAAGCAAGCAAGAAGTTGTCATCCTGAGCGAAGCGCGCGCAGCGCGCGAAGCGAAGGACCTGCTTTTAGTTTAGTTCCCTCACCTTAAGGTTACGGTAATAGACCTCGTCCCCGTGGTCCTGCAAGACGATGTGCCCGCGACGCTTTGCGCCGAATCCGGGGATCGTCTTGTACTTGCTGGCGGCGAGCAGCGAATCCATACGCGTCGTGCCGAGGTCGAATTCGACGACTTTCTCGCCGTTGAGCCGGTGCTCGCCGTGGTTGCCACGGAAGATCACCTTCGACTGATTCCATGCACCGACCGGGCGGAGGTGTTTGCTGGCGTTCGGCGCGACGAGATCGTACAGCGCTCCGGAGCGGTGCGTGGGCAACTTACCGTCTTCGTGGCGGTCGTCATCGAGAATCTGATACTCGAATCCGAGCGCGGAGTGTGTAGGCCCTCCTTGAGTGCCCGCGCCCCCCTGGGCCAGCGACATCGGTTCGGACACGTTGTATTTGACGCCGCTGTTCGCCCCCTGTGTGACTTTCCACTCGAAGCTCAGCTCGAAATCGGCGAACGAGTCCACGCTCATGAGGTCGCCGCCGACGAGCGGCCGCCCGTCGGCCACGCGCGGCACATCGCCCGACGCGATCTTCTTGATGGCCCCGTCCGCGATGACCCAGTGAGCCGTGGGCACCGTGTCGTAGCCCACGCCGCGCCAACCAGTGAGCGTGCGGCCGTCGAACAGGAGACGCCAGCCGGCGGAGCGTTCCCCGGGGGTGAGGGTGTTGGGCGAGGATTGGAGGAGTGAAAGGATAAGGATTGCTGAAATCATGTGGACTCCCACATAAGCAGGTCCTTCGCTACGCGCGCGTACCGCGCGCTCCGCTCAGGATGACAATGCGCTGTTTGCTTTTGAAAAAAAGAAAACAAGTTACCAGACCCCTTGACCTTTCTTTTTCTCTCACGTAAGCCAAGCGACGCTGTCATCCCTTCGCTGCGCTCAGGGCAGGCTCTGAGCGCCGAAGGCGCGAAGGACCTGCTTTTCGGTACGATCAAACGGACGCCTGGGGCCCCAACTTGGCCGGTTCAAGCCGCGGCGCCAGCAGGTGAATGATCGTCCAGGCCGTGACGTAGGCGAAGCCGCAGACGGCGAAGATCGACGCGTAGTTGCCTCCGGTGGCGTCGAGAATCCGGCCGGTGAGCCACTGGAACAGCACGCCGCCCATGGCGCCGGCAAACCCGCCGATGCCGGAGACGGACGCCACGGCGCCCGGCGGGAACATGTCGCTCGCGAGCGTATAGACGTTGGCCGACCAGCCCTGGTGCGCGGCGGCCGCGAGGCTGACGATGAGCACCGCCGTCCACAGGCTGCCGGCGCGCGGCGCCAGCGCCGTGGGCACGATCGCGAGCGCCATCAGGAGCATCGCCGTCTTGCGGGCGCGGTTCACGGTCCAGCCGCGTTTGAGCAGACTGCTCGACAGCCAGCCGCCGCCGATCGACCCAACATCGGCGATTACATACACCGTAATAAGAGGAAGGGCGACCTGCGCGAGCTTGATGCCGTACGTCGCGTCGAGGAATTTCGGGAGCCAGTACAGATAGAACCACCACACGGGATCGGCAAGGAACTTGCCGGCGACGATCGCCCACGTTTGACGGACGCGGAGCAGGTGGAGCCACGGCACGTTAGGGGCGGCAGAGGCGGCAGGGGCGGCAGGGGCGGCAGACGTAGCCTCTGGGCTGCGGTATAGCGCCAGCCACGCGATCAACCACAAAAAGCCGAGCGAGCCAGTGACCACAAACGCCCAGCGCCAGCCCCACGTCAGCGCGATCCACGGCACGATGAGCGGCGTGAGGATCGCGCCGGTGTTCGTGCCGGCGTTGAAGATCCCCGTGGCCAGGGCGCGCTCCTCCTTGGGAAACCATTCCCCCACGCTTTTGATGGCTCCGGGAAAGTTGGCCGACTCGCCCAGGCCGAGCAGCGCGCGCGCGGCCGAGAACCCCGCGGTCGTGCGGGCGAACGCATGGCCGATCGCCGCAAGGCTCCACACGACCACCGCGGTGGCAAAGCCGCGGCGCACGCCCACGCGGTCGAGCCAGCGGCCGGCGATCAGGAAGCCGAACGCGTACACCAGCGTGAACGAGTAGACCACGGCCGCGTACTGCGACTCCGACCAGCTCAGCTCGCGCTGCAACGTCGGCGCGAGGATGCTGAGCACCTGCCGGTCCATGTAGTTGATCGTGGTGACGACGAACAGCAGGGCGCAGATCGTCCAGCGGTACGGGGGGGAAGGGGGACGGGGGAGGGGAGACGGGTCGAGCGTCACGGTGAGTTCAAAGCTACTTTGAGAACACGGGATGACTACTCGACGGGATTTTGTCGGAACTGCAGCCGCGCTGCTCTTGCCCTGGCAGTTGGCCAAGAAGCTGCCTCTTGGGTTCTCTACCCTCGGCTGCCCCACGTGGCCCTGGCCCAGGATTCTCGACTTCGCGGCCGAGCATCAGTTCGCCTCGATCGAGCTGCGCGGGATCCTGGCGAACATGGATCTCACCAAGGTGCCCGAGCTTGCGTCCGAGCGTATCGGTGACGCGCGACGGCAGCTTGCCGCGCACGACCTCTCGGTTTCCTGCCTCGGCGCGTCGGCGCACATGCACGAGCTGGACCCGGTCAAGCACGGCGCGCAGCTCGACGAGGCGCGCCGCTTCATCGATCTGGCGCAGGCGCTCGGCGCGCCGTACGTGCGCGTGTTCGGCAACGAGTACGTGCCCGGCGTGCCGCGCGCCGAGATGCTCGCGCACATCGCCGGCGCGCTGCGCTCCCTCGGCGACTACGCCAAGCCGAAGAACGTCACCGTGATCATCGAATCGCACGGCGACTTCACCGACTCGCCCGCGTTGCTCGAGATCCTCCAGAAGGCCGACTCACCGAACGTGGCGCTGCTCTGGGACGCGCACCACACCTTCGTGTCGGGCAAGGAGCAGCCGGAGGACACGGTGCGGCAGCTGGGACGCTACATCCGGCACACCCATCTCAAGGATTCCGTCCCCGCGGGCAACGACCGCCGCTACGTCCTTACCGGCACGGGCGACGTCCCGGTAAAGCGCCAGATCGCGGCGCTCGTGAAGATCGGGTACCGCGGGTTTTTCAGCTTTGAGTGGGAAAAGAGGTGGCACGCGGAGATAGAGGAGCCGGAGGTCGCGCTCGCGCAATACGCGCAGGTGGCATCAGGGTACCTGCGCGCCACCCGATAGCCCTTCCCACAAGCCTTGCAAGTAAGTGGCCCCCAGCGCGCGATCGTACAACCCATATCCTGGCCGTCCCCGCTCGCCCCAGATCATGCGACCGTGGTCGGGGCGCATCGGTCCGGAAAAGCCCGTGTCGCGCAATGCTCGCAGCACGTCGGCAAGGCGCACGTCACCCGAGGGATGCGGCGTCTCATGGAACTTCCGGTTCCCCGTGACGCGCACGTTGCGGCAGTGCGCAAAGTGGATGCGGGGGCCGAGCCGCCGCACCATCGCGGGAAGGTCGTTGTCCGGGAGGGCGCCGAGCGAACCTGTGCAGAACGTCACGCCATTGGCGGGGCGGTCCACGAGCTTCAGGAGTCGTTCGAGGTCGGCACCGCGGCAGATGATCCGCGGCAGCCCGAAGATGGGCCAGGGTGGATCGTCGGGGTGGATCGCCATCCGCACGCCCGCCGCCTCTGCGGCCGGCACGACGCGCTCGAGGAAGTACGCGAGATGATCCCACAGCCGTTCCGCATCGACGTCGCGGTAAGCCGTAAACAGCGCGCGTAGCGCGCCGGCATCATAAGCCGCGGCCCAGCCGGGGAGATCTCCGGTCCCGCGCCCGATGTCCATGCGCGCGAGCGCCGCATCGTCGTAGGCGAGCGCCGTCGATCCGTCGGGCAGCCGCATCGCGAGATCGGTGCGCATCCAGTCGAACACGGGCATGAAGTTGTAGCACAGCACCTGCACGCCCAGCTCGCCCATGGTTTGGACGCTCTCGCAGTAGTTCGCGATCAGACGGTCCCGCGTCGGCCGTCCGAGCTTGATGTCTTCGTGGACGGGAATGCTTTCGACGACGGCCAGGCGCAGTCCTGCGTTGGCGATGTCGTCTTGCAGATGCGCGAGCCGGTCCTTCGGCCACCGCTCACCGACCGGCACGTCATACAGCGCGCTCACTACACCCTGCACGCCGGGAATTTGTCGGATGTGCGCGAGCGGAATTGGGTCGGTGGCTCCGAACCAGCGGAACGTCATGTACATCGGGCGGTCTCCAGGAGCCGGATCAGGGCGGCCTCGACGCCGTCTCGCGCCAGGACGGCCATCCACTGTGTCGTCGCCGCGATGAACTCCGGAATCCGCGCCGCCTCGCCCAGCGCGTGGGCGGGCGCCCGGGTGAAGGTCAGGTGGGCCGCCGCCGCGAGCGCGAGTCCCGGCAAGTCAGGACGTCGAACGATGAGCGGCACCACGCGGATCCGGAACTTCTCCTCTTGATTCGTCGCGATGACGCGCCACTCGTGCTCGAGCCACGGATTGGCGAACCGCTCCAGCACCGCGTGCGCAAACGCGCGCGCTTCGCCGGCCGGCAGATCAGTCGCGGGGATGATCTCCTCGAACAGCAGCCGTTTCTGGAACGCGCTGAGCAGCGGATGCTGGGTGGCGTCGCGCACGATGCGGACGCCGGCGAGCAGCGCGACTGGTGTGGTCGCAGTGTGCAGCGCGTTGAGCAGACGCAGCTTCCGCTCGCGGTAGAAGGTGATATCGGGTTTGACCACTACGGTGATGCTGGCAACAGGGAAGGCAGGGTGCAACTCGGCGGGGTCTGCCTCGATGGCCCACAGCGCGTACGGTTCGGTCACGGTGAGCAGCGCATCGCGGTAGCCCAGTTGCGCCTCCAGGCTCTCGTGCTGATCGGGCGGCGGGACGGTCACGATGCGGTCGACGAGCGACGAGCAGAATCGCACGCGCGCCTTGAGCCAGCCGCGAAATGCTTGCGGCCGCTCCTGACGCCCGGCCAGCTCATCGACCATGGCCGCGAGGCGCGGCCCATTGTCGGGCACCAGCTCGGTCGGGATGACGAACACGGGCGGCGCGTCTGGTGCGCGTGTGAATCGGGCGTGCAGCGCGTCCGTCAGCCGACCGGGGAAGGGTGCGTCGATCCGGAACCCGGCCTCTGAGACATTGCTGACGATCACCTGAATCGAGGGGTTCGCTGCGACGTCGTCTGCGGCGAGCGCGCGCGAGATCGCACCGATCAGGCCCATGCGTTCGAGCGGCGCGCCGCCGGACAGGCCCCGCTCGACCAGCGTGAACAACCCATCCTGGGCGCTTAGGGCACGCGCGCGAACCGCTCCTTCCGCCGTGCTCTGCACGACGACGATGCGACCGGCGCGTGCGCCCGCGCGGTTTGCCGCGTCGACGGCAGCCACGCACAGCGCGCGCAGCAGCATGCCGCTGCCGAATTGGAGCACGCGCTCGGGCAACTGGTCGCGTCGATAGGCGCTGTCGGGCCACAGCGCGCCGGTCAGGAGGGGAAGCACACCGGATAAGCTGGGGGAACGGCCGTCGGACGCAACGGAGGGCCTGCGGTCTACTCGCAGTTCTGCGGTGACCCCGGGCAGACCTTGATCTCCGTCACCGGGTGAATCTCCCACGCCGTCGCCCGCCACACATTGTCGCCGTTCGGGTTCGTATGCGCCGCTTCATCCGCGTGCTCGAAATCCCAGAACAGCCATCCCGTAAACCGCACCCACCGACCCTCGAGCGTCTGCTCGAGCGCGCCCGTGCGCCAATTCTCACCCTGCGTGGCTCTAAACGCCCGCCACCGCGGCGTCACTTCCACGATCATCCGCACGACCTTGCGACGGTCCTGTGGATCGAGCACGACGTCGATGTGCGAATCGCGGTACAAGCTGTCGGTCTCTCCGCAGTTGACGGTCTCCTCGCCGCCCTTCTTGACGTCGACGACGAATGCCACGATCGACGCGGCACGCGTGTCATCCCAACGTGTCTGGTCATCGCCGCCCTGCAACAACGCGGTGAGTGTGGCCGTGGCGTCGATGTCTCCCTGAGCCGGCTGGGTGATGCGGTTCTTCTTGCGGTTGGATTCCTGACGGTGCGCTTGCAGCGCCGAACCTTGCAGGGGACAGCCGCGATAAACCTCCGGCGGCCCAGCGACGACTAGCGTCGCCGGCGTCGTGCCGGTGATGCGCACGTTGCGCGCCCATACCCAGCCGTGGTCGCCACCGGGCGTGCGCGCCTCGTAGTAACCGTTGGTGCGGACGGTATCGAGAAGCGAAAGCTCGTCCGGGGGCGCCAGCTGCCGGATGATGGCGCGCGCTGACGAGGGCCCGGTGCGCAGATTGACGTTACGGGTGACAATCGCCGTGGTCTGAGCAGCCGCCGGTGCGCCGGCGAAGGTGACCACCAACACCAGAGCCGCACCCCACACCGATTGGCGACGCGCGATCATGGCAGCCAACATGCCGCGTTCACGGGGGCCTGGTTAGGGCGTTTTTGCGGCAGGGAAGGGTGATTTTGCGGCGATCGCTTGGCTATCTTGTATCCATGTCACTGACGTTTACTCGGCTGCAAGCGCCGCGCCCCGTCGGCGAGCTGGTCATCACCGCGTCCGATACGGCGATCACCGGCATCTACTTCCAGACATCGCGCCGCGGCCCGCCGCCGACGCATCAGGCTGGTTGGGTCGAAGCGGGTGGCGACGGACCCGCCGCCATTTTGCTTGCACGTGCGCGCCAACAGCTCGAGGAGTATTTCGCGCACACGCGCACCGCGTTCGACCTCCCGCTCGAAGCCCTGGGGTCTGCCTTCGAACATCGCGTATGGAACGCCCTGCGCCAGATTCCCCACGGCACGACGACGAGCTACGGTGAGCTCGCAAAGAGCCTGGGCGACAAGAGCGCCTCGCGCGCCGTCGGGCTCGCGAACGGCAAGAACCCGATCCCGATCATCGTCCCCTGCCACCGGGTGGTGGGATCGAAAGGCGAGCTGACGGGATTCGGCGGCGGATTGGATACGAAGCGGTGGCTCCTCGAGCATGAGGGCGCGTTGCTGCAACTGGGAGCCTAGGGGCGGCTCTCATTTCTCGCGAGAAGTGTGTCGACAACCTGCCGCACCTTCTCCGCATCCGTCACACTGAAATGCACCTCGCGCACGCCCGTGTCGCGAATCGTTCGTGCGTTGGTCGCATTGATCCCGCCGCCCGCCAGAATCACGATGCGACCCTTGGACTGACGGACCAGACGGGCAATCCGTTCCACTCCCTCAATCGCCGTCGGCGCGCCGCCCGACGTCAGCACCCGCTCGACGCCAAGCTCGATCAGCAGGTCGAGCGCTGCGGCCTGGTCGCGACACTCATCGAACGCACGGTGAAACGTGAATGGGAGCGGTCGCGCGGCCGCGATCAGCTCTGCGGTGCGATCCATTGCGATGTGATCGCCCAACAGCTCTCCGCTCACGATGCCCTGCGCACCCGCCTCCTGCGCCTGCCGAATCTGCTCGAGCATCGTGCGATGCTCGGCAGCGGTGTAGACGAAGTTGCCTGGCCGAGGACGAACCAACACGAAGATCGGAATCGAGAGCCGCGCCCGACAATCGCGCAGCAGCTGCACGTCCGGTGTGGTGCCGCCGCGCGGGAGATTGGTGCACAGCTCGATGCGGTTCGCGCCACCGTCAGCAGCAGCGAGCGCGGTATTGAGTGATTCAACAGCGGCTTCGATCAACACCAAGTCTTCGTCGGTTCCATTTTCCACGCCCTGCAGGGTGTGTTCGGCAAGCACTGTCCTTAAGGACAATATCCGGTTGAGACGTCGCGGCCGAAGCTAGTCCGATGCGATCCCATTTCTCCGCGACAGCCCGATGCGCGCTCGTGGTCATGGCGACGCTCGGCACGGTGACACGCGAGGCCGCGCCGCAGCGCCGGCAGCAACAGCTCCCGTGTCCCGACTGCAATCCGCCCAAACGCTTCTGGCCGGGAGTCGGTGAGCTGATGATCGTGCAGCTCATTCCCTGGACGGTCAACTCCCAATTACGTGACGCGGAGTGGGCCAAGATTGGCCCAGCGGTGTGGGCCAGGAACATCGAGAATCCCTGGGTCTGGGACAACAACAAGTTCCTCAACAATCAGTTCTCCCATCCGTATCACGGGAGCCTGTACTTCAACGCCGGCCGCAGCAACGGCTACAGCTTTTGGCAGTCGGTGCCCTGGGCGTTCGGCGGGAGCTTGATGTGGGAATGGTTCTTTGAAGGATGGGCGCCGGCACCGAACGATTGGTTCAACACGAGCCTGGGCGGGATCACGCTCGGCGAGATGCTCTACCGAACGTCATCGCTCACGCTCGACAACCGCGCCACCGGAGCGGAGCGCACGTGGCGCGAGATCGGCGCGACCGCCCTCAACCCCGTGCGCGGGTTCAACCGGTTGGTGCGCGGCGAGATGAACGACATTACCGCCAATCCGCCCGATTGGCGGCCCAGCCGGATCTTCGCGTCGTTCGACGCGGGATACCGCTCCGCAACCGGAGGCGACAACCGCGGCAATGCCGGCACCTCCCAGGTCGGCTTTCTCCAGGGCACGCTGTTCTACGGCGATCAGGTGGACGACCTCGGCAAGGCGCCGTTCTCGGCGTTCCAACTCGCCTTCGAAGTCGCCACCGAAAAGCAGGGTGAGCGCGGCCGCTTCGCCAAACTGACCGCGCGCGGCAATCTCGCGGCGCACGAGCTCAGCCGCAGCGCGAGGTCGTCGCAGCAGCTCGCGCTGTTCATGAGCTACGAATTCCTGAGTTCGGAGTCGATCGAGTTCGGCGGCCAGGGATTCCAGGGCGGACTGGTGTCGCGCTGGGGCGATCCGAAGGGCTTCCGGATCCAGAGTGAAGTGCTCGGCGCCGCCTACCCGATCGTCGCGACCCAGTCCGACTACTTCGTGTCGCTCGAAGGCCGAGACTATGACTACGGACTCGGGTTCGGCGGCAACCTCAGGCTGTCGGCGATCTGGGAGGGCTTGGGAGCCATCGACGCACGGGCGCGGATGCTCTGGGAGCCCGTGTTGAGCGGATTCAACGGCGACCATTACCAGTACTCGGCGTCGCTCGAGGGTCGGCTCTATGCGAAGGGGCGGCTCGGCGTCGGGGCGTCGGTCACCGCGTATCACCGCACGAGCCAGTACGACGACTTCGCCGACGTGTCCGTGGATGGAACCCAGATCCGCGCCTACGCCACATACGCCGTGCCAAGGTGGCGGCCATGAACAACAACCGTGCGTGGTGCGTCGTGCGTCGTGCGTGGGTGCTCCTTGCCACGATTGGGCTCAGCGCCGGTTGTCAGGATTCGATCGTGAAGTACCTGGGGCCGGAGAACAACGAGCTCGAGACGGTGCTGACGGACAGCCTGCGGTTCCAGGCGTGGGACATGGACAACGTCACCGACACCCGCGAGTGGACCTGGACGATCACTGGACCGCAGGCGCTCGTACATCACGACAGCTTCGTCCATCACGGCAAGGGGCAGATCACGATTGTCGACGCGGTGGGCGACACGGTCTACAACAGAATCCCGCTGGAATGGGGGATCGATAATGCGACCGACTCCGGCTCGGCTGGTGTCTGGACAGTCAAGCTCGAGCTGTTCGGTGCCCGCGGACGGGTTGATTTCGTGATCGTGCGGGCGCCGTAGACCGTCTTGCCGCTCCGCACTAGTACTTTACATCGTAATTGAGCATCACCGTCCCCGTCTTCTTGAACAGCTTCTGATTCGTGAGTACGAGTGACGCTCTCCCGGTGGACTTCGGCAGCAGCGGCAACCCGTCGCCGAGCAGCACCGGAATCACCGCCAGCTCCAGCGCGTCGACCAGCCGCAGCTCGAGCAGGCTCCGGAACAGCTCGCCACCGCCCCACAGCCAGATGTCCTTGCCCGCGGCTTTCTTGAGCTCGGTCACGGTCTTCTTCGGATCGTTCGATACGGTCGCGCCTTTCACGTCGGACTGGCGCAGCGTCTTCGAGAACACATACGTGTTCGGCTTGGGCATGCCGTAGTCGCTGCCCTGCGCGGCATCGTATGACTTTCGGCCCATCAACACGGTGTCGTAGCGCTTGAACATCGCGTCGAAATCGATCTCCGGATCCATCACGATCCAGTCGTACCCGCCCTTGGGATCGGCGATGTAGCCGTCCAGGCTCATGGCTGCCGAAAAAGTGACTCGCCTCATAGCCGTTCCAGCTCCTTGAGAAAACCGGCCTGTCCCGGCAAGATCTTCCGCTTCGCCTCCGCCAACCCGAACCACGCCGCGCGGTCGACCTCGGGAAACTCGCGCCCCTTGAACGTGAACGTGTTGCTCTTGATCTGCTCCGGATCGCAGTCGCCGCGCACCGCCCAGGCGTACACGATCTTGCCGCTCTTTTGCTTGAGCGGCGTCAACGGCACGAAATATCCGCCGGCCGTACAGCCGGTCTCTTCCATGAATTCGCGCTGAGCTGCGGTGAGCGGATCTTCATCTGGCGTGAATTCCCCCTTGGGGATCGACCACGCGCCGTCATCCTTCTTTGCCCAGAGCGGTCCGCCCGGATGCACGAGGAATACTTCGAGCTGACCGTTGTCACGGTAGAGCAGCAAACCCGCGCTGGTCTTAGCGATGCACCGGCCCCAGCGTCTGATCCAGAAAGCGATTGATCGCCGGGACGCGATCCTGAAGCGGCGGCACGTGGCCCACGGCTGGAACCAGCGCCAGCTGCTTCGGCTCCCGCAACAGATTCCACAGCGGCAAGCCGCGCGTCTGCCACGGATGCTCTTCATCGACCGCGCCGTTGAGCAACAGCTTCGGCGGGCGGATGTACGGCGCAAAGTTGATGTTGGACGCCTCGGGCAGCGTCGGCTGCAGCCGCTCGTCGATCCCACCGCCGATCAGCACGACCGCGCGGAACCGGTCGTCGATCGCCGCGAGCGGCAGCCGCGAGCCCGCCCCCCAGCTCAATCCAACGTACGCGAGTCGCCGCTTGTCGATATCAGCGCGCGTTTCGAGATAATCGACCGCGCGGCGCAGCTCCGTCCCATGCAGCACCATGAGATCGCGGAACCGCACCGAGCTCGGCGCCGGCGGCTCCCACCCCGGCCCAAACGCCCGTTCGGCGCTCCCCCGAAACACGATCGCGAACACCGCGCGCCCGGCCCGAATATTCGGCCCGATTGCCCACTCGACTTCCTCCGGCACGGTGCGCAACCCGATGAACGCCGCCGTGCTCGACAGATACACCATCGTTTGATACGGCGCCGCCGCCTGCTTGGGCAGATACAGGTAGCCGAGCGCGGTGTCGTTGTCGAGCGCGATGTAGGAGATCTTGAGCCTGGTCCAATCGGGCGTCTCGACGGTCTGCAACACCTGCGGCTCGAGCGGCCGCGGATCATACCGGTAATGCGCGAGCAGCGCGGCAAACTCGGTTGCGGAAACCGGCGTGTACACCGGCGTGCGATCGTTCGACGGAATCCGGAACGCCCCCTGATCGTTGCTGCCCGGCTGCGCCGTGCGCGCACAGCGAAATCCGAGCGCGGGCGACGACGCATTGGGGTCGTAGGCGCCGTACGTCGAGTAGAGATACGCGAGGTCCTGCCACGACCCGCCCGTCACGCCGCGCCCGCTGAGCAGCGGATTCGCCGTCCATTCCTTCACGTTGCCGGCCATGTTGTATGCGCCGTACGTGCTGATCCCGAACGAATACGCGTCCACCGGCATCGTGCCGCTGCCGCCGAAGTTGGCCCGCACGTCCGTCGCGTCGCCCGGCCGCGAATACCCCCACGGCATCGACACGCCCTCGCCGGTCGCAACCTGTCCGTTGCGCGCCGCCTTCTCCCACTCGAATACCGTCGGCAGCCGCTTCCCCTGCGTCGCGCAGTACGCCGCCGCTTCGGTCCAGCTCACGTCGGTCACGGGATAGCGGCCGCGCTCCTGCGGGTACTCCTGCCCGGTCCAGCCGCGCGGCCCCGCCATGCCGCTCTTGTCGACAAAGCGCGCGAGGTTCGCGCCGTGATACCCGCCGCCGGACACGAACGCCTTGTACTGCTCGTTGCTCACTTCGTAGCGATCGAGGAAGTAATCGTCCAACGTGGCGGTGACACCCAGTGGCATCTTGGGACCGGCCAGCGTGTACGAGCCGCCAGGCACGAACACCATGTCGGGCGGGACACCCTCCGCCGGCGCGAGCTTGACCGCGATCGTCACGGCTTCACCGGTGCGCCAGCCGTTCTGGCGCGAGCGCGTGCCGTGCGTCGGGCTCAGCGTGGTGTACGGGACGAAACCGTCCTTGCTGACCGTGATGCGATAGTCACCGCGCGGCATGGGTCGCGGCGCGAGCGGCGTCTCGCCGAGGAGCACGCTGTCGCGACGGGCTTGCCCGGGCACAAAGCGCTGAGCATAGACCTTGGCGCCGGCGGGCTCGCTCGTCACGCCAATGATCTCGGCGACTTTCGGCTGCAGTCGCGCCACGGCGCTGTCACCCGGCCGGGCGCGCTCCGCTTTGGCTAGCGCGTCATAGGCCTCTTCGTAGCGACCGGAGTCGGCGAGCAGCGTCGCTTGCGCCAGGAGTGCGCGGCCGCGCTCGCGGGCCCGGCCCGGACGGCCGGCGATGAACACCGTGAGCAGCGCGAGCAGCACGACCAGGATCGCGGGAATCGCGTACTTCGGCCGGCGCGCCAGCCGCGTCACGGCGCCGAGGTCACTCGCGCCGGAGGAGGGGCGAGGCAGCGCGGCGGCGAACGCGGACGTCGTCGGAAAGCGGCGCGCGGGGTCGTCGTCCATGGCGCGGCGCAGCACTCGCGCGACGTCGCCCGGAATCTCGGGCCGGTCCGCGAGCGTGCCGTGTTTCGGCGGCGTGCCGGTGAGCAGCTCGTGCAACACGGCCGCGAGCGCGTACACGTCGGTGCGCGCGTCGATCGTGCCGCCGCGCCCGCCCATCATCTGCTCGGGACTCATGTACTCGGGCGTGCCGACCGCGATGCCGGTCGCGGTGAGCTTCTGCTCGGACGATTCCGCGACAGCGCGCGCGATGCCGAAATCGGCGACGACGGCGTGGCCTTCCTCGAGCAGGATGTTCTCGGGCTTCACGTCGCGATGGATCACGCCGCGCCGGTGCGCCGATTCGAGGCCGTCGGCGACTTCGCGCGTGATGCGCAGCGCTTCGTCGAGCGGCAGCTTGCCGTCGCGGTGCAGCCGGTGCCGCAGCGTCTCGCCCTCGACGAACGGCATGACGTAGTAGATCAGGCCGTCGGCTTCACCCGAATCGAGCAGCGGCAGGATGTGGGGATGGCTGAGCTGAGCGGTGAGCTTGATCTCGCGCAGGAACCGGTCGGGGCCGAGCGCGTTCGCCAGCTCGGGCTTGAGCACCTTGATCGCGACGAGGCGGTCGTGTTTCAGATCGCGGGCGCGATAGACGATCGCCATCCCGCCCTGGCCGACTTCCCTTTCTACTGTATAGCGGCCGCGCAACGCGGTCGCGAGGCGCTCGCGCTCGTGATTCTTCACGACCCTAATTTGTGCGGTGCTTTGGCCGGGTGCTACGGCTCGTCGCGCTTACCGGTCCGGCGCTCGACGAAGGCGCGATGGCCGCACGCGCAGTACTCGACCATGCGCCCGTAGCGATCCGTCTTGAATTGGAGGTACTGCTGGCAGGCAGGACAGCGCGCAGGGCCGCGGTCCGCGACGAGCGGACTGCGCGCGGCGGCGCGATTGGAGCTAATTGGACGCCAAACGGTGGGGAGTATTGATCATAGACCAAGGTAATGCACGGTACCGCTTTTGTCACATTTGGTGCTGATAAATTCCCGGGGTGCTCCTCCAAACGCTCGTTTCGACTTCTACGCAAGTCGCGTCCACTTCCGGCCGCCTCGCCAAAATCAAGCTCCTGGCCGATCTCCTCCAGCAGGCGCGTCCCGAGGAGATCGAGACCGTCATCGCCTACCTCTCCGGCACGTTGCCGCAGTCGAAGCTCGGCGTCGGTTGGGCGACGCTACAAGGGACTAGGGATCAGGGATTGGGGGCTAGCGCGGCACAGCTCGAGATCAAAGAGGTTGATGAGACGCTCGAGCGCATTGCGAAGACGTCGGGGAAGGGGTCGGGAACCGAGAAGAAGAAACTGCTGGGCGATCTCTTCGCGCGGGCAACGCCCGAAGAGCAGGATTTTCTGTTCCGCCTGATCACGAACGAGCTGCGCCAGGGCGCACTCGAAGGCATCATGGTCGAGGCACTCGCGAAGGCGCGCGACATTCCAGCGACCGAAGTCCGCCGCGCCGCGATGCTGACGGGGAGTCTCGGCGCCGTCGCGACGGGCGATCTGAAGGGCGTCGCGATCCAGTTGTTCCGCCCCATCAAGCCGATGCTCGCCAAAACCGCGGCCGACGTGGGCGAGGCGCTCGCGGAGCTCGGGCCGGCGGCGTTCGAGTACAAATTCGATGGCATTCGCATTCAAGTGCACAAACGAGGTCAGGAGGTGCGCGTGTATTCGCGCATCCTGAACGACATCACCGCCGAGCTCCCTAGGATCGTGGACATATCCAAGAATGTGGATATGAACGCGGTGATACTGGATGGCGAGGCCGTCGTCCTGACGCCGGACGGCCGGCCCTTGCGGTTTCAGGATACCATGAAGGGATTGGGGACGGGCGTGCCGGTGTTCTTCGATTGTCTCTATGCCGACGGCGAATCGCTGCTTGATCAGCCCTATTCCACCCGCATCAAGCTCTTGCCCGAGGCGTATCGTCCGCCCCGCATCATCACCGCGGATGCAATGGAAGCTCAACGGTTCTTCGACCAGGCGATGGCGGCGGGGCAGGAGGGCCTGATGGCCAAGGGGCTCGACTCAACGTACCAGGCGGGGCGGCGCGGCCTCGCCTGGTACAAGATCAAGCAGGCGAACACGCTCGATCTGGTCGTACTCGCCGCCGAGTGGGGCCATGGTCGTCGCAAGGGCCGGCTCTCGAACCTGCACCTCGGCGCCCGCGATCCCAACGGTGGCTTCATCATGCTCGGCAAGACATTCAAGGGCATGACCGACGAGCTGCTCGAGTGGCAAACGCAGAAGCTCCAGGAGCTCAAGATCCGGGAGTCGGGGATCACGGTGTTTGTGAGACCTGAATTGGTGGTCGAGATCGCCTTCAACGGATTGCAGGACAGTCCACATTATCCGGGTGGCCTGGCGCTGCGCTTTGCGCGCGTGATTCGCTATCGTGAAGACAAGAAACCGGAAGACGCCGATACCATCGAGACCGTCAGAAAGCTCCACGGTACATGAACCTCGTCACGATACTCCGGCTTCGGCTCGGCGCGCTGTGCTTGATGTTGCTCTTCGCTCCCTGCGCGAATGCCCAGGTCCCACGGAGTCAACATGGATCGGTGACTCAGCGAGTGGGCACGACCGAGATCTCCGTGGCGTACAATCGCCCTGTCGCTCGCGGTCGCGAGCTGTTCGGAGGCCTGGTTCGCTGGGGACGCCGCTGGCATCCCGGCGCCGACTCGGCCACGACAATCTCGTTCAGCAAGGACGTGACGATCGATGGCCAGGCACTCAAGGCCGGCCGTTACACGCTGTGGATCGTCCCTGAGGAATCCAAACCGTGGACCGTGATCTTCAATCGGGGCACCGGCGTCTGGCACACGAGCTACCCGGGCGATTCACTCGATGCGCTGCGGCTGGAGGTGAAGCCTGAGACGGGCGCGCATATGGAGGCACTCGCCTACTATTTCCCGATGGTCGATGCCGATTCGGCCGAGTTTCGGCTGCATTGGGGAACGGCGGTCGTGCCGCTGAAGATCAAAGCCCCCCAGCCCTGACACATCCAAGATTGTTGATATGACGGCGGACCCGGGGGGCCGATGAAGGTCGGCAAGACTCTGTATGCAAAAAATCGCAGCGAGTGGCGCGCCTGGCTGGCCAAGAATCACAAAAACGCGTCCGAGATTTGGCTGATCTACTATAAGAAGGAGAGCGGCAAGCTGCGCATTCCTTATAACGACGCGGTCGAGGAAGCGCTCTGCTACGGCTGGATCGACAGCCTTCTCAAGCCGATCGACAAGAAGGAGTACGCGCAGCGCTATTCACCGCGCAAAAAGACCAGCAAGCTGTCGGACATGAACCGCGAGCGGGTGCGCCGGCTGATCAAGTCAGGCCGCATGACAAAGGCTGGCCTGGATGCGATCGCGCATGCCGGAAAGAAATCGGGGAAGGTGCCACCGGATATCCAAAAACGACTGAAGCAAGACGCAACGACGTGGCGCAACTTTCAGCGCTTTCCGGCCTCGTACAGGCGAATTCGGGTGGGGTGGATTGCCGCGGCGCGGCACCGGCGCGAAGCGTTCGAGCAGCGGCTGCGCTATTTCCTCAAGATGACGAAGCAGAACAAGCGGTTCGGGATGGTGCAGTAGCCCCCTACGGCAATGTCACCACCGTCGCCCGAGTGGTTCCCAATCCGAGCGTGCTCGTGAAGGTGTCACTCCACAGGAACAATCGATCGTTCTGCGGAAACACGGTTACGCCCGTCACAGGAACGGGGATCCGGACGCGTTCCAGCAGCGTGCCCGAGGGCAGCGCGATCTTGTCATAGCCGTAGCTCGCAGGTCGATAGGCCGCGGTGCCGTCAGGCGACATGCCGGCATGCCCTTCCGCCGTCAGTCCCGGCACAGTCGCGAGCAGCGCCAGCGAGCTATCCAGCAGCTTGTCGCCGATGAGCCATTTGTCTCCGGTCGTGGTCGCCGTCGCCAGCTCGAACCCGCCGAAACCAGTCGCGCCGCACGACGAGAAACTGTCTGACGTCACGTCGTAGAGATACGCGCAGCCGCTGATCACCAGCAGCTTCTTTTGGTCAGGCGAGCGAAACATCGACGTGATCGCGCCGAGATGACCGCTGAATGAACCGATGTCACGACGCAGCGTGTCAACGCCGGTTGCAAGATCGCGGTCCCAAACCCCGAAGAACGTGAAACCCGACGAGTCTCGTGATCCATAGACAAAGACATGCCGGTTCGCCGTCACGCGCATGAGCGTGGTGCCGTTCGCTGTCGTGATCCTGCTCGTCGTGACGGTATTGGCGAGTCGATCGAGCAATCCGAGGCGTGCCGTGTCGGGGAGCGCCAGTACGACCGTGTCACCGCCGGGTACGAGGTCGATCCCAAGGCTGACGTACCCCGCAGGGGCCATTGGGACGGGGATCGACGCGCCGAGCGTGAACGAGCTCAGTGCGAGTACTGCCACCCGCGCGCTTTCCGGCTGGAAGAAATACATCGTGTTCCGCGCCGAATCGAACGCGGCGTCGGCGGCGCGAACGCCGAGCGCCAGCGTTTGGAACGGCCGGCGGATGCCGTTCAGCACGCGCAACGTCCCGATGTTCTGAAACGTTGCTGAGCCGGCCGCATCGCGGGCCCACACCATCACGTCCGCTTGACCCTCCCAGCTCGCCGGCACCACGAACTCGGTCGTGTCCGCGAACGTGGTATCGGTCGTCGTGATGGAGTCTTGAACGTTCATCGGTGGGCCAATGCGATACCCCACCGAGTGCAGCTTGCGGTCATCGGACGCCGAGATGGTGAGCCGGAACGTTTCGCCCGTGACAAACATGATGTCGTTCGGCGGCGTGACGATGGTGCCGCTGACCTGGGGCGGGCCGGTCTCCGTTCCCTGGATTGCCCACCATGTGCCGCTGAGCGTGACTCGGCCATGGAGCGGGATCGTGACAGAGCAATCGACCTCACCGCCGGCGCTGTCGCGCGGTGTGTTGAAGAGATCTCCCTGGTAGTTACAGCCTGCGAACCGAAATCGTACGGTCGCCGCGCCCACATTGCCGGAGAAGCTCGCAGTGCCGGAGTTATCCACGAAGTCGCCGCCGATGGTGCAACCTCCGACCTGCGTCACTGTCCCACTCAAATCAGCACCGTCCTGCGAAATGACGACCGTGCCCTCGTTGTGGCACGTAATCTGTTCGCCGACGTTTTCGAGATTCTCGCTATAGGACCACAACCCCGCGAAGGGGCTGGGCAGGCCCGGCTCGTCGGGCGCCGTCGCGTCCTTGCCGCAGGTGAGTAGCGCGACGATCAGCAGGGGCGAGTACCACCGGAAACGGCCGGGCACCGGTGATACGTTAGCAGCCTTCCCCCGTCTCCGCAGGTACGGAGAGACTGAGCTGATCTCGCGCTAGGAGTCCCATCTCCTCGAGGAACGTGCTGCCGCCGGTATCTCTGCCGCCGCGGCGCTCGGTTCTCGTCAGAATCAGCTGTTCGCGAGCCCGCGTCATTCCCACATAGAGCAGCCGCCGCGCCTCTTCGATTTCGTCGGTGATGTTGTTGGTCGCCGCCTGGAAGCCGGGGATTTCGTAGTCTTCCACGCCCACGATGTACACGCGCGAAAACTCGAGCCCCTTGGTCGCGTGCAGTGTAAGCAGGTTGATCCGGTCCGGCGCCAGGTCCACGCCGTCCGACGTGGACAGCGCGACACGCTCGAGCAGCTCGTCGATCTCATCGTGAAGACTCGTCCCCCCGGACTTCATCAACGCGCCGAGTCTCGCCACCGCCGTCGGATAGCGCTGCGCGGGATCACTGTCGGCCCGCAGCTTGGTCATGAGCGAGCGCCCGCCCAGGCGGCGAATCACCTCGTCGACGTCCGGCGCTGACACGCCGGTCCGTTCGCGCTCCATCGCGTAGAACTCGAGCGCGTCGCTGTAGCGCCCCAGCGCCCGAATGCGTCCGATGTTGAACAGCAGCTCCTGCTCGTTGCTCCGTGCGCCGTGCTCGATCCCCAACGCGAGCCCGAGATAATCGACCACGTTGTTCAGCACGGCCTTGCGCGCGCGAATCACACGCTGCGTTTCCAGCTCCAGATAGACCTTGGCCAGCGTACACGCGTCGTCGAGTGCGTGGTGCGCTCGGCCGACGTCGATCCCACTGCGCAGCGCGATGTCCTCGAGCTTGGCGCTGTCCGGCGACAGCGAGCGCACGAGGGGCAGCGTGTCGTAGAACACGAGGTGATCCACCGGCGCCAGTCTGCGCAACACGGGAATGTCGAATTTCTGGCCGTTGTGAGCGACCAGAATATCCTGGCCGACAAAAGCCATGAACTGCGGAAGCACCTCGGAAAACGACGGGGCGTGCGCGACGTCGGCGTCGGTGTACCCGTGCAGCTTGGACGCGCCGGCCGAGATCGGCTTGTACGGATTCACGAGCGTGTGAAAACGCTCGACGATCTCGCCGTTCACCACCCGGGCCGCCCCGATTTCGACGACGCCGCACGTCGCGACGTCGGTGTCGGTCGTCTCGAAGTCAAACGTGACGTAGCGGCCGAGCCGAGCGTCGAGGTCGCGCGCGTGCAGCAGCTGCAGGGCCTTGAAGAGTGTGAACCC